>Ga0180221_1001198_pt1 | contig 18370 bp, 32 predicted proteins | sample eDN5th37CKraftMG_FD_151339 | JGI IMG/M metagenome (GOLD analysis project Ga0180221, IMG submission 151339) | Enriched Miracle-Growth compost microbial communities from Emeryville, California, USA - eDNA 5th pass 37_C Kraft MG (version 2) (version 2) ...
CGGCATCCCTTGGCATGTCGGTGCAGACCGGCACTGTAAGCCCCCTCACCGTCTCAACCATGCAGTTCTCGCAGCGGATATGCAGCGAAAACGATTGATACTCCTGCTGCCTAAGCGCCCACCCCATGCCCTTTCACCTCTCCGTTTGTTCTCTTTCTGTTCTCATTCAGCCAGAACAGCTGGAAAGAGTCGAGTCTTATTTTCGTACAAGGGGCGATTCGGGGTGTAATAATTTTTTGTGCTTTTTTCGCACATTCCCTATTGCAAGGTATGTGCGTTTATCGTACATTGATCTCAACAAACGAGATCGGAGCGCAACATGCACCCCTCAATCCAGACAACCTACACAGACCTTGCAAGGACGCTTAGTGGCCTGACCGTAAAGGCAGAAAAGCCGGTTCGTGATTACTCCCGCCAGCGCCGCGTAATGGCCCGCGCATGGGCTGATCATCGCGAATGGCTGGCAGAACACCAGAACGCTTCGGCCCGTTATCGCCGCATCATGTTCGCGCACCACTTGAAGCACGCTCATGTGTTCGTGAATGCGCAGATCAATCCCGTTTTCATCACAGACGACGAAGCACGGTTTCGCGGCTCTGACAGCCGGTGGGGGTGATCGTGGATAGCCCGAACAAGATTAACCTCATGACTTCCGAGGAAGTTAGAAGTCAAGGCTGGCAAGCTGAAAGCAGAGATAAAGACGGTCACTTGCTCAGCACGCATGTGCCTTTCACTACAAACGCCGACATTGTTTGGTTCGTGCGTGAAGCTCTTGAAATGGGTGCGACCATAACCGTTTGGCCGGTTCAAGATCAGCGCTTCAATGAAAGCTATGAGGGCGCATCATGACCCTCTGCGCACTCGCAACAATCTTTTTCACCGTCGCCGTTGCTGGTGTTTCAGCAGCATTTCTCATGCTCTGCCACCTCGAAAGAATGGCGGATATCGCAAGGAATGAAGTCGATGTTTGATCGCCTCTCCCGCGAAGAAATCATCAAGGCCCGCCGTGAAATCGAGCACGGCCTGAAAACAGTCTCCGACATTCCAACCCGCCGCTATCTCGAAGCCAAAGACAAAGAGCTTTTCGAGATGCTCGACCTCACCGATCAGAAGGAATTGGCAGCATGAGCATTCAAGACGCCCTTTCCAGCCTCGCCAAACGGCAGGAACGAAACGCCGCTGAATATGCCCGTATGGCTGACGATGACGCCAAGGCCGGACGTTTCGACAGGATGCAGATGTTTCTGAACAAGAGCGAACGACTGCGCAAGTCGGCGCAATTCAACGCCTTTCAGGCTTCCATTCCTCAGTCCATTTCCAACCACGCGGAGTAACCGTCATGGCTCTCAAGATTGTACGTGCATCCGATCCGATCACCGTCGAACGCCTGAACATGGTGATCTATGCGCAGCCCGGCATCGGCAAGACTTCCCTGTCTTTCACGGCAGATGCCCCTCTTCTGCTCGACTTCGACAACGGCAGCTATCGTTCTGCAAATCGTCGGGATGCGGTGATTATCTCGAACTGGTCGGACGTTGCCAGCATTTCGGCGGAAGACCTCGCCCCTTTCAAGACGGTGATCATGGATACCGCTGGCCGCGCTCTTGATGCGCTGACGGCGGACATTATCCGCGCCAACCCAAAGCATGGACGCGGCGGCTCCCTCTCTTTGCAGGGATACGGCGAACTGAAATCCCGTTTTATCGCCTTCCTCAAGCTTCTGAACAGCTTCGGAAAGGACGTGGTTCTGATCGCCCACATGGACGAGCAGCGCAACGGTGATGACATTATCGAACGTCTCGACGTTCAAGGCGGATCGAAAGGCGAAATCTACAAAGCCGCCGACGCCATGGGCCGGCTGGTTCTCAAGAACGGCAAGCGTTGGCTGATGTTCTCGCCTTCCGACGCAGCGTTCGGGAAAAACCCCGGCCAGCTTGAGCCGCTAGAAGTCCCTGACATGAGCGATCCTGCGTTCAACAACTTCCTCGCCACTGTGTTCCAGCGGACGAAAGACCGCCTGAACCAGATGACGGAAGAGCAGAAAGAAGCAATGCAGGAACAGCAGTGGTTCCGTGACGCCCTACCGAACGTCTCCGACGCTGACGGCATCAACGGCCTGCTGGATCGAGCCAAGGAAGGTGGGGCTGTTTGCAAGCGTCTCCTTCACACTCGCGCCGAAGAACTCCACCTGCATTTCGACAAGGCGACGAATGCCTATGTTGAAACGGTCAAAGAGGCGGCTGAATAATGTTCTGTCGTGTCAGCCATATCGAAGCATATCGGAAATGGAAAAACTGGTCCCCCCTTTACGAAGGGGAGGAAGAGCCGACCGTTGACGATCTGGTGCGTTTCATCACCGTGGACCAGCCAACCGAAGCCATGTTGGCCGGCACAGCTTTCCACAAGGCGATTGAACTGGCAGCGGATGGAGAGCATTCCGACTTTGAAGCGCTTGGCTACAAATTCCACATGCCGGACGATGCCACCATCGAACTTCCGTCCACGCGTGAATTGCGCGGATATGCCTTCTATGGCGACCTGATTGTTTCCGGCCAGTGCGACGGCTTGAGCGCCGGTTATGTCGTGGATCACAAGACCACGAAGCGGTTTGACGCCGAGCGCTATCTCAACGGATGCCAGTGGAAATTTTATCTCGAAATTTTCAAGCTGGATGCGTTCCGCTGGAACGTCTTCGAGATCAAGGAAGTGGGCGAGAAAGAGTACAGCGTTTCCGCGCCCCACATTCTGACCGCCTATCGCTACCCCGAAATGCCTGATCACTGTGCGGAACTCGCCGCCGACTATCTGGCCTTCGCGAAAACTCACCTTCCAGAAGATTTCAGCGGCAAGCTTTCCAACCAGCTTGCGCAAGCAGAGGAGGCCGCTTGATGGCCAGCAGGAAAATCCGTGATCTCGTTGTCAAAGTCGGCGCTTACACAGACCGGAACACTGGTCAGGAAAAGGCCAGATGGGAGAATGTCGGCGCGTTGATGCAGAACGATGAAGACCAAAGCTTCTTCATCATGCTCAAGAAGACATTCAATCCTGCCGGAGTGCCGGGACAGGATGCCCGCGAAAGCATCCTGATCAGCGCCTTTGAACCGGCGGATCAGCGCGAAAGCCAGCAGCAGCGCAGTCAGCCCCGCCAGAACGACGCCGGAAGCTATGCCGAGCATTCGGGCGGTTATCACCCTGACGATGCTATCCCGTATTGAGGCTAGCCATGGACAAGAAGCGCTATATCCTCGTCAGCCCGAATGTCGTCAGGAATGCGATAAACGCGGTCATGGAAGCGCCGAACGGCTATTCCGTGACGATCTCCGAGCCGAACCGTTCCCTCGACCAGAATGCGATGTTCCATGCGATCTGCACAGATATAGCCAAGTCTGGTTACGAATGGGCAGGAAAACCGCGCAAGCCGGAAGAATGGAAAGTCCTCCTGGTATCTGGGCATGCCGTCGCCACCAATCAGAAGGTCGAGATTGTTCCCGGCCTCGAAGGCGAATTCATCAATATCCGTGAAAGCACTGCCCGCATGTCGGTCGCCCGCGCATCGTCGCTGATCGAATACGCGCTCGCTTGGTGTGCGGATCACGGGATCACTCTTTACGACACACGCCGCCAAGGCTTCCTACAGGAGCAAGCAGCATGATTATTCACTTCATCGCATCCAAGTTCCGCACCTTCTGGGAACGCTATATCGATCCTCTCCCAAGCCTTCACCGCAAGGCCGAAGCCCTCAAGGCTGAAATCGTAAAGGCGAAGAAGCAGAAGAAGCGCTTTAGCCATCTCGAAGCAGAACTTCGCCACGTCATGGCAACCATCATCGCAGTTGAGCGCGGTATATCCTACCGCAACGGCTCTCTGGATTGGGGGCAGTGATGGGCATTGTATCCACCAAGCTCCGAAAGAGTGCCAAGGGGCAGGCTTGCAGCTTCCAGATTCCAGGTATCTGCAACCACGATGCTGATACCACAGTCCTTTGTCATGCGCCTTCTGAGGTCAAAGGCATGGGAAACAAGGGCCATGATTTCCATGCTGCCTTCGGATGCTCGGCCTGCCACGTGGCGCTAGACCAGCATCACCTTGAAAAGTGGGAAGAATATTTCTTCTGGCTTCGCGGCATTCAGCGGACACAAGCCTATTGGCAGTCGAAGGGCCTCTTGATGGTCCCGGTAGACATGGCCCGCCAGCACACATCATCGAAAATTATGCCGCGTCGGCACCTCGCGACGGGAGAAATCATCACATGACCAACCTCACCCCTCCCCGTAAGCGCGACGTATTCCGTCGCCCTGTTAGCGAAGGTGCGCGAGCATGAAACTCTCGTCTGATTTTGCACTTCTTGATGTGAAAAACGGCAGGAAGAAACTTGCCAAGCATTTTAAACAGCGGCCCCGCCTTGGTGAATGCCCTGAAACAATGCGCGTCCCTGTGATCATCCATGGGTATATCGATGGCGTATGGGGCAACGATGATGGTGTGAGCCAAGAGTTTGAAGTCATTGTTCAAAAGCTTGAGGTCCAGCCATGACCACCCTACCGGAAGAAGCCGTGAAGGCGGCAAAAGACGTTCTGTACTACGCTAACCCGAATGATGTTGAGCGCGCCCTCACCGCAGCACTCCCCTTCCTCCCCGTGCAAGGGGCTGTGAAGCGTCCTGTGAAGGCTTTGCCTAGCCAAGACGAGCTGCGCACATTGCTGCGGTATGAGCCGGAGACGGGCAAATTATTCTGGCGCGAGCGTCAAGCCCATCAAATGAAGGGCATAGACCCGACAAGACGGGAGTGGGCCGCACGGCAATTTAACAGCCGTTACGCTGGTAAAGAGGCATTTACGTCATCGGATAAACTTGGTTACCGGCATGGGAAAATCAATTGGCTAAATTATCAGGCGCATCGTGTCATCTGGAAGCTTGTCCATGGTGAAGACCCGCAGGTCATAGATCACATAAATCGCGATCCATCTGACAACCGCATTGTTAATCTACGCAACTGCACCATTGCAGAAAACAGCCGTAATTACTCCAAGCCGAACAAAGCCTCTGGTTATCGCGGTGTGTGTTGGGTGAAGCGCGATAGGGCGTGGGCTGCTCGCATTTCCAATGGGCGCGGCGGGAAAGTAAGCCTTGGAAATTTTAAGAATGAAGTGGACGCGGCGCGGGCTTATGACGCCGCTGCAAGGTCGCTTCATGGCGAGTTTGCCACTCTCAACTTCCCGGACGAGGTGCAGATATGATCACTGTCAAAAATCTGGAGTGGCGCAAGGGGCGCGCGGAAACGCCATTTGGCCCGTATCATGTGATTGAGGAGACCAACGACGACGAGCCGTTTTGGTTTGTAATGTTTAACGGCAAGGCAGTCGCTAGGTGCGGAACGCATGATGACGAGGAATCAGCAGTATTCGCAGCTCAAGCCGATTACGAGCGCCGCACTCTCTCCGCCATTGAAGCCGCCTCGCCCCTCTCAAAACTAAAAGCCGGGAACGCAAGGATGGAAGCCCAGCTTGCCGAGGCAAGGAAGGCGCTGGAACAAGCCGAGCAACAGCTTGATTACGGGCAGGTGAATGCTGCGCATCGGATCCTCATCCGCGCCCTATCCTCCCCGGACCATGCCGACGCCGGTAAGGTCGAGGGGGATGGGTGGAGGCCGATTGAAAGCGCGCCGACAAACAGGGCCATCCAGATTTTTATCCCAAATGCAGACTATTACGGCAACGATGGCGTTTATGCCGGGATACTTGTCGACCTTGGAACCGGTCAGCGTTGGGCTACATTCGGATGGGCAGTGGCGCGCGATCTACCGCCGCACATGCACCCCTCCCACTGGCGTCCTCTCTCCTCTGCACCATCGGAGGGCGCGGAATGAGGAAGCTCGGACCGAAGCAAGCGCAGATGCTCCGCGATATCGTCAAAACGAATGGCGGTGGCATTTCTGGCTATTCGCTGGATCAGCGCGTCATGCGCTCGTTGGAGGCCAAAGGCCTTATCCAAGGCAAGCTCAATCAATCCAGCGTGGCAGTCCACACCCGCGCCGGACTTGAGTGGGTGCGCAACAATCCGGCCCACCCATCAGGAGGCGACCGTCATGGCGAGTGAACCACGCAATTACCCTTTTTATGTATTTGTGGCTTACGACGAGGATTTCAGCGCCCAGACGTATGATATTGCGGTGTCTCTTGAACCAGGGAACCTCGTCGGAAGACCCGTCAAATATATTCGTCACGATTTGAACACCCTACCCGCGCCTGCCGCTACAGATACGGGGCTGGAAGCAGTTCTGTTACCGGGATGGCCAAAGCTATGTGAGTTCTCGCAGGCTGAGGAGCTATTGGCGGCGGAACGGGCAAGAGCGGCAGAAAAAGAGCGACTTCGGTTTGAAGGCGACCTCGACAAGTGGATGAAGATTATCGGCGCTGGCATTACCGGGTACCAGCCGGAAGCCTATACCCTGATGGACTTGGCTTGTGAGGAGCTTGTGAAGCTGCGAGCCGACAACGCGGCGAAGGATGCGCGGATTAAGGAATTGGAGGCGGATCGCGATCATCAATCGAAGCTTTCCAATAAGCTCAACCGATCTCATGCTGCCCTCGAAGCCAAGCTCGCGGCTGCGCATGAGGCGCTGGAGTTCTACGCGGACGTTAGCAAGTACCCTGCACCATTTACCGGTGGCTTTGGCGAGCTTTATTACGATTGCGGAGAAAAAGCCCGCGCCGTGCTGGGAGGGAAGCCGTCATGAGCATGTCTTGGATTAGAAAGACCTATCGTGTCCCGGCCAAGCGTGGCGGCAGGATCATCTACACTGGCGGGAGAACTCCCGAATACGGGACAATTAAAAGTGCTCGCGGAGGCTATCTGCGCATCCTGTTCGATGGAATGAATTACACGCACCCGCTACCGTTCCACCCGACTTGGGCAATCACCTATTTAGATGGAGAACGTCCATGACCGACCTCATTACCCGCCTCTCCAAGCTAGACGCGCCTGACAGGGAGGTGGAGCAAGCCGAACGCGAGCAGTATCGCAAAGAATACCGCGAAGCCGTTCGCAATTGCTGGAAAGATAATCCGCGCACCATGGACGAAATACTGGAGCAGCAAGCCACGGTGAACGTGTTGCGTCCCGGTCGCATCGCCATCTTGCGCGCAAAGGAGGCCGGCAAGCTATGAGCAACATTCTTATCATCAGCCTTATCGGCTTGTTCACTAGCGGCGTGGCCGTCGGCCTGTCCTTGGCCGCGGTCATTTACCTGAGCCTAAACGCAAAAGAGGCCAACCATGCCGAGTAAGGAACTCATCGAGAAGGTGGCTTCTCATTTTGAATTTCCAGACAAGGAAACAACTCTTATCACCGCTGAGAACATTCTCAACGAAATCCTCGCCGCTCTACAGGAGCCGACAGACGGGATGATCAAATCTGGTGCACAAGAGGTAGACTGGTATGACCACAATGCAATTGATTGCTGGCGCGCCATGCTCGCCGCCTCCGCGCTTGGGGAGCAGGCAGAATGAAGCTGACAGCGCAGGATAGAAAAGTCTTGGCGGCGCTCGATCGGCATTCTGGCGCAAGCTCTTACGCCATAGCTCAAGGGGCTGGGATTAGAACCATGTCGCCGAAAGAAACTGCAGCCCGTCATCTAATCAAGCTCACCAAGGAAGGCTTGGCAGAGCAGACAGGAACCAGAATGTTTCCGTCATGGCGCATCACCGAAGCCGGTCGCCAAACCCTGAAAGGCGGGGACCATGGCTAAGCTGACGCGCAACCAAAAACGCATGCTATCCCTTCTATGCGAGGAACCAGAAATATTCGCATGGAAATCTCGCTCAAACGGGAAAATCGTTGATTGCTTTGGGCCACCTGAAAACTGGACCGTTATGCAAGCCAAAAAAATTAAACGCGATGCGACCGGGAAAACCATCGGTTATAAAACGGTGTCCATAACCGCAGACGAGCATTTTGCGATGCTTAATGCTGGTCTGACTGCATCATGCGCGATCACCGAAGCAGGCCGCGCCGCACTGCGGGAAAGGGAGTGAGGATGAGCAGGAGAGCCATTGCCGTTTCTGTTGACATCATATCCCGTGCCATCAAAGGCGCAAAGAAAGCTGGGGTTGACGTCAAGACCATTCGCGTCGAGCCAAACGGAGCCGTTGTGATTAACGGGGATAACGGGGATTTCTCTGAACAACAGTATATTGAAGGAGCGAACGGGTATCTCTGATGGAGGGTATGGCGCGTCAAAGATACCAATACGTTCAGAAGCAGACGACCAGACACGGGCGCGTTGTCTGGTACTTCCGTATTGGTGACGGCCCGCGTACACGCATGAAGGGTGAATATGGATCGCCTGAATTCGTTACGCACTGGCGCTCACTTATAGCTGGAGAAGAAACCGCGGTCAGCGCGCCCTCGAAGTTTACGCTCCAATGGCTTGTGAATAAATACGAAGCATCGGCAGCGTTCAAAGCGCTCGCGCCAAGCACCCAGCGCATGCGGTCGAATATCCTAAAGGCCGTGTGCGAAACGGGCGGCAGAATGCTGGTTTCTCAGATAACCCGCAATACGATTGCATCCGGGCGTGACAGACGCGCAGAAACGCCATTTGCCGCCATCAACTTCATGAAGGTGATGGGCTACCTTTTCGAATGGGCTGTAGACGCGGGGTATGCGCGCACAAACCCAGTCAAAGACGTGAAGCGGCCAAAAGCCAAGGTTATCGGGCATACGCCATGGACATATGAAGACGTGGCAAAATTTTATGAGAAGCACACGCTCGGCTCGATGGCACGTCTCGCGATGGATTTGCTTCTGTTCACTGGTCTGCGCCGGTCGGATGTTTATCGCCTCGGCCCCCAACATATCCGAGACGGCGTGATCGAATTTCGGGCGAAAAAAAACGATGAACCGCTATTTATCCCGGTACACCCCAGCCTTCAGAAATCAATTGATGCTTGCTCGATAAGCCATATGGCATTCCTGACCACGCCGATACAGGGGAGGCCATTCAAAAGCGAAGCCTCATTTGGCAACTGGTTCGCAGAGGTTTGCGATGAAGCGGGCGTATCAGCGCGCGCTCACGGCCTGCGCAAACTGCTCGCCCAGATCGTGGCGGAAAGCGGCGGGAGTAACGCGGAACTGAAAGCACTTTTCGGTTGGACGACTGATGCCATGGCGGCGCATTACATCAAGAACGCGAACGCTAAAAAGCTCGCTCAATCCGGCGCGGAGAAACTAAAAGAGAACATGCCATCCCCTCACCTAGAAACCAAAGCCCCACACCTAAAAAAAGGATAAGGTTTTTCAGAGGCTTACAAGAGGGGAAAAGTAAGGTGGCGATCCCGACAGGATTCGAACCTGTGACCATCGGCTTAGAAGGCCGGTGCTCTATCCAGCTGAGCTACGGGACCTCGAAAAATCGAAGATATTTCAATGAATGCAAGGCTTTGAAGGCAAAGCCTTGCCGAATTATCGCATTAGTTGGCCTGAAACAAGTGTCAGGCCGAACAGGCAATCAGTGCGTCCAGGGCATTGTCCGATCGAAACGGAAATTGTCCGAATAGGAAACCTTGCGGCGCTTCGGCTCGTTCGGCTCGAAAACGCGATATGCAATGCCGTTGCGCTTTGCATAATCGACGGCTTCTTCCTGGGTGGCGAAGAACAGACGAATCTGGCTCTTCATATCGCCGGAAGAAGTGTAGCCCATCAAAGGCTCGACCACGCGTGGGCTTTCCGGCTCATATTCCAGAAGCCACTGGTCTGTTTTGGCCTGACCGGACTGCATTGCAGTCTTAGCTGGACGGTAAATACGTGCAACCATTTGAAGAACCCTGAACCACTCTCTTGCCCCGCCGGGGAGCTGAAAATCCACCAAGGCAATAGTTTACACGGCAATGCATGTCAACGCGATAAAGACGCACGCCACAAACCGCGGATAGCGTTCGTATGTCGGCCATTTAATCTTGGGGGAAGATGGTCGGAGCGGCAGGATTCGAACCTGCGACCCCCTGATCCCAAATCAGGTGCGCTACCAGACTGCGCTACGCTCCGTCGCTTTCAAGCGGGTGCGGCTTCACTAGATAATCAAACGGGATAAAGCAAGAGGCAAAATTATCAGATTGCGCTTTTTCCCCGCACCACGCGCAGTTCATTGATGGACATCCGTCTTTTTCGACGATTTGCCCTGCGGAACCAAATCGCGCGGGTTGGCGTTCTCACTTCACGAGCAACCATCTGGAGACTGAATGTGAACAGAAACGGGCTTTATCTGATTATTGGCGCGCTGATCGTCGTAGCCGCTGGCTTGGCGGTTTATGTCTATCGCGAAGAGACCAAACCCGCCGGGATCGAGATGAAAATCGGAGAAGATGGCGTTTCCATTCAGGAAAATTAGGAGCGAAACGAAGTTATAAACATATAAACCGATTAAGATTTCAAGCGCTTACGCTTTGTGATGCAACGTTTTCGCCCTCGCCATGTTATTTGGGGCACCAGATAAAACGGAGGACCAAATGGGTATCCAGACTGTTTCCGATGAGCTTTATCGTCGTCATGAACGCGAATGGGCAGAGCTGCGCAACGCGGTTGAAGCAAGCGAAGCCAACCAACGGCAGCAGGAAAAGGCATCAGGCCAGACTTCCTGCGATCACAAGACGTCTGGCCACCAGTAAGTCTTACCAACCTGCCTCGAAACGCCGCGAAAGCGGCGTTTTTTGTTTGCGTTGCATCGGCCGGGCCGCACCCGCCGAAAGCTGCGGTAACCAAATGCGAAGGAACAATTGGTAGCGTCTCCCCATCGCGATTCGAACAGGAGACAGACGATGGCTGCACGCAAACGCACCACCCGCTCGCCCAAGCGCTCCCCCAAGCGTTCAAGCAAGTCGTCGGGCCAGTCTTCCGGCTCGTCTGCCCCCCTGCTCGCGCTAGCCGCCATTCTGGGCCTCGGTGCTTTCAGCCTGTGGGCAACCACCCAACACAAGAGCCCGCAAGCCGCGTTAACAGCGCTGTTCCAGCGCCCTGCCTCCAAGCCGGTTGCGCAGCCCGCCGCGAGAACGGAACCGAAGGCGACCGTCACCAGCAACGCGCCTGAAAGCAAGGCACCGGCGAAGGATTATGGCGCTGCCGTCGGCCCTGTGCCGCGCCCGTCCGCGCCCGTTGCGGCCCCCGCGCCGCAAAAGCCTGTCCAGCAGGCTGCCATCCAGACCGCCACCCCGCCGCGCCCCGCAAGTCAGGTTGTTGCGCCTCCGCCCCCGCCGCCAGCGGCTGCGCTGCGCTCAATGCCGCCGCGCGGCATCAATACGCCAGCAAGCTCGCCATCGATAATCTATGCCAAGGCGCGCCTCACCATCCACAAGAATGCCTGGGACAAGTCGCCATCCATCGGCGTCGTGGAAAAAGGCCGCGAAATGCGTTCCTATGGAAAGACCGGGCGCTGGCATCGCGTGATCGTCCCGAAGACCAACATGATTGGCTGGGTGCATGAGGACCAGCTTATCGGCGGACGCAACAAACCGGACAGCGCCAGCCTGATCACCGGCTCAGTTGCCAAAAAGCCGCAAACCGCGACTGTTGCACCGCCCAAACAGGCTCCCCATCCAGCGCATTCGCGCATGGAGCCGCCGAAATCTGTCGGCCAAAAGAACTAGTCCAGACGACGCGCCATTGCTTCCAACTGACGGTCGCCCGGCAGATAGTGGAAGCCTGCTTCGATCAGCGATGAAGTGTCCGCGACCAGATCGCCATAAAGCTGGTCGTAAAGGCCGCTTTTGCCCGCAGCCGAAAGCAGGAGCCGCATGAAAACCGGCGGAAGGGGCAAAAGCCGCGAAGGCTTTCCCAAGGCAGCCCGAAGCTTCGTCACGAGTTCCTTTGTGGAGCGCGGTTGCGGCTCGGCAAGATGGAACACGCATCCGGCGACCTTGTGCGCAGGCGCAAGGCTTAAAAATGTCAGCGCACGCGCGACATTCTCCAGCGACACAAAACTCCGCCTGTTGTTTGCCAGACCGAAAGGCAACGGCAACCCGCTATCGCAAAGCTTTATCAACGCTTTCAGGTTCGCCCGCGCTCCGGGACCGTAAACGAGCACAGGGCGTGCAATGACAATCTCGATCCCGCTTACTGCCAGCAGATCAGCTTCCGCCTTGGCCTTGGCGCGACCATAATCATCGCGAGGGTTCAACGGCATGTCCGGCGTCAGCGGCGACGGGTTTCCGGCAATCGTATAGATCGTCGAGACAAAGACGAAGCGCCTGACACCGGCAGCTTTTGCCTTGACGGCAAGCTCCACCGCCAGCCGATGATTGACCGCATCGAACGTGGCGGCATCCGGGCGTTCCGCGCCGGTGCGATGCGCGAGCGCTGCACAATGGACGAGTGTTTCCACGCCTGAAAAGTCTGGATCTGACAGGTCATTGCGGGACAAAGGCAGCACTTCGTGCCCCTCCCCGGCCAGCATTTGCGTGAGTGCGCTTCCGATAAAACCGCCTGCCCCGGTGACCGCTATTCTCATCCTCAGCGTTCCGGCTGTTCGCTGTCGGCCAGAACCTGTGCGGCAAGCGTGCGCGTGATGCGGCTTTTCTGCTCCAGCGCCGCGCGGTCGAGCTTGTCGACAATGCGGATTGCTGACAGAAGCGAACGCTCGATCCGGCTGACCAGATAGGCGACGACATGGGGTTCCACGCTCACTTGCCGGTCCGCGAAAAGCTTGTGAATGACGCCGGAAAGCAAGAGGTCGTCCGGTTCGGCAATTTCCACAACGGTTGCGGCCTTGAGGCGCGAGGCAAGATCGGGAAGCTTGACGTTCCAGTTCGCGGGCCACAGGCGGGACGTCATCAGCAGTGAAGGCCCAAGCCCTTGAGCCGCGTGCTGTCGGACGCTGTTGATGAGATGGAAAAGCCCGGTTTCGTCGAAAGGCGTGCCGCCGATATCGTCGATCAGTACCGGATATTCGGCAGCGCCATTCACGGCTTCTTCGGTGATGTTGGATGGATCGACCAGAAGCGCGCCCGTTCCGGCACGCCAGATTTCCGCAAGATGCGTCTTGCCCGAGCCAGTCGGCCCGGCAAGAATGGTGACCGGCGACAGCCAGTTCGGCCAGCGATCAATGAGATCGACGGCGGCGCGGTTGGAGCCCGTGACGATCAGGTCCTCCCGGTGATAACCGGGCTGATGCTCAAGGTTCAACGGAATCTGGCGCGGTGCCTCACGCATCGCGGCCTCCTGCACATCCTGTTGTAACGCCTGGCCGGTTACGACCCAATCTCATTTCTCTCTGCCCGCATTCTCGCCTGCCTCGATCAGCGGCCCGGCATCCGGGTCCGGCTGATGATAGGCAGGATCATACATCGGTGACTGGAGATAGCTATTCAATGCGAAGCGCACAAGCACCCCGACCGCAGCCGCGGCAGGCACAGCCACCAGCATTCCGGTGAAGCCGAACAGCGAGCCGAAGGCGAAAAGCGCGAACATGAGCCAGACCGGATGCAGCCCCACGGACGAGCCGACGAGCTTCGGCTGGAGGATGTTGCCTTCCACGAACTGGCCGAGGAAAAACACGCCCGCGACGGCACAGATCATGATCCAGTCGGGCCAGAACTGGACCAGCGCCACGCCGATGGCGAGCGCCAGCCCGACAAAGGAGCCGATATAGGGAATAAAGCTGATGAGACCGGCGAAAAAGCCGATCAGCAGGCCGAAATTGAGCCCCGTCAGCGTAAGGCCAATGGCGTAATAGGTTCCCAGAATAAGGCAGAGCGTTCCCTGCCCGCGAATGAAACCGGCTACGGCGGCGTTCATCTCGCGTGCGATGCGGCGCACGGTGTGAAGCTGGCGGCGCGGCACCCATGAATCGATGCTTGAGACCATGCGGTCCCAGTCCAGAAGCATGTAGAACGCGACCACCGGCGTAACGACGAAAAGCCCCGCAATATCAATCAGGGATTTCCCCGAATTCCACAGGGACTGAAGCAAGGTCGAGAGGAAACCCGCGCCCTGCTGGAGCAGCGAGCTCAGATTCTGCTGAATGACGGAACTGTCAATGCCGATATATTTCTTCAACCACTGCGAATCCTCATTCGCCAGCAGCGATTGCAGCTGGGTGATGTATTCGGGGATTTTGGAAATGAAATCCGCAAGCTGCGTTGCGAGGATCGGCACGACGATCATCAGGCCGAGGATCAGCGCCATCAGGAAGATGAGCAGGATGACGACGGTGGCGGCAAGCCGCGAAAGGCCGAGGCGCTCCAGCCGGTCTGCAACGGGATCAAGGAAATAGGCCAGCGCCATCCCAGCCACGAAAGGCAACAGGACGGAACTGAACACCACGAGAAACAGGACGAAGACCGCAACTGCGCCCACCCAGAACATCGCCTGACGGCGCACAGAAGAGCCGGTCAGCGCACCGACTTCCACATTGACGTGAATGTCGCCATCGCGAACCTTTGCATCCGATTGACGGATCGTTCGGCTGGCGGTCGTGCGCGTTGGTGTCGGTTTCTTGACCATGGCCGTCTGTTTTCCAGGAAATGAGCTCGATAAGCCTGCCCTGATAGCAGGATGGCGTTACGGATATCTTAGTGCGAACGGCGACAAGTTAGAACGGCCTGCGTGAATTGCAATGCCTGATCGAAAGACCGCTCGAGGCACAACCCTCTACCGCAAGAGGAATGATCCATCACGATTCCAGGCAGAATCCTGCGCTATTTCGCTCTTTTCCGGCTTTGTGGCCTTGCGGGCAGCGCCGTCTCATGGCATTGCGCGCACATTCTCTGTTTATCGCATTTTTCCTGAGCAAAACCGTTATACGCTTTTGCCGAAAATGCATTAGACAACTGCGTGGATAAGCACCCCCTTTCAGGAGCAGGCCATGACCATGGAAAACAAGCCCGCCGGCCATAATGGCCTGACCTACGCGCAGGCTGGTGTCGACATCGATGCCGGTAACCTGATGGTCGAGAAGATCAAGCCCCTCGTGCGCTCCACGCGCCGCCCCGGTGCGGACGGAGAGATCGGCGGCTTTGGCGGCCTGTTCGACCTCAAGGCTGCAGGCTTCAAGGACCCGGTGCTCGTTGCCGCCAATGACGGCGTCGGCACCAAGCTGAAGATCGCCATCGATGCCGACAAGCACGACACGGTGGGCATTGACCTTGTTGCCATGTGCGTCAACGATCTGGTCGTGCAGGGTGCCGAACCGCTCTTCTTCCTCGACTATTTTGCCACCGGCAAGCTTTCGCCGGATCAGGGTGTCGATATCGTTGCGGGCATTGCCGAAGGATGCCGTCAGGCCGGTTGCGCGCTGATCGGCGGCGAAACCGCTGAAATGCCGGGCATGTACCGCGACGGCGATTATGATCTTGCCGGTTTCGCGGTTGGCGCGGCTGAGCGCGACCGCCTGCTGCCGCGCGGCGACATTGCCGAAGGCGACGTCATTCTGGGACTTGCTTCGTCCGGTGTTCATTCCAACGGATTTTCGCTGGTGCGCCGCATCGTCGAGCTTTCCGGCCTCGGCTGGAAGTCCGATGCACCGTTCCAGCCGGGCGCGACGCTCGGTGAAGCGCTGCTTACTCCCACACGTATTTATGTGAAGCCGCTTCTCGCCGCGATCCGCGCTTCGGATGGCATCAAGGCGCTGGCGCACATCACTGGCGGCGGTTTTCCGGACAATATTCCGCGCGTCCTGCCGGAAGGTCTTGCCGCCGAAATCGACCTTGCCTCCATTGCCGTTCCGCCGGTGTTCTGCTGGCTTGCCAAAACGGGCGGCGTCGAGCCCAACGAAATGCTGCGCACCTTCAATTGCGGCATCGGCATGATTGCCGTCGTGAAGCCTGAAAAGGCCGAGGAAGTCGTAGCCGCCCTTGCCGCCGAAGGCGAAAAGGTCGTCACGCTTGGCCGGATGGTCAAGCGCGAGAAGGATGGCGTCGTTTACAAGGGCCAGCTCGCGCTATGAGCCGCAAGCGGGTCGTCATCTTCATTTCGGGCGGCGGCTCCAATATGGAGGCGCTGATCCGCGCCGCTGAAGCTGCGGATTTTCCAGCCGAAATAGTGGCTGTATTCTCCGACAAGGCGGAAGCTGGGGGCCTTGCCAAGGCGCAAGGCGCAGGCATTGCCACGCAGGTTTTCAAGCGCAAGGATTATGCCTCGAAGGATGCGCATGAAGATGCCATTTTGGAGGCGCTCGCCGCGTTGCAGCCGGACATCATCTGCCTTGCCGGTTACATGCGCCTGCTGTCGGGCCGCTTCATTGCTCCCTATGAAGGCCGCATTCTCAATATTCACCCTTCCCTGCTGCCGCTGTTCCCCGGGCTGCACACCCATCAGCGGGCACTCGATGCAGGGATGAAGGTCGCTGGCTGCACCGTTCACCTGGTGACCGAAGGCATGGATGAAGGTCCAATTCTGGCGCAGGCGGCGGTGCCGGTGCGCGCCGGAGATACTGCGGAAACACTTGCTGCGCGTGTCCTCACGGCCGAACACCAGCTCTATGCTGCCGCCCTGCGCAAATTTGCCGCCGGACAGGATGGGATTCAGTCAGATGACCCGGCAGACTGCGTGATTGTTAGCGCCTGACCGCGGCAAATTCATCACACACGAAGTTTTTTGTTAATAAAACTTTAATCTCCCGCAAAAAGCTCTAATTCCCCCTCGTAACGGAACTTGCTTCGGCAAACCCCGTTAAGAGTCGTGATAAACGTCTCTTTCAATATGTTTTTAGAAGAGGACAAGGACATGTCTCTCCGTTTTTCGACTTCCTTCCTTTCCGTAATGGCCGTGGTTTCCGGCATTGCGGTTACGGCTCCAGCGATCGCAGCCGACTTCGTAGCTCCTCCCGCTTCGGGTCGCACCCAGCCGCGTTCGGAAGTCGGTATGCTGTCCTGCGACATCTCCCCGGCGATCGGCGTGATCATCGGCAGCCAGCAGGATGTGGATTGCGTATTCCGGCCTGCCCGCGGTCGCGGCCCGATTGAACATTACACCGGCACCATAACCAAGCTCGGCGTCGATGTCGGCTTCATCAATGGCGGCCGTGTCGCCTGGGCTGTATGGGCCCCAAGCGTTCGTCCGGAAGGCGCGCTTCAGGGCCGTTACGTTGGCGCTTCCGCCAATGCAGCCATCGGCGTCGGCTTCGGTACCAATATCCTGACCGGCGGTTCGTGGAAGACGATTTCACTTCAGCCGATTTCGCTTCAGGGCCAGCGCGGCCTGAATGCGGCTGTTGGCGTTTCCAAGCTGAAGCTGCGTTACGCTGGCTAACGAGCCCAAAATCAACAACGCCCGGCGCATATATAGTTTATATATGCGCCGGGCGTTGTTGGATTAATATTTATGCATTTATTTTGCGTATCCAGATTTTGGTGTCATGCACCGCCAGCCCGCCATAAGGGGCGGCAGGTTCGGCACCAACCAGGATGTTGATCCCCTCACCGCGCTCGAATGCCGAGTTCGGGAAAATGCCCTCAGACACGACGACCCCGCGTTTTTGTCCGGCGCGCAGCACGGCATGAAGCACCAGCTCGCCGCGATGATTGCCGATTTCAATCCGCTCGCCATCCTCAATGCCAAGCTCTGCCGCATCGTCGGGATGGATGAGAAGTTCGGGCCGGATTTCCTTGGCGAGCGAGGTCGGCGTTTCGGCAAAGGTCGAGTTCAGGAAATTATGGGCCGGTGAGGTCGTCATGCGGAACGGATGCTCGGCATCCGCTGTTTCGATCACTTCCCAATGGTCCGGAAATTCCGGTATCGACTGATGAGGCCCCTGAAGCCCCATGACTTCCGGCGGCTTGTCCGGCGAAGGGCTTCCAGTCCAGTCGGGGCGGAAACGGAACTTGCCGTCCGGCCACTTGAAACCATTGATGTAATGCGCTTCCTCGAAAGGCGGCTGCAGATCCACAAACCGCTTTTCCTTCAATTCGTCGAAATGCGGCAGATCGCTATTAGCATTCATATTGTCGATCAGCGTGCGCTCGTCGAGGTCGAAGCCAGGCAGATGCTCGACGCCAAGCCGTTTGGCCAGTTCGTTGATGACAAAGATGTTCGGGCGCGCATCGGCAAGAGGCTCGATCAGCTTCGGCCCCAGAACCACATGCTGCTGCCCGCCGCCGCGATAAATATCATCGTGCTCAAGGAAGGTCGTCGCAGGCAGGACGACATCGGCCATCTTCGCCGTATCGGTCATGAACTGCTCGTGCACGGCAACGAACAAATCCTCGCGCGCAAAACCCTTGCGGACCAGCCGCTGTTCCGGGGTGACATTCATCGGATTGGTGTTCTGGATCAGCATCGCCATGACGGGCGGGCCATCATAAAGCGCCTGCCGGTCGCCGGTGAGAATGCGACCGATCTTCGACTGGTCGAGAAAGCGAATGCCCACATCCTGCATGGCGCG
>Ga0180221_1001200_pt1 | contig 18364 bp, 17 predicted proteins | sample eDN5th37CKraftMG_FD_151339 | JGI IMG/M metagenome (GOLD analysis project Ga0180221, IMG submission 151339) | Enriched Miracle-Growth compost microbial communities from Emeryville, California, USA - eDNA 5th pass 37_C Kraft MG (version 2) (version 2) ...
CGGAGGGCGAAATCGTCGTGCTGGACACGCCACCCCATGCCGACACCGATTCCCGTATCGCCATGCGCGCCGCCGACCTCGTGCTGGTGCCATTGCAGCCCTCGCCGGCCGATCTCTGGGCCATGGAGGCCACGCTGGAACAGGCTCAGGCCGAGCGCCGGCACGTCGCCCTGCTGCTGAACCGCGTACCCTCCTCCGGCAGGCTGCGCGAGGAGGTCGCGGCCGAACTGGCGCGGCGCAAGCTGCCGCTACTGGGGCCCTCCCTCGGCAATCGTACCGCCTTCGCTGCCGCCTTCGGCCAGGGGCTGGGGGTGGCGGAAGCCGCGCCGCGTGGTATCGCGGCGGCCGAGGCCCGGGCGCTGGCGCTGGCCATCGAGCAACTCGCGAAGGGTTAAAGACGGATGACGCTGCTCTTTGTGCTGCACCTCGTGGGCGCGGTGCTGTGGGTCGGGGGCATGGCCTTCGGCATCCTGGCGATGCGGCCGGCCCTGTCCACCCTGCCCGGCCCGCAGCGGCTGGAAGCGAGCGCCGCCGCGCATCGCCGCTTCTTCCTCCTCGTGTGGCACGTCATGCCGGTGATGCTGGCGACCGGCTACGCGCTGCTCTTCGGCTGGTTCGGCGGCTTCGCGGGCGCCGGCTGGCATGTGCATGTGATGCACCTGACCGGGCTGATCATGTCGGCCGTTTTCCTTGCGGTGTTCTTCGGCCCCTGGCGCCGGATGCGGGCGGCGCTGGCTGACGGTCAGGCCACGGAAGCCGCCGCCGCCAACAACAGGATCCGGCTCCTGATCACCGCCAATCTGGCGCTCGGGCTGCTCACCGTGCTCGTCGCGGGCTGGGGACGCTTCGGCGGGTGAGGCCGGCCATCGAGTTTGTCCCCGACAACAAGGGGCCGGAGGTGGAGGCGATCCGCCGCGGCCTCCGGCAGCACCGCGCGGCCGCCTTCCCCGATCGCGCGGACGGCGGAGCGGGCGAGCCGCTCTGCTTCCTGCACCGGGACCCATCCGGCACGGTCCGCGCCGGGCTGGTGGCCGAGCTGGCGCTGGACTGGCTCCTCATCGACAAGTTCTGGGTTGATGATGGCCTGCGTGGCCAGGGCATCGGCAGCGCCCTGCTGGCCGCCGCCGAGGCGGAAGCGCGAAGCCGCGGTGCCGTGGGGGTGCATCTCTACACCAGCTCTTTCCAGGCGCCCGGCTTCTACCGCAGGCACGGCTTCCGGGAGATCGGCCGGCTGGAGGGGCGCCCGGCGGGACATGACCGCTTCTGGTTCGCCAAGCGGTTCTGATCCGCGTCGCGGCCCGTGCCAAGCAGGGCGGAGGCGGGATCGCGTTCGGGCTTCCGCCCCTTGGCTCAGCCGGTGGCGGGCTGCCGGGCGCGTCCCGGATCTGGCGCGGAGAGAGCGGCCTCGATCGCCTGCCGCATGGAAGCCGAATCCGGCTCCGTATTGCTCGGGAAGGCCTGCAACAGGCGGCCGTCCCGGCCCACCAGGTACTTATAAAAGTTCCAGCGCGGCGCCACGCTCTGCGCCGCGGCCCAGGCGAAGAAGGGATGCGCCTCCGGCCCTTTCACATGAACGGGCGCCGCCATCGGGAACTGCACGCCCCAGGTTTCCTCGCAGAAATCCTTGATGGCGTTGGCGTCAGGGTTCTCCTGGTTGAAGTCGTTGGACGGCACCGCCAGTACCAGCAGCCCGCGCGGCCCGTAGCGCTCGTGCAGCTTCTGCAGGGCGCTGAACTGCTTGGCATAGCCGCAGAAGCTGGCGGTGTTCACCACCAGCATCGGCTTGCCGCGCCAATCGGCGAGGTCGATCGCCCCGCCCTCGATATTGTCGAACCGGAAATCGTGCCCCCTTGCCACCGGGGCGGCCGCCAGCAGCAGCGGCGTGGCCAGCAACAGGGCGCGGCGTGTGGGTCTAGCCATAGCGCTCCTCCAGCCAGGGGTCGCCGCGGTCGTGATAGCCGCGGACCTCCCAGAAGCCGGGCCTATTCTGCGCCAGGAAGGTGATGCGCTTCACCCATTTCGTGCTCTTCCAGAAATAAAGATGCGGCACGACCACGCGCAGCGGCCCGCCATGCTGGCGCTCGAGGCGCTCGCCCTCCCAGGAATGCGCCAGCAGGTTCTCCGGCCGGGCGAAGTCGTCCATGGTCAGGTTGGTGGTGTAGCCGTCATAGCCTTCGAAGCTGACGAACTTCGCCTCGGGCCTCGGCTTCACCAGTTCGAGCAGCGTCGTCACGGCTACGCCCTGCCAGGTATTGTCGTAGCGCGACCACTGCGTGACACAGTGGATGTCGTTGAACCGCTCCTCCTGCGGCAGCGCGGTGAAGGCGGCCCAGTCCAGCATCACCGGGTTCTCCACCAGCCCGTCCAGCGTCAGGCGGAAGCTGCCTTCCGGCACGTTCGGCTGAATGCCGAGGTCGAGGACCGGATAGTCCTTCACCAGCCGCTGCCCGGGCGGCAGGCGCTGCTCCGGGGTGGCGTGCTGCCCGGTGAGCAGCCGCCCGGCACGCGCCCAGGCCTGCTTGGTCTCCACCAGCTTCTGGCGGATGCCGCTCGGTTCCGCCTTCTCGTCCTGATCCATGCTTCGCATCCCGCCGCGTCGTGAGGTTCCCCCATAGGTGACGCATGGCCGCGCGGATGCAAGCCCGCCTATCCTCTGGCCGGCAACAGGGAATCGCCGGATGCGTCGCCTGCTCCTCACCGCCTGCCTCGGTCTCGCGCTGCCGGCCTGGGCGCAGGACATCACCTCGGCTCCCGGCGCCCTGGAGGCGCCGCGCCCGCCGGCCCGGGCCGAGCGCCAGATGGTGGCGGCCGCCCATCCGCTGGCGGCGGAGGCGGGGCTCGCCATGCTGCGCGCCGGCGGCTCGGCGGTGGACGCCGCGATCGCCGCCCAGGCGGTGCTGACCCTGGTGGAGCCGCAATCCTCCGGGCTCGGCGGCGGCGCACTGTTGATGCATTGGGACCAGGCCGCGCACCGCATCACCGCCTGGGACGGCCGCGAGACGGCGCCGGCCGCCGCCACGCCCTCCCTCTTCCTGCGGCCGGACGGCACTCCCCTCACCTTCTACGAGGCCGTTCTGTCCGGCCGCAGCGTCGGCGTGCCGGGCGTCATGCCGATGCTGGAGGCGGCGCACCGCGCCGAGGGGAAGCTGCCCTGGGCCGAGCTGTTCCAGCCGGCCATCCGGCTCGCCGAACAGGGCTTCCCCGTCTCGGAGCGGCTGGCCGCCACGATCGCGAACGACGCCACGCGCCTGCGGCGCGATCCTGGGGCCGCCGCCTATTTCTTCACCCCTGACGGCGCACCCCTGCCTGCGGGGACCATCCTGCGCAACCCCGCCCTCGCCGAAACCCTACGGCGCCTTGCCGACGAGGGCGCCAAGGCCCTGCAGACCGGCCCGATCGCCAACGCCATTGTCGCCGCCGTCGCGCGGCACGGCGGCAAGGGCAACGGCATGACGGTGGAAGATCTCGCCGCCTACACACCCAAACGGCGCGAGCCGGTCTGCACGCCCTATCGCGTCTGGCGCGTCTGCGGCTTCCCGCCGCCGAGTTCCGGCGGCGTCGCGGTCGCGCAGATCCTCGGACTGCTGGAGCATTTCGACCTGCCGCGCCTGGAACCCAATGGTGCCGAGGCGGCGCATCTGCTGGCGGAGGCGAGCCGCCTCGCCTTCGCCGACCGCAACCTCTATCTGGCCGACAGCGACTTTGTTCCCGTGCCGGTCGCCGGGCTGACGGAGGACACTTATCTCACCTTGCGCGCCCAGTTGATCGACCGCGACCACGCCAACCCCGCGCCCCGGCCCGGCAATCCGCGCTGGCGCACCCCCACCCAGGCGCCGCAGCCCGCGCAGCCGGAGCACGGCACCAGCCAGCTCGCCATCATCGATGCCGCCGGCAATGCCGTCTCCATGACCACCACCGTGGAGGATGCCTTCGGCGCCCGGCTGCTGGTGCGCGGCTTTATCCTCAACAATGAGCTGACCGACTTCTCCTTCCGCCCCGAGATGGATGGCCGGCCGGTGGCGAACCGCGTCGAGGGCGGCAAGCGGCCGCGCTCCTCCATGGCGCCGACGCTGGTCTTCGATGACAGCGGCCGGCTGGTGGCGGTACTGGGCTCGCCGGGCGGGGCGCGCATCATCGGCTATGTCGCGCAGACGCTGCTCGGACTGCTGGACTGGGGGCTGGATCCGCAGGCGGCCGTCTCCCTGCCGCGCATCGGCAGCCTGGGAACGACGGTGGAACTGGAGGAAGGCACGCCGGCCGCCGCACTGGCGCCGGCATTGCAGGCGCGCGGGCACAGGACCGACATCCGGCCCTCGCCTTCAGGGCTTCAGGCCATCGTGGTGACGCCGGAAGGGCTGCTGGGTGGGGCCGACCCGCGACGCGAGGGCGTGGCGCTGGGCGACTGACCGGGCCTCAGCCGCCGCCCAGTCCCTCCGCCCGCGCAGCGGCGATGAAGCCTTCCACGTCACCCGAGAGCATGCGGGGGAGAAAGCGGTCCACCACCGCATCCGGCCAATCCCACCAGCGCAGCGCCAGAAGGTCCCGCACCACAGGCTCGGGGAAGCGGTGGCGCACAATGCGGGCGGGATTGCCGGCCACGATGGCATAGGGCGGCACATCCCGCGTCACCACCGCCATCGCGCCGATCACGGCGCCATCGCCGATGGTGACGCCGGAGCCGATGAAGGCGCCTGCCCCGATCCAGACATCATGGCCAATGGTCACCCCGCCCTGTGTCGCATGGTCCGCCTCCGGCGCGGTCGGCGCGGAAGGCCAGAAGCGGTGCAGCGCCGCAAAGGGATAGGTGGTGGCGGTATCGGTGCGGTGGTTGGCCAGGGCGATGCGCACGCCCTCGGCGATGGAGGTGAACCTGCCGATGTGCAGTCTTGCCAACCGCTCATGCACGATGGGCCAGCCATAGCTGTGGTCGCCGATCTCCCAGCCATGCTCCGCGATCTCGCGACGGAACCGGATGCGCAGCAGGGATTCCCAACCTTCGCGCGTCTCCCAGTCGCGCCGTTCCAGCCGGCAGAGGGTCTCACCCGTGGCGGCGGAGATACCCTGGATCCAATCCCGGGCTTCGCCCGGCAGGAGGCGGATGGTGGGAGTGCCGGCCTCATCGAGCAGACAGGGCCCCTCCGCCTCCATGCGCCAGCTGCGCAGCTCCGCGGGCGGATGGCCGGAGAGCCGGCCATCGGGCAGGAAGCGCAACACCTCCGTCACCACCCGCCCATCGGGCAGGATGAAGCGCCAGAGGCCATCCAGGAGCATGGCGGTATCCGGGGAACTGTCTGCCGGCATGCGGCCGCCTTTCCGATGGCGTCCGCCAGCGCGGGCGTGGCGGACAGGGTTGCGGAGCCCGGAAGCTGTGGATGCCTCGGCCCGCCCGCAACCCCGCCCGGCGCTGTCAGTGCGCCTTGGCGGCCTGCCCGGCCTGGGCGCGCAGGTCGGCGATGGTGGCGCGGTGCGTCACCTGCTCCGGGTTCACCCGCACCTCGATGATCGCCGGCTTGCCGCTGGCCACGGCGCGCTGGAAGGCCGGCACCAGCTCGCCATCCTTCTGCACGACCTCGCCATGCCCTCCGAAGCTCTCGATGAACTTGGCGAAGTCCGGGTTGGTCAGCTTGGTGCCGGAGACGCGGCCGGGATAGGCGCGCTCCTGGTACATGCGGATGGTGCCGTACATACCATTGTTGAACACCAGCACGATCGGCGCCACACCGGCCTGGAAGGCCGTCGCGATCTCCTGCCCGGTCATCAGCGCGCCACCATCGCCGACCAGGCCAATGCAGCAGCGGTCGGGATAAGTGATCTTGGCGCCGATCGCCGCCGGCACGGCATAGCCCATGGCGCCATTGGTCGGGCCGAGGAACTCCTGCTCCGCCGTCATGTGCATGAAGCGGTTCGGCCAGGTGGCGAAATTGCCGGCATCGCAGGTGAAGATGGTGTCCTTGGGCAGCACCTTCTCCAGCGCCTGCAACTCGCGCGCGAGGTTCAGCGGGCCGGCATAGTCCGGCGCCTCGGCCTGCTTCACGCGGGCGGCATGCACCTCCTTGGTCCAGGCCGACCAGCGCGCCGGCCCCTTGGGCGCCGGCAGCTTTCCCAGCGCCTGGGCGAAGGCATTGATCTCGCTGGTGATGCCGAGCGCCGGCCGGTAGACGCGGCCGATCTCCGCCTGCTCCGGATAGACATGCACGATCTTCTGGGCGCCCTGCCCGGCCATGTCGAAGAGCGTGTAGCCCTGGCTGACCGGCTCGCCGATGCGGGTGCCGATGGCGAGGATCAGGTCGGCCTGCTTCGCCTTGGCCACCAGCCCGGCATCGGCGCCGACACCGAGGTCGCCGGCATAGTTCGGCAGGGTGCAGTCATAGAGGCTCTGGCGGCGGAAGCCGACGGCCACCGGTAGGTCCCGCGCCACGCAGAACTCGCGCACGAGGCGCCGGCTCTCCTGCGTCCAGCGCGAGCCGCCGAGCACCACCAGCGGGCGCTCCGCTTGGTCGAGCATCGCCAGCATCCGCTCCATCGCGGCGGGCGAGGGGTAGGCGGGCGCAACCTCGGCCGGGCCGATATCCGGCACGGCGACGCGGGCCTTCTGCATCTCCTCCGAGATCGCCACCACCACCGGGCCGGGGCGGCCGGAGGTGGCCACGTCGAAGGCATGCGCCATCAGCTCGGGGATGCGCGCCGCGTCGTCGATCTGCGTCACCCACTTGGCGACGGAGCCGAACATGCGGCGGTAGTCCACCTCCTGGAAGCTTTCGCGGTCCGTCTCGGCGAAGGGGATCTGGCCGACGATCAGCACTAGCGGGGTGCTGTCCTGCATCGCCACATGCACGCCGATGGCGGCATGGCAGGCGCCGGGGCCGCGCGTGACCAGCGCCACGCCGGGGCGGCCGGTCAGCTTGCCATGGGCTTCCGCCATGTTCACGGCGCCCGCCTCGAAGCGGCAGGTGGTCAGTGCGATCTTGTCGCTATTGGCATAGAGCCCGTCCAGCAGGTCGAGATAGGACTCGCCCGGCACGCAGAAGGCGTGGGTCACGCCCTGGGCCACCAGCGCATCGGCCAGGAGTTGGCCACCGGTGCGTGTTGCAGTGCTCATCCCGTCCATGACAGTCGCGTTCCCTCGCCAGTCGTCATACAACTGGCGGCACGCTAGCCGAGGCGGCGGGCCAGGGCTACCCCGGCCGGGTCGCAATTGATGCCCTTCCGCCGCCGGCCGCCCCGCGCCATGGTGCGCGGCATTCCCAAGGCTTTGGAGGCGCCATGCGAGCGATCTTCGTCATGATCAAGTGCGAGATGGGGCTGGCCTATCAGGTGGCGCGCGAGATGGCGGACAACATCGAGGAGCTGTCCGAGATGCATTCCATCTCCGGCCAGTACGACCTGCTCGGCAAGTTCTACCTGGAGGGCGACCGTGACATCGGCCTCTTCGTGGTCGAGCAGGTGCAGACGGTGCCCGGCGTCAAGGACACCTACACGCTGCAGACCTTCAACGCCTTCTCCCGCGCCGCCGGCTGAAAGGCGGGCGGCCCTCGCTCAGGCTGCCCGACTGCCGCCGTGATCCCGCCGCAAGCTTGCCTTGCGGCGGCAGCATATTGCCTCGCATTGGAGGAGGTATCCGCCCATGCGACGCATTCTTCCCGTTCTTGCCCTGGCCGGCGGCCTGCTGGTCGCCGGCTGCCAGAACCCGGACGGGACGACCGACTGGGGCAGCACCCTGGCGCTCGGCGCCGGGGCCGGCCTTGCCAGCGGGCTGATCATCGGCTCGCTGAACGATGACGGGGACCGCTACCGGCACCGCCGCTACCACCGTAGCCGGCCCTCCTATCATGGCTATGGCTACGGTTACGGCCGCCCCTACGGGCATCACTACCGCCGCTGGTAGGCTTTCCGACGCCACCTGGGGGAGGTGGCGCCGGGCGCCGCCCCGGCGGAGGGCGCTCAGCCTTTCAGCTCGTCGGGCACCTTGCCGCCATTCTCCGCGAGCTTCTGCATGACCTGCTTGTGCAGCCAGATATTCATGCTGGCGGAGTCATTCGTGTCGCCGCTGTAGTTCAGCTCCTTCGCCAGCTCCTTGCGGTTCTGCAGGCTGCTGTCCAGTCCCAGCAGCTTCATCAGATCCACGATGGAATGGCGCCAGTCGAGCTTCTGCGGGTTCTTCTCCGCCATCTCGGTGAGCACCGCCGCCACATCCACCGGCTGCTGCCCCGCCCCGCCCGGGGCCGGTGTGGCGGCGCCGGCGCCGCTGGGCATCGGCGCGGCGCCCGGAACCGGGGGCGCCGCCGCCGCGGGCCCGGCGGCGGGCTGCGTGGAGGCGGAGACCTTGGGCTGGTCATCGGTGGCGCTGGGCGTCCCCCCTGCCGGCGCGGCAGGCGCGGCCCCGGTGCCGCTGCCCGCGGCGGGCGAGGCGCCGGTGGGGGTGGCGGCAGCGTTGGCCTGCTTTTGACCGAAGATCCTGGACATGATGGAACCGAAAACGCTCATGCGACTCTCCTCGGAAGCGGGCCCAATCCCGGCCCCGGCCTTCAACGCGGCGCGGGGAGGGAAGTTTTGCGCTCCGTCGCGACGCCCCGTCTCGCCGGGGCGGCAGGATTGACCCCCGGCACCCTTGCCCCGCCCTGCCGGCGATGCGATTGTCCGCTCCGACCCTGCCGCCGGCGTGCTTGCGGGCGCGCCCGCGCGCGGCGCCCGGACCAAAGCGCCGCTGGCGGAGAACCGAAGGCGTCCAGACGAGGATCAGCATGGCCAAGATTAAGGTGAAGAATCCCGTCGTCGAGCTCGACGGCGATGAGATGACCCGCATCATCTGGGGGTTCATCAAGGACAAGCTGATCACCCCTTACCTCGACATCGACCTGAAGTACTATGACCTGGGCATCCAGTACCGGGACCAGACCGATGACCAGGTGACGGTCGATGCGGCGAACGCCATCAAGCAGTACGGCGTGGGCGTGAAGTGCGCGACCATCACCCCGGACGAGGCGCGGGTGAAGGAGTTCGGCCTGAAGAAGATGTGGAAGTCCCCCAACGGGACCATCCGCAACATCCTGGACGGCACGATCTTCCGCGAGCCGATCATCTGCCAGAACGTGCCTCGCCTGGTGCCGCACTGGACCAAGCCGATCGTCGTCGGCCGCCATGCCTATGGCGACATCTACCGCGCCGTCGAGATGAAGGTGCCCGGCCCCGGCACCGTCAAGATGACCTACACCCCCGAGAACGGCGAGCCGCAGGAAATCGGCGAGTTCACCTTCAAGGGCGCGGGTGCTGCCATGATGCAGCACAACCTGAGCAAGTCGATCGAGGGCTTCGCCCGCGCCTCCTTCAACTACGGTCTGGCGCGTGGCTACTCGGTGTACTTCTCGCACAAGAATACCATCCTCAAGGCCTATGACGGCACCTTCAAGGACATCTTCCGCGCCATCTACGACGCCGAGTTCAAGGCGGAGTTCGAGAAGCGCGGCCTGACCTATGAGGACCGCCTGATCGACGACATGGTGGCCTCCGCCCTGAAGTGGGAAGGCGGCTACATCTGGGCCTGCAAGAACTACGATGGCGATGTGCAGTCCGACATCGTGGCGCAGGGCTTCGGCTCGCTCGGCCTGATGACCTCCGTGCTGCTCTCCCCGGACGGCAACACCGTCGAGTCCGAGGCCGCCCACGGCACCGTCACCCGCCACTATCGCGAGCACCAGAAGGGCCGCGAGACCTCGACCAACCCGATCGCCTCGATCTTCGCCTGGACCCGGGGCCTCGCCTATCGCGGCAAGTTCGACGGCACGCAGGACGTGGTGGACTTCGCCAATGCCCTGGAGCAGGTCTGCGTCGAGACGGTCGAGAGCGGCTTCATGACCAAGGACCTCGCGGTGCTGATCGGCCGCGACCAGCCCTGGCTGAACACCCAGAACTTCCTCGCCAAGCTGGACGAGAACCTGAAGAAGAAGATGGGCTGAGGCCCACCCTTCCCTTCCGACTGCGACGGGCGCCGTGAGGCGCCCGTTTCGTTTTCATCTCCGCGCGGCTCCGGCGCGGGGCCGATCAAATCGGTGCGAAGTCGGCACGATAGGCCCGCCGCCCCTCACTATATGCTCCCGACGTCCACAACCGGGGGAGGTGACGGCATGACCGAGGAACGCAAGATCCTGACGACGCGCCAGGGGCATCCGGTCTACGATAATCAGAGCCTGCGCAGCGTCGGGGAGCGCGGCCCCGCCACGCTCGAGAACTACCAGTTCATCGAGAAGATCACCCACTTCGACCGCGAGCGCATCCCGGAGCGTGTGGTGCATGCGCGTGGCGCCGGTGCGCATGGCTATTTCGAGGCCTATGGCAAGATCGGCGACGAGCCCGCCAGCAAGTACACCAAGGCGCGCGTGCTGACCGAGACCGGTGTCAAGACTCCGGTCTTCGTGCGCTTCTCCACCGTGATCGGCTCGAAGGACAGCCCGGAGACGGCGCGCGACCCGCGCGGTTTCGCCGTGAAGTTCAAGACCGTCGAGGGCAACTGGGACCTCGTCGGCAACAATCTCAAGATCTTCTTCATCCGGGACGCCATCAAGTTCCCGGACATGATCCACGCCTTCAAGCCCGACCCGGTGACCAACCGGCAGGAGGCCTGGCGCTTCTACGACTTCGTGGCGCACCACCCCGAGGCCCTGCACATGGTGACCTGGGTCAAGAGCCCCTGGGGCATTCCGGCGAGCTATCGCGAGATGCAGGGCTCCAGCGTCAATACCTACAAGCTGGTCAATGCCGAGGGCGTGGCGCATCTGGCGAAGTTCAGCTGGGAGCCCAAGCAGGGCGTGCGCAACCTCACCAGCCAGCAGGCCGCCGAGATCCAGGCCAGGGATGTCGGGCACGCCACGAAGGACCTCTACGACGCCATCGAGCGCGGCGACTACCCGGAATGGGAATTCTGCGTCCAGCTGATGACCGACGATCCGCATGACGAGCTGGATTTCGACCCGTTGGACGACACCAAGCGCTGGCCGGAGGACAAGTTCCCGCTGCTCCCGGTGGGCCGCATGGTGCTGGACCGCGTGCCCGACAACTTCTTCGCCGAGACCGAGCAATCCGCCTTCGGCACCGGCGTTCTGGTGGATGGCATCGACTTCTCGGACGACAAGATGCTGCAGGGCCGCACCTTGTCCTATTCGGACACGCAGCGTTACCGCGTCGGCCCCAACTACCTGCAACTGCCGGTCAACGCGCCGCAGCAGGCCGCCCGCGCCCACACCAACCAGCGGGATGGGTTCATGACCTATCATGTCGATGGCCGGGGCGAGAACAGGCACGTCAACTACGAGCCCAGCATGATGGGCGGGCTGCAGGAGGCACCGAAGCCGCAGAAGGAATACCACCAGTGGGTGGAAGGCCATCTCGGCCGCTACCAGACCTCCCGCACCGCCGACGACTATCGCCAGGCCGGCGAGCGCTACCGTTCCTTCGAGGACTGGGAACGCGAGGACCTCATCGCCAACATGGTGGCGGACATGAAGGCCTGCCCGGAGCCGATCGCGCTCCGCATGGTGTGGCACTGGTGGCACTGCGACAAGGACTACGGGCGCCGCGTCGCCGAGGGCGCAGGGATCGACCTGCAGAAGGCGCTGGCGCTGCCGCCGCTGCCGAACCGCCCGCCGCCGGGCGAGCGGCTGCAGCAGCCGACCTATACCAGTGGTCGCCCGGAAGGAGCCGGGCAGCGTGCGGCCGCCGACTGAGGCCGCTCGCAGACAGGCAACAGGGGGATGGGCTAAGCCCTTCCCCCTTTTTCATGGTCAGCGCCGCACCAGCCCGGCCGCCGCCGCCACACCGAGCAGCAGCAGGCCGATCCCGCCGAGTGCCACTGGCAGGCCGGCCGCCTGCGCGATGAAGCCGATCACCGCCGGTCCGCCTAGCAGGCCGGAATAGCCCAGGGTCGCCACCGCTGCGATCGCCGTGCCGGGCGCCACGTCCTGCATCCGCCCCGCCGCGCTCATCAGCAGCGGTACCATATTCGCCAGCCCCAGCCCGATCAGTATGAAGCCCGCGAGAGTGGCCCAGGCCCAGGGCAGCAGCGTGGCGGCCAGGAAACCCGCCGCCGCCAGCAACGCGCCGCCGCGCAGCATGGCGACGGGGCCGAGCCGCTGGTTCACCGCATCCCCCGCGAGGCGCGCCACCGCCATCGCCACGGAGAAGGCCGCGAAGCCAAGGCCGGCCAACCGCAGCGCCTGCCCACGCTCCTGGGCCAGGAAGATGCCGCTCCAGTCGATCATGCTGCCTTCGGCCATCAGGGCCACGACCCCGATCAGCCCCAGCCCCACCACCGGGCCGCGTGGCAGGACAAAGCCATGACCCTCCCCGGGCCGATCAGCCGCGCGGGGCAACAGCGCCGGAACCTGCGCCAGCAGCAGCAGCGCGCCTGCCAGCGCCACCGGCAATGCGGTGAGCAGCGGCGGCAGGCCGATCGCCAGCAGGCCGGTCGTTGCCCCCGCGCCCAGCAGCCCGCCGAGGCTGAACAGCCCGTGGATGGAGGACATGATCGGCCGGCGGCCGCGCGCCTCCACCGCCACCGCATGCGCGTTCATCGAGACATCCATCAGCCCGCCGGTGGCGCCGAAGAGGAACAGGGCCAGCGCCAGCGAGAGGCCCGAGGGCGCCAGGGGCAGCAGCGGCAGCATCGCCGCGAAGCCGAGGCCGGCGGTGACGGAGACCGCCCGGCTGCCATGCCGCGCCACCAGCCCGCCGGCGAGGGGCATGGCCAGGATGCCGCCCGCCCCGAGCGCCAGCAGGATCAGGCCGAGCGTCCCCTCCGCGAGGCCAAGCCGCTCGCGTACCACCGGCACCAGCGGCGCCCAGGCGGCGAAGATCGTGCCATTGGCGAGGAACACCAGGCGGATGGCGCGCTGCGCCGCGCGCGGCTCGGCATGGGTCAGAATCGCTTCCGGGCTCATCCGCCGGGCTTGGCCTCTCCTTCCCCGTGGCGCAAGCCGCACCGCATGAAGATCGCCCCCGGCTTGTGCTATGCCGTGCGGCATGGAGCTTCCCCTCACCGCCCTCGACTGGGTCGCCCTGGCCGTCTTCGTCGCCTGTTGGATCGGCTATGCCACCGTGGTAGACCGCGTGCCCGCGATTCGGGCGCGCAGCGTCATCGCCGCCATGGACGAGCACCGTCGGCGCTGGATGCGGATGGCACCGGAGCGGGAGAACCGGATCGCCGACATCAGCATCATCGGCAATCTGATGACCTCCACCTCCTTCCTGGCGAATACCAGCATCTTCATCCTGGGCGGGCTGGTGGCCATGTTGGGCGCGCCGGATCTCGGCCGCCGCATCTTCGGCGCGGTGCCCTTCGTCCATGTGCCGACCGACGACGCGGGATGGGAGATCCGCATCTTCCTGCTGATCTTCATCTTCGTGCGGGCCTTCTTCGAACTGACCTGGGCGCTGCGGCAGTTCAACTACTGCTCCATCTGCGTCGGCGCGCTGGGCAAGTTGCCGGAGGCGCTGCCGCAGGCCGATGTGGCGGCCGAGGTCGCCAACCGCGCCGCGCGCCATTTCAACACGGGGCTACGCGCCTATTACTTCGGCCTGGCGGCGCTGGCCTGGATCCTGCACCCGGTGGCGCTGATCATCAGCAGCCTGCTGGTGCTGCGCGAGCTGCACCGACGCGAGTTCCGCTCCGTAGTGCGGGACGCGCTGACCCTCTCGCCACAGAACGACTGAGCCTGCGCTCGCGCGGCCGTGTTGCGCTGGGCGCGCGGCACGGCTTGCCGTTCCGGCTGGGCCAAGGCTAAGTTGCTGCCGCAACCCTCAGCCCAGGAGAGCCGCATGAGCGCATTGCCTCGTCCGACCATGCCTCTCCTCCCGGCCCGCGGCATCGCGCGCCTGCGCGGAGCGGCCGCCTCGGCGTGACCTGCGGCGGCGATACGCCGCCGGTTGCCCTTCCCGCCTTTCGTCCTTCCGGTTCCGTCTCATCCGCTCCCCGCGAGATGCGGAGCAGCATCTGACGGTGCCCTGATCGAGGGTCGCCCGCGCCTGGCGGGCGAAGCATCCCGTGTCCCCTTCATCCTCCCGGCCGGGCGTGTCGCCCGTCCGCACTGCCCTGATCTTTCTGTTCCGGCACTGGCTCCACCAACCGGCGCTGCTCGCCGCCGTGGTCGGCGGCATGCTGCTGGCCACCATGGCCGAGATCCTGGTACCGGTCTTCGCCGGGCGGCTGGTCGATGCCATCGCCCAGGCGGAGGTCAGCGGCCGCGGGACGGCACGCGCCACCGCGCTCGAGACGCTGGCCATCCTGGCGCTGCTCGGACTGGCGGTGCTGGTCAGCCGGATCATCGCGATCCTCGGCGTCATCGAGCTGACGCTCCGGCTGATGGCGCGGATCGGCGGCGAGGCCTTCCAGCGCGTGCAGCGCTTCTCGGCGGAATGGCACGCCAATACCTTCGCCGGCTCGACCGTGCGCCGCATCAGCCGCGGCATGTGGGCGCTCGACATGCTCGACGACACGCTGCTGCTCGCACTGTTCCCCTCGGCCGCCGTGCTGACCGGCGCCACGCTGATGCTGGGCTGGCGATGGCCGCTGATGGGCGCGCTGGTGGCCTTCGGCGGTGTCACCTACATCGCCGTCACGGTCATCCTGTCGCTGCACTGGGTTGCGCCCGCCGCGCGGCTGTCGAACGCCTGGGACACGCGCATCGGCGGCGCCATGGCCGATGCCATCGGCGCCAATACGGTGGTGAAGGCCTTCGGCGCGGAAGCGCGGGAGGATGCCCGTCTCGACACGCTGCTCGCCAAATGGCAGCGCCGGACACGGCGGAGCTGGCAGCGCGGCACGGCCTCCGAAGCGCTGCGTCTGGCCATGCTGGTGCTGCTGCAGATCGCCACCATTGGCTGCGCCCTCTGGTTCTGGTCGCGGGGCGCGGCCACGGCGGGCGACCTCGCCTATGTGCTGACGCTGTTCTTCACGCTGCAGGGCTATCTGCGCGAAGTTGGTTTCCACATCAGCAATCTGCAGCGCAGCGTCAACGAGATGGAGGAGCTGGTCGCGCTGCACGACACGCCGCTCGGCGTCGAGGACCGTCCGGGTGCCAGGCCGATCAACATCATCCGTGGCGCTATCACGATGGAGCGCGTCACCTTCGGCTATGGCGGCCATCCGGTGCCGCTCTACCGCGGCCTTTCCGTCGCCATCCGCGCCGGTGAGCGGATCGGGCTGGTCGGCCCCTCGGGCTCAGGCAAGACGAGCCTCGTGAAGCTGATTCAGCGCCTGCATGACGTGCAGGGCGGCCGTGTCCTCATCGACGGACAGGATATCGCGGCGGCGACGCAGGCCTCGTTGCGCGCGCAGATCGCCATCGTGCAGCAGGAACCGGTGCTGTTCCATCGCTCGCTGGCCGAGAATATCGCCTATGCCCGGCCCGGCGCCAGCATGGCGGAGATCCGCCGCGCCGCCGAGCTGGCCAATGCCGACGGCTTCATCGCCCGGCTGCCGCGCGGCTACGGCACGCTGGTGGGCGAGCGGGGCGTGAAGCTCTCCGGCGGCGAGCGGCAGCGGGTGGCGCTCGCCCGGGCCTTCCTCGCCGACGCGCCGATCCTGATCCTGGACGAGGCCACTTCCGCCCTGGATTCCGAGAGCGAGGCGGCCATCCAGCAGGCGATGGATCGGCTGATGCGGGGCCGCACCGCCATCGTCATCGCGCACCGGCTTTCGACGGTCCGCGCCATGGACCGCATCCTAGTCTTCGATCGCGGCGCCGTGGTGGAGGAAGGCGACCATGCCGCCCTGCTCGCGCGCCCGGGCGGGCTGTACCGGCGGCTCTTCGAGCGTCAGTCGCTGGAACTGACGACACCACGGGCGGCCGGCTGAGCGCCGGCCGCCCATGCGCATCCCTGCCGAAGCCTGTTCACCGACAAGTTCCTGTCGCCCCAGGCTCCACATTGGCGGGTTTGAGGCAAAAGGGAGGGGAGATGTCATGCAACTCCACCCTCGCTCCCCTCGCCCTGTTCCTGTTGGCGCTCTCCACTCCCGCAGGGGCCACCCCCCTGCGGGATGCGGGGACCGGCCTCACCTTCGAGCCGCCGCCTGGCTACAGCGTCTCGGCTGTGCCGACGACGGGCGCGCAATCCGCCCGCTTCGCCCTGCGCCGCCCTGAGGATCAGGACACCGGCTGCCAGATCGCCTATGCCCCCGCGCCGCAGAACGCCCAGCTCACCCAGCCGCAGATCAACGAACTGACGCGGACGCCCGGCTGGCAGGCGCTGGCCCGCGCCCGCCTGGCGCCGCTCTATGACGTGCTGGAGCAATCCGTCTTCGACCAGGGCGGTATTCTCGGGCTGAAGCTGGTGGGCGATCTTCGCCCGCGCGAGGGCCTGCCGGCACGGGCGCAGGTTCTGCGCTCCTTCTTCGCCATCCAGGAAACGCCGCGCGGGCGGACGACACTGGTCTGCGTCGCCGAGAAACCCTCCTTCGCCACGCGCCGCGCCGAGTTCGAGGCCCTCGCGCGCAGCATCGTGCCGCCGCGCTAGCGGGGCAGCCGCACCCGCGCGGCCATCTCACACGCAATAGCGATATGGCCGGCGGGCATCCGGCGCGGCGCAGCCCCGTTGCCCCTGCGTCACCGTTCAACGAGGGCGCCGCGCATGATCCCGACCCGCCAGCATGGAGCCATCGACTATGCCGTAGCTGCCGCGCTGGTGGGGCTTTCGGCCTCACGCAGCCTGCCCCTCCCGGTGCGGCGGACGCTCGGCGCCGCAGGCGCCTACCATGCCAGCTATTCCGTGCTGACAGACTACGAGGGCGGGCTGAAGCCCCTCCTGACTATGCGCGAGCACCTCGCCCTCGACGCCCTGGGCGCGGCGACGCTCTGCGGCGTGGGGCTGATGATGCGCGGCCAGCCCACCGAAGCGCGCGCCCTGCTCGTCGGCATCGGGCTGGCGGAATTCGCGGTGATCGCGGCGAGCAGCACGACACCAGCCAGCGGTCCTGGACAGGGCGCGGGGCCTGTGGGGCGGCTGCTCGGCCAGGAGGATGTGCCGGCGGAGCGGGTGAGCTATCCCCCGCTCGAAACGCCCAAGCCGGTGGCGGAAGACGTCTTCATTGTGGACAGCACGCTTCCACACCCCCTGGGCGCGGTGCTGCCTGTGCGCATGACGGTGCTGCGCCTGCCCGGTGGGGAGCTGCTGCTGCACTCCCCCACCCGCTTCAGCTATGGCCTGAAGTCCCGGTTGGAGGAGCTCGGCCCGATCCGCCATCTGGTGGCGCCCAGCTTCGCGCACTGGACCTTTCTTCAGGCCTGGCAGGGCGCCTGCCCGCAGGCCACGACCTGGGCGGCACCGGGCCTGCGCGACCGGTCACAGGTGCGCCGCAGCGGCCTGCGGCTCGACCATGACCTCGGCGACAGCGCTCCGGCCGAATGGGGCGGCGCCGTCGAGACGGCGGTGATCCCCGGAGGCATCGGCTTCCATGAGGTGGCGCTGTTCCACCGCCCGTCACGCAGCCTGGTGTTGACCGACCTCGTCATGCGGCTCGACCCGCCGAAGATCCCGGCCCTGCTTCGCTCGGTGCTGAAGCTCTTCGGTATGGTGGCGCCAGATTCCAGGCCGCCGCCCTATCTCCGGGCCGTGGTCAAGCTGCGGCGGCGGGAAGCGGCCGCGGCGGCGCGGCGACTCGTCGCGTTGCAGCCGGAGCGCGTGATCTTCGCGCATGGCCACTGGTTCGCGCAGGACGGCACCGCCGAGTTGCGGCACTCCCTGCGCTGGCTGTTGGACTAAGGCGCAGCCGTCAGGCGGGCTCGCCGTTCGGGTCGCCCGGTGCCGTCTCGTGCCCCAGTTCCACCAGCGCGACGATGCGGCGCCCGGCGGCATCGGGGCGGCAGACGATGGCGCCCTGCTCCTCCATATAGGCCAGCAGCCGCCGCGCCCGCCCGACCGAGCGCGTGCCATAGGCCTGGGCGATGGTGGCGTCCGAGGGGCAGGGCAGCTTCTCCAGCGCCGCGCGAGCCAGCAGCAGATAGACGCCCTGGGCATCCTCCGGCAGGGCGCCGGCGCGCGCCTCGATCTGCTGCCAGGCCTCGCCCTCGGCCGCCTCGGCGCTGATGCCCGCGCGCGCCACGGCCAGCATGCGACGGAAAGCCGGGATCTCCGGCGGCTTGCCGGCAATGGCATGGATGCGCAGCCGCACCAGGAAGTCCTGATAGAGCACGCTGACGGAACGGAAGGCCGCCTCCGGCTCGGCCAGGATCTGCCGCAGGATCTCCTCCAGGCGCCGCTTGCGGGCGGCGCGCTCCTCCGGTGTCGGCTCCGGCTCGGCGCGCGGCGCCGCCACGGCGGGGCGGGCCTGGGCGAGCTGCGTCAGGATGTCCGGCGGCGGGGGCGCGGGCGGGCGGCG
>Ga0180221_1001201_pt1 | contig 18341 bp, 14 predicted proteins | sample eDN5th37CKraftMG_FD_151339 | JGI IMG/M metagenome (GOLD analysis project Ga0180221, IMG submission 151339) | Enriched Miracle-Growth compost microbial communities from Emeryville, California, USA - eDNA 5th pass 37_C Kraft MG (version 2) (version 2) ...
CATAGATGATCAGCCGGTGGGCATCGAGATCCTCGGCGCGCTGCGGCATGCCGGCCTGCTTCAGATATTCCGGCGAGCCGACGATCTTCCAGCCGAAGGTCGCCACATGGCGCTGGATCAGGTCCGGCTGCTTCGGCGCATGCATGCGGATAGCGACATCCGCCTCCCGCATGGCGAGATCGAGCTCGGCATCGTCCAACAACAGCGTGACCGTCACCTCCGGGTGCAGCGCCATGAAGCGGTTCAGCCGCGGCGCCAGCCAGGTGGAGCCGAAACCGGTGGTGGTGGTGACCTTCAGCCGGCCGGCGGCGCGCTCGCGGCTTTCCGTCAGCAGCGCCTCGGTCATGGCCAGCTTGGCAAAAACCTCGCGGACCGTGCGGTTCAGCGTCTCCCCCTGCTCGGTCAGGATCAGCCCGCGGGCATGGCGGTGGAAGAGCGGCACCTGCAACGCTTCTTCCAGCGCCTGGATCTGTCGGGAGACGGCCGACTGGCTGAGGTTGAGCGATTCGCCGGCATGGGTGAAGCTCCCCGCCTCGGCGACGGCATGGAAGACCCGCAGCTTGTCCCAATCGAGCGGCATGGCGGTCAGGCGGCCTGCGCCTGGGCGTCATCCTCGCGGAGCGCCAGGAACTTCTCGGCTTCCAGCGCGGCCATGCAGCCGGTGCCCGCGGCCGTCACGGCCTGGCGGTAGATCCGGTCCTGCACGTCGCCTGCGGCGAAGACGCCTTCCATGCTGGTCCGCGTCGAATCCGGTGCCGTCACCAGGTAGCCCTCCCCATCCATCTCCAGCTGCCCCTTGAACAGGCTCGTCGCCGGCGCGTGGCCGATGGCGACGAAAACGCCATCCACGCTCATCTCGCGCGTCTCGCCGCTCTTGGCGTTGCGCAGCCGGAGGCCACGCGCGACCGGGGCCCGGCCGCCGGTCTCGGCCAGCACTTCCTCCACCACCGTATCCCAGATGACCGTGACGTTCGGCTTCGCGAAGAGGCGCTGCTGCAGGATGCGCTCGGCCCGCAGCGTGTCCCGCCGGTGGATCAGCGTGACGTGCCGCGCGAGATTGGCGAGATAGAGGGCTTCCTCCACCGCCGAATTGCCGCCGCCGATCACCGCGACGTCCTTGCCGCGGAAGAAGAAGCCATCACAGGTGGCGCAGGCGGAGACGCCGAAGCCGGAAAGCTCCTTCTCGCCCGGAATCCCCAGCCACTTGGCCTGTGCGCCGGTGGCGATGACCAGCGCCTCGGCCTCATAGGTGTCACCCGAGTCGCCGGTGCAGCGGAAGGGGCGCTGCGAAAGGTCCACGGCGGTGATCAGGTCGTACTGGATGCGGGCGCCGACATGCTCGGCCTGCTCGCGCATCTGCTCCATCAGCCAGGGGCCCTGCACGGGCTGGGCGAAGCCGGGGAAGTTCTCCACATCGGTGGTGATGGTGAGCTGCCCGCCCGGCTGCATGCCGGCGACCACAAGGGGCGACAGGCCGGCGCGGGCGGCATAGATGGCCGCCGTGTACCCGGCGGGGCCGGCACCGAGGATCAGAAGGCGGGTGCGGTGCAGTTCGAGCAAGGTCCTGGTCCTGAAAAACGCTCTGGGTGCGGAGGATATCGGAAAGATAGGCTATTGCCGCAAGCCGATGCCTTGAACATGGACGCTCGTGCAAGGATATTGCGCCTGAAGCGCTGCATGAGCAACGAAACGGTTCCGATGAAGCATGAGACTGCCGACGCCCTCGACACGGTAGACCGCCAGATCCTCGCCGAGTTGCAGGCGGATGGCCGCATGACCAATGTGGAGCTGGCCCGCCGCGTCGATCTTTCCGCGCCCCCCTGCCTGCGGCGGGTGCGGCGGCTGGAGGAAAGCGGCATCATCCGCGGCTACCATGCCGATATCGACCCCGTGGCGCTGGGCTGGGAGGTCACCTTCTTCGCCCTGGTCGGGCTGGAGAGCCAGAAGCATGCCGTTCTGTCCGCCTTCGAGCAGGAGGTGACGACCTGGCCGGAGGTGCGCGAATGCCACATGATCCGTGGCGGCGGTGACTTCCTGCTGCGCCTGGTGGCGCGCGACACGGCGCATGAGAACGCGCTCACCAACCGGCTCACGGCCGCGCCGAATGTCGGGCGGGTCACCACATTGCAGACCATTCATACCGCCAAGGATGTGCCGGGAGTGCCCCTCTAGGGAAAGGAAAAAGCGACGGCACAGCAAGACGTCCGGCCACGCCTCGGTGAGGGCGGCCCGGCGGGGTCTCAGCCCCGCCGGACGGCGTAGTTGGCAGCCTCCAGCGCGGCGATGATGGCGCTGCCCTGGGCGGCGTCCCGCACCTCGATCATCAGCTCGAGCTCGGTGGACTGCACGGTGGGGGCCCCGAAGAGCTGCTGGTGCTTCACTTCGATGACATTGCCCCCGGCATCCGAGATGCGCTTCGAAATGTCGGCCAGCACGCCGGGCCGGTCGGGAATGTCGAAATGCAGCCGCAGGATGCGCCCGTCCCGCAGGAGCTGGCGCAGCAGCACATTGGAGAGGGCGCGGGCATCGATGTTGCCGCCGCAGACCGGCGTGCCGACCCGCTTGCCGGCGAAGCGGCCGGGATGCGCCAGTAGCGCGGCGACGCCGGCGGCGCCGGCGCCCTCCGCCACCACCTTCGCCCCCTCGGCCAGCAGGGCGACGCCCTGCTCCACCGTGCGCTCCGGCACCACCAGCACCTCGATGCCGAGCTGCTTCAGCAGGGCATAGGGCGCCTCGCCGACATCCCGCACGGCGATACCCTCGGCAATGGTCGGGCCGCCAACCGCCACGGGCTGCCCGGCGAGGCGCTGCGCCATGGCCGGATAGCCCTCCACCTCGACGCCATAGACGGTGAGGGAAGGGTTCAACTCCAGGGCCGCCGCGGCGCAGCCGGCCAGCAGCCCACCACCGCCCACGGGAAAGATCAGCGTGTCGAGCCCGGGGGCATCCTCGATCATCTCGATCGCCATGGTGCCCTGGCCGGCCATCACGCCGGGATCGTCATAGGGATGGATGAAGGTCAGCCCCTCGCGCAGGGCCAGGGCATGGGCATGGGCGGCCGCCTCGGCCAGCGTCTCGCCATGCAGCACCACATTGGCGCCCCAGCTCTCGGTGCGCACCACCTTCGTCGCCGGGGTGAAGCGCGGCATGACGATGGTGGCCTTGATGCCGAGCAGGCTGGCATGGCGGGCCACCGCCTGGGCATGGTTTCCGGCCGACATGGCGATGACGCCGGTGGCCTTCTCGCGCGAGGTCAGCATCGCCAGGCGGTTGGCGGCGCCACGCTCCTTGAAGGCGCCGGTGGCCTGGAGATTGTCCAGCTTCAGCCAGACCTCGCAGCCGGTGGCGCGGCCAATGGCGGGCGCAGGCACGGTGGGCGTGCGCAGCACCGCGCCCCGAATGCGCGCGGCCGCCTCCCGCACATCGGCGAGCGTGATGGCCGGCGGGGCGGACAGCTCGGCCACCAGACCCGGCAGGCTGCGACTGACCATGGTCAGACGAAGCGCACCTTGGCGATCTCATAGGCCCGCGCGCCGCCCGGCGCCGGGACCTCCACGGAATCACCGAGCTTCTTGCCGATCAGCGCCTTCGCCAGCGGCGAGGAGATGGAGATCGAGCCGTTCTTGGTGTCCGCCTCATGCGCGCCAACGATGCGGTAGGTCTTCTCCTCCTCCGTCTCCTCGTCGATGACGGTGACGGTGGCTCCGAAGCGCACCTGGTCGCCCGAGAGCTTCGAGACGTCGATCACCTCGACGGAGGGGATGATGCTCTCCAGCTCGGCGATCCGGCCCTCGATGAAGGACTGGCGCTCGCGGGCCGCGTGATATTCGGCATTCTCGGAAAGATCCCCATGCGCCCGGGCCTCGGCGATCGCGCGGATCACGGCCGGACGCTCTTCCGATTTCAGTTGCCGCAATTCCTCCTCAAGCCGGGCGAGACCTTCGGCGGTCATCGGGAACTTCTGCACGGCAGTTCCTTCCTTCATACGCGGCATCAACCGCCGGGCGGAAAACCCGGCGGCTGCTCGGCACCCAGTCTATGGGGCCTTTGGCGGGGACAAGGAGCGGGGCGCGGCCACGGTCCATGACCGGACCCGCCCGCCCTCAGAATGAAGGAGAAAAATAAGCCTGCAACGGCGCCACATCAAGGGTTCCGGCCTTCAGCGCCGCGATGGCATGGGCCGCGGCGCGGGCGCCGGCCATCGTGGTATAGTGCGGCACCCCATGCGTCAGCGCCCCGCGGCGGATGTCGAAACTGTCCGCCACCGCTTGGCCGGTCCCCGTCGTGTTGATGACGAGCTGGATCTCGCCGTTGCGGATTGCGTCCACGCAATGTGGCCGCCCCTCCATCACCTTGTTGACCACGGAGACATTGAGCCCGGCCTCACGCAGCACGGCGGCGGTGCCGCGCGTCGCCAGCACCTGGAAGCCCAGCTCCACGAGCCGCCGCGCCACCGAGACGGCGGCCTTCTTGTCGCTGTCCTTGACGGAGACGAAAGCCGCCCCGGAGGCCGGCAGCTTCACGCCCGCGCCGAGCTGGCTCTTGGCGAAGGCGCGCTCGAAGCTGGCATCCAGCCCCATCACCTCGCCGGTGGACTTCATCTCGGGGCCGAGCAGCACGTCCACGCCGGGGAAGCGGTTGAAGGGGAAGACCGCCTCCTTCACCGCGACATGCCGGCTGATCGCCTTGTCGTCCAGGCTGAACTCGGCCAGTCGGGCGCCGGCCATGACGCGGGCGCCGATCTTGGCCACCGGCACGCCGGTCGCCTTGGCAACGAAGGGAACCGTACGCGAGGCACGGGGATTGACCTCCAGCACGAAGATCTCGCCGTCCTTCACCGCGTACTGCACGTTCATCAGGCCCTTCACCTTAAGGGCCTTGGCCATCGCCTCGGTTTCCGCCTTCAGCTCGGTGATGACGGCGGGGGAAAGCGAGTAGGGCGGGAGCGAGCAGGCGCTGTCGCCGGAATGGATGCCGGCCTCCTCGATATGCTCCATGACGCCGGCGACATAGACCTCGCCGGCATCATCGGCGATGCAGTCCACATCAACCTCGATCGCGTCCTGCAGGTACTGGTCGATCAGGATCGGGTTCTCGCCCGAGACCTTTACCGCCTCCTGGCCGAAGCGCAGGAGCTGCTCGCGGTTCCAGGCGATCTCCATGGCGCGGCCGCCCAGAACATAGGAGGGGCGCACCACCACCGGGTAGCCGATGCGCTCCGCCTCGGCCACCGCCTCGTCGAGGTCGCGTGCCGTGCCGTTCTGCGGCTGCTTCAGGCCGAGGCCCTTCAGCAATTGCTGGAAGCGCTCACGGTCCTCGGCGATGTCGATGGCCTCGGCGCTGGTGCCGAGGATCGGAATGCCGGCCCTGTGCAGCGCCTGGCTGAGCTTCAGCGGCGTCTGCCCGCCATACTGCACGATGCAGCCGAGCACCTCGCCCTTCTCCTGCTCCTTGCGGATCAGGTTGATGACATCCTCCGCCGTCAGCGGCTCGAAATAGAGCCGGTCGGAGGTGTCGTAGTCGGTCGAGACGGTCTCCGGGTTGCAGTTGACCATGATGGTCTCGAACCCGGCCTCCTTCAGCGCATAGGCCGCGTGGACGCAGCAATAGTCGAACTCGATGCCCTGGCCGATGCGGTTCGGCCCGCCGCCGAGGATGACGATCTTCTTCCGGTCCGTCGGCTGGCTCTCGCATTGCGGCGCGCCAAAGCCGCCCTCATAGGTCGAGTACATGTAGGGCGTGTCGGAGGCGAACTCGGCGGCGCAGGTGTCAATGCGCTTGAACACCGGCATGACCCCGAGACGGAGCCGATGCTGCATCACCTCCGCCTCGCTCTTGCCAACCAGCGCGCCGAGGCGCCGGTCGGAGAAGCCCATCGCCTTCAGGCGGCGGAAGCCGGTCGCATCCTGCGGCAGCCCGGCCTCGCGAACCGTGTTCTCGGCGCGGACGATCTTCTCGATCTCGCGCAGGAACCACGGCTCGAAGCGGCAGGCTTCATGAATTTCGTCCACGGAAAGCCCGGCGCGCAGCGCCTGCGCCACCGCCAGCACGCGATCCGGCTTCGGGGTCGCCAGTGCCGCGATGAAGGCTTCCTTGCTGCCGTCACCGGGCGGGGTGATGTCGTCGAGACCGGAAAGCCCCGTCTCCAGCGAGCGCAGGCCCTTCTGCAGCGCCTCGTTGAAGGAGCGGCCGATCGCCATGGCCTCGCCGACCGACTTCATGCTGGTGGTCAGCGTCGCCGGCGTCCCCGGGAATTTTTCAAACGTGAAGCGGGGGATCTTCACCACGACATAGTCGATGGTCGGCTCGAAGCTGGCCGGCGTCACCATGGTGATGTCGTTCTTCAGCTCGTCCAGCGTATAGCCGACGGCGAGCTTGGCGGCGATCTTGGCGATCGGGAAACCAGTCGCCTTCGAGGCCAGCGCGGAGGAGCGGGAGACGCGCGGGTTCATTTCGATGATGACCATGCGGCCATCCGCCGGGTTGATGCCGAACTGCACGTTGGAGCCGCCGGTATCCACGCCGATCTCGCGCAAACACGCGATCGAGGCGTCGCGCATGCGCTGGTATTCCTTGTCGGTCAGCGTCAGCGCCGGGGCCACCGTCACGGAGTCACCCGTGTGCACGCCCATCGGGTCCAGGTTCTCGATGGAGCAGACGATGATGCAGTTGTCCGCGCTGTCACGGACCACCTCCATCTCGAACTCCTTCCAGCCCAGCACGCTTTCCTCGATCAGCACCTCGCTGGTCATGGAGGCGGCGAGGCCGGCGGAGACGATCTGCTCGAACTCTTCGCGGTTGTAGGCGATGCCGCCGCCCGTGCCGCCCAGCGTGAAGCTCGGGCGGATGACGCAGGGGAGCTTCACCTCCTCCAGCCCGGCGCGTGCCTCCTCCATGGTATGGGCGATGGCCGAGCGCGGGCTCTCGATGCCGATCTTGGTCATGGCATCGCGGAACTTCAGGCGATCCTCGGCCTTGTCGATGACGTCCGCCTTGGCGCCGATCAGCTCGCAGCCATACTTCGCGAGCACCCCGGCCTCGGCCAGCTTCAGCGATGTGTTCAGCGCGGTCTGGCCGCCCATGGTGGGCAGCAGTGCGTCCGGCCGCTCCTTGGCGATGATCTTCTCGACCATCTCCACCGTGATCGGCTCGATATAGGTCGCATCCGCCAGGCCGGGGTCGGTCATGATGGTGGCGGGGTTGGAGTTCACCAGGATCACCCGGTAGCCCTCCGCCCGCAGCGCCTTGCAGGCCTGCGCGCCGGAATAGTCAAATTCGCAGGCCTGCCCGATGACGATGGGGCCGGCCCCGATGATCAGGATGGACTTGATGTCAGTACGCTTCGGCATCGGGGGACCCTGTCTGCGTAAGGAAGAACCGGCGCGGGGGCCGGGGTCAGCCGTGAACGGACAAGCCGCCATCCATCGGAGGGGCGGCGCTGGCGACGAAGGCGGCAGTGTTACGGCGCGGGATGCTGGCATCCTGCGTCGGGGCGTTGCATCTGGCGGTGGCGGGGCCGTGCCCCAGGCCTGGCCTGATGCCGCCGATGGCCACCGCCACACATTCGGCCAAGCTCAAGCTTTCTGCCATCTTCAAGCTCCCGATCCGCGACAGCCGCGAAAACTCAGCTCGCCTTGTGCTTCTCGATCATCTCGACGAAGCGGTGGAAGAGGTAGTGGCTATCCGAGGGACCGGGGCTGGCCTCCGGATGGTACTGCACCGAGAAGGCAGGGCGATCGGTCGCGGCGATGCCCTCGTTCGAGCCGTCGAACAGCGAGACATGCGTCACCTGGACATTCGCCGGCAACGACTTTTCATCCACCGCAAAGCCATGATTCTGGCTGGTGATCTCGACCCGGCCGGTGGCCAGATCCTTCACCGGCTGGTTGGCGCCGCGGTGGCCGCGGTCCAGCTTGAATGTCTTGCCGCCGAGCGCCAGGGCCAGCAGCTGGTGCCCGAGGCAGATGCCAAAGACCGGCTTGCCGGACTGCAACACGCCCTGGATGGCGGGGACGGCATATTCGCCGGTCGCCGCCGGGTCACCAGGGCCGTTGGAGAGGAAAACGCCATCCGGATTGTGGGAGAGGATGTCCTCGGCGGTGGCAGTGGCGGGCAGCACGGTCACGGCGCAGCCGGCATCGGCCAGGCAACGCAGGATGTTGCGCTTGGCGCCGTAGTCGATGGCCACGACCTTGTGCTTGCGGGCGGGCGCCTTGTCATAGCCCTGGCCCCAGTGCCAGAGGCCCTCTTCCCACTGGTAGGCCTGCCGGCAGGAAACCTCCTTCGCCAGGTCCATGCCCTCCAGCCCCGGCCAGCCGGCGGCCTGCGCCTTCAGCGCGGCGAGGTCGAAGCGGCCATCGGCCGGATAGGCCAGCACGCCGTTCGGCGCACCACCGTCGCGGATGCGGACGGTCAGCGCCCGCGTATCCACCCCGGCGATGCCCGGAATGCCATGGCTCTTCAGCCAGTCGTCCAGGTGGCGGGTGGCGCGCCAGTTGGCGGGATCGGTCAGGTCCTGCTTCACCACCAAGCCACGGGCGGCGGGGGTGATGCTCTCCACATCCTCCGGATTGGCGCCGACATTGCCGATATGCGGGAAGGTGAAGGTGATGATCTGCCCGGCATAGGAGGGGTCGGTCAACGTCTCCTGATAGCCGGTCATGCCGGTGTTGAAGCAGACTTCACCCACCGTGGTGGTATGGGCGCCGAAGCCGAGGCCCCAGAACACCGAGCCATCGGCCAGCACCAGGGCGGCGGTGGCGCCGGCGGGGGGCTGGTCGGCGGCATTCGGGCTGATTGCGGCGGGCATGCTCGTCTCCGGGGCGGGGGCAGGGGGCAGGGTGGAAGGGCCGGCGCCGGGCGCCAGCTCCGCGAGGGACAGGCCAGTGGCGGCGATGATCGCCGGCCAGTGCTTGGCGGGAATGGCGCGTGCCTGGCGCCATTTGCGCACCGCCTCGGTGCCGACGCCGCAGCGCGCTGCGACGACTTCAGTGCCGCCCATCAGGGCGATGATGTCTTCCACGGACCGCATGATGCGGCTTATCTGGGAATTCCTTTCCCAATTCAAGGGATGTCATCAGGTCTGGGAAATCTTTTCCCGCCGGCTCGCCCCTGGCTCTTCGCGTGCCGACGCGGTTTATACCCTCCCAGTTTGCCCGCTCGCCTTCTCATCTGGGGCGGGCCGCCGAAAAGGAGAAGGCCGATGAGCCTGCGCAGCCGTTTCACGGAGGAGCTGAAGGCCTCCATGCTGGCGAAGGATGCCGCCCGCACCTCCACCATCCGCATGATCATGGCCAAGCTGAAGGACACCGACATCGCCGCCCGCCCGAGCGGGGTGGATCAGGTGCCGGAGGAGCAGATCGTCGCCATGCTGCGGGGCATGGTGAAGAGCCGCCGCGAGAGCGCCGACATGTACCGCCAGGGCGGCCGCGCCGAGCTGGCGGAGAAGGAGGAGGCCGAGATCGCGGTGATCGAGGGTTTCCTGCCGCAGCAGATGGACGATGCTGCCATGCAGGCGGCCGTCGCCGAGGCCGTGGCGGAGACCGGCGCCTCCTCAATGAAGGACATGGGCAAGGTGATGGCCGCGCTGCGGGCCAGGCACGCCGCCACGCTGGACATGGCCAAGGCCGGCCCGCTGGTGAAGGCCGCCCTGAACGGCTGAAAGGTCGGGGGAAGGAATTCCCCCGAACCCCCATCTTCTTTTTGTCAGTTTTGGCGCCGCGCTTTCCGCCCGCGCCGGAAACTCGAAGAAAAAAAGAAGAGGGTCTGGGGGAATTCATTCCCCCAGCCTTTTCCGCGCGAAGGCGCTAAGCTCCCGGCTGGTCCCGAAGGCCCTGCATGTCGCTGCCGCCGAACTTCCTAGAGGAGCTCCGCCTCCGCACGCCGCTGGCCCCGCTGATCGGGCGCACCACGAAGCTGACGCGCGCCGGCCGCCAATGGCGCGGCTGCTGCCCCTTTCATGGGGAGAAGACGCCGTCCTTCTATGTCTATGACGACCACTATCATTGTTTCGGCTGCGGTGCGCATGGCGACGCCATCGCCTTCGTCATGCAGACCCAGGGCGCCAGCTTCCCCGAGGCGGTGGAGCGGCTGGCCGCCGAGGCCGGGCTGGAGGTGCCGAAGCCCAGTCCGCAGCAGGCCAAACGCGAGGCCAAGGCGCGGGACCTGCATGGCGTGCTGGAGGCGGCCGCCGAGGCCTTCCAGCGGCGCCTCCGCCTGCCCGAGGGCCGCGCCGGGCTGGACTACCTGCTGCGGCGCGGCCTTTCCGAGGAAACCATCCGGAAGTTCGGCCTGGGCTGGTCGGGCGGCGGGCGTGGCGCCCTGGCGGCGGACCTGAAGCCGCAGGGCATCGAGCCGCGCCAGCTCATCGAGGCCGGGCTGATGCGGGCGGGTGAGGGGGATTCCCCGCCCGCCGACCTGTTCTTCAACCGTGTCATGTTCCCGATCCGCGATCGGCGAGGGCGGATCATCTCCTTCGGCGGCCGCATCCTGGGTGATGGCCAGCCGAAATACGTCAACGGCCCGGAGACGGAGCTCTTCTCCAAGCGCCGCAACCTCTACGGCCTCGACCTGGCGCGGGAGGCGGCCTTCCGCGGCGCGCCGGTGGTGGTGGTGGAGGGCTACATGGATGTCATCGCCCTGCACCAGGCCGGCTTCGGCGGCGCCGTGGCCCCGCTCGGCACGGCGCTGACCGAGGAGCAACTGGGGGAACTCTGGCGCCTCTCCCCGCAGCCCGTGCTGTGCTTCGACGGCGACGCGGCCGGCGCGCGCGCGGCGGCGCGCGCGGCCGAGCTGGCCCTGCCGCTGCTGACGCCCGAGCATGCCCTGCGCTTCGCCACCCTTCCCGCCGGGGAGGACCCGGATACCCTGGTCGCCCGGGGCGGCCAGGCAGCCTTCAGGCAGGTGCTGGAGGCCGCGCGTCCGCTGTCCGAGGTGCTCTATGACATGCTGGCGGCGCAGTCGCCTGGCGCCACGCCCGAGGCCCGGGCCATGCTGCGGCACCGGCTGGTGGCCGCTGCCGAGAGCATCCCGGACAAGATCCTGGGCGCCGAGTATCGCCGCCTGCTGCTGGACCGTTTCTTTGCCAGCGGCCGCCGCCCACCCGCCGCCTTCACGCCCCGCGGGCGCGGCGAGCGGCCCGGCCTGGGGCGCGGACGGCCCGGCCCGCCGGTGCTCGATCTGCCGCGCCCTGGCATCGACCCGGCCCAGGTGCGGCAGGAGCAGGCGCGCTGCCTCCTGGCCATCCTGATTGCCCATCCCTGGCTGATCCCGGAGGTGGAGGAGGCCCTGATGCAGATCGACTTGCCGGATGGTGTGGCCGGGCGGCTACGGCAGCGACTTCTTGCCTGGCAGGCCGAGGCGCCCCGGCTTGAAGCCGCCGAATTGGCCGACCACCTACGGGAAACCGATGCGGATGGGCTGGTCTGGGCACAGCGTTTCGCCCTCGCGCCCCCCGCCGCTGTCGCCCGCGATGCGCTGCCCAAGCTGGTGGCGGAAAGCTGGTGGCACTTCTATGCGGGCCTGCGGGGCGAGGCTGCCCTGCTGGCCGAACGGCAGGCGGCGGCGCAGGAACTGGCGGCCACCGGCGACCCGGCGGCGCAGACCCGGCTGATCCGCCTGAACGAGCTGCTGGCGGCGCAGCGCCGCGGCGGCCTGGACGATGAAGCTGCTGGCGAGGAGGCCTGAGCGGCCACCGCGCGGAATGCCGTCGCGCTCTTGTGCTGGCGGGGGGCGGGGCGTTATGGCCCCTGTATGGCGTGCATGGGGGCGCGGCATTTCGGCCCTGGTGCGAGGGCCGAGGGACCAGGGTGAGGCACCCCGGCCAGAATGGCGGGCCGGACAGCGTCAGACGGAGCGGATCGGTAATGGCGAGCAAGGTCGCGAACGGCACCGACACGGTCGAGAACCGCGACGAGGCGGTTGAAGGAGCCCTCCTCGACACGCTTTCGGCGGCGGTCAAGAAGCTGGTCGCCCGCGGCAAGGAGCGCGGCTACGTCACCTATGATGAGCTGAACCAGGCGCTTCCCTCCGAGCAGGTTTCCTCCGAGCTGATCGAGGACACCATGGCGATGCTGAACGACCTCGGCATCAACGTGGTGGAGGCGGAGGAGACCGAGGACCCCGAGGGCACCAAGGCGGCTGCCAAGGCCGAGGGTGCCGAAGAGGACGAGGACGAGGAAGGCAGCGGCAATGTGGACGAGGAAAGCCTCGGCCGCACCGATGATCCCGTCCGCATGTATCTGCGCGAGATGGGCAGCGTGGAGCTGCTCTCGCGCGAGGGCGAGATCGCCATTGCCAAGCGTATCGAGGCCGGGCGGGACATGATGATCGGCGGGCTCTGCGAGAGCCCGCTGACCTTCCAGGCGATCCTGAACTGGCACGAGGCGGTCAAGGAAGGCCGCATGCTGCTGCGGGATGTGATCGACCTCGAGGCCACTGCCGCCGCCGAGAACCCCGAGGCCGCGCCCACCACCGATGCCGAGGAGTTCGAGGAAGGCGAGGAGGGCGAGGGGATGGGCCTCTCCCTCTCGGCTCTCGAGGAGAAGCTGAAGCCGGACGTCCTGGCCAATTTCGAGGCCATCGAGGATCTCTACGGCAAGCTGCAGAAGCTCCAGCAGAAGCGGATGGACGCCTATACCGCCGGCGAGGATTTCGCCGCGCGCAGCGAGCAGAGCTACGAGAAGCAGCGCCAGGAGCTCGTGGCGCTGGTGCAGAAGGTGCATCTGCACAACAACCGCATCGAAGAGCTGGTGGACCAGCTCAAGGGGCTGAACCGCCGCATCACGGCCTTCGAGGGCCAGGTGCTGCGCCTCGCCGAGGCCAGCCGCGTCAAGCGCGAGGACTTCCTGCAGCACTGGCGCGGCGCCGAGATCGACCCGGCCTGGTTTGAGCGGATCAACACCCTGCCGGGCAAGGCCTGGAAGAACTTCATCGAGCGCAGCCGCACCGAGGTGGAGGCGATCCGCACCCAGATCGGCAATACCGCCGCCGTCACCGGCCTGCCGGTCGATGAGTTCAAGCGGGTCTATGCCACGGTCAGCCGTGGCGAGCGCGACATGACCCAGGCGAAGAAGGAGATGATCGAGGCCAACCTCCGCCTCGTGATCTCCATCGCCAAGAAGTACACCAACCGCGGCCTGCAGTTCCTGGACCTGATCCAGGAGGGCAATATCGGCCTGATGAAGGCGGTCGATAAGTTCGAGTATCGCCGCGGCTACAAGTTCTCGACCTACGCGACGTGGTGGATCCGGCAGGCGATCACCCGCTCCATTGCCGACCAGGCGCGCACCATCCGCATCCCCGTGCACATGATCGAGACGATCAACAAGCTGGTGCGCACCTCGCGCCAGATGCTGCACGAGATCGGCCGCGAGCCACAGCCGGAGGAGCTGGCCGAGAAGCTCGGCATGCCGCTGGAAAAGGTCCGCAAGGTCCTGAAGATCGCCAAGGAGCCGATCTCCCTGGAGACGCCGATCGGCGACGAGGAGGACAGCCACCTCGGCGACTTCATCGAGGACAAGAACGCCATCATCCCGCTGGATGCCGCCATCCAGACCAACCTGCGCGAGGCCACGACCCGGGTGCTGGCCAGCCTGACGCCGCGCGAGGAGCGGGTGCTCCGGATGCGCTTCGGCATCGGCATGAACACCGACCACACGCTGGAAGAGGTCGGCCAGCAGTTCAACGTGACGCGCGAGCGTATCCGCCAGATCGAGGCCAAGGCGCTGCGCAAGCTCAAGCACCCGAGCCGCTCGCGCAAGCTGCGCTCCTTCCTGGACAACTGAGATGGCGCTCGCAGCGGTGGAGCCGGCGATCCGGGTGGCGGTGGATGTCACCTTCCTACGGATGCCGGCGCCACCCGGCGAGCCAGGCCCGGCGCTGCCGCCCGACACGCGGCTGGAGAAGGTGGCGCGCTGCACCGTCCCCTTCTATCGCTACCTCTACAACACGGTGGGCGGGGAATATGTCTGGTGGCTGCGCCGCGCCTCGCCCGATGCCGAGATTGCCGCGGCCCTGGCGGATCCGCACGTCGCCATCCACGTCCTTTACCGCGATGGTGCGCCGGCCGGATTCTTCGAGCTGGAGCAGCGGCCCGGCATGGGCACCACCAACATCGCCTATTTCGGGTTGCTGCCGCATGCGGTGGGGCAGGGGCTTGGCCGGGCTTTCCTGCGGGCCGCGGTGGATGCGGCCTGGGCCACCGGCTGCGGCGCCGTGACGGTCAATACCTGCACCGCGGACCATCCGCGGGCGCTGCCCAACTATCTGGCGGCCGGTTTCGTCCGGCTTCGCACGGTGCGCGAGGTCTGGCCCGTGCCGGTGCGGCTCGGCCTCAAGGTGCCGGAGCGGCTGCTGGCCTGATCCGGCGGCGGGGCCGGGAGGCCTTTCAGGGCGCGGCGGCGCAGGGCCGCCGGCGTCCCAAAGAAGACCCGCCCGGCGCGGCTCACTTCGCCGCGGCGATCTGCTTCTGGATGATCTCGGCGGCCTGGGTGGCATTGCCCCAGCCCTTCACCTTCACCCACTTGCCCGGCTCCAGGTCCTTGTAGCGGGTGAAGAAGTGCTCGATCGCGTCGCGCGTGATCTTCGGCAGGTCCTCCAGCTCCTTCACGTCGGTGAAGGCGAGGGTGATCTTGTCGTGCGGCACGCAGACCAGCTTCTCGTCCTGGCCGCTCTCGTCCTCCATGAACAGCACGCCGATCGGGCGGGCGCGGATCACGGAGCCCGGCACCACCTGGGTCGGCACCAGCACCAGCGCGTCGGAGGGGTCGCCATCATCGGCGAGCGTGCCGGGGATGAAGCCATAGGCGGCCGGATAGGCCATCGGGGTGAACAGGAAGCGGTCCACCACCACGGCGCCGCTGTCCTTGTCCACCTCATACTTTACCGAGCTTCCCTGCGGGATCTCGATCACGACGTTGATGTCGTGCGGCGGGTTCTTGCCGGTGGAGAGCTTCGTCACGTCCATGGCGGGCATCCGTTCCGTGTCGTTGGGCTGGGCAGTGTGGCTGGCTGTTAGCAGGGGGCGCGGGCGGCGGCAACGCGACGGCACCGCCGGGGCTTGCCCGCCCCGCCTGGCCGCGGGCACCATGCGGAGACCACCCGGGCCCGGCGTCGCCAGATGGGCCCGGCCAGAAGGGGAATCAGGTCATGACCACGCGCCGCCTCCTGCTCTCAGCCGCGCTCGCCGGGCCGCTGGCCGCCGCGCTGCCTGCTGGGGCGCAGACCGCGGCGCCGGCCCTGCCCCTCGTCGAAAAGCGCGAATTCCGCTTCGAGAACTACACGACGCGCGCGGGCGCGCCGATTTCGGTGGTGCGCACCGGCTACCAGACCGCCGGCCGGCTGAATGCGGCCGGCGACAATGCCGTGCTGATCACGCATTTCTTCAGCGGCAACAGCCATGCTTTCGGGCAGATCCAGCCGGGCGGCCCGGCCGGCTGGTGGGACGCCATCATCGGCCCCGGCAAGCCGATCGACACCGACCGCTTCTTCGTCATCGCCGCCGACAGCCTGGTCAACCTGAATGCGGCGGACCAGTACACCGTCACTACCGGCCCGGCCTCGGTGAACCCCTCTACCGGCCGTCCCTGGGCGATGACCTTTCCGGTCGTCTCGATCCGTGACTTCGTGGAGGTGCAGAAGCGCCTGCTGGAGCATCTGGGCGTGCGCAGACTGGCCCTGGTGGCCGGGCCGAGCATGGGCTCGCTCCAGGCGATCGAATGGGCGGTGGCCTATCCGGAGATGGTCGAGCGGGTGATGCCGGCCATTGGCACGGGGGAGATGGATGCCTGGATGCTGGGCTGGCTCGACCTCTGGGCCGCCCCGATCCGCATGGACCCGAACTGGCGCAACGGCGACTACTATGCCCAGGGGCGCGAGCCGCCGCTGCGCGGACTGACCGAGGCGCTCAAGCTCGTCACGCTGCAGTCGCGCGACCGCGGCTGGGCGTCGCAGTTCGGCCGTCGCCCGGCGGAGGGGCAGGATCCGGCCCGCCGCATCCAGGACCGCTTCGCCATCGAGCAATGGGTGGAAAGCACCGCCGCGGCCCGCGCCAGGCTCTCGGACGCCAATTCCTTCCTCTATCTCACCCGTGCCAACCAGCTCTTCCTGAACGAATACCCGAGCAGCGAGGCGGCGCTGGCGCGCAGCAAGGCGCGCTGGCTGGTGGTGCCCAGCCGTGGGGACCGGGTTTTTCCCATCGAATACAGTGAGGAACTGGTGAAGCTCCTCCGGCAGGCCAACAAGCCGGTCAGCATGGCGCCGCTCTCGGGGGATCTCGGCCATCTGGAAGGGGTGACGGGCATGACCCAGGTCGAGGAGCCGATCCGCAGCTTCCTTGCTCAGTGAGCCCCTCCCGGTCTAGCAGGGGGCAAGGCCTGGCGAATCGCCGCTGCCTTTCCTCTATGCGCCTGTAGCTCAACGGTTAGAGCGGGCCGCTCATAACGGCTTGGTTGCGGGTTCAAATCCTGCCAGGCGCAGGGGGAGGCATGGGCCATCCGCCTGTGGCACGCCGGCGTGCATTGTTGTCTTGCACTGCTCATCAAAATTGCGCGAGATGAGGGCCTGCCCGCCTGCTGGGCAGCAGCTTGCCGCCGGAGGAGCAATTGTCCGCAAGCCTGCCCCTGCCGTCACCGGCTTTCGCGCGGACCGGCCGCCTTCGCCTCTGGACAGTGCCCGATGCGACATGGTGCCCGGCCTGGTGCCGCCAGGGACGCTTGGCATTCTGGCTAGGCCTGAACCTGGCGGTGATGCTGGGCTATTTCGGCCTGGGCTGCGCGGTCGGGCGCTTCTTCGCCGCCTACGGTCTGTTCCCGGCGCCGATCTGGCTGCCCGCCGGCCTCGCCGCCGTGGCGGCCATGCTGGGGGGCTGGCGGCTGGCGCCGGGCCTTTTCGCCGGCTCCTTTCTGGTGAATGCCATCACTTTCGGCAGCCGGCCGGAACTGGCCGCGCTGATTTCGGTCGGCAATGCCCTGGCGCCGATCATGGGAGCGGCGCTGACGCGGCGCTTTCGCCCCGCGACGGGCCTGTTCACCCGCTTTCGCGGCGTGGTCGCCTTTCTGGCCGGCGCCGTGCTGCTGCATGCCAGCCTTACGGCGCTCGGCGGCACGCTTTCGATGTGGCTGCTGGGCGATGCGTCGCTGCAGGCGCTGCCAGGCATCTGGTCCGGCTGGCTGCTCTGTGACGCCGGGGGCACCTTCTATTTCGCGCCCTCCCTGGCGCTCTGGCTGGGGGTGGAGCGCACGCCGGCGGTGTTGCGGGGGCGCGGCCTCAGCACGCTGGACGGCACAGTCTGGCTGGGCACGGCGGCGCTGGCCTTGTTCGTCTTCCACCTGGACCTGCCGTCGCGGTTGCCTTCGGCCCAACTCGTCTTCCTGCTGGCGGTGCCGCTCTCCTGGATCGCGCTGCGCATCTCCCTGCGGGCCGCCTATTCGTTGCTGACCCTGCTCTGCGTCATCGCTTCGGCCGGCACGGTGGCGGGGCATGGGCCCTTCCAGGGCGAGGGGACCGCCAATCCCATGCAGTCGGTCGGCCTGCTGATCGTGCTCTGTGGGATGAACATCCTGACCCTGCTGGCCCTGGTCAGCGAGCGGCGGGAGGCGGAACTGGCCCTCGCCGATGCCAACCGCATGCTGGAGCAGCGGGTGGCGGAGCGCACCGCGGAACTCCGCCGGCTGGCGGATACCGACGCGCTGACCGGCGTCGCCAATCGCCGCTGCTTCCTGGCGGCGGCCGAGGCGGCCCTGCGGCAGGACGCCGCGGCTGGGCGGCCCTTCGCGCTGATCACCTTCGACCTCGATCACTTCAAGGCCATCAACGACGGCGCCGGCCATGCGGGCGGCGACCTGGTGCTGCGCCTGGTGGCCGAATGCTGCTCGGCGCGGCTGCGGCGGCAGGACCTGCTGGGGCGCCTGGGCGGCGAGGAATTCGCCATCGCCCTGCCGGCTACCGACCTCGCGGCGGCCCAGGGCATGGCCGAGCGCCTGCGTGGCGTCCTGACCGGGATCCGTCTGCCGCTGGGTGCGCCGGGGGGGCATCTTTCCGGCAGCTTCGGGCTCGCTCTCGCGCGGGCAGGGGAGCACCGGCTGGAGGATCTGCTGCGCCGGGCCGACGCGGCGCTCTACGCGGCGAAGCGCGCGGGGCGTGACCAGGTGCGCATCGCCGGATGAGAGGCGCCGCCGCTCCGGCTCTCTCCCGCGCCACGCCGATAGCTGCCGGCACGGAACCCTTACGCTTGGCGTGAGGCGCCCGGGTGGCTAGAACCGGGGCCGAACCTCTGCCCCGGGATACTGTAGTCATGGCCGCTTACCAATACGTCTATGTGATGAAGGATCTCACCAAGTCCT
>Ga0180221_1001203_pt1 | contig 18327 bp, 17 predicted proteins | sample eDN5th37CKraftMG_FD_151339 | JGI IMG/M metagenome (GOLD analysis project Ga0180221, IMG submission 151339) | Enriched Miracle-Growth compost microbial communities from Emeryville, California, USA - eDNA 5th pass 37_C Kraft MG (version 2) (version 2) ...
GCCCGAGCACCTGCACCATGCCGAGGTCGCGGTCGACATCCTCCTTGAGACGCGGCGTGCCGTCGGGGTTCGTGCGATCGACAACCTCGGTGCTCATCGCATCGGCGACGACATCCTGGATGACGACGCCGAGCACGCTCACGAAAGCGCCGAGACGGTAGAGGTTCTCAGGGCTGGCGAAGGTGATCCATCCGCCCGCCGCTCCGGCGAGCAGCAGCATGCCGGCGGCGATGAACGTGGCTCCGATGAAAACGTAGACGCGCCGCTGGGAGCCGAAGATCGGCACCGCATCGACGAGCTCGCCGAACACCATCTTTACCGTCCATGGCAGCGTGATCCAGACGTTCAGCGCGGCAAGCTCGGCGGGGCTGAGCGTGAGCGCACCCTTCACCCAGAAGCTTTCGGCAACGGCGATAAGGCCCAGCGCGCCATAGGCGAAGTAGACCATCAGCAGCGGCAGGTAGCGGGGCCGGAATGCGCGGATTGGATTGAGCAGCGCCGCTTCGAGCTGGCGCTTAACGTAGCCGCCGCTCCATGCCTCCGTTGCCGCCTCCATCGCGCTCCCTCCAGAAATGTCCGCCCGCTATAATCACACGGACAGATAAACAAGGCGGGGACAGCCGTGGTCGAGGAAATACGCAGGTCGGGCGTCCGGGGCGAGGCCAAGCTGCAGCGCTCGCTAGGCCTGTGGTTGAGCGTGCTTTACGGGCTTGGCGTCACTATCGGGGCCGGCATCTACGTGCTCATCGCACCGATGATTGCCCGGGCGGGCGTGCATGCGCCGCTCGCTTTCCTGCTTTCGGCGCTCACCATGGCGCCTTCCGCGGCGACGTTCGCGGAGCTGTCCTCCCGTATGCCGCGGAGTGCAGGGGAGGCCACCTACGTGCACGCGGCTTTCCACTCAAATGCGCTCGCGCGCCTCGTGGGACTGCTCGTCATTGCCGTTGCGATCATCTCTGCGGCAACCGTAAGCCGTGGTGCTGCTGGGTATATTTCGGTGTTCGTCGATGCGCCCGCGGCGCTCATCACGGGCGCGGTGGTCTTGCTGCTCGGCGCGGTCACGGCGTGGGGGATCAAAGAGTCCGTCGCGTTCGCGGGTGTCATGACGCTGATCGAAGTCAGCGGATTGTTGCTGATCGTCGTCATCGGCACGATCCACCACCCGTGGGAGTTCGTTCATCGGCTGCCCGAGACGTGGAGCGGATTTGGCGAAGCGGGCGCATGGGCGGGCGTGTTCGGCGCGGTGCTGCTGGCGTTCTTCGCCTTCACGGGCTTCGAGGGCCTTGCAAACATCGCCGAGGAGGTGAAGCACCCGGCGCGTACGCTGCCGGCGGCGATCTTCCTCGCCCTCGGAATCGTAACGCTGCTCTACATGCTCGTCGTGTGGGTGGCGCTGATCGCCGTGCCGCATTCGGAGCTCGGCTATTCGCCGGCGCCGCTGAGCCTCGTCTACGAACGCGTCACGGGGGCCTCGCCCGCGGCCATAACCGCGATTGCCATCGCCGCTACCGTCAACGGCATTGTCGTTTTCATGGTGATGGGGTCGCGCGTCATCTATGGGATGGCGACGCAGGACCTGCTGCCGGTGTGGCTGGCGAAGGTGAACCGGCGGACACACACGCCTATCGCAGCGACGGCGATCGTCGTGGCCGCGGTGCTGATCCTCGCCCTCGCCTTCCCGATCGAGGATCTCGCCGAAGCCAGCTCGCGCGTCACGCTCGTGGTGTTCGCGTTCGTCAACGCTGCGCTGATCAAGCTGAAAATGGATGCCGTGCCGCCACCCGCGGACAGCTTTACCGTCTCGATGTGGGTGCCCGTGGCGGGACTGGCGGCCAGCCTTGTCCTGTTAGCAAGCGAGCTTCTGCCGCGATTGTGAGGCGCGGCAGAAGCCCGTGGCTAGGTGCAGGGTTTTATGCAGGGTCCGTGAGAGAAAATGCGAATGGAGTGTGGAATCAATCGCGGCCAGCGCGCGTGCGCGGCACGACCCAGGGGCGCTCATCGAACCCCATGGACGATGTGTTGAGCGGGGTGCCTGGGCCGGTGAATACGCCGCCACCAAACTGCAGGCCCGTACGGCCCGTGCTCGCGGCGGCCTTATCTTCGGCAAGGCCGAGTTGTGCGCGCAGATCGGTATCGAGGCTCACGCCCGCTGCCGACGGCGCATCGGGCGCGAGATTGGCCGATCCGCTCGCCGGGGTGCCACCACCGTTCTGGATGTCGAACGCCAGCGCCGGCGGCGCCAGTAGTGCAACAGCCAATAGCGCAGCTCCAAGGGTCGACGCAGACCGCATAGATCTTATCCTCCCGCAAATAGAAGCCTTATTCTGCCGCCAATATTGGGCAGGTACATGGCCACGGAAGTGGCGCCGCGCATTTGACTGAACGCTGTGTCAAAGAAGCAACGCTTAAAGGTCGCGGACCGGGGTCCATAGGCTCTGGCTTCGCTTTCACCAGGGAAAGCACAACCGGTAGCTGCTGCGATGCCTGGCCGGACACGCATTCTCGCCGTTGCACTGATCCTGCTGTTCCTGCCGGGCGCTTCCTCGCGCCCGCTGGTCCACTATATCTTTGACGCCGCGCGGACCGAGGTGCACTTCACCTACAGCCTGCCGCTGTCGAAAGGGCGCGGGCACTTCACCGACGTCAGCGGCTCCGCTTACATCGACGACCTGGCGCTGCAGCGGGCATCCGTGGAGGTGGTCATCGGTACGCGCTCGCTGCGCGCCGATACGAAGACCGCCCAGCGGGAGTTGGCGGGAAAGAACTTCTTCTCGGCCGCGGCGCATCCAAAAATTCACTTCAAAAGCCGGCGCGTGCGGGCGATTGGCCCGGCGCTCGCCGAAGTGCGGGGCGATGTATCCATTCGCGGTATCACGCGGCCGACCGTTTTGCGTGTGAGGCTCGAGCCCCGGCAAGCGTCGGGTGCGCGCCGAATGCGGGCGACCACACGCATCCGGAGGAGCGATTTCGGCATGACCGCCTATCCGCTGTTCGTCGCCGATTGGGTCGAGATCCAAATCGATGCGACGCTTCTTCCTGCGCCCTGACGTCGTGCACGGGTTTGCCGCGGCCGCCGATACCTCCCCGGTCGCTGACCACCTATGTCCCTCACCGCTTAAAATCCGCCTGCGGATCATATCCCGGTAACGATTGCACGCTACCGTTTCGGCCCGTGCGAGAGGGTCGATATGCAATCTCCCGGTGATACCGGCGGCCAGGACGCCGCCCTCGATTTCGAAATCTCGATGGCATTCCAGCCCATCGTGGACCTCGAACAGCGAAACATATTCGCCTACGAGGCGCTCGTGCGCGGCACCGACGGCGCGCCCGCAGAAAGTGTCCTGGCGCGCGTCAACGATCGTAACCGCTACGCATTCGACCAGCGCTGCCGCGTGCGCGCGGTGGAGCTTGCCGCAGCGCTCGGCATGCAGCAGATGCTGAGTATCAATTTTATGCCAAATGCCGTTCACGAACCGGCGCGGGACTTGCGCGCGACGCTCGAGACCGCGCTGCGCAACGGCTTTTCCGTCAGCCAGATCATCTTCGAAACAACCGAAGATCATCACGGAGTTGACGATGAGGTGCTACGCAACATCTTCTCCACCTATCGCATGCACGGCTTCAAGACGGCACTCGACGGTTTCGGCGCGGGGTATGCCGATCTCAATCTGCTGGCCGACTTCCAGCCGGATTTCCTGAAAATCGATCGTGGACTGGTGCAGGGCATCGAACGGGATCGCGCACGGCAGACGATCGTCGGGGCGATCGCGGCCATCGGAACTCTGCTCGGCATCCGCGTCATCGCCAAAGGGATAGAGGACGCCCGCGCGGCGTCGGTGCTGCATCACCTTGGGATCAACCTCATGCAGGGTCATCTGTTCGCCGAGCCGGGTTTCGAGACGCTGCCGCGGGTGGATTTCAATGCCGCGCTCGCCGGAGCCGCGCGCTACAGCGGCAGCGGTGCGGTTTAGCTTTCCCTCGCGAGATCGCGACGCCTCACCTGCCGATCGGCACCTTGGCGAGCACCCGCCCGGAGGCATCGGCGATCTCGAATGTCGAACGGGTGGGCGTGTGCTGCTCGTCGACGGCCTCGTCCAGCAGAAGCTCAGCGCCCGCCTGCCTTGCATCGGCAATGGCCTCGTCAAGGGTGTCGAACTCCAGCCCCAGGCGGTCTATCTCGACGCCGGAAGCTGATCTCACATGGAAGTAATAGCGCGGCATCCATCGTCCCTTCTGGATCAAAGCTGTAACCCGATGCCAAGCCCTCGGTTCCCGGTTTCGCGATCCCTACGAACGTCATACAGGGCCGGAATTTCCTGGGCCACGCCGGACAAAACGGCACCCATACATAACCGGCCGCACGGCCGACATCTTCCCGCCGTAGGTCATTCCTGATGGCGTGTTGGAGCGGTCAGCGTACTGCGTTAGCATGACCGCACCTCGGTTCCGGAGATCCCCATGGCTGCCTCGCAGCTATCCGCAATACGCTGCCGCGCGGCCGCCGCGCACGTCGCCCTGCTCGCGTTCGCATGTGCTCCCGCGCAGGCCGGTCCGGGGGACGAAATCGGCGATGCGCGAACGATCGTCAGCATCGTGACGGCCGACTACGAGCAGGAGGCACGCGAGCTCACCATCGGAGACATCGTACGCCAGAACGAGGTGATCGAAGTGGCGAACGACGGCCGCGGCGAGTTCCGTCTCAACGACGATACCAAGCTGGCGCTCGGCCCCGGCGCGCGCATGGTGCTCGACAAGTTCGTTTACGACAGTGACAAGAAGGCGGGATCGATCGTGCTCGATCTCACCAAGGGCGCCTTTCGATTCATCACCGGCATCGCGAGCAAGCCGACATATCTCATCCGCACGCCCAATGCGTCGATTGCCGTGCGCGGCACGATCTTCGACGCTTTCGTATTGCCCGATAACAGTGCGTGGCTGCTACTGCATGAGGGCGTCATCGAAGTAACGGCCGCGAAAGACGTCTGTCATGTTCTCGACCGGCCCGGTCAGCTCATCCAGATCGACGCCGCCGGCACGGTGAGCAAGCCGCTCAACTGGCGTGACATGCAAGGCCGGGAGGCGGCCGATTTCGATGTCGCATTTCCGTTCGTCGCCACGGCGCCGCAGATCGAGCCGGTCCCGCCGACGACGCGTAACGGAGTGATCGAGGCGGCGCTTCCGGAAGAGGAACCCAAGACCTGCTCCAGCTCGGCCAAGCCGAAGATCAGGAAGGCTGACGACAGCAAGCCGACGCGGAAGAAGAAGCGCCAGGCGAGCAATGACGATAAGCCGCGCAGGAAGGCGCGCACCCCGGACTACGATGCGGACGACTACGGCGGCGGCGCGCGCGCCATGGACATCATCATTGGCGGGGGCGGCGGATATCGCCCGGGCGGATATGGAGGCGGCGGCCGGCCCGGACGCGGTGGCGGGTATGGCGGCTATGGCGGCAGCACTGGAGGATCCCGCGGGCGCTAAGGCGCCGCGGTCGCCAAAGCTGAATACCCGCACACTTGAACAGGACAGTACGGTCGGCCGGTAAAGCGGCGGGCTATTTCTTCTCCAGCAACGCCTTCGTGCGTCCGAGCAGTACCGTCTTCAACGGCTCCCATAGTTTCCGCAGGAGCATCGGCAGGACGACCTCCAGCTTCACCGCCTCGTCCTCGACCTGCAGCGAACCCTCGATTGCCTGGCCGAACGCGCGCACGGTGAAGGGCATGCGGTCGTTCACCCACGGCTGCTGCTCGAGCGTGAACATGCTTGACGCCGGCACGCCCTCGAGGCCGGACTTGAGCCGCTTCAGTGCTTCCTCCCGCCCGAGGGAGTGGGGAATGGAAACCGTCAAAGGCGCCGCCATATCGTCGATCCTCGTCGATGGTCCGGCCGGTGGGCGATAGCGTGAATGCCCGCACACGGCATAGTCTCAGCTAGCATATAGCGGGCCGGTGCCGGGTTCACCACGAGGGTAGACCTATCTATCCAGTCTTCGTTGCCCCGGAGCTTTTGACCATCCGGCCTGCTAAAGTGATCCAATGCAACGATCAGCCTCCGGGTGAGCCATTGACCACCACGAAACCTGACGCGAAGTCCGCCAAGCCTGACGGGAAAACAGTCGACCAGAAGGCGGCCGAAGCTGCCGAAGGCCTGAGCCGGGCCGAGGTCAAGCACATCAAGGAATCCCGGCGTCCGCGGGCGGCGGTGGTCTACGAGATCGTGCGCACGGAGGGCGAGGCTGAGCTGATAAGACCCTTCTCGGCGCTGTGGTGGTCAGGGGTAGCCGCTGGTATCTCGATCGGTTTTTCATTCCTTACCGAGGCGGCGCTCGCGGCGCACCTGCCCCAGTCGGAATGGCGGCCGATCATCGCCAAGCTCGGCTATGCGGTTGGATTCCTCATCGTCATTCTCGGCCGACAGCAGCTCTTCACCGAAAACGTGCTGACCGCCGTGCTGCCGGTCATCTCGCGGCGCAAGCTCGACTGGTTCCTCTCGATGGTGCGGCTGTGGGGAATCGTTTTGCTCGCGAACGTCGTGGGCTGCTTCGTGTTCGCGCTGGCGCTCTCCTCGCTGCCCATCGTCGGCGCCGATGTCGGCAGGGAGATGCACGGGATCGTCGTGCGGCTGATGGAGAACTCGCCGTTCGAGATGTTCGCGAAGGGCATCGGCGCTGGATGGGTGATCGCGGCGCTGGTGTGGATCCTCGCTTCCACCGACGATCTGCAGTTCTTCGTCATCGGGTTGCTGACGTACCTCATCGCACTGTTCGGCTTCACGCATATCGTCGCGGGATCGGCCGAGGCGATTTATGGCGCGTTGACGGGCGCAGCGACGTTCGAACAGGCCTTCGCGGGATTCTTCCTGCCGACCCTCGCCGGCAACATCTTCGGCGGCACCGTTCTGTTCTCGGTGCTCAGCTATGCGCAGGTCCGCGAGGAGATCTCAGCGACGAAGAGACGGCGCAACTGAACGGCGCAAAGTGCGCCGAACGCCCCTTGCGCTACTTCGATGTCCGGAACGCTCAGGCGCTGCGGCGCTTGCGCGTTGCGGCGGCCTTCTTCGCCGAAGCTGATCGGGCCGATGCCGGGCGCGCTGCCGATGCCTTACCGCCCAGCCGACCGCCCTTATGGGCTGCGGGCCGGCCCGTGCGCTTGCCACGTCCCGATCCGCCGGGTGCTTTCCCGCCGGCATCGTCCTTGTTCACCGTCGCCCATGCACGGCGCTCGGCTTCCTTCTTGCCGACCCCGCGCTTCTCGTAACCTTCGGCGATGTGGTCGGCCTTACGCTCTTGTTTGCCGGTGTATTTCGTCTTAGCTCCGCGGGGCATGGGATCACTCCTCAGTTCCATGCTGCATCCAGCGATGCTAACCCGCATCCGATTGTAAGGGTTCCGCGTTTCTCCCGCAGCGCCTCTGCTAGACTGCAGCGAATCATCAAGGAGATGCCATGGCCCGCCGATCCGGCAGCGCCGATCTGCCCCTGCATTCGGGGCGCGTCCCGCACTGGCTTGCGGCGCGCATGGCCGACCTTGGCGCTGTCATCATAGAAGCCATCGTCCACCATTACGGCCGCGACGAGTTCCTCAGCCGCCTTGCCCATCCGTTCTGGTTCCAGTCGTTCGGTTCGGTCATGGGCATGGACTGGCACTCGTCCGGTATCACGACGAGCGTCATCGGCGCCTTGAAGCGCGGCCTGGCGCCCCGCTCGCGGGAGCTCGGAATCTACGTGTGCGGCGGGCGCGGGCGCCATTCGCGGCGTACACCGGATGAGCTGACCGCGCTCGGCGAGCGCGTCGGACTGGACGCAGCGGAGCTGACACGCGCGAGCCGGCTCGTCGCCAAGGTCGACAGCGCAGCGGTACAGGACGGCTTCGACCTTTATCTGCACGGATTTTTCGTAACGGACGACGGCAAATGGACGGTGGTGCAGCAGGGGATGAACGGTGCAGCCCGGCAGGCGCGGCGCTACCATTGGCATTCGGAGGAGGTGCGCGATTTCGTCGATGCGCCGCACGCGGCCATCGAGGGGCGGTCGCTGGGGAACATCGTCAACCTCACCGACCGGCGGGCAGCGCCCTCGCGCACCGCCCAGCTCGACATGCTGGCCGAGCTCGGGCCGGATCGCATCGCGGACGCGTATGCGCGCCTCACCGATGCGGAGATCACACCGGACAATGCTTCCACCCAGCACGCCGATCAACCGATGCTGCCGCACCTCGTCATGCCGGATCACCACGACGTGCGTTCGTCGCACGTGTTTACGCGGCGCCTGCACGGCACGCTCGCGGCTGCGGCGGAACGCGGCCCGATCGACTTCCCCGACCTGTTGCTGACGCCCGGCGTCGGCGCGCGCACGGTGCGTTCGCTCGCGATGGTCGCCGAGGTCGTGCATGGCACGCCGTGCCGCTTCCAGGATCCGGCGCGCTATTCGCTCGCGCTCGGCGGCAAGGATCGCCATCCCTTCCCCGTGCCGGTGAAGGTCTATGACGAGACGATCCGCGTCTTGAAGGGGGCGGTCGAGCGCGCGCACATGGGGCGTGAGGAAACGCTCGCGGCGCTACAGCGGCTCGATGCGGAAGCGCGGCGACTGGAGCGCACCACGACTGGGCCTTCGCTCGACGCCTTTATCGCGGGTGAACGCGAAGCCTCGCCGGACCTCGGCGGCCGATCGGTGTTCGGCTGGGAGACGGACACCGGGCGCATGGCGCGCAAGCGCTGAACCCAAGCGCTTTTCGCGCCAGCATCAGACCAGGGCGTGCTCGCGGTTCGCCGCGGCACTCGGCTCGCCTGCCACCCACGTTTCCAGCACATCGATCTCCACCGGCTCGAAGGCCACCATGTCGGCGCGGAAGCCCGGTGCGAGGCGCCCGAGCATCGTGCCGAGGCCGAGGAAATCCGCCGGCTCGGTGGATGCAAAGCACAGCGCCGTAGGGAGCGGAACCTGTAGATCGCGCACGGTGTTGCGCACGCAGCTCGCCATGTCGATGGCGGCGCCCGCGAGCGTACCGTCGGCGCGCGTACACCGGCCATCGCGCGCGGTGATCGTCTGCCCGTATAGCTCGAACGTCGCTTTGTTGCCGCCGACGGGGGGCATCGCATCGGTGACGAGCATCGGATGCCCGGTGCCCCGCACGGCGAGCCGCAGCACCGCGGGCGCGACGTGCACGCCATCTACGATCATGCCGAACCATGCAGCGGGCGCTTCCAGTGCCGCAGCGATGGGCCCCGGATCGCGGCTCGCGAGCGGGCGCATCGCGTTGAAGAGGTGCGTGAAGCCGGTGAGCCCCGCGGCCAGCGCGGCCTGCGTCTCACCGTAGGTCGCCATCGAATGGCCGAGGGAGACGCGCACGCCCGCGAGCGTCAACGCGGTGATGAACTCAGTTGGAACGCGCTCGGGCGCGAGCGTGACGAGCACGGTTCCGCAGGGCCAGCCTTTCAACAGCTCGAGGTCGCGCGGCTCGGGCGAGCGGAACATCGCGGCATCGTGCACGCCGGGCTTTTCCGGCGACAGGAACGGGCCCTCGAAATGGATGCCGAGCACGCCCGGGTTTGCCGCAGCGGCTGCCTGTGCGGCAGCCAATGCGGTGCACATCTTCTCGTACGTGTCGGAAATGAGCGTCGGCATCAGCCCCGTCGTGCCATAGCGCCGGTGCGCAGCCGCGATGGTGTTGATGGCGGCAACGGTGGGATCGTCGTTGAGGAGCACGTCACCGCCGCCGTTCACCTGAACATCGATGAACCCCGGGGCGAGCCACGTGTCTCCTGGGAGTTCCATGACCGGCAGCGACGCCGGCACCTCACCGCGCGGCACGACCTCGACAATGTGCGCGCCTTCGACGATCACCGCGTGGTCTTCGAGCACGGTGACACCGTCGAAGACATTGCGCGCAGCAACGGCATGGCAAGGGTTGATGGTCGTCATAGAGTGCTCGTCACCTTGCTGAGATGGCGGGGGCGGTCCACGTCGATGTCGAGGCGTTCCGCGAGCTGCACCGCCATGGCGTAAAAGCTCTGGATGAGACAGATGGCGTCGGTTTCCGGCTGATCGGGCGGCAACACCGGAAGGCGCGCCGGACTGGCGCCGCCGGGCTCGGCGACGAACAGCGCGGTTCCCATGCGCCTGAGGTCGGCCGCGAGCTGGCGCATCCCGGGCGCGGCTGCGTCGTTCGGCGTGAACATCAAAATCGGATAGCGCGTTTCGACGAGTGATACCGGCCCATGCATGAACTCCGCGCCGCTGAAGGCCTCGGCGTGGAGGTTGCACGTCTCCTTCAGTTTCAGGGCTGCTTCGCGGGCGATGGCGAGCGTCGAGCCGCGGCCGATGGTAACGAGACTGTCCGCTTCGGCGAGCACCGGCACGGCAGCGCTCCAATCGAGCCCCGCGGCGGCGCCAAGGCGCTCGGGCAAGCGTTCGATCGCCTCCTCCAGCACGGCATTTCCGGCCCAGCGCGCCGTGAGCCGCGCCAACGCGCCTACCGTCGCGATGAAAGTCTTGGTCGCGGCAACGCTCAACTCCGGACCCGCGCAGATGGGCAGCACGACATCGCTCATATTCGCGAGGGGGGAATCCTCCGCATTGGTGACCGCGACCGTAAGCGCGCCGGAGCGCTTGGCGCTTTCGGTTATGGCGAGCAGATCATCGCTGCGGCCCGATTGCGAGATCGAGAGGACGAGCTGATCCTTGAGGTGCAGTCCGCCGCCATAGATGCTGGCGATGCTGGGCGCGGCGGGGGATACGGGAATGCCGAGGTAACGCTCGATCAAGTGCTTCGCGAACGCGGCGGCGTGCCCGGAGCTGCCACGGGCACACGTGACGACGACATTGGGCGTGTGCTTCTGCAAGCGCCGTGCGAGGTCCGCCAGCGGCTCGGAAAGCACCTGCTCCTGGCGGAAGATGGCGAGCGGCGCCTCGCTCAGCTCCTGCGCCATTTTTGCTTTCGCCGTTCCCATATCCGCCGTGCCCTTGTCGCAGGTTTGCGTTGTCATCATCGATTGTCATGAACGGTTTGCCGCCACCTGCGGCGCCACCATGTGGAGTGCGGCGTCGCGCGCGAGCTGCAACGCTCCGCTCAATGCATCGCCCTTCGGTGTGACGAGAAGCTGGCGGGTGTCCGGCGCCAGCCACGGCTCGATGCTCGCGGCAAGACCACCCGACAATGCCAGTCTCGGCACGCCCAACGCAGCGAGGCGACGGGCAATGGCATCGATGTGCTGCCCCGCTGCGGTGAGCAACTCGCGCGAGGCGGGATCGTTGCGGGCAGCATATTCCAGGACGAGCGGGGCAAGAACCGCGAAGTCCCGCGGCCGGGCCTGCCCCATCCAGCGCACGATCGCATGGGGGTCGCCGTCGAAGCGCTCCAGCACACGCTTGAGCATATCCGTCCAGGGTGCGCGGCCGTCGTAGGCCCACAGCACGCGCCGCGCGACCTCGCACCCGAGCCATGCGCCGCTGCCCTCGTCGGACACCGGAAAGCCCCATCCGCCGACGCGGTACTCGCGCCCGCCAACGAGACCCCAGCCGACGCTGCCGGTGCCGATGATGATGATGCCGCCGTTCTGACCGCCGTGCGCGCCGATGCATGCGGCATGCGCGTCCGTCGTGAGGATCGTTTGCATGAATGGCAGGTTGTATGTGCGGGCGGCTGCGAGATGCGTCGGCTCGCTCGCCCCAGCCAAGGCCAGGCAGGCGACGATGTCGACCTCGTCCGCCGAAAGGCCGGCTTCCTCGAGACAGTCCTCGGTGGCGCGCATCACGGCACTGAAGCTCTCCTTGAGGCCGAAGCGGATGTTGGCCGGACCCGCCGTGCCCTCGCCCAGCACCTGCCCGTCGAGATCGGTCAGGCGCGCGCGGCAGCCGGTTCCGCCACCATCGACACCAAGAAGTAACGCCGTTCGGCCCATTGGATGCAACTTTCCGAACACCTACGTTATGACAGCGAGACAGTATAGACGCTGGCCAAGGGGCCCGGAGCCGACGCTGCCTGCATGCATACGGAACAGTTAAGTCCGCGCTACGCCGATATCGACCTGTGGCAGCCCGGAGATATTCTCGATGCCATGATCGATGGCCAACTCGCCTCGGTTGCGGCCGTGCGCGAGGCGCGCCAAGCCATCGAAGCGGCAGCGCTTGCCATCGAAGCTCGCCTGCGCAATGCCGGACGCCTCGTCTATGCCGGTGCAGGTACGTCCGGGCGCCTCGCCGTTCAAGACGGCGCCGAGCTGCTACCGACGTTCAGTTGGCCGAAGGACCGGCTGTTGCTGCTGCTGGCTGGCGGCGAAGCCGCGATGACACAGGCAGTGGAAGGGGCGGAAGACGATACGATCCGCGCTCGCGAGCACATAGCAGACCATCGGATCGGACCGGAGGACGTGCTCATCGGCGTCGCGGCGAGCGGTACGACGCCCTTCACGCTGACATGCCTGCGCGAAGCCCGCCAGCGCGGTGCGCTGACGGTCGGCATCGCGAATAATCCGGACACTGCGCTTCTCACGGATGCGGAATATCCCATCTACCTCGCGACCGGCCCCGAGCCCATCGCCGGCTCGACGCGCATGAATGCGGGCACGTCTCAACGCATCACGCTCAACCTGCTCTCGACGCTCGTCATGATCCGCCTCGGGCGCGTCTATCGCGGCATGATGGTCGAGGTCCAGGCGTGCAACGCCAAGCTCGCCAAACGGCGCGAACGCATGGTTGCGCATCTCACAGGACAGACCGGCGAGCCGGTGCGCGAGGCCCTCGAACGCGCCAGCGGCAGCGTGAAGCTCGCCGTGCTTCTGCTTCAGGGATACGACCTCGCTGAAGCCGAAGCCGTTCTGGAACGTGTCGGCGGCGGACTTGGTGCAGCAATCGATCACCTTGCCAAGGCCAGCGGCGGAGAAGCGAGCGAGACCGACGGGCTCTGATGCGCCATCGCACGACGCGCAGTGGACGGAAGTTCACCGATTGGAGAGTTTTACGCGGGCGCCGATTGCGCACTCCGAACGCGGGCGTTGCCGCGCTGATGGAGCTCTGAACCCATCATTTGCGGGGATCTAGATGCATCGGCGTGCTTCGCAAACGCCATCGCTGCCGGTTCTTCCCGGACCATCCTGCGCGTTGCAGACGAGCTATTCAGCAGTATGAATTAAATCGCGCCAATCCAGTTTGGCCTGCGTAAACGCGCTTGAAGCGTTTCGGTTGAGATCCACTGACAATTATCAGCTGATGCATGCCCGCGCTTGCGGACGGAGTTCTTTTCGAACTCTGAAGTCCATCGACGAGGGCACGATGTCGGTAGCCACAGACGCTGGCGGAGCACTCATCTCGGCCGGCGAACCTGAAGCGAGACAGGGGGCGACGGAACCGTTCCCGCAACGTAGTTGGCGCAACATCGCCGACACACGGCTCGCCCGCTATGCCGTCAACGCCGCGCTGGCGCTGGTTGCCGTGGCGTCCCTCGCCTACATCGCCCTGCAGATCGCTTTCCTGAGACTGGGGCCGCCGCCGATCACAAATCTTTCGGAGGTGGTTACGGCGTCGAACAATGGCGCGGGTGGCGCCGAGCAGCGCGGGCGCGCTGCGAAAGGGCTCGTCGTCCCGTTCGATCCCGACAGGGTCGATCCGCGGTATCTCGAAATGCTGTTCGCATTCGAAGACCGGCGCTTCTATTCGCATTTCGGCGTCGACCCGGTGGGTCTCATGCGCGCGGTGCGCGATCTGTTCGTGAAGCAGCGCATCGTCACCGGCGGCTCGACGCTCACGATGCAAGTCGCGCGTCTTCTCGACAATCAATACAAGCGCACGGCGTCGGTGAAGATGCGCCAGATCGTGCGCGCCATACAGCTCGAAACGCTGCTCACCAAGCGCGAGATCTTGAGCCTGTACCTGGCGCTGGCGCCGTTCGGCGGGCGTATCAAAGGCGTCCGCGCCGCATCGATCCAATTCTTCGGCAAAGAGCCCCAGCATCTCACCAACAGCGAGGCCGCGCTCCTCGTCGCCCTGCCCCAGGCGCCGGAAGCGCGCCGTCTCGACCGCCACGCAAAAGCCGCCCGCCGCGCGCGCGACTTCGTGCTGAGGACCGTCGCCGCTGCCGGCATCCTCAGCTTGGACGATGCTCGCACCGCGGCCCTTGAACCCCTCGCTGCAGAGAGTAGTAACCAGATGCCTCCAAAGCCCCTGCAAAAGCCCTCGATCAAAGTCGCAAGCGTGTTTGCCGGACTGACGCTCGGCCTCAACTTCATTGCCACGCCCGCCGCCGCCGCGCCGATGCAGCCCGAGCCACCGCGACCGGACTACTTCCTGGGGTCGGACAACAAGCTCGTGCTCGATGTGCGCAAGTTGCTCCTCGGTCCCCTCCCCGATGGCACGGTGCAGGCGGACCGCGACGCGCTGTGGATGTTCTATGCGGGCCGCAATGCACCGGTTTGGGTTACCCGCTCGGGTTGGACGCACGCGGCGACCGCGGCGATCGATGAGCTGAAGCGTGCCGACGACTGGGGACTTTCGGCCGCCGATTTCCAAGTGCCCGAATTACCCGCAGCAACTGAATCCGAGCACCTTACCGACAAGGAGCTAGCCGCGGCGGAAGTCGGCCTTTCGCTCGCCATACTGAAATATGCACGCTACGCCCGAGGCGGGCGCATCGCGGATCCTGCAACGCAGCTCAGCTCCTACCTCGATCGCAAGCCGCAGCTGCGTCCGCCCTATCTCGTCATGGCCGATGTGGCTGCGACCGGCGTGCCCGACGCCTTCCTGCGCAAGCAGCACCCCCAGCATCCGCAATTCGAAAGATTGCGGCAGCAGTACCTCGCCCGCCGCAACGCCGGCGAGGACGGCGCACTGACGATCCCCAAGGGCAGTCAGCTCAGCCCCGGCACGACGGATGAGCAGATCGCGCTCGTGCGCGACCGGCTGGGCGTGCCGGCGTACGGGGTCGACAGGACCTACTACGACGACGCGCTCGCCGAAGCGGTGAAGCGCTTCCAGACGAAGCGCGGAATCTCACCGGCGAACGGCACCATCAATGCCAAGACGCGCCGTGCTTTGAATGACGGCCAGAACGTTTCGCAGCGGACCTTGCTGGCGAACATGGAAGAATGGCGCTGGATGCCGGAAGACCTCGGCGAGACCTACGTCTGGATCAATATCCCCGAATACCTGGTGCGCGTCGTGCGCAATGGCGAAGTGAAGCACGAGGAACGGGTCGTGGTCGGCACCAAAAGCACGCAGACGCCGATCTTCTCAGAGGACATCCAGACCATCTACTTCCATCCGCGCTGGATCGTCCCCCAGAGCATCAAGATGAACGAGGTTTATCCGAGCCTCATGCGTGGAGGCGGATACTTTCATCGCCAGGGCATGAAACTCGTGCGCAACGGCCGCGAGGTCAATCCGTGGAAGGTCAACTGGGGCAAGTCCGACATCCGCAATTATGATGTCTACCAGCCGTCGGGCCCCGGCAACGCACTCGGGCAGTTGAAATTCACTTTCCCGAACAAGCACGCGGTCTACCTGCACGACACGCCGAGCAAGAAGCTGTTCAACTCTTCGCAACGCACCTTCAGCCATGGGTGCGTGAGGGTACGCAATCCCCTCGTGCTGGCGCAGGTTCTGCTCGACATCGACAAGGGATGGAGTCCCGAAACGGTGGCCGCCCTCGTGAAGGGGAAGGCCGAGGAAAACGGCATTCAGCTCGACAAGCACATCCCGGTGCATATCACGTACTTCACGGCCCAGGTCGATGAAGACGGAGACGTCAAGACCGAGGAAGATATATACGGCCACGAAAAGCGCATCACCCAGGCGCTCGAGGGCAAGTGGGGACAGATCGACAAGGGTACCGATCACCTCGCGCAGGTCGAGCTGGCGCGGCGTCTCGAGCGTTCGTCGTCGTCACGCAAGGCGAGCCGCAGCGCTTCGAGCCATTCCAGCCGCCGTACGGCAAGTCACGCTAGCTCTTCAAAGTCGCGCAGCGGCGGCGGAAGCGGCGGCAGCTATTCGACGCGTGTCAGCAGCAGCGGCTCGTCGGCGAACGATGTGTTCCGCCGCAGCTTCGGCAACTGATGGAAATGGTGACCGAAGTTTCAGGCTGGCCCGCAGCTTCGATTACCCGCGCCTACAGCATTTGATCGTGAACGACAGTCGCGGGCCGTGCCCGAGCGCGGCCTAATGCGTCCGGCGAGCCCGCGTCCCGCGTTGTGTGTCCCATCCAAAATTCACGCCGTCGAACAAGCGACAAAAGGGCGGCATTTCGTTCGCCAAACATAAAGTCTACGGCGCACCTTTCATTGCTTGTGGGCATATACGGTGATCACCTCCAAGCGGCAGAAAACTCATCTGGCAGCGTGTGAGGTCATGGCAATGTCGAACCGTGCTAACCGAGTGCTCGGGGGTCTTGCGGCTCTCACCGTACTCGCCCTGGCGCAGCCCGCAGACGCACTGACGATGCAGCAGTGCAGCGAGAAGTATAAGGCGGCGGAAAAAGCCGGAACGCTAGGCGGCAAGAACTGGGCGCAATTCCGCGCTGCCGAATGCGGCGCCGGCGAGAGCACGGCAGCGGAAACGACAAAAGCGACACACGCTGCGCCGGGACCCAGCAGGAAAGAATGCAGCGCCCGCTATAAGGCAGCGAAGGCCGACGGCACGCTCGGCGACATGACATGGAACGCGTTCCGGTCCGCGGGCTGCGTCACCAAAACCGCAGCGCCGGCGCATCCGGCACGCACCGAGAAAGAAGCGCGCACTTCCGGGCATGAAGCAAAAGCGGCCGCCGCGAAGAACGGTGCCGACTCCCATGCCAAGGTCACACAGCGCGAATGCAGCGCCCGCTACAATGCGGCGAAGGCAGACGGCACGCTGGGCGACATGACGTGGAATGAGTTCCGGTCCGCGGGCTGCGTCAGCAAAACCGCAGCGACCAAGGGGCCCGCGCAAAAGAATGCAGCGGCGCCTGCAGCGGCGCCGATGGAAAAGCGCGGTGCTGCGAAGTCCGCTACGGAGCGGACGAAGACGCCCACCAAGGTGAGCGAGCAGGAATGTAGCTCGCGCTACCAGGCGGCCAAGGCCGCGGGCACCCTCAACGGCATGACGTGGAATGCCTTCCGCTCTGCAGGCTGTCCGACTGTTACGGCGCAGCGCTCCGGCGGAATGCAGCCGACGGCGGCCGGGGCCTTCCCCGATGCCGTTTCCAAGAAGTATTCGCATCTGCCCGCCGGGCAGGCGCGCATGCTGACATGCCGCGATCAATACCAGGCCAACAAGGAAGCGGGCATCGCCGAGCCCAAATGGACCGAGGAAGGCGGCGGCTACTACAGCGAGTGCAACAAGCGGCTCAACGCACATTGAACCGCACGTCGGCGCGATACACGCGCAACGCAAAGGCAGAGTATAGGAGAGCAAGTTATGGGTTTTCTCGACGATACGCTCCGGCAGCTAGCTCAGAACGGCAACGTGCCCCAACCGCTTGTCGTGATCTTCCAGGAGCTGCTGACGGGACAAGCGTCCGATGAGCAGGGCCAGCAGTCGGCGGAGGCGCAGCAGCAGCAGCGGCAGCAGCAAAGCCAGACGCCGCAGGCGGCCAATAATCCCGCTGCCGACCAACAGGGACAGGCCGGAGGTGTCGATCTCGGCGCCCTGGGCGGGCTCGGAGCACTTCTTCAGCAGCTGCAGTCCGCCGGTCTTGACGATGCGGTCCGCTCCTGGATTGGCAACGGCGAGAACAAGCCGGTGCAGCCCGATCATCTCGGACAGGCGCTCGGCAAAGACACCGTCAGCCAGATGGCCGACAAGGCCGGCTGCAGCCAGGATGATCTCCTTTCACAACTCGCCAAGGCGCTGCCTGGCCTCATCGACAATCTGACGAACGGCAATCGGGCGGGCTCGCCGGGCGGTCCAGGCCAGCGCCTCGGAGGCCACTGACGGCGCGCGTTGCGACCCGATCGCGCGATTCCAGTCTCGGCCGGTGCTCGCGATCAGCGGCGCCGGCCGTTTGCTTGTGTGATGCTGGAACTACGACCCCGCAAATTGCGCCGCCGAGCGGGCACCGTTTGCGGCGGCGCGCGTGAGCCCAACCTTCGCTCGCCAAGCTGGGAGCCCGGGGTTAGGGTGCGGGCCACCAACACGCGGCGCAGCGCGCCTGTTGCATGGAGCAGCTTGTATAGAACAGTGCCAACCAGCACGTGGGAAGGACCCGGCCGCCGGAGGTTCTAGCTGGCTTTAGTGATGGCCTTTCCACGATGGCGTTTCGCCGCGCTGGCGGGTTGCTTGCGCGGGGCGCAAATCGCCCCTATACCCATCGGCCTGCTGGTCCCTTCGTCTATCGGTTAGGACGTCAGATTTTCAATCTGAAAAGAC
>Ga0180221_1001205_pt1 | contig 18320 bp, 13 predicted proteins | sample eDN5th37CKraftMG_FD_151339 | JGI IMG/M metagenome (GOLD analysis project Ga0180221, IMG submission 151339) | Enriched Miracle-Growth compost microbial communities from Emeryville, California, USA - eDNA 5th pass 37_C Kraft MG (version 2) (version 2) ...
CCGACTCGTGCTCGCGCAGAACCCCGATGATCTGCTCTTCCGAAAACCGCTTCCGCTTCATCTGTCCGTCCTTCAATCAAGGCCGGACTCTAACTCCAGGTGGAGGAAAAACTCAGTGGCAGGTCAGTCTTGTCCGCCGATATCATCGGTATCGATGACAACGTCCCATCGAAATCCATTTCGACCTTGCTCCCATCGGTAACCGTGAGGGTTGCAGACGGTACGGCTCCGGCCAACCCTAATGTCGAAAGCTTGGTGTGTGTGGCCGCAAATCCAGAGATCCGGTGCGAACTCGGAATGGAGGATGTCTTCGAAGGCTTCCTGGCTGCACGCGAACAAATAATTTCCTGGTGCATTGGCATAGATCGGGGGCGTGCAGGCGGGATGCGGCAAGTGATGCGTTAGAACAATCGTGGGGCCATCAAACTTCTCTCCCAGTTTTTGTCGAATGTAGGTAGCATTCGTATGATGCAAGTTCAGCATGTGTTCGGGCGTGAACCGTTCGCCGCCTTTCATATGGATCGCTCGAAAATCATTGAGTATGCCGCGCGCTTCGTGCATTCGCCGTGGTAAAGCAGAATGCGCGGGAAGATTCATCCGAAGATCTACCCACAAAGTCGCTCCGATGAACCGGACACCATCGATGACGACTTCAGCTTCATCGAGGCAGTAGAACCTGTGCGGCCAGTTCAGTGACGTCGTTTCGATTGCTTTGATCGTCGTTCTGTCGCTCTCCAGCGAGCGATGCTCGTCACCGACAGGCCATCTGTCGTGGTAAAACTCGTGGTTTCCAGGAACGAAAATGATAGGCTTCTCGTACCGGGCGATCAGAAACTCGAGCATAAAGGGGAGATCCCGAGCCAATATAAGATCGCCCGCAATTACAATCGCATCGCATTCGGGCGCTTGCTCTCGTGCTGGATAAGCCACTTGCTGCTGTTCAGAATGGACGTCAGACCAGATCCACAGTCTCACACGTATCCCCCTTGTCCAAATTTTCGAATTGATTTCTTTTACAGATTTCCGATGACGCGCAGCGGAGTCTCAGGGCAGATGCGCAGTGCCCCCCAGATGGTCATGCCCGTTGATGTGGTTATCAGTTCTTCCGCCGGTTAAGCGTCGGTGGCTTTTTCTCCGAGCCGGTAAAAGCGGCTGAATGTGCGCGCATAATTTCTGTCGAGATCGATAAGCCAAACCTCGGAAGTAATGCCATTGGGCACAAGGCTGCCAAGGCGGGGGTGCTCCACTAAAGTGCCCGCAAGACAAGTAGCGCGGCGCGCACTCAGCTTCCAATTCGTGATCGCCGGTGAGGTATCCAGTTGCTGCATACTCGGATAACAACCGTTCAATATCATCTCCAGATCATCAGCCAGACTCCGAAGCGAGGTGATTTCAGTTTTGAGGCGTTCACGGTTGTATTTGCCGTTTTTGATGATGGTCATGGCCTGTTCCTGATGAATGATGAAAAATGAGGGCGTTCGTGCGCGCAGTGCAGCTACGCGCACGTGGATCGACACTTCAGAAATCCCGTGCATTAGTGTGCTTGCCGGGAACGCTCAACAAATTCGGCCTGGAGAATGCCGAACGTTGATGCGTGCAGCAGATGCTCCGGAAGCGTAACTCCAACCTTGGCATAGCTCTGCTGCTCCCCGATGGTCGTTGGGTGCCTTGTTGAGAACGGGGCAGTCCGCCTCTAGCAAAGGGGCGATCAGCGCATCAGCGGGTACTTTATGCGCCAGCACTTGGCGGGTCTGTCCGTGGCGCAGGCTCATAAGCTTCACACGTGCTCATCGAGACCCTTGTAATCACGTCCGTCAGGGTGACTCAGATCGGGGCGTCAAAATCCGGTAGTTCGGCTTATGCAGGCTGTCGATTGCCTGGAGCGCAATCTCGACAAACGCTTCATCGATCAATCGCTCCTGGTCCGCTTGCGATTTGGCGAATACGTCTCCAAGCCACAGGGTCACTTCCTCACGAAGCGCCTCTTGCACGTTGAGAGCTTTATCGGCGAGGCCTGGTTTGCCGATCAGTCGATCAAGATCAGCAAGCGCCCAAATACCATCTTCAACAAGACTATCGTTGAGTAGCGGGTCGATCAGCGCGAATTCGCAAAGGGCGTCTTCAATGCCGAAGTATTGCCGCCCCAGCCGGTCCCAAAGGTATGCCCCGAAGGTTGCTTCTCCATACCACTTGCCAAGCGCGCCTTCCTGCGCGGCGACGCCGTACAGCATATGGATGGCGCGCAGCCGGTTCTGCTCTGGCTCATAAATAAGCAGATCGAAAGCATAGGGGCCGGTCGGCAGTTCCTGGCGGATCCGGGGGACGTCGATTTCGCTTAGCGTGGCTTTTGTTGCGACCGAGTCAATGACATGTTCGAATGTATCCCGCGTCAGGGGCTGGGGGCGCGACAGTTGGATCTCCTTGCCGGCCGTGTCTTGCCCCTTGACCATTGCTTCTTCGATCACTCCGATGATCTTTTCGCCCTCGTTCCAAAGGGAATAGCGCGTTATCAAGTCGCAGAGCTCACGTTTCTTGCTCGTCCGATCATGAGCGCAATCAATGGAGTGCAGAAGGAGTGCCAGGTTTAATGACACGTGCGCTTCGCGCTCGAAATTGCGCAGGGGAATCTTGTTTTTGACGAAGTCAATGTAGCCAATAATCGTTTCTGCGAACATGGTTTCTCCTTCTCCGACAGGGTTGTTCTGTCTGGAGCCAGTGGATGTGAGAGACCGACCGCACACGTGCTATCCGTGCGCAGTACAAGTCGTTGAAGACAGCCGAGGATCAGGCGTTGCGCGTCTGCGCACGCTTGGAACGGCTAAAAATGAAAACAGGGAGTTCGTGCAGCTAGCATGCAGCGAACGCGCAGGAAGCGGGATTTATTTCCGCGATTGGACCATCAGGGAAGCATTCCCCACAGGAGATGGATCTTTTATTCGAACGCGAATATCGATAATGTCCGACACAGGCTTGGCTCCCGCTAGATAGGGCTGAGTTCAGCCTCCATCCTGGTGCTGGAACACCAGGATGGAGGCGCCTGATTGATCAGGCAAGGGGACTATTGCAGGATCTTGTTTGGCCTGCAAGGATCCCCCCTTGAAAAAGATATGAAAGCGCCAATTTTATCTAAGTCCCGGATATCACCGGCTTTTTCTCGCTCGCAGAAATAATGCAAAACGCAATAGCCATGGGCATTTTGCATCCAGAGAGAGCCATTGCCCGCACGTGAAAGTTATCCACAGGCCCGTCGCTATGACAGCTATTCAGCCACAACGGGAAATGATCATGCGCCGCTGCCAGATCGGGCATGTGTAGATGGAACACCACAAACAAGAGGGGGTTATGACCCTTAACTGGCTTTCATATAACGGATGCCCTACGGCCTCCAGAAGGGTCTCCTACAGGAGCTTGGGACCGCGTGATCGTGACCGTGCGGCCAGCGATTGCAGACAGGAACCTGGCAGCAGGCCATCCCTCCCGATCATGCGGCGCTCAAATGTGCGACGGATCCCTTGCGGATAACTCTGGATGTCGCCGCAACATCTCATCGTAAATTGGCGACCGCGCGGATACCGGGAGCGGCTTCGAGGAGAGGAACAACCTCCGCATCGAATACGTGCTCAAGCGGATTGGCGACGGCGGCCGCGGGGAGGTCTTGTCTGCAATGGAAGCCGAGCTTCCTTCTCAAGGCGGTACGCCGTTGTCCGGCTCACGGATACTTTCGCGCCCGCGACTTCGAAGTATGCGTTTGTCGATACTTCATGAATAATTTCATCTGATGATCGGTTACATGGGACCCGGCACAAATTGGCTCTCCTCCTGAAAGTCACCAGCGGAGCCGGTCAACCGCAATCATGAGACGCTGAAACTTTGCGCTGCAGCGGGAATGCATCTTCGGTCAGGCTACTCCTTCCTCCAGATCCATCCCCGCCGCAGAGTCTCATCCTGAAGTACGCTGAATCTCACCTGGATTGTCCCTGTGCACCAGAAATCCGATTCATGTGCAAACGGCGTTTCCAGGAGTAATGGGGGGAATACAGCACAAGCTGCAAACGGCGTTTGCTCAAGCAAGGTCGGGGAGGGCGGTTCTAGGAAGTTTCGCCAGCGGGAAGAATGCGCATCAGCTCGCGCAAGGTGCGGGGCTGGAAGGCGACGTCCGGGCAATCGACGCCGACGTTCCGGGACATCCCGAAATTAGGAATACTGTTGTGGCTATGGCCATAGAAGTGGATTGTCCCATTGTGCTGTCCCGGCCATGTGCGGTGGGCGTAGTGGCTCAGAAAGACCCTTCGGCCCTCATCCCTCGTTTCAAGGGTCGCAATCGGAAGCTGCTCCCAATCGAGCGCAAGAATGTGCGGTTTGACGTCCGAGCCCCGGCGAACATCGTGATTGCCCAGGAGAGGTACTTCCGGCCCTTCAGGCGATCGAAAATGGAGCGCACATAGTCAGCGTCGTCGAGAGCGAAGTCCCCAAGGTGGAATACGATATCGTTATCGCCGACTGCCGCGTTCCAGCGCTCGATCAGGTGCTCATCCATTTCGCTTACGGACGCGAAGGGAGGGTTGCAGTAGCGGAGAATGGCTTCGTGTCCGAAGTGTGTATCGCTGACGTAGAATTTCATGACGAACCGCGAAGCGGAAGGGGATTTTGACATGGCATTGGCTCATAGCTGAAGGATCGCGTGGGGGCGTATCAATTCACTATGTGTATCGAGAGCCTTGTCATGCCTATTGGTGTCCCCAACTTGTGTTAGCAGGATAGCAGATACAGCTCGGTATCGGCAATGCTGCTGGCGTTAGCGGTGACAACAGCCCATCGTCCCTTCAGCTCTTCTTCGTGCCGTCGGTGCCCCCATCGCCGGGCCTTCTCCGCAGGTGCATCTTGCGACGGAAATCCCATTTTCTCTTTGTATATTTCTCGATCAGGTTTTCGATGACATCAAGCGAAGCATTCTGATCGAACCCTTGTTCAGTCAGCGGCTCCGCTACCACTTCAATCAGACGCCCAATGTCTTGGTCTCCCTTCTTGTCCGCATTCATGATCATGAGGTGGAGGCAGACTCTTGCAACGTCATCGCGGCCAGGCCTGCGCTCAGCGCGCATTCGATCGCGGTATTCTTTTTGGTATTCGCGCTGCGTACGCAGCTTCTCTTGCTCTTTCTTGCTTTTTCCCATGGCCAAACTCCCTGTTGCCTGATGTTCCTGACCATGATGAGCTCAAAAGCTGTCGGCGCAAAAAGATTTTTTTACGTCTTTGACCATCCATCAAACGGCGTTTGCAGTTGAATCGGAAATGTTGAACTTTGTAACGTAGCCATAGAACTTCGAATCGGAAATCAATAATACTGAATCGTATTACAGCAATTGTTTTTACATTGCAGACAACTTGAAATCCGTTTCCTGCAATTTGCGGCAACTTGCCCGCAATGTTCGGCAACATGTGGGGAAGGTATCTTGATTTAGAATGGTGCTCGTTGCCGGACCGGGTCTGCAGGTTGCGCCTGCGCGTGGAGTAGCCAACGGCGTTTGGTATTGAATCGCTTTTTCACGACCTCCCTACCTGGCGAAAGACCACTGCCTCCCGCACCCATGCTATCACGGAAACGGCGTCTCCCTAACGATTGAAACAACCTAGGAATTCTCCTGCGCCAAGGTCCGGCACGATCCAGCCCACCGGGCTCCCTCTGACTTTTCGCCTCTTCCGTAAACAACGTTTGCAGCTGAATCGGAAATCTAAAGTCTTGTAACGTTTCCCTGGAACTCTGAATCGAGAAGCCAGAGTTCTGAATCGAATTACAGCAAATTTTTTCAAGTTGCGGGCACTTTGAGATCAACTGCCTGCAGGTTACCGCAATTGGCCTGCAACTCATGCCAACGTGCCTGAGAAGTGTCTCAACTCGAAGGGGTGTTGGCGGTCCTAAGCAATCGAGGCGCGTGCTTTCGCCGAGAGCAATAAACCACGTTTGCCGCTGAATCACTTTTCCCGCCATCAAAGGCTCCCAGTGGACATGGGACGGCAATCCGCGACGTATTGTTGGCGCATGGTCCGCGCGGGCGGGGGCCGAGACGAAAGTTGCACGTTGACCTTCGGTTGCTGACATGACCATTATCCCGAATTATTTCATATGGATACTCTTGCCGCCTTCGAATGACCGAGTTGTTCCGACCCCTCCTGCAGCGTTGCATATCCCTCGATCTAGAAGTGGATCCATCAACCGCCAAGATTTTCGCCTTTGCTGCCGTACGGGATGATGATCGGGAACCAATACTTGCGAAGAGGAACAATCTCAAAGCAGCGCTGGACCGTCTGGAATTGGAAGCGGCCGGAGCAGAACACCTGCTTGGGCACAATATCCTGCGGCATGACCTGCCTCAGCTGGCGGCGGTTCGGCCGAAGCTCGCAAGCCTTTCCAGGTCTGCAATTGATACCCTTTGGCTCAATCCGCTCGCCTTTCCGCGCAATCCCTACCATCACCTCGTCAAGCACTACCATGACGGGCGCTTGCAGGCGGGTCATGTCAACAACCCGGAACTTGACGCACGCCTTGTTTTTCAGGTGTTGCGAAACCAACTGGACGCCTTGGTGAAGCTGAACGCCGAACAGCCGGAGGCCGTGACGGCGTATCATTTCCTGACCACGAGGATGGAAAACTCCGGCGGATTTGATGCCGTGTTCCAGCTGGTTCGGGGGAGTGCTGTTCCTGGTCGGGATGAGGCCGAGGCGGCGCTTTCCCGGTTGCTGGCAGAGCGGACCTGTGGAAGGCGTGTCGAGCAGGTCTTGGCTCGACTTTCAAGCCCGCGACTCGGTTGGCCGATGGCCTATGCCTTGTCGTGGATTCTTGTGGCGGGTGGAGATTCCGTCATGCCGCCCTGGGTACGGGCTCAGTTTCGCGAGTCCGCCTTGATCGTGCGGCATCTGCGAGACAGCAACTGCAAGTCCCCAGATTGTACCTGGTGCAGTGAGAAGAACGACCCGGTTCGCGCTTTGTCGAAATGGTTCGGGTTTGACTCCTTCCGAGCGGAGCCCGTCGACGATTTTGGGCGACCGCTGCAGGAAAGGATTGTGGGCGAGACGATGGGCGGCTCGAGTGTCCTCGGCATTCTGCCGACGGGCACAGGCAAGTCCGTATGCTACCAGGTTCCAGCTCTTTCGAAGTTCGAAAAGACAGGGGCGCTTACCGTGGTGATCTCGCCGCTCGTGGCACTGATGGCCGATCAGGTGCAGGGCATGGAGAGGGCTGGCATCTCGTCGGCGGTTACTGTCAACGGTATGCTGTCGCTGCCGGAACGGCAGGATGCACTGGATCGGGTTCGCCTGGGTGAAGCAGCAATTCTGTTGATCTCGCCGGAACAGCTGCGAAGCACTTCTGTTCGCTCCGTCCTCGCTCAACGGGAAATCGGCCTTTGGGTGCTGGATGAGGCGCATTGTGTCTCGAAATGGGGTCATGATTTCCGTCCCGACTACCGATACGTCAGCCGCTTCATCAAGGAGTCGGCGGGTGACGAGGAGCCCCCACCAGTACTCTGCTTGACCGCTACAGCGAAACCGGAAGTCGTAAGGGATATCCGCGAGCACTTTCATTCACGGATCGGCGGCGAATTGATGCTCTTGGACGGCGGTGCGGTCCGCACCAACCTCAGTTTTGAAGTTCGTTCGACCCAGCGCGGTACGAAACTGGCGGACATCCTGGACGTGATAGAGGCCAAGTTGCCAAAGGAAGGGGCCTCCGGTGCGGTCGTATATTGCGCCACTCGCAGTGAGACGCAGCGCGTCGCCGACTTCCTTAAACAGCAAGGATTGCTGGCGGAGCGATTCCACGCTGGACTGACGCCGGAGGAAAAGCGCGATATCCAGGAGCGGTTTCGCATCGGCGAATTGCGGATCATTGCTGCGACCAATGCATTCGGCATGGGAATCGACAAGCCGGACATCCGTCTGGTGGTGCACGGAGACATACCCGGATCGCTCGAGAACTATCTTCAAGAGGCGGGGCGCGCCGGACGCGATCGTGACCACGCCAATTGCGTGCTGCTCTATGCTGCTGAAGACGTCGAGCGACAGTTCTCGCTTTCGGCGCGTTCGCGTCTGGCCCGGCATGAAATCGGGGCGATTCTGAAGGCTCTTCGACGGCTCGATGAGCGCACGAAGAAGACCGGCACTGTGGTCGCGACCTCCGGAGAGGTCGTTCGGGCTGAAAGCGATGAAGAGTTCGAACGCAATAGCGCGACTGAAGACACAAGGGTGAAAACAGCAGTCTCCTGGCTGGAAGAAGCCGCTCTGCTGACACGCGAGGAGAACAAGGTACAGGTCTTCCCCTCGTCACTAAGAATCCGCAACTTTGAAGAGGTCGAGGCCATCCTTGCCAAAGCCCAGATTACCGGCGTCCGGCGCAGGCAGCTGCTCAACATCACTCGCCATCTTATGAATGCGCCCGCGGATCAGGGCATCAGCACTGACGAGTTGGCAGGTGTCAGTGGATTGACCGGCGGAATGCTGAACAAGGCGCTGGCCGACCTCGAAGCGCTTGGGATCGCCCGAAACGATGTGGTCGTCACGAGCTTTGTCCATGTTGCGGTCGAGGGACATTCACAGCAACGCCTGGCGGAAGTGGTAAGATTGGAGAACGCTCTGATCTCCCTAATGCGTGAAGCAGCGCCCGACGCCGAGGATGCGGGAGGCATCCCACTGCATCTCGCGGAAACCTGTCAGGCACTTCGTAACCAGGGACACGCATCCGTCAGACCGGACGTCATGGAAAAGCTGCTGCGTAGCATGAGCCGCGACGGACGTGATCTGGATGGCGGTAAGGGTAACCTGCGGCTGCGTAGAGCATCCCGCAACACACTGATCGTGACGCTGCAACGGACCTGGCAAGTGCTGGAGCAGACGGCGCGCCTTCGGCACCAGGCTGCGGAGCTCTTGCTCAAGCATTTCCTCGGAAGACTGGCCAAGGGAAGCCGTGGCAAGGATATTCAGGTCGAAACCACGATGGGCGACCTTCTTGCTTCCCTGACCGGGGACGCGTTCCTGCGCAGCAGCGGTATCCAGGACATGACGAAGCTGATGGACCGCTCACTCTTGTGGCTTCATGAGCAGGAGGTCATGACGCTGGGCAAGGGCCTCACGATCTTCCGGCAGGCGATGACGATCCATCTCAATCACTCGGGGGGTCAGTTCACCGTCAAGGACTTTGCCCCACTGGAAGAGCACTACCTCGAACAGACGATCCAGACGCATGTGATGGCCGCCTATGCCGAGAAGGGGCTGACCACAATGGATCATGCGCTCCGGCTGACCGAAGACTATTTCGTGCTGGAGCGGGACGCTTTCCTGCGCCGCTGGATGCCGGGAAAGAGCAGCGAGATCCGGCGGCAGACGACGGGTGCGTCATGGAAAGCGATCGTCGAGGGACTGAGGAACCCTGTTCAGCAAGAAATTGTCACTGACGATCGCGAACAGACGAATGTGCTTGTTCTGGCAGGACCGGGTTCTGGCAAGACGCGCGTTCTGGTGCATCGTATTGCCTATTTGATCCGTGTCCGACGCGAGAACCCAGGTGGCATCCTGGTGCTGACCTACAATCGCCACGCCGCTGCCGAGATACGGATCCGGCTGCGGCACTTGATCGGCGATGATGCCAATCCAGTCACAATCTCTACCTGTCACGCCCTCGCGATGCGCCTCGTGGGTGCGAGTTTTGCGGGAACGGCTGCTGAGGCCAAGCGCGATTTCGACGGAATCGTCATGGAGGCCGTACGACAGCTGAACGGGGAGGGGCTGAGCAAGCCGGAAGCCGAGGCTCAGCGTGAGACGCTGATACAGGGGTATCGATGGATCCTGGTGGATGAGTACCAGGATATCGGCCTTGAGGAATACGCACTCATTTCAGCTGTGGCTGGCCGCTCACTAGAGGACAAGGATCTTCGGTTGAGCCTGTTTGCAGTCGGCGATGATGACCAGAACATCTACGCTTTCGCTGGAGCCTCCATCGATTTCATTCGACATTTCGAAGCTGACTATCACGCCCGCCCTCAATACCTGATTGAGAACTACCGCTCGACGAAACACATCATTGAAGCAGCAAATGCGATCATAGCGTCTGCGGCGGCGCGCATGAAAGCGGGACACGACATTACGATCGACCGCAACCGGCGCACCGAACCTCCGGGGGGAGAACTGGAGGCGCTTGACCCTGTGGCCCATGGCAGGGTGCAACTACTGGACTGTGCACCAGGAGACGTGGCGCAGGCGATTGCTGCCGTTGATGAGCTCGTCCGGATATCGAAACTTGATCCAGAATGGAGTTGGACACGTGCAGCGGTAATCGCGCGCGACTGGCGGCGGCTTGCCCCGGTACGTGCCTATGCGGAAACGCTGGGTATTCCGGTGGAGATGGCGAATGAGAGTATGCCAAGCATCTGGCGTCTGCGTGAGATGCAGCAGTTCATCGATGCAGTGAAACGTGAGCCAGCCCGTTCGCTGAGCGTCCATGATCTGATCATCTTCCTGAACGCCATACCGTCGAATCGCTGGACGGACCTGATTGGCGAGGGCATCGCCGCGTTGGCTAAGGAGCTCTCAAGCAAGACCATGCCCGTGCCGGACATGGTGGAATGGCTCGCCGAATGGGCGCGCGATGTACGCAGTGAACAGCGAGGACTCCTGCTGTTGACGGCCCACCGTTCAAAGGGGTTGGAGTTTGATGACGTCGTCATTCTGAATGGAGGCTGGGACAGGCAGTCACGAAATGAGGACGCTGACGCGCCGCGCCGCCTGTTCTACGTGGCCATGACCAGGGCAAGACGCAGTCTCGCGATCATGACCTCGGGCCAGCATCCCTTTGTCCCGCCGGACGCGGACTGGGTCTTGCGCCGAAGCGCTCCTGTCATCAGCGGTTTCACCAGTCTCCCGACTGCGCTCTACCAGATGCCTGACCTGAAGACCGTGGACCTGTCATGGGCAGGGCGACTTGGATCCAGTCATGCTTCGCTGAATGCTATCGCGTCAGCAAGGGTAGGCGATGTTCTGCAGATACACCGCGATGGCGATGTGTGGATGATACAGGATGTTCAGGGACGTCCGCTTGGCCGCATGGCCAAGAGCTGGTCACCTCCGGATGGGCGCAGCTTTGTGCGAGGAGAGGTCGGTGCCATTGTGCGGTGGCGCAAGTCTGATTGCCAGGAGGAATTCAGGGAGCGCATCCGTCGGGAGGTATGGGAAGTCGTGGTGCCCGAATTTGTTTTCAGCTGACAAGAGGCACCTCAACGGGCGACCAATGCGAACATGCGCAGGCATATGCAACCTCAAATTGGAAAGTGCCTTTAATGCAACAGTCGACGGGAACATGGATTGTTAGAGGACGCTTGAATACCGAAAATAGGTTATTTGCTACAATTGTTTGATGACTTGCTACGCCCGCCGCCCCCTTTGGCTGGTTGCACTTTCTAGAAATTGGGGATGGACATGAGCGCTGACTGCTTGCATATAGGCCGGAATTATACTCCAAAGGTATCAGACCGTGCAATAGCGTTCTGTAGTTGTTGGACATGCAGAATTTTTACCGTCAACCCCATCGGTTCACTCAGAGACCAGCGGGGCTTAGGTAACCTTTAGGCGCGCTTGATATGTATCATTACGTCAGCACAATTGGGCATACACGACATCCACTCTCGCGACGTCGATACCAGTTGTTAGGAGGGCTGGCGTTTGCGATCGGTTTGCCCTTGCTCGTGCGTATGGCCGTCGATCCGGCTGTGCTATTCTCGCGAAATCACCAGGTAACAATCACTGCCGCTGCCATCGCCCATTGTCTGGGGTACCTTACATATCGACGGCTTGGAACCTTTCCGGGCGTATCTGCCTCGAGCAACATATTGCCGACATTTGCGCTCGCTTATGGGTCAGTTTTTCTAACGATCTTTCTGCTACGGCTTGACTATAGTCGTTTTCAGGCTGTCGGCTCGTTCACGTGCTCCATTCTTTGGTATTTCGGCCTCAACCTGTTTGTAAATCGGTTGGAGCCATACAGGCTGGCTATAGTTCCTAAAGGAGATGTTGAGCGGCTCTCCAAGGTTGGAGGGGTTCATTGGCAAATGCTTGCTTCACCCAATGGGGCCTTTACCGCTGCTAACGGGGTCGTTGCCGACTTGCGTGCTGATTTGACGCCATCATGGGAGCGGTTCATAACCAAATGTGTGCTCTCCGGACTACCTGTCTACCACGTCAAGCAGGTGGTGGAATCGCTAACGGGTCGAGTAGAGATCGAGCATCTGTCGGAGAACACCTTGGGTTCGCTGAACCCGAACCAGGCCTACTTACAGCTGAAACAGATCATCGACTGGCTCGCAGCGCTCGTGGTGCTGATCCTCGCCTCGCCATTGCTCTTGATCCTTGCCGGCGCAATCAGGCTTGAGTCGCCGGGCCCCGCCTTGTTCAGGCAGAAGCGCGTTGGCTACCGCGGCAAAATTTTCACCGTTTACAAGTTTCGCACTATGCGGCAGGAGCAGGCGGGTGACGCTTCGGCCAAGGACCTGGCAATCACCCGAGACCACGATCCCCGTATTACACGGTTTGGGAACATTCTGCGCCGAACTCGTCTCGACGAATTGCCGCAGCTGCTTAACATCCTGCGCGGCGAGATGAGCTGGATCGGTCCCCGCCCAGAAGCGGAAGTCTTGTCACGTTGGTACGATGCCGAACTGGCCTTCTATCCCTACCGGCACATCGTCCGGCCGGGCATCACAGGTTGGGCGCAGGTCAACCAGGGACACGTAGCTGCCGTCGATGATGTTCACGAGAAGCTGCACTACGATTTCTACTACATCAAGAACATTTCGCCCTGGCTCGATCTCGTCATCGTTTTGCGCACAATCCGGATCATGGCAACAGGCTGTGGCGCGAAGTGAAGGACCAGTAACCGGTTGTTAGCATTGGAAAGAGCTAATACATGCGGCACTTATCTGTTTGCTTAAGGCGTTGCGACCAGATGGGCTGCGGTGGGGAGAGACCAACTCTGGCGAGAAGGAAGATAGCAATATGACGATTTTTCAGAAGCTTCTTGACGTACGTTGTTTGCCCCTGATTTTGGGTTTCTGCGTTGCCGCTGTTGGTGTGTCAGGGACAGCTTATGCACAAGAGTGTGGCTGCTCAGTTCCGTTAGTAAATCTACCAACAACTCAGGTGATCGGGCAGCTTTCAGCTACCTCTGGTCCAGTTAGCATGCTCGGAGCGAACGGTTGGGTTCCTGCCCCGGCAGGTACGCCGCTCTCTGTTGGGTCGCAAATCGAGACAGGTGCTGGCGGTACTGCGTTGCTTACTGTGGCAGGCTGTTCGCTCAATATTGACGCGCAGTCAGCTGTAAGGCTTGTTGCTGCGGATCAGGCCTTGTGTGTAGCGGTAGAAAGCACCACTCCAATCGGTGGGGGAGGCAATGGTGTCGCGAGCGCGCCGGTCAACAATCCGACCGTTATGGGTATTGCTGGAGGAGTATTCGGCACTGCAGGTGCAATCGCAATTGCTACTGAGGATGACGGTCCTGTTAGCCCTTGAGCCTCTAAAGCGGGGGAAACTGTCCTGAATAGGACTTTTGAGAGGCATGAGAGACCTCCATTCAATATCCTTCCAGGACGTGACGACTGCGCGGTCGCCTGATCCAGATCACGGCAGGTTCCCTGTTGGGGAGGTTTCGGCTTGAGAGTGCACGCTATGGCGCAGCGCATGCTCGATGAGCGCTGGATCGATATTCTTGTCCGCGACGCCCATGGCGATTGCGGCGGGATTCTCGAATTGCCAAAGCACATGCGTATGCGTCGCGCGCTTCGGGACGAGTTTGACAACATGTTTGCTGTGCGACAGCCGACGAACGAGGTTGTGGGAGTCGCTGTTCGTGGAGGTGGGAGTGCTGCTTCTATTGCTGGTAAGCCGCGTATGAAGTTGGTTCGACTGGGTCGCTTTGTCGGGTGGACAAGAAAATGTGTAGCTTATTGAGATCCCACGTTCTGACTGCCGGCGCCTTGGCTTGCGGCCTTGCTGTTCTGGCGGGTTGCTCGACAAGCAACGTCATGACGCCCGGCGAAGGCCGCACGTCATCCGGCATGGCGAGCCTTGCGCCGGGTGCGGGGGATGCAACGCTGCGCGTTGTGGCCGATCTCCCGCCGCCGCCGGCCGCGGCAAATGGTGTGGCACAGCCTGTCTCCATCTCGGACATCATCGAGGTTTCGGTCTTCCAGGTGCCGGACCTGTCGCGCACCGTGCAGGTCGATGATGCGGGCAACATCAATCTGCCTCTGATCGGCCAGGTCCCCGCTGCAGGCAAGTCGGTGCAGGCGCTGCAGTTGGACATCCAGGCTGCCTATGGCCGAAATTACCTGCAGTCGCCGAGCGTGTCGGTTCTTGTCAAGGAATCGGCCGCCCGTCGGGTGACCGTCGATGGCGAGGTGAAGCGCGCCGGCGTCTTCCCGCTGCCGACGTCCTCGTCGCTGCTGGATGCGATTGCGCTCGCCGGCGGCTTCAGCCCCGTTGCGGATCCGGCCAAGGTCTATGTCTTCCGTCAGGTGGGCGACACCAAATATGTCGCCAACTACAACGTGGACGACATTCGTCGTGGCGCACGGCCGAGCCCTTCGGTCTATGGGGGCGACGTGGTCGTTGTCTTCGCGTCGAGTTCGCGCGTCGCACTGCAGAATCTGAAGGAAGTTTTGGGCGTCGCTTCGACCGGCGCCCGGCTTGCCACTGTTCCGTGATTGAATGCTTTAAGGCTGTTTGAATGTTGGATCGACCCGGCGGCGCGCTGCCAAACGACAGATATCTCGCCCAATATGAGGGCAGCCGGCAACTTGTGGATCCGGTCAACTACCAGCCTTACGGCTATGCGGAGGCTGAGCGGGAGAGCCTGTTTGATCCGCTGAAGCTCCTGTTCCTGCTCATCCAGTACCGCTGGCTGATTGCCTTCCTGCTCGCCTGTGCGGTGGTTGTCGGCACGGTCGTCACCTTCATGATGACGCCGGTCTACCAGTCGCAGGTCCGGCTGGAGATCATGACGCCATCGGCCCGTGTCTTCCAGGACCTGGAGGTGGTAAGCGAATCCTCCGACGTCCGCGCCTTCCAGACGGCGCGTGAGAAGATCATGAGCCGGGCGCTGGCGCAGCGTGTGGTCTATGAACTGGGCCTCGCCGACAAGCCTGACTTCCTCTACCCGGCTCCCAACTTCTCACCGGTCAACATCCTGAACCGCGCCTTTGGTCTGAAGCTCGGTCAGGAACTCGCGGATCCGAGCCCCGAAGCCCGCGAGAATCTGGCCATCGCGCGGGTGCTGAATGGAATGTCGGTAAACCTGGTGCCCAACACCAGCCTGCTCGCGATCTCGTTCCGGGACCAGAAGCCGGAATATGCCCGCGATGTCAGCAACCAGATTGCAAAAAGCTACATCGACCAGCGTGTCGATCAGACCGGCCAGACCTCGGAACTTGCCCGCCAGTTCATCCAGGAGCAGGTGATCCAGGTCAAGGAACGCCTGCAGGAGTCCGAGAAGGCGCTGGTGGACTATGCCCGCCAATCCGGCATCTCGGTCTCCGGGGATGAAAAGTCGCTGATCGCCTCCAACATCGAATCCCTCAACGCGGCACTTTCCAAGGCAATCGAGGAGCGGCTCGACAGCGACGTGCTTGTCAGCCAGATCGAGGCCGGTCGCGGCGACAGCATCGAGCAGGTGATCGGCAGCGAGCCGCTGCAGAAGATCCGCGCCAGCATCGTCGAACTGCAGGCGGAGTATCAGCAGAAGCTTTCCACCTTCAAGCCGGGTTTCCCCGAGATGCAGCAGCTGCAGATGCGCATCAGGGAGCTGGAACGCCAGTACAAGGCCGGCGTGGAAGCGATCCTCATCGGCGTGCGCATGAAGCGGGAGGAGCAGGTCAAGCGCGAGGAGGAGCTGCGTTCCAAGCTTGCAGAGCTTGAGAAGGAGCAGATCGCCTACGAGGACAAGAACATCCAGTACACGATCCTCAAGCGCGAGGTGGACTCCAACCGCTCCCAGTACGATTCACTGATCGCCAAGCTGAACGAGCTCGGCGTCGGATCGGAACTGAAGTCGGAAAACGCCTCCATCGTCGATCCGGCCGTTCTGTCTGGCTCTCCCGTCTCGCCGCGTCTGTCGATCAACCTGGCGATCGCGCTGGTGGCCTTTGCGGGCCTTGGAGCCGCCATCATCTACTTGCTGGAACTGATGAACAACACCTTCGTCAATCCGGATCAGGTGGAGCGGGAACTAGGCATTCCGGTCCTTGGCATTCTGCCGAAGATCGAGGAGGAGGATCTGGCGGCAAGCCTGACCGATCCGAAGTCCGGCCTCTCAGAAGCCTATCGCAGCCTTCGCACCTCGATCCAGTTCTCCGGCACCGAAGGCCTGCCGAAGACGCTGATGGTTTCAAGCTCCGAGCCCAATGAAGCCAAGTCGACGACGGTCAGGAAACTCGCCACCGACTTCGGCGCGCTCGGCACCAAGGTGCTGGTGGTGGACGCGGACATGCGCAAGCCGACGATGCACCGCCAGTTCGGCGTCGACAACACGCTGGGCTTGAGCAATCTTCTGACCAACTCCGTCGGTCGCGACGACCTGCCGGGCACGATCAAGAAGACGAAGGAAGACAATGTCTGGGTGATCACCTCGGGCACGCTGCCGCCCAACCCTGCCGATCTTCTGTCTTCGACGAAAATGGCGCTGCTGGTCCAGTACATGTCGGCGCGCTTTGATCTCATCATCATCGACAGCCCGCCGGTGATCGGCCTTTCCGACGCGCCGATCCTGAGCCGCATCGCCCACAGCACGCTGCTTCTGGTCTCGGCCAACAACGTGTCGCGCAAGTCGGCCAAGGCAGCCTTGAAGCGCCTGCGTTCGGCGGGAGCCAACGTCATCGGTGCGGCGCTTTCGCGCTTTGCGGTGGGCAAGTTCGACTACAACTATGCCTACAAGTACATGAACTATTACTACTACCAGTATGGCGGCGAGCTTCCGAAGCTTGAGGCAAAGGGTGGGGACCGAAAGACGGATGAGCAAAAGACCGGGACCTTCGTGGATCGTATGGCTCGCAGCATCCGCAACGCTGCTGCTCGTCTCGGTGACCGGCTTAAGCCGGTCAATTGAGGCAGAGGCCCCCGAAGCCGCCCTTCGGCTCAACCCGCTCAACACTGACGCGCGGGTTGCCTGGCTGGTCGCGGAACTGAACGCGAGCCTGCCTTCTGTCGCTTCTGAAGATCTGCGCGAATTGACCCTCAAAGGGCTGGAAGTCAGCCCGGCCGACGCGGCTGCACAGTCTCGCCGGTGAGCTGGAGCGGCGTGCGGGTAACGATGATGAAGCCGACCGCCTATTCAGGCAGGCAAACCGCATCTCCCATACCGAGATTCGCGCTTCAGTATCTGATTACGGGTGCGATCGAGAGTGGTGACTACGCTTCCGCTGCGCGTCATCTGGACATGCTCCTGCGACGCTGGCCCGACCGCCTCATATGGTTCTGCCCGTCCTGCCGCAGCTGCTGGCTGAGGAAGCTGCCGACATATAATCACACGCCCAGAAGATCTCCCAGAGGTATTCTTCTAGAGCGGCGTGTTCTCAGCCCTGCTGCTCAGCGATTACAATGTTCTGCGGCTGTCACAGCTGTTAGAGGTGCAGTACCGTCACTTGAGATAACCGCCTTCCTTGTGATCCCTGTTTGTCCTGAGCCACTGTCTTGTAGCCTATCCATGGCGAACGATGGCGGTGGCAGCCGTTGCCCACTGCAACGCGTTGCTTCAGCAAAGCCAAGACTTTGGCTATGCACTTGGCGTGCTACATCCTGTACCGGACACAGCATCAGCCTTGAGAGACTGTGTGACGATGCTCAAAGCCGGAGCGCCGTTCTTACTCTACCGCTATTTTAGGTTCGATAATCGCCCATACTGGTACCAGCTGGTCTGGCGTCTCTCAGAATGCCTAAGGCGCATAGTTTCGACGCTCCCCGAAGGATCTGAAGCGTAAGTTACAGACTCTATTGCACTCTTCGTCTATCTTCCTCTAGCTTCCATATGATTCAGGCTGTTGCTGCGCACGGGCTTCTGTTCGGAGAAGACGTCTCTGAACGGCTGAATGTCGTACCGGCTGACGCATCATGTTTGAGGTGGCTCAAGAATTTGCGGATGTGGAATACGCGAACCTATGTTAAATGTGATTTTTCATGGAAAGAGGACCCTGTTTAAGGGGTAATTTTCGTCCAAACGGGACCCCTTAACGTGGGGTCATCAAAATGCCTCCGGATCGATCGGAGGCATTTGTTCTTGGATGTTGGTTGTG
>Ga0180221_1001206_pt1 | contig 18312 bp, 10 predicted proteins | sample eDN5th37CKraftMG_FD_151339 | JGI IMG/M metagenome (GOLD analysis project Ga0180221, IMG submission 151339) | Enriched Miracle-Growth compost microbial communities from Emeryville, California, USA - eDNA 5th pass 37_C Kraft MG (version 2) (version 2) ...
AAGCAATTGGTGTTACTTTCCAGCAGGTTCAAAAGTACGAGAATGGCAAGAACCGCATCGGCACCGGACGCCTACACGCGATCGCCGAAGTGTTGGATGTGCCGGTGGCCTTTTTCTTTGAAGGAGCCAAGTCCGCCAGAGCCAGCACCACCGCCGATCTCGAATTCATCTACCAAGCCTTGAGCACCAAGGAAGGTTTGCGCATAGCGGTTTCGCTCGCCCGCATTTCTGACATGCAGCTGCGGCGGCGGATTGCTGACCTGCTTGAAGCAATCATTGCGAATGAGACCGAAGGGAGCAGGATCGCGCCGCACGCTAGAGCGCGACGGTGATGCAATGTCTCATACTGTGAGTAAAGTCAGCCGGGCGGCATTTGACTTTGTAGATGATATTGAGCGGATGACTGATCGCGCTTTGCTGATGGCGCGGTTTGGTAGGCAGCTCGCGGATTATGGATTTCACGCCTGGCTGGTAACGGGCTTGCCCAACCCTGGGAACCGCATCGATCCCCTAATGCTGCTAAATGGTTGGCCGAAGGGGTGGACAGAACTCTATACCAGGGCTGATTTCGTCCAGGACGATCCGGTGGTTGCGCACTGCTTCCGTTCGACCGTGCCGTTTGAGTGGCATGAAGCTTCTTTTGATCCTTTGACCAATCCTAAGGCCAAAGCCGTGATGGACCGCGCCACGGACTTTGAGATGCGCTGCGGATTCTGCGTGCCGATTTGTTCAACCGGCCGCTTCCAATCCGTGGTCACAATGGCAGGCGGCAAGGTAGACCTCGGAGCACCGGTCAAGCGTGCCCTGCATTTGATGGCGATCTACATGCAGGATAAAGCGGCGGCGTTGTCATCAACGAAGGTCGAGCCAAAGGCAAAGGTTCTTACCTGCCGGGAACGCGAGGTCTTGCAATGGACAGCCGCCGGCAAGACCTCATGGGAGATATCGCAAATCCTGAATATCTCTGAAGACACGGTGGCAGGCCACATCAAAGCGACATGTGCAAAGTTCGCCGCGCCAAACCGCGTCGCGGCCGTGGTTCGAGCCCTGCGGCGTGGCGAGATTTCTCTTTAGCGTCAACCCCCTGAATTTGGGGGTTACGGTACGACCCCACCTGGCCGAAGTATCCCCCCGGGGAGTTTTGTCAAAGGGGGAGAGCATGCTTGAGGTGCACATCATCACCAGTGCCAATCGGCACCTTTACCAGCGCGAGCTCGATGAGCATCACCAAATACGCCATCGGATCTACATTGAAGAGCTGCGCTGGCCGGGCCTGACGCCACGTGGCGACAACCGCGAATATGATCAGTTCGACACCAATGATGCCGTCTATTTGCTCGGGATCGAGGCCGGCCGCGTGGTGGGCGGGTTGCGGCTTGTGCCGACCACGGGACCACATCTCATCGGCGACGTGTTTGCGCGTTTCGCCGAGCAAAGGGGTGTGCCGCGCGCGCCGTCGATTGCCGAATGGACACGGATATTCGTCATCCCTGAACGGCGGGAAGAACACACCGGCTCGAAGATCGGCAGCACCGTTATCGCCTCGATGATTGAATACGGTTTGAGGGAGGGGCTATCGGGGATTTCCGTGTTGATGAACACGTTCTGGCTACCCAAATTCTTGAATTATGGGTGGCGCGTAAGACCTCTAGGTCTGCCCGATGTGCACGAGGGCGAGTGGCTGATCGCTGTACTGATCGATGTTACGCCCGACGCATTAGCTGGCGTCCGCCGTGACCGGGGCCTTGAGCAACGCTCTGCGCTGGTGCAGCGCGGCCCTGTCCGTCCATTCATACCGGGGGCGAGCCATGTCCCAGCCGTCGCTTGATGACCGCGAAGTTGGTTTGGATACAATTGATCTTGTACGGGATATCCTTGCGCGGGCCGGCACTCTGCCCCGCCTGATGGAGGTTCAATACTTGATGCAGGAGCCGGACCTCTTCGAGATCATAAGATGCATGACGGCGTTGCCGGACATCGAGCGTGCGAAGCTGTTACGGTTCTTTCAGAAGCAAGGCTCTCCTTCGCGACTTCGTGTCCGCGAGCTGGGAGCTGGTATCTTACGCCTCGAATGCACTAAGCAGCCGCTACCGTCCACCGCGCAATGAACGAGCTCAGCGACCGTTAACGTGCGAACGGTACATTCTCAGTATTTTTCATCCTCGCTCGGTGGGCCTCAATCATCGCTGGTGTGACATCGGCTTCGTAGCAGAGCGGCCGTGCGCCGCCTGGCCGGCTGTATGCACTGCTGCCTCCGCAGCGCCTGCCATTGCGCATGGTGTCCTCAGGACATGCGCAGGGGCGACCGGTCGCGTAGTAGCTCTGCCGGCTTGCCTGCACGATAAGCGCCGCGATTGCGGCAGTGGATAAAATCGTCTCGGCTGTCTTCTCCCGCTTTGCCTCCTGTGCCTGTGGGAAGCTTGGCCGAGGGCGAGGCAAAGGGACCTCGACCGTCGCTGCCTGCGATACGTTGGCCGTTTCGGCCATCGCGTATCTCGAAAAGGCAGGTTTCGTGGGTGCCGAAGGCGCGCCGGAGGCAAGATGAGCATAGCCGGCAATGGCGATCCCAATGACAAATATGATGCGGCCGCCAGACATTGCTTTGCGTGCGCGCGAGATCAGTCCGGTATCCTGGCCAAACCTTTCTGCGCCGACACTCCCCAACAACCCTGGCGCGAATTGTCGACATGCTGCTCAGGTTGTCCAGCGGAGTTTGACTTGACTCGATGTTCTTGATTTGTTCTGTAAGGCTGTGAGACGCAAGGGCGAGATGTCTTCGGCGGCGATCGATCGTGGATGGCCATATCAAGTGGCGGTACCGGCGGATTTCGTGGCCGGCAGAAACCACGAACTCATCGAGCAGGAGAAGCACAATCTGGGCGCGTGTCCGCGCGGACACAGTGTCCGGCGGGGTGAAGTTGGGTTCGTGGTCTACTGTTTTTCGGACCCAATCAATGCCGACATCTTTATGCAGAAATTTAATGGCGAGCGGTTTGACCCGAGCAGTCGCGGACGTGGAGACCGTTGGTGGCATTGGAAAGCGGGACCGCGCTCATCCTCTACGTAGCGCCGTGACTTAGCGCTTGTGCGCAAAAGCTATGACGTGCGCCTGAAGGTTTTAAAGCCGTGGTAGCTCGCGCACAGCCTTATTGCTCGAAATGTGAGAGAATTGAAACAGCAGAGCATCCGCACCGCAGCGCCTTGCGCGTGGTTTGACTCAAACGCGCGGCATCTCCCTATGGGCTGCCGTGTTCAATGCGCCGCTTTTACTGCCTGACGCAGTTCATGCATTTCTTGAGCGAGGTTATCGTTGGCCGCCTTCAATGCGCGGAGCTCGCTACGCAGATCGTCGTTCTCGGCCTTGAGTTCCTGAACCGATTTAATCAGCGGCACAATAAAGCCGTTATAATTCAGTGTCAGCGTAGTGGAGATGTGCTGCTTGGAGCCGTCGGCCTTGGTAATGGTTGTGCCCGGCGCAGGCATCACAAACTGTGGGAAGATTTTCTGCACCTCTTGCGCAATGAGGCCGATCTTTTCGCCTTCGGCTTTGTCTTGGGTCGTGTCCTGCCAACGGAAGGTGACGGGCCGCAACCTTGCAATGGCGGCGAGGCCTTCGCCGGTAGGCAGATCGTGGATGTCCCGCTTGAGGCGGACATCAGAGACGTTTTGAACATTCACAGTCGAGCCATAGACGTTCAATTGCGCCCATGCGTTGTTGGCATCATTGCTGGCGCCAATAGTGGCCACACTGCTAAGGGTGCCCATGAGGACACGGTTGGAGCCTGCAAGCCCCTGGAAAGATGCGGTCCAGCCGTCAGCACCGGCTACAGTGGTGAGCTTATAACCAATGGCTGTGGTGCCAAGGCCGACGTTGCCTGCGGAATCAATGACCATCCGCTGGCTGCCGTTGGTGGCGAACTTGATCGCGCCGGACGACGCGCTGGTCACCGACACGCTGGTGGTGCCCGACACGATGCTGTCGCTGCTGCTGTTGTTGAGCGGGTTGTTCCAGCCGTTGCTGGTGCCGTTGAACTGGCAGAAGGTCACGGCGACGTTCTTGGGCCGGGTTTCGTTGCCGCCGCTGTCGGCCTGGGCCGACAGCGTGGTGGTGAAGGCGCCTGAGCTGCCGGTACCGCCGCCGATCACCGACTGGTTGGCCGTGCCGGTCGCGGTGCCGTAGGTGGTGCCCGCCACGCTGTGGGTGTGGGCTTTGTAAACGTCTTCCTGGGTGCCGCCCGGCGTGCGGGTGCCGCTGGGGTCGACGCCGGCGCCGTTGTCGATACCGCGGAGGAAGCGGCCCCGGGCGGTGGTGTACTCAGACCAGCCGGTGGGACAGGTGGTGCTGGCGAAAGCGACGATGGAACCCGCCGGAATGCCCACGCCCATGGGTTGCCAGCCGGTGCCGGTGCAAAGCTCCAACGTCGTGGTCGGGCTGTTGTAGCGTAAGGAGCCCGAGTTGCCGCTGTTGCAGCTGACCGGCGTGGTGCTCTGCGACACCAGCTGGATGGCCGTGGTGCTGATGATGGTCGCGGACAAGGTGCCGGCCACCTCGAGCTTGGCGTTGGGGGTGGTAGTGTTGATGCCGAAGTTGCCGTTGGCGATAATACGGGCGCGTTCGGTGCCGCCGGCAGTAAATCCGATGACGTCGGCGCCGCCACTGAACAGCCCGGTGTTAGGGTCGCCGCCCCAAGTGAATGAAGGTAAAGAAGCGCTATCGTTGTAGTTGCCATAGAAGTTGGTGGCTGACACCACGCCGATGACATCGAGCTTGGCGTTGGGGGCGGTGGTATTGATGCCCACATTTGTGCCGCCAGAGCCAAGCGTGACAGTGCCGGAGGCCATGTTGATCATGAATGGCCTGTAGGTATTCCAACTGCCATATTGGTCGCCAGAAGCAGTGAGAAGCAGGTAAAAATTGCTGCCGTCGTTGCGCTGGATGAGGCCATAGTTGCCGGAAATGTAGCGGGCCTGGTTGGCCGCGGTAGAGATGAATTCGCCCGGAATGGTGACGTTGCCCCCGCCGACGATGTTGCCGCGGGAATAGAGCGCGGTGGCACTGACGGGACCCGTGGTGGTAGAGACCCCTGGCGCCACCAGGCCCAAGGTGCCGTGCAGGTAGGCGGCGCCCGCCGTGCCGGCGAGGGTGAAGCTGATGGTACCCTTGTCGGCCACCACCATGCCCAGCGTGGCGCCGGAGGCCACGTTGGTGGTGCTGATGCGGTCGCCCGCGCTGCCGCCACCCGTGACCGTAAGGCCACCAACGACAAGGTTGGTGGTGCTGATGTTCTTGAAGTAGCCGTTGGTGGCGCTGACCGTGCCGGTCACACTGACGACGGCGGTGTTGCTGATCCATTGCAGGTTGTTGTCGCCGACGCCCTCGGTGCCGTTGTGGAAGATGAGCTGGTTGGCGCTGCCGCCGTACTGGCCGCCGATGAAGTTGAAGGCTTGGCCAGCGGCATAGAGCTGGCTGATGCTCATAGCGCTATCGACGCAATTCGTTCCGGCGAACCCAGACGTGCCAGCATATGCCTTGGTCGTTGTATTGAAAGAGACGTAGTAATGGTAGGTCTGATCGTAGGCGCGATAAAACGTTGTGTTCGCGGCTGAACCGTTCTGATCCACAAGTACGAGCAAGAAGCCGCCGCACTTTATTGCATCCGGCCAATTGGATATTATCGTGGTGGCTGAAAGCGCGGTGCTCGCGCCGACGCTTTCCCATTTGCTGCCGTTGTAGCGTAGCAGCATCCCGGTGCCGGGCGATGAAGCAGAAACGTCCGTCAGCGTCGCCAGGCTGCCGCCGCCGAGGCCCGAGGTGGCGCTGATGTATTTGAAGTAGCCATAGGTGGCCGACACCACGCCGCCTACCGTGCTGCTCACCAACGGCGTGTTGAGGTTGGGCAGGTAGCTGTTGCCGCTTGAGAGATAACCCCAGTTGGTGCCGCCGGTGGTCAGGCTGACGTATCCCGTGGCGCTGTTGGCTACGGCAAGCAGGCTGCCGGAGACGATGCGATCGCCGGAGGCGTTGCCGGTGATCTGCTGGCCGCCGACCCAGAGGGTGGTGGTGGAAATATTGCCGGCATAAACATTGGTGGCGGTAATGGTGCCGGTAAGGGTAAGCAGGCCTCCGGAATAGGTGAAGTTGCTGCTGCTGCCGAAGCTGCCGGCGTTGTTGTACTGCACCTCGGTGGTGCTGCCGGCCGGGGTGGCGGTGCTGCCGCCGCCCGCCAGGCCGTTGCCGGAAGCAATAAGGCTGGCCGTGAACTCTGTACTCCCACTGCCCACAGAGGTTACAGAACTATATATCCAGGCCTCCAGATAATCCGTGCTGCCGTTCATATCGACAATGGTGCTGATGGCGCCTTGATACACAGGCCCTGTATTTTGAATGTAGATACTCCCGTTTTTCTGCAGGCCCGCGAAGCAGGCCGTGCTGCCGTATCCGCAAGAGAGTTGGACGGTGACCAGATATTTCCCCGCGATGGTGGGTGTGAATCTGTCGTTGGCAAAGTTATTATTGACGTTGAATCGAATAGTGTCCCAGGTGACCTTTGTCCAAGTATTGGCGGAGATAGTTTGAGACCCGCTCTTATAAGCGCTGAACGCCGGCAAAGAGGTCGCGCTGGGCCCCATGCTGGTCCAGGCGGAGCCGTTGCAATACTCCATGGTGCTGGAGATAGCGCTGTAGCGCATGGTGCCGCTAATGCCGCTGGCGCAGGTCAGGCTATTGCTGCCCACCTGAATGGCGGTAGAGGCGCTGATGGTGGAGGCGCGGGTGTAACCGCTGGCGGTGATGTTGCCTGCGCCGATGCTGCTCAGCGTGGCGGTGGTGCCGCTGATGTTGGTGGCCGAGATGCTGGTGCTCTTGAGCAGGCCACTGCTGTAGGTGAACACGCCGGTGTCGGCTGCCAGGCTGCCCCCGCTATTATATTGCACGTCGCCGGTGCTGCCGGCCGGGGTGGCGGTGCTGCCGCCGCTCAAGGGATTGTTCCAGCCATTGCTGGTGCCGTTGAACTGGCAGAAGGTCACGGCGACGTTCTTGGGCCGGGTTTCGTTGCCGCCTGTTGCGACCGAGTAGCCCCCAGTCCCTGTAGAACCGTTACCCAGTGCGGGCCAGACACCACCTAAGCCTCCTGTATTGGAGTAATAAATGTTGTGGCTATGGCTTTTTAAGTCGTCTTCCTGGGTGCCGCCCGGCGTGCGAGTGCCGCTGGGGTCGACGCCGGCGCCGTTGTCGATACCGCGGAGGAAGCGGCCCCGGGCAGTGGTGTACTCAGACCAGCCGGTGGGACAGGTGGTGCTGGCGAAAGCGACGATGGAACCCGCCGGGATGCCCACGCCCATCGGCTGCCAGCCGGTGCCGGTGCAAAGCTCGAGCGTCGTGGTGGGGCTGTTGTAGCGTAAGGAGCCCGAGTTGCCGCTGTTGCAGCTGACCGGCGTGGTGCTCTGCGACACCAGCTGGATGGCCGTGGCGCTGATGACCGTTGTCGAAAGCGTGGTGGTTTTTAGATTGGGCAGGTAGTTCGCGCCGCTGGAGAGATAACCCCAGTTGGTGCCGCCGGTGGTCAGGCTGATGTACCCCGTGGCGCTGTTGGCCACCGCCACCAGCGTGCCGCTTGTGATGCGATCACCCAACGCCGTGCCGGTACTGCTGCCGTTGTTGCCGATGAAGTTGAAGGCCTGACCCGCAGCGTAAAGAGCGGAAATTGACGTGTTGCAGTTGGTGGTCGTCAGGCCGCTGTAGCTATTAAAGCTTCCATCAGGATTGAAGATGATGTCGAAACTGGAGTTGGGGTCGCTGGTCCGGTAATAGTACAGGCCCGAGCTAACGTAGGGCATGTGCTTGGGATAAAACGTGGCATAGCCCCAATTCGGGTTGGTGATATTGCAGATGAGAGCATCAGGCCAGCCGGGTAGCATGGTAGTGGTCGAGAGTACCTGGCTGGGGCTCACGGCTTGCCATTTGCCGCCGGTGTAGGTGAGGATGCCTCCGTTCATCGGACTCCCCGACACACTCACGTCGGTCAAGCTGGCCAGATAGCTGACACCGAGGCCACCGTTGGTGGCGCTGATGTATTTGAAGTAGCCGTAGGTGGCCGATACCGTACCGGTGACGCTTACCGTGCTGGTGGCATTGACCCACGCCAGATTATCAGAGCCGGCGAAAGCGCCGCCGCTGTTGTATTGGATGTTAGTGTCATTGCCGCCGGGGCTGGTGGCACCGCCACCGGAACCGCCACCTGCGCCCAATAAGGCTCCGGTGAAGTAGGTGTGCGACGGAATGCCCCGGACCGTGGAAACAGTGCTGTATACAAAAGCATCGAGGTAATCGGTCGACCCGTTCATATCGATGATCGCGGTCACTTGGGCGCCGACGTAGGTGCCGCCGGGTGTCCCCTGGTTCGCGGCCACGACACTACCGTTCTTGTTGATCCCAACTTGACAGAGTCCTCCCGCACCGGGATCGCCGCAATCCACAGAGGCCACAATAATGTACTTCCCTGCCACCGTCGGCGTGAATCGATTGCTGCTGAAGTTGCTGTTGGTGTCGTAAGCCTTATTATTCCAAGTCAGGGTCGTGGTATTGTTTGCGGTGACGGTCTGATCTGACGTTCTATTCACGAGGAAGTAGGGCACTGTGGTGGACGGACCGAGACTTTGCCAGGCCGAGCCGTTGCAATACTCCATGGTGCTGAAGATGGCGTTGTAACGCATGGTGCCGGAAATCCCGCTGGCGCAGGTGATGCTGTTGCTCCCGACCTGGATGGCGGTGGACGCCGATAGGCTATTGGTGCGCATCGCGGGCAGGTAGCTGGCGCCGCTGGAGAGATAACCCCAATTGGTGCCGCCGGACGTCAGGCTGATGTACCCCGTGGCGCTGTTGGCTACCGCCACCAACGTGCCGGAGGTAATTCGGTCGCCCTGGGTCGAGATGCCGGTGAGGCTGCTACCGTCACCCACGAACCGGGTGGCGCTGACGGTGCCGGAGACTTCGAGGTTGGCGGTGGGGTCGCTGGTGCCGATGCCGACCTTTCCGCTGGCATAGAGGCTGGTGATGCTGATCTGGTTAGTCGTGGCCGAGATACCCGGCGTCACCAAAATGCCGGCAGCGTTGACATAGCTGCTGATAACGCCGTTGTTCCGGAAGCTGATCTCGCCGGTACCGGAGACGATGACGGCGCTGCTGTCACTGACGATGCGGTCGGCGGTGAGCCCAGAGATGTTGGCGGCGGTTATCCCGGTGATGCCCGAGCCGTCGCCATAGAGGTGGGTGGCGCTGACGTTGCCAAAGTAACCGTTGGTGGCCGAGATGGTGCCGATGAAAATGGTGCCGCTGGTGGTGATGAGCGGGGCGGCGGCGTCGCACGAAATGTCGCGGCCGTTGGTGGAGTAGCACAGGCGGTTGGCCACCAGCCCGCCGGTGGGGTCCGCCGCCAGTATATTGACCCAGTCATTAGCGGCCTGGGCGGCTCCGGCAACCGCAACACCCAAGGTAACCAGAAGGCATTGCCACTTCATCCGCGCGCCGTCCCGGGCTTGTTGTGCCGCAAGGCGCTGACAGGCAGCCGCGCATAGAGTGTTGGCGCCGATACACCGCACCGCATGGCCACTTCGTTGATGGGCAATGACGTCTCGCGCAGGAGCCGTTCGGCCTCCGCGACATCAAACTCTTTCCTCTTCGGACGGGCACGCAATTCGGCGGGTATGTGCTTGCGCAGGGTTTCCGTCGTAATGCCGAACCGCTCGGCGACGCTCCTCAGCGTGACGTCCGGGTTGGCCAGCATACGGACAGCTAGGGCCTTGTCGAACGGCTTACTATTGCAGCGCCTCCCCTGCCGAATGGCCGTAACTGGCAGTTTCCGATAGAGCGTGTTGACGCTGATCTCCAGCTGCGCCGCAATCTTGTGAATAGGGATGCTGCCGTCGCCGATCAAACGCATAGCCAAGCCGGCATTGATCTTTTTGGTGTTTGGATACGCGACTCTTGCCCGCCGGTGCGGGGTTGTCGCATTATTTGAAAGACGTGACACACGCATGACCAGATCGTGTGGATTGCAGCCGTATACAGCAACTGGTCTGGCCAATTCCTAGGCACCCCAGCGGCTCAACGGACACGCCAAACTGTATTGGCACTGACACCTAGGTCGCGCCCAATCCTGCGAAGTGAGTGGCCTTGTGCCCGTCTTCGTCTCACCTCTTCTTGTTGTTTTGCGGAAAGCTTGAACTTCGGCCCAAACTTTACTCCGGCTAGCTTGGCGCGTTCTCGGCCTTCTGCCGTGCGGGCCCGGATCAGGTGGCGCTCGAACTCCGCGAGTCCGCCAAGGACTGTCAGAACGAACCGCCCTGCAGGCGTCGTTGTATCGGCCCAGGGCTCGGCGAGAGATTGGAAGCTCGCGCCACGTTCGACAACGGTACTGATTGAGCTAAGCAAATCTATGGTGGACCGCGCCAACCGATCCAGTCGGGTCACGACCAAAACATCGCCGCGAGTGATTTTCTTGAGAACGCCCCGCAACTGCTTTCGGTCAGATCGTGCTCCGCACGCAGTTTCGGCAAATATTGTCTCACACCCAGCATTTTGTAGCTGTTCAACTTGCGCCTCAAGGCTCTGGCCTAGAGTGCTGACTCGCGCGTACCCAAACCTTGCCATAGCTAAGCGACCTTGCCGGAGTAACACACCAGGCCCAATCGCGATTAGCGCCGGCGCGATACTGGGTGTGTCAAATCTGTCGATTTAAGGCACAGCACCTTCCTCATCTATGTCCGACGATCGCTGCCGATCCGACACGCTGGTGGCGTCGTGTTGACGTCCGAGTTGGCGGAATTGCGTGGATAGCAACGGCGGTGCTTTGACTGCTGGTCCGCAACTCGCGATCATTTCCAAGTCAACGCCGCAGGGCAACTGGTCCGGCGGGTTTCCTTTTCAACTCCGTCGACCGCTCTCGCGGATAATCACGGAGAACCTTATGGCGAAGAAGCCAAGGCCTGCTTACGACGCATTTGTCGTCGATGGCGATGGCGAAGATGCATTCTGGACCAAGATCGGGGCCGCGTGGCCGCACGAAGACGGCAAGGGCTACAATGTCCAGCTCAGCGCCTTGCCGGTGAACGGGCGCATTGCGTTGCGTGTGCCGAAGGAGCGTGAGCCTGCGGAGGGCAAAGCGCGCGAGTCCAAAAAATGAAAACGATCGCCGGCACCTTGTGTGCCGGCGTTTGCTTTGCGCATCCGGCCTGGGCCGGACTGGGCTCTAGGCTTTGCCCCGCGTCGCGTCCCGGCCTCCGGTGACGATCCCTTGCGCGATATTGAACCCCTCGCCGGGGGCAGTCGGTCCCGCGTCCCGCCTGCGGCGGCGCTATGCTGACGCTCCTGCGGCTGCCCTCTTAACCGGACTCGGGGATGGCGAACGGCTCAACCTTGTTGAGCCGTATGCCCTTGTTCGTTGGCCCCTATCTTACAAAATCGACAGCACATATAGATACTTACGGGACATTGCGCACGATATCCGCATAACCGTCTTGCGCACAATAGACAAACACATTATATGTGTATGAGTTATTGCGCAGACGAAATGAGTACTAAAGAGAAATATTTGACCTTTGGTCAGCGATTAGCCGCTCTGCGTCAGGCGGCGGGCATTCGCCATCAAGCCGATCTGGCTCAACTGATCGATAGCAACCAGCAGACCGTCAGCCGGTGGGAGGCGGGCACGTCCCGGCCGCGCGAAAAGCAGTTGCCCGTTATTGCCAATGCGCTGCTCACGCCGGGCGTGAAAGTTGAAAGCCTCATCAATGAGCTGCGTGTCCTGGCCGGGTATGAGATCAAGAAGGCCGTTCAGAGCTTCGATCAGCCCTTTCCAGTTGATGCCCTACTGCCGGAGAGCTTCGAGCGGTTCTGCACGCATCTTTTGGAGCAGTTATATCGCGCTCGAGCTGGCGCGGTTCATCGCGCGGGTGGGGCAGGCCACACCCAGGACGGCACCGACATCACTGTGACCATGCCCGATGGCACGGTTGATTCCTTTCAGTGCAAGCGCACCGAGGAGTTTGGCCCGCTGAAGGTTCACGAGGCGGTCGCCAAGCACACCGCCAAGGCCAACAAGAAATTCTTGCTTCTGAGCCGGGTGGCCAGTCCGCAGGCGCGCGAGGCGATTGCTGTCCACAAGGGCTGGGACATCTGGGATAAGGACGACCTGTCGCGCAAAGTGCGCAGCTTGCCGAAAGCAGAGCAGGCCCGGCTTGTCGATATCTTCTTTGCCGGACAGCGTCTTCCGTTGCTCGGCATCACCGAAGAACGCGTCTGGGAAAGCCGCGCTGAGTTCTTCGAGGTTTTCGACAACGCGGGAGCTTTGTTTAACCACACCTGGCAGATGGTGGGCCGCGATGACGCGCTCGCCACGCTGGATGCCTTCTTGAATGATGCGGCCGCGCAGCTGGTCTTTCTTACGGGTGCGGGTGGGTCCGGCAAGTCGCGCGTGGTGAAGCAGGCCGTCGAGAAGTTCGAGGCCGATTACCGCGACACTCGCGTGTACTTTCTCTCCCGGACCTCGGATCTGACGAAGAAAAGCTTGGACGAGCTTGGCAGCGGGCCGCTCCTGCTTGTGGTCGACGACGCGCACGACCGGTCGGACCTTTCACTCCTGTTTCAGTTTGCGGCCACGCACTCGAACGTGAAGCTGCTGCTGGCCCTGCGCCCTTATGGGCTCACCAACCTCAAGGGCCAGGCCGCCCTGTTCAGCTTGCTCAATGACGCCAAGGAACTGGCGTTGGGCCCGCTCAGCCGTGAACAGGCGGAGTCACTGGCCAAGCAGGTCCTCGATCGAGAAAAAGGGCCAGTCCAGGCGGCCGAGGACATCGCTCGTTTGACCTATGACTGCCCGCTGGCAACGGTGGTAGGGGCGCAGATCGTCGCCCGTGAAAAGAAACACTTCGAACTGGCCAAAAACGAAGAGGCCTTCCGCTTTGCTCTCTTCGCGCGCTTCGAAAACGTCATCGCCGGCGAGATCGGGCAGAAGTCAGACACCGAGCCGCTGAAGAAGCTGCTCAAGGTGTTGTCGTTGCTTCAGCCCTTCCACATTGACGACAAGGGCCTCCTTGCCGTCATCGAACAGCAAGAAGGCCTGGTTCCTCACGAAACCAGCCGTTTGCTCAAACTGCTGATTGACAGCGGCATTCTCTTCAAGCGTGGCGCGCGTTACCGCCTCTCGCCCGACGTGCTCGCCGACTATGTCATCGAGGCCGCGTGCGTCGGACCCAACGAACAGTCGACGGGGTATGCGGAAGACATGTTCGAAAAGCTGCCCGATCGCTTTGTTCAAAACCTGGTGGTCAACCTTGGCAAGCTGGATTGGCGGCGGTCCGATGGCGATACCAGCGAAAGCCGCCTCTTGGATGGCGTCTGGGCCAAGCTCAAGCCCGCCAGCGAGTATGGCGATCCGCACATTAAGGCGGTTGCCGAGATCGCGTACTTCCAGCCTGAGCGGGCGCTCGATTTTGCCGAGCGGCTGATGCGCAAAGGCAAGTTCCTCAAGCAGTTGCCGGCGATCTTGCGGCCCGCAGCTTATAATATGCAGTACGTCGAACGCGCCTGCGAAGACCTTTGGGAACTGGGCAAAGCCGACGACCGCGAGCTTAACCAACACCCCGAGCATCCCATCCGCATCCTCGGCGAGCTGTGTGAGGTGCGACCCGACAAGCCGCAAGAATACAACGCCAAGGTGGTCGACTTTGGCCTCGGCCTGCTCAAGCGGCCGGATGCCTGGTCGCATCGCTACACACCCGACGACGTTCTCAAGCCTATTTTCAGCACTGAGGGCCACACGACAACATCCTCGGCCAGGACGCTCACGTTCAAGCCGTTCTTCGTCAACGTCGCGTTCGTCAAGGAGCTCCGGGCGAAGGTCGTGAACGCGTTCATCAGCCTGTTGGCGGACCCCGACATTAAAGTGGCGGTCAAGGCGGCGCATGCCATCGGCGCAGCCATTCATTACCCGATGGGGCTGTTCGGCGCGCAGGTGTCCGAGGACGTGCGCGCCGAGTGGACGCCCGTATTCGCCGAAACCCTTCAGGGGGTGGAGCAGGCGATCAAGAGCGGAAACCTTGATCCGTTGGTCTTGTTCACCGTGGCCAAGGAGGTGTCCTGGCTGTCGCAATTCGGCGACCCCGAAGTGAAGGCGGTGGCCAATCGCCTGCGCCGTAGCCTGCCGCGCAAGTTAGAGGCGCGTGTGTTGTTCGCCCTCAGGGACGGTCATGGCACCGAACTCCGCCGGCTGGAGTCGGTTAAAGACTTCGGCGAGTGGGAAAAGCAACTCGGCAAGTTCGCGCAAGAAGTTGTCGCGGCCTACCCGGATGGGCAGGAGCTGATGCAGCTTCTTAACCGTCTCATCGTCCATCTGGAAAAGAACGATCCGGAAGGCAGTTCGTCGCATTTCGTCCTGATGTCCAAGCTCATTCCTGCGTCACCCTCCTTGGCGCGTGCCATCGTCGAAGAAGCCTATGCGGACCAGACCTCGGCGCCGATTTCGCGGTACGCAGGCATCGCCATCGGCCAGCTTTGGAATGTCGACGTGGCCGAGGGCCGAACGGCATTGCAGCGGTATCTTGATTGCAATCGGGGTGACCTGCTGCGCCTTGTGGGGCACGCCCTTCAAAATATCGACATCAGGTCGGGCAAGCACGGTGCGTTTGAGGCTGCTGCCCTAGAGCGGGTGCTTACGGCCGACGAGCCGGTGGTCGTGCTTAGCGGCATCCATGCCCTCAGGCATTTTGCTCCCGTGGACCCGGACCTGGCGATCTGGCTCGGGCCGAAGGCAAACATTGGCGATGCCGCCCGCCTCGCCGATGAGCTGTGCTGCCTGTTCACCTGGCCGCAGATGGTGCCCTTCGACCGACTGAGCGTAGATGATGTCAAAGGGATGCTCGGCAAGTTGATGGCGGTTCCCAAGCTGGATGGCCATTGGATTGAGACCTTCTTGGCGGAAGCATCGGCTGCTTTCCCGAAGGCGACGGCGGAGTTCTTCATTAAGCGCGTGGACCGTGCCGCCAGCAACTACGACTGGGATTACCGGCCTTGCAACCACGGTCCTTATGGCCACGTGCCGCTGAAGTTTAAGGGCACGGCTGAGTACGGATCGCTTCTGGCTGACATCATGATGTGGATGAAGGCCGCCACCTACACCGATCCCAACAAAATGTTGTTTGAGCATCGCGCTCGCGAACTGTTCGACGCCATATTCGGCTCATTCGACGGTGACGTCTTGGCTTACCTCGATCGCTGGTCGCAGTCGGCCAACGAGCAGGAGTTTAGGCTCATTGGCAACATTCTGAACCAGGCGCCGCCGCATTTCGTGTTCACGCACAAGAGTTTCGTCGTTCAACTCCTTGAGCGGGCACAACGGATTGATCCTGAGTTGCCACAGCGACTCTCCGAAAACCTGTTCAGCTCAGCGATTAGTGGCGTGATGCACGGCGTCCCTGGTGAACCCTTCCCGAGGGACGTGGAGATGAAGAAGAATGCGGAAGCGGTGCTGGCAAGCCTCTCGCGGGTTTCCCCAGCCTATACGCTCTACGAATGGCTCAAGGACCACGCCGAGTCCGGAATAGCTCGGGCGCGCTTCGACCGCGAAGCGATGGGAGAATAGGTGCGGGCCATGGAGCGGTTTGAGCTGAGCATCGTCGCACAGGGGTCCCAGTCCGTCTGGGTGGCCCCTCCTGGTGATCGGACTTTTGTGCGTGACGGTTGTTAGCCTGGCGGTCGCTTTGTGGAGCATGCGGCGCCAAGCCAGCGCTTCAAATCGCAGGCCTTAGTCCGCGTTCGACCCAGCTAAGTGGCGCTGCCCCTCGCGCGCGCAAGCCGTTTCCCAGCCTTCCGCGCTTCGCTTGTGCAGGCCGGGAGTCCCACGGCTTGCACTTGCTACCCCCGCTCTTCGCCAGAGGGGCAGGGTTGCAGGGCAACCTTTGTCGGACAGATTGGCGGAAATACGCGCGAATAACAGGCAGTCACCGTGAACACGGCAAGCGACGTGATAGCTATAGTGCGCCGCAAGGCACGGCGCTTCCGTTGATAAACAAGAAAAAGGAGCGATGCCGTGAACCTCTGCGGTACGTTCGCTTTCCTGTGGCGACGCCTGCGAGTCTACCTTGCAGTGTCGATCCGCTACTAAAAGCGAAAGGGGCCGTGCAGCGGCCCCTTTGTGTTGATAAACAAGATCGCCGTTGTTGGAGCGATACATCTTCTATGAGTCAGCAGCCTGTATACGTCAATATGGTTTTGCTATTCAGGATCGGAGACAGGCGCCCGGCGCGATTGCTCGGCCCGCGCCAGGCAATATCAGAATTGAGGTCCGAGCGGCGCCTCGTCAAGCGAGGTGGCTTTGTATTCAGCGGCGAGCACTCAGAAGGAGGATTTATGCTTATGCCTTCAGCACGTTGGCCCCGAAAGTGTGCCTGGCACACCTATTGGCACACAACCTTCTGCTTGCGCCGTAAGCAACGGAAATGTAAAAGGAATTTGTGAGCGGCAAGTGACTTAAAATCCGTTGGGAGTAATCCCGTGAGGGTTCGAGTCCCTCCGTCCGTACCAATGCGCGCGGCTTGCGATAAGGATCGTTTCGATATGCGGCTTTCGCGATTTGCCTTGGCTTCCGGTCTTGCCCTTGCCGCCGCGCTCGGCGGCTGCGCCGACAGCAAGACAGGCACCTTGCTGGTCTCGCCGTCCCGCTTCACGCTCTACAACTGCAACGAAATGGTCGTGCATCAGAAGGCGATCGTTGCGCGCCAGCGCCAGCTCGAAGATCTCATGGCGCGCGCCAAGCGCGACAGCGGCGGCGGCATCGTCAGCGCCGTGGCCTATGAGCCCGAATATCAGAACATGCTGGGCGAGCTGAAGGTGCTGCGTCAGCAGGCGGCGCAGAAAGACTGCGTCTTGCCCGATCCGTACGCGCCCGAGCCGGTCGCGCCGGCACCGGCTCCCGCCAAGCCGGCGCGGGGCAAGCGTTAGGGCGCCGGCCGCGCGAGCGCGAGCGAGCCGTCGGCGAGGCCCAGCGCAATGCCGGACGCGTTCTGTTCGAGGTCGACGCGCGCGAGGTTCGTCACCGCCTTCGCCGGCAGCGCGATGCTGGCGATCTCGTGCGGCTGCGGCACGAAGGAGATCAGGCGCAGTCGACTGCGGTCGAACGATGGGATGGCGAGGTCGGCGATGCCGTCGCCGTTGAAGTCGCCGACCGCGCTCATGTCGAGCGCGCGCATGCCGGCGATGTGGTTGGTGACGTCGCCCAGCTCGCCGGTCTTGACCAGTCCGCTGTCGCGCCACGTCCAAAGTTCGAGTTCGCCGGCGGTGTGCGGCATGCGCACGAGTGCGATGTCCGTCTTGCCGTCGCCGGTGAAGTCGGCGATGCCGGCGGGATTGAGCCAGCGGTTCGGCTCGCCGGTCGGCGGCGTCTCGGCGATGATGCTGTAGCGGCCATTGCGCAGGCCGATGACCGCCAGTGCCGAGCCGCGCTTGAGATAGGATTTCACGACGACGATCTCGTCGTGACCGTCGCCGTTGATGTCGACAAGGCGCGGCGACAGATCCTCGAACACCGCATCGTCCTTCAGCGCGACGGTCTGCGTCTTGCCGTCGCGCGTCTCGATCATCAGGCTGCCGGCCGTGGCCTTGTCGCCGAGTACGGCGTGCTCGAGACGGTTCGTCGGGTTGGCAAGCCAGGCGCGCGCGATGTCGCGCGTGCCGACCGCGACACGGCTGTGGGGCAGGGCGTTCTCCGGCAACTCGGGCGCCGCCTCGTCGCCGCCGTAAGCGACGCGCGGCTGCCTGTCCTTGACGACGAGCTTGTACGAGAGGCCGCCGGCGTCGATGCGCGCGTCACGGCTAGGGTCGATTGCATTGACGCGCGCCGGCGCCGGAACTTTCTGCACCTGCCACTCGGCGGCCTGCGCGGCGCCGGTGCACAGAACAAGGAAAGCGGCGAGCAGGGCAGAACGCATCGAAAACCTCAGAGACGGGTGCGGCGAAGCCGCAAGGCGTTGCCGACGACGCTGACGGACGACAAGGCCATGGCGGCGGCGGCGATGATCGGCGAGAGCAACAGGCCGAAGATAGGATACAGCACGCCGGCGGCAACCGGTACGCCGGCGGAATTGTAGATGAACGCGAAGAACAGGTTCTGCCGGATGTTGCGCATGACCGCTTCAGACAAAGCGCGCGCCTTGACGATGCCGGTGAGGTCGCCCTTGAGCAAGGTGATGCCGGCGCTTTCGATGGCGACGTCGGAACCCGTGCCCATGGCGATGCCGACCTGCGCGGCGGCGAGCGCGGGC
>Ga0180221_1001207_pt1 | contig 18304 bp, 17 predicted proteins | sample eDN5th37CKraftMG_FD_151339 | JGI IMG/M metagenome (GOLD analysis project Ga0180221, IMG submission 151339) | Enriched Miracle-Growth compost microbial communities from Emeryville, California, USA - eDNA 5th pass 37_C Kraft MG (version 2) (version 2) ...
ATGAGCAGATTGTTGAAATCATGCGCGACGCCCCCGGTGAGCTGGCCGATGGCGTCCATCTTCTGCGCCTGGAACAGCGCCTCGCGCGCCTGTTCGAGTTCGCGCTGCGTGCGCTCGCGTTCGGTGAAGTCGCGGGTGATCTTCGCGAAGCCGATGGTCTCGCCGCGCCGGTCCCGGATGGGATCGATCACCACGCTCGCCCAGAACAGCGTGCCGTCCTTGCGGACGCGCCAGCCCTCCTTGGTGAAATGGCCCGTCCGCCTCGCTGTGTCGAGCGCGTGCTGCGGCTCGTTCCTGCCGCGATCCTCCTCGGTGTAGAAGCGCGAGAAATGTTCGCCGATGATCTCGTCGGCGCGATAGCCCTTGATCCTCTGCGCGCCCTGGTTCCAGCTCGACACGCGCCCGTCGGGATCGAGCATGTAGATCGCATAGTCGGTGACGCTCTGGACGAGCAGCGTGAACTGCTGCTCGGTACGCCGGAGCGTCTCCTGCGCGTCCTTCCGTTCGGTGAGGTCGCGCGTGATCTTCGCATAGCCGAGCAGATCGCCGGATGCGTCGCGGATCGGATCGATGACGACATGGGCCCAGAAATGCTCGCCCCCCTTGCGGACGCGCCATCCCTCGCCCTCGAACTTCCCCTCGTTCGCGGCGGTCTCCAGCGCGCGCGCCGGCAGCCCGGCGGCCCTGTCCGCCTCGGTATAGAAGCGCGAGAAATGCTCGCCGATGATCTCGGCCGCCTCATAGCCCTTCACCCGGCACGCGCCGTTGTTCCAGTTGGTCACGCGCCCGTCGGGATCGAGCATGTAGATCGCATAATCGGTGATGGCGTCCACCAGCATCCGATAGCGCCCTTCGCCCGCTGGTGGCGCTTCAGGCTGGGAATGACGATCCATATGCTCTTCCTTACCGGGGGATGCTCCCTTGGCAAGGCTCCCGGGCGCAACGGAGGCAAACGACCCACCTGCGGGAGTGTTCCGGCGATGTCCTGCCACAGGATGGCAAGGCGGCGAGATGCCCGGAAAGGCCGCCGGCCATATGACCGGCCCATAATGGCCGGCCGATATGAGCGGCATCGTCCGCGCCGCCGGCATCAGGCGCGCGCGACCCAGTCGGCAAGCGCAAGCTCCGTCGTCGGCCGCGTGTCCGCGTCCATGCTCTTGTCCATGATCCCCAGCGCCCAGTCGCGATGCGCCGCGCTGCTGCTGGCCACCCCGTCGCGCGGCACCCACAGATCATAGTCGCGCATATGGGCGTCGGCAGCGGTGAACAATATGCAGATGTCGGCGGCGATCCCGGTCAGCACGACGCGGTTGACGCCCAGCTTCGGCAGCAGGACGGGAAGGGTGGTGGCGTAGAAGCCGGAGAATTGCGGCTTGATGACGAAATAATCGTCCGGCCGGGGCAGCAGCCGCGCGACAATCTCGCTGCCCGGCCCCTCCTGGCCCAGGCAGCGGTCCACGATGCCCGAAACGTCGGAATGCCAGTGGCCGTAATTGTCGTTGATATAGATCACCGGCAGCCCCAGCGCCGCCGCCTGCCCGCGCAGCCCGTCGATGACGCCCGCGACATCGTCCATGAAGCCCAGGAGGTCGCCCGCGTCCTCGAACGCGAAATCGTTGACGACGTCGACGATCAGCAGCGCGGCCGAGCCGGGCGCGGCCGTCACGCCGCGCGCTCCGCGCCGGCCGGGAGGAGGTCCATCGAAGCCGCCACGGGGGGAGCACGGCCATAGATCCGGTCCATCACCCGCGCGACGGCGACGAGCTGCTCCGCCGCGGGATCGAAGCGCGCGCCGTCCGCCAGCCGCCGCGCCCATTCCGCCGCCGCCCGCCCGCCCCATGCGTCCGGCGGTCCGGCGAGGGTTCGATGCGCCGTGCCGGCGAAGCGCTCAGCAGTGAAATCGTAGAAGGAGCCCGCGACGTTGCGCAGCGCGGCGCCGCCCTCGCTGCCGTAGAACTCCGCCGCGATGACGGCGTCGCGGCCCGCGTGCAGCCCCCACGAGCAGGCCAGGCGGACCACCGCGCCCGTTTCCAGCCGCAAGGTGGCGAACGCATGGTCCTCCACTTCGTCGCACGAGGGATCGAGCGGCCGCCCGCCCGCGAAGAGGCAGGAGTCGACGTCGTCGACGCCCGGAAAATCGAGCAGCCACAAGGCGAGATCGATCATATGGACGCCAAGGTCCATCACGCAGCCGCCGCCTGATCGGCTTTTGTCGTAGAACCACGGCTTGTCCGGCCCGTAAGCGTTGTGGAAGACGAGATCGACGGCGTGGACGCGGCCCAGCGCCCCGCCCCGGATCGCCTCGCGGATGCGCTCCACCGCCGCGGTGAAGCGATAGGAGAGATCGACCGAGAGCAGCCGGTCGGCCGCGCGCGCGGCGTCGACCGCCGCCGCCGCCTCGCCCGCGTGACGGCCGAGCGGCTTCTGGCAGAAGACCGCGACGCCCGCCTCCAGCGCACGGATCGTCTGTTCGGCGTGGAACGCGCTGGGCGTCGCGACGACCACCCCGTCGAGGTCGAGCGCCAGCATCCCGTCCAGCGAGGCGGCGCGCGCGGCGGATGGCGCCAGCGCCGCCGCCTCCGCGAGGGCGTCGGGCGAGGGATCGGCGATTGCCGCCGCATCGATCGCGCCGGTCGCGATCATCGCCTCCATGCGATGGCGGCCGATCCAGCCGACGCCCAGGAAGCCGATGCGGGGACGGCGGCTCACGACATCCCCTCGCCGCCCGTGTCGCCGGACAATATCAGCAGCGCCTTGACGAACCCGTCCGGCTTGTCGCGCGTCGCGTCGAGCGCGTCGCCCAGCCGATCGAGCGGATAGCGATGCGTATAGAGTGGCGCCGGATCGATCCGCCCCGACGACGCCAGCTCCACCGCCGCGCGCACGCCCGCGATCACCACCGCCGGATCGCGCTCATGCGCGTTGACGACGTCGATCCCCTTCCAGTTCCACCCCTGCATATTCACCTGCCGGGGGCCGTCCTGATGATAGCCCGCGACGACCAGACGCCCGCCGAAGCCGATCAGATCGCCCGCAAGGTCCAGCGGCCATTGCTTGCCGACGGCCTCTATCACGCGCTCGCACAGGCGGCCGCCGGTCGCCGCCTCCACCCGCGCGACGATCGCCGCGCGGTCCTCCATCGGGATCGTCTCCGCCGCCCCCCGGCGCCGCGCGAGTTCGAGCGAGGATGCCCGGCGGGAGATCGCGATCACCCGCGCGCCGGCATCGGCGGCGAGCCCCGTCAGGATCGCGCCCAGGAAGCCGATGCCGATGATCGCCACCGTCTGTCCCGGCCGTATGTCGGCGCGCCGGAAGATGTTGACCGCGCAGCCGAGCGCCTCGCCCGGGAAGGGCAGGCCCGCCAGCGCGTCGGGCAGGGGCACCGCCGCGTCCGCCCGGACGATGTCGTAATCGGCATAGCTGTTGAAGGAGATCGCCGCCACGCGCTGTCCGGGACGCAGCGTCTCCACCCCCTCCCCCACCGCATCGACGGTGCCCCAGCCCTCATGCCCCATGTCGCCGGGCGGGCAGGGATAGGTCATCCATGCGGGGCCGGACCACGGCCCGAGGTTGGACGCGCAAACGCCGCATCCCTCGACGCGCAGGCGCACCTCGCCCGGCCCCGGCGACGGGACGGGCACCTCGCGCACGCGCATGTCCCCCGCGCCGACGAGCACCGCCGCGCGCATCATGGGTTGCGTTTCGGGCTGCGATGCCGTCGCGGCGGGGGCGCTCATGCGGCCGGACACGGGGTTCCGGCGATGAACCGCTCCACCGCCTCATGGGCCTGATCGTCGGTCATCTGACGCGGCGGATGCTTGCAGAAAAAGGCGGCGGCGGGGAATATCGGGCCGCCGACGCCGCGATCCTTCGCCAGCCGCGCGCAGCGGATCATGTCGATCGCGACGCCCGCCGAATTGGGGCTGTCCTCCACCGAGAGGCGCAGTTCGAGGTTCATCGGCACCCCGCCGAAAAGCTGCCCCTCCATGCGCAGGAAGCAGACCTTGTTGTCATTCTGCCAGGCCACATAGTCGGACGGGCCGACATGGATGTTCTCGTCGTCCAGCCGCTCCCCCGCGACGGCCTGCACCGCCTCGGTCTTGCTGATCTTCTTCGATCCCAGCCGGGCGCGGCTGGACATGTTCAGGAAATCGGTGTTGCCGCCGGTATTGAGCTGATAGGTGCGATCGAGCTTCACGCCGCGCTTGGCGAACAGGTCGGTCAGCACGCGGTGGACGATCGTGGCGCCGAGCTGCGCCTTGATGTCGTCCCCGATGATCGGCACCCCCGCGTCGTGGAAGCGGCGCGCCCAGCCCTCGTCGCTGGCGATGAAGACCGGAATGGCGTTGACGAAGGCGACGCGCGCCTCCAGCGCGCATTCGGCGTAGAATTCGGTCGCCGCCTGGCTGCCCACCGGCAGATAGTTGATGAGGACGTCGGCGCCGGTTTCGTGCAGGACGTGGATCACCTCCTCGCGGCTCGGCTCGGCGGCGTCCGCGCGCACGAAGGTCCGCTCGGCGGGGTGCTCGCCCATATGCTCGGCCACGCCGTCCAGCACGCGGCCCATGCGCACCGTAACGCCCGTCTGCGGCACCGCCTCGCAAAAGGCCGTCGTGCAATTGGGCCGCGCGAAGATCGCCTCGGCCACGTCGCGGCCTACCTTGCGCGCATCGATGTCCCACGCCGCGACGACGCGGATGTCGCCCGGCCGGTAGCCCCCCAGCTCCCAGTGCATCAGGCCGACCAGATCGTTGGCGCCGGCGCGATAGTGCGCCATTCCCTGGACGAGCGAGCTTGCGCAATTGCCGACGCCGACGATGGCGAGGTTGATCGGGCGCTGCGTGGGGGAAAGCATAAGCGGCTCCTCGATCCGTTCAGGCCGTGGCCGCGAGGGGCCATTGCCCGGCGGCGGAATATGCGCGGACCGGCGCGTAACGCTCGATCATCGACGCGCAGAAATCGGCGAAGGCCTGCGGATCGCGCGGCGCGCTGCTGTGATGGGGCGCGACGCCCAGATGCTCGGGCGTGAAGCAGAAGGTCAGCGTCACGTCGAAGGGCTCCAGCGCCTCCATCTGCCGGTCGAACCAGTCGAGCGCCCCCGGCCGGAAGCTGTCCGCCCAGGACAGGCCGGTGCGGACGCGGCGGACGCCGAGCCGCTTCATCCATGCCACCGCCGTATCGAGGCGCGGGTCCGCGAAATGGAACCATTGCATCAGCCCCATCTCCCCCGCGACACGCGCATAATCAGCGAGCGCGGGCTTGGGCGTCCCGTCGGCGCGGATCAGGCCCATGTGGAAATGGCGGTAATAGCTCGACCCTTCCGCCTCGCGGTGGCGTGTCGTGGCGCCCCATTCCTGCGGCAGATCGTAGAGCGAATACCAGAACAGGCGCGGCACCCGCCCGATCAGCAGCTCGGCGGTGCGGTTGAGGCCGAAGACCTGCACCTCGTCCGCGCCGAAGGAGCCGACGCCCACCTCCGTGACCCAGACGGGCTTGTCGGTCACCGCCTCGATCTCGGCGATCTTGTCCGGCCAGGCGTGGATGGGCCAGAGATTCCAGTCGAGCGGAAAGCCGTGGACGGCGACGACGTCCACATGATCCAGCGCGCCATGATCCTCCATCCGGCGCAGCCAGTCCGGATCGATCGGCGACATGCCGCCCAGCACGCGCGCGATGGCGGGGTTGGCACGGCGGATCGCGGCGCCCGCGCGGATCGCCATGTCGGCATAGAGCGCCCAGTCGGGATCGATCTCCAGATCCCAGTGCGACTTGTTGTTGGGCTCGTTCCAGATCATCGCCGCTTCGATCATGCGGTCCCTCCCCTTGCCGGATAGGCCGCCATCGGCCCCTGCATATGGCCCGCGAAGGGCACCGGCGCGATCCGGCAGAGATACACCTCCGCCTCCGGCCGCGCCTCGATCGCGAAGCCGGCCGCGCGCAGCATCGCCTCCGAGCAGGCGCGGTTCGGCGCCCACCAGTTGGTCCAGTCGCCGGCATAATGCCGCTCGATGAAATGCAGCTTCGGATAGCCCGGCGCGTCGAAGCAGGGCGGCGGCGCGAAGGTGCCGGGACTGTGGAAGGGGTGGTCCTCGGGCACGTCGGCCACCTCCTCGGCGCCGCGCTGCATCGTCTGGAACAGCATCATGTCGCCGGCGACATGCTCGCGGATGAGGTCGAGCGCCAGCAGCGGATGCCGCAGATGATAGAGCACCCCCATGAACAGCACGAGGTCGAAACGCTCGCCGAGCTGCGCGACGTCGTAGACCGAGAGCCGGCGGAACATGATGTCGGCGAAGCCCAACGCCCGCGTCGCCAGCCGGGCCTGCGCCAGATAGCGCTCGTCGGCGTCGATGCCGAGCACGCGGCCCGCCCCGCGCCGCTTCATCTCCATCGAGTAGAAGCCGGCGTTGCAGCCGATGTCGAGCACGCTGCGGCCCTCCAGGTCCTCGGGCAGCGCATGGACGAAGCGTTCGAACTTCAGGCGCGGATAATCGCCCAGGAAATGATCGGGCGCGGTCTGGATGCCGCCCAGATCGATATTGTGGAACCAGGGGGCGAGCGCGTCGACCTCCGCCTGCAAGGCGTCGCGCTTCATCTCGGCGGGCTCGCGGTCACTCATGCGCGCCCTCGTTGAGCGATATCAGCCTGCCGCCCCAGCTCCCCACCGACAGCGTGCTGATCGATGCCGGCTCCACGTCGAAGGCGAGCAGCCGGCCAAGCGGCAGGCCCAGATAATGCGCGATCACGCCCCGGATGATGTCGCCATGGCTGACGATCAGCACGGCGCCCTTCTCCGCCGCCGCCGTCGCCTCGACATGCCCGACCGCCCGTTCCACGGCCGCCGCCATGCTTTCGCCGCCCGGCGGGCAGGCGGTGGCGCGATCGTCGTTCCAGCGCTTCCAGCCGGGATCGCCCGCCAGCCTGGCGAAGCTCAGGCCCATCCAGCGTCCGAAATCCAGCTCGTCGAGCGCGTCGACGATCTCGACGTCGAGCCCCTGTGCCTTCGCCACCGCTTCCGCCGTCTCGCGCGCGCGGCGGGGGCTGCTGTGGATCGCGGACAGGCGATGGCGGGCCAGCCGGTGGGCCAGCCCCTCCGCCTGCGCGCGGCCCCGCGCGCTCAGCCCGATTTCGGAGCGGCCGCTCAGCACGCCCCCCAGTTCCGCATGGCTGGCATGCCGGACGAGATGCAGGACACTCATCACGAGCCGCCGGGATATGAAAGCATCAACATAGATGCCGCAACCGGCAATCGCGCATAGCGTTCCATCTATCTTCCGAAAAAACTTCTTTCTCCTGCTCATCCGGAACAAAGATGAAGAAGAATGCCTTTTGCATTTCCTGTAAACACCGGAGCCTGGCGATGTTACTTGGATTTGTTGCGCATAACACAGGTTAGTTTTCGCTATTCTGCGATAATTCGACATGAATGACGAACGGGGACGATGATGACGGAAAGTATCCTGATCACCGGCGGCGCGGGCTTCATCGGGCGCCACGTCGCGGAGGAACTGTTGAGGCGCGGGAACCGCGTCCGCGTGCTCGACAGTCTGGTCGAGCAGGTCCACGGCTCCGCGGAGCTTTCCACGCCCCTGGCCGACGTCGAGCTGATCCGCGCCGACATCCGCGACCGGGAGGCCGTGGCCCGCGCCCTCAAGGGAGTGGACGGCGTCATCCACCTCGCCGCCGAGGTGGGCGTCGGCCAGTCGATGTACGAGGTGGAGCGCTACACCTCGGTCAACGACGTCGGCACCGCCATCCTGTTCGAGGCGCTGACCCGCTGTCCGGTGCGGCGCGTCGTCACCGCATCGTCGATGAGCATCTATGGCGAGGGGCTCTATCGCGACGCCGACGGCCGCCCGGTCGAGGATGCCGAGCGCGACCCGCCGCGCGAGGGGCAGGCGGGCTGGGATCCGCTGGACGCGCGCGGCCGGCCGCTCGCGCCCCTCGCCACGCCCGAATGGAAACGGCCCAGCCTCGCCTCGGTCTACGCGCTCAACAAATATGTGCAGGAACGGATGACCCACATCCTCGCCCCCGCCTACGGGATGGAGGGCGTGTGCCTGCGGCTGTTCAACGTCTACGGGCCGGGTCAGGCGCTTGCCAATCCCTATACCGGCGTGCTGGCGATCTTCGCCTCGCGGCTGCTCAACGGGCAGCGGCCGATGATCTTCGAGGACGGCAGGCAGCGGCGCGACTTCGTCCATGTATCGGACGTCGCGCGCGCCTTCGCCGACGCGCTGGAGCTGCCGGACGCGGCCGGCGGCACCTTCAACATCGGTTCGGGAACCGATCGCAGCATTGCCGAGATCGCCGCCGCGCTCGCCCGCGCGATGGGCCGCGACGGGATCGAGCCCGAGATCGTGGGCAAGGCCCGCGCGGGCGACATCCGCCATTGCTTCTGCGACACGACCCTCGCGGCCCGGCGGCTCGGCTTCCGCGCGCGGCGGGATTTCGACGAGGGACTGGCCGGGCTCGCCGAATGGGTGGCGGGCCAGCAGGCCGAGGACAGGGTCGGCAAGGCGCGCGCGGAGCTTGAGGAGCGGGGACTCGTGGCATGAGCCGGGAGGAAGGGTCCGCGCCCGTGCTGGTGACGGGCGGCGCCGGCTTCATCGGCTGCAACATCGCCGACGCGCTGGCGACGCGCGGGCACGACGTGATCGTCTTCGACGGGCTCTGTCGGCGCGGCGTGGGCCGCAACCTCGCCTGGCTGGAGGCGCGCCACCCCGGCCGCATCCACCGCATCCTGGACGACGTGCGCGACAAGGCCGCGCTCGCGCGCGCGGTGCGGGATGCGGGCGCGGTGTTCCACATGGCGGCGCAGGTGGCGGTGACGACCAGCCTCGCGGACCCGCGCGAGGATTTCGCGATCAACGTCGGGGGCACGTTCAACCTGCTCGAAGCCGTGCGCGAGACCGGGCGGCGCATTCCGCTGATCTTCGCCTCGACCAACAAGGTCTATGGCGATCTGGCGGATGTCGCGCTGACGCTCGACGGCGACGCCTATCGCCCGGTCGACGGCGAGGTGCGCGCGCACGGCATTTCGGAGGCGCGCCCGCTCGATTTCCATACGCCCTACGGCTGCTCCAAGGGCGCGGCCGACCAATATGTGCTCGACCATGCGCGCAGCTACGGCATCCCGGCGGTGGTGATGCGGATGAGCTGCATCTACGGCCAGCGGCAGATGGGGACGGAGGACCAGGGCTGGGTCGCCCATTTCCTGATCAGCGCGCTGGAGGGCAGGCCGATCACCCTCTACGGCGACGGCTGCCAGGTGCGCGACATCCTCGACATATCGAACGTGGTCGAGGCCTATCTCGCCGCGCTCGCGAATATCGGGCGCGTTGCCGGGCGCGCGTTCAACCTGGGCGGCGGCCCGGCCAACGCGGTCAGCCTGCGCCGGCTGATCGCCCATATCGGCGCGATCGTCGGCCGCGACGTGGATACGGAGCTTTCCGGCTGGCGCGCGGGCGACCAGCGCTATTTCGTGGCCGATGCGCGCGCGGCGCGGCAGGCGCTGGGCCTGGGCGAGCCGCTGCCCTGGCGGGAGGGCGTGGAGCGGCTCGCATGCTGGCTGGCGGACGAACGCGGCATCGCGCTCCCCGGCCGCCAGCCCTCCGCGCGGCCCGCGCCGCTGGCCGCGGCGTCATGAGCGCGCGGCGGATGCGCCTCCTCCTCACCGCCGATGCGGTGGGCGGCGTGTGGCAATATGCGATCGATCTGGCACGCGGGCTCGCGCCGTTCGGCATCGACGTGCTCGTCGCGGTCATCGGCCCCGCGCCGAGCGGCCGCCAGCGCGCCGAAACACGCGACGTCCGCCTGATCGAGACCGGCCTGCCGCTCGACTGGCTTTCCGACGGGCCGGAGCCGGTGCGCGCCGCGGGCGCCGCGATCGCGGCGCTGGCGCGGGCCGAGGCGGCGGACTGCGTGCAGCTCAACACGCCCGCTTTGGCGGCGGAAACGCCCTTCCCCTGCCCCGTGGTCGCCGTCGCCCACGGCTGCCTCGCCACCTGGTGGGAGGCCGCGAACGGCGCGCCGCTGCCACCCGAACATGCCTGGCACCATGATCTGATGCGGCAGGGGCTGAACGCCGCCGCGCGCGTCGTCGCGCCCACCGCCGCCTACGGCATGGCCGTGATGCGGCAATACCGGCTGGCGACCTCGCCGCATGTCGTCCACAACGGCCGCCGTCCGCTGGCGCTGCCCCGCGGCGTCGCGCAGCATGATTTCGCCTTCACCGCCGGCCGCCTGTGGGACCGGGCGAAGAATGTCGCCGTCCTCGACAGGATCGCGGCGCGGCTCGCCATCCCCTTCCACGCCGCGGGCCCGACCGGGGGGCCGCATGGCGAGAAGGTGACGCCCGAGCATCTCCATCTGCTGGGCGTGCTCGACGAGGAGGGAATGGCCCGCAGGCTGGCGGCGCGGCCGGTGTTCGTCTCGCCCGCGCGGTTCGAGCCGTTCGGGCTGGCGGTGCTCGAGGCGGCGGCGGCGGGCTGTCCGCTCGTCCTGTCCGACATCCCCACTTTCCGGGAGCTTTGGGCGGACGCCGCCATCTTCGTCGATTCCGGGGACGACCTGGGCTTCGTCGAGGCGATCGAGCGGATCGTGGGCGACGACATGGCGCGCCGTTCGCTGGGCGAGGCGGCCCGCGAGCGGGCGCGCCGCCACACGCCGGCCGCGATGGCGGCGGCCATGGCGCGCCTCTACGCGCGGCTGCTGGCGCGGCCCGGATCGTGGGGGAGGGCGGCGGCATGAGGATCGTCTATTTCACCCATTCGCTGGTCTCCTGCTGGAACCACGGCAACGCGCATTTCCTGCGCGGCGTGATGAGCGAGCTGATCGCGCGCGGCCACGACGTGCGCGTGCGCGAGCCGGTGGGCGCGTGGAGCCTCGAAAACCTGCTCGCCGATCATGGCGTCGCGGGCCTTGCCGCCTATCGCGCCGCCTATCCGGAGCTGCGTTCCGATCCCTTCGATCCCGCCGCCGACGTCGCGCCGCTGGTGGCGGGGGCGGACGTCGTGATCGTGCATGAGTGGAACGATCCCGCCTTCGTCGCCGCCATTGGCCGCGAGCGGGCGCGCGGCGCGCCGTTCACGCTCTTCTTCCACGACACCCACCACCGCGCCGTCAGCGCGCCGGAGGAGATGCGCGCCTATGACCTCTCCGCCTATGACGGCGTGCTGGCCTTCGGCGAGGCGCTGTCGGAGGTATATCGCCGCCGGGGCTGGGGGAAGCGCGTCTGGACCTGGCACGAGGCCGCCGACCTGCGCCGGTTCCACCCGCCCGTCGCGGAGGAAGAGCGCCGTGGCCTCGTGTGGATCGGCAATTGGGGCGACGGCGAACGGACGCGCGAGCTGGAGGATTTCCTGCTCCGCCCGGCGCTGGAGACGGGATGGGCGCCCGACGTCCACGTCCACGGCGTGCGCTATCCCGAGGCGGCGAAGGCGATGCTGGCGCGATACGGCGCGGCCTATCATGGCTGGGCGCCCAATGCGGCGGTGCCCGGGATCTTCGCCCGGCATGCGGCCACCGTCCATGTGCCGCGCCGCTATTACGCCGATATCCTGCCCGGCATTCCCACCATCCGCATGTTCGAGGCGCTCGCGTGCGGGGTGCCGCTGGTGTCGGCGCCCTGGCGGGACGAGGAGAACCTGTTCCGGCCGGGCGAGGATTTCCTGATGGCCGCCGACGGCGCGGGGATGGCGCGCCACCTGCGCGCGCTGCGCCACGATCCCGAGCTGCGCCGGAGCCTCGCCGGGCGCGGCCTGGAAACCGTTCGCGCCCGCCACGGCTGCGCGCATCGCGTCGACGAGCTGATCGGCATCGTCGCGTCGCTGCGCCCCGTCCCGGACCTGCTGAGGAGCGTCGCATGAAGATCGCCTTCTACGGATCGAGCCTGCTCTCTTCCTACTGGAACGGGGCGGCGACCTATTATCGCGGCATCCTGCGCGCGCTCGCGGAGCGGGGCTATCGCATCACCTTCTACGAGCCCGACGCCTTCGACCGGCAACGGCATCGCGACATCGATCCGCCCGACTGGGCGCGCGTCGTCGTCTATCCCGCCACCGAAAGCGGGCTGCGCGACGTGCTGGCGCGGGCGGGCGACGCCGACATACTGGTCAAGGCGAGCGGCGTCGGCGTGTTCGACGCCGAATTGCTCGACGGCATCGTCGCGAACGCGGCGCTGCATGCGCTGCGCATCTTCTGGGATGTCGACGCCGCCGCGACGCTCGACGAGATGCGGGGCGATCCCTCGCATCCCGTGCGCCGCGCGCTGCCCAACCTGGACATGGTGCTCACCTATGGCGGCGGGCAGCCGGTGGTGGAGGCTTATGAGCGCTTCGGCGCGGCATCCTGCGTGCCGGTCTACAACGCGCTAGATCCGACGACGCATTTCCCGGTGACGCCGGATCCGCGCTTCGCCTGCGATCTCGCCTTCCTCGGCAACCGCCTGCCCGACCGGGAATCGCGGGTCGAGGAATTCTTCCTGCGCCCGGCCGAGGCGCTTGCCGGGCGCGCCTTCCTGATCGGCGGCAGCGGCTGGGACACGAGGCCGCTGCCCGCCAATGTCCGCCATTGCGGCCATGTCTCCACGCGCGAGCACAACGCCTTCAACTGCACGCCGCGCGCCGTGCTGAACATCGCGCGCGACAGCATGGCGCGGACCGGCTTCTCGCCCGCCACGCGCGTCTTCGAGGCGGCGGGCGCGGGCGCCTGCCTGATCACCGACGCATGGGAAGGGATCGAGATGTTCCTGAAACCCGACGAGGAGGTGCTCGTCGCGCGCGACGGCCGCGACATCGCCGGCCTTCTGGAAGCGCTGACGCCGGAGCGCGCGACGGCGATCGGCCGGGCGGCCCGCGCGCGCGTGACGGCCGAGCACAGCTATGAGCGGCGCGCCCGGCAGGTCGACCATATCTTCCGCCGGCACCTCACGAGCTGGCAGGTGCCGGCATGAGGCTCGTCGTCCTCGGCCTCAGCCTGTCCTCCTCCTGGGGTAACGGCCACGCGACGACCTATCGGGCGCTGCTCAAGGCGTTCGCGGCGCGCGGCCACGACATCCTGTTCCTCGAACGCGACGCCCCCTGGTATGCGTGCCACCGCGACCTTCCCGCGCCCGGCTATTGCGCGCTTTCCTTCTATGGCGACATGGAGGATCTGCGCCGCCGGCACCTGCGGGAGATCGCGGGCGCCGACGCGGTGATCGTCGGTTCCTACGTGCCCGACGGCGTGGCGGTGGGGCGGCTCGTCCAGGAATATGCGGGCGGCGTCACCGCTTTCTACGACATCGACACGCCGGTGACGCTGGCCAGGCTGGGCCGGGGCGATTTCGAATATCTCTCGCCCGATCTGGTCCCCGGCTACGATGTCTATCTCTCCTTCACCGGCGGGCCGACGCTCGACCGGATCGAGCGGCGGCACGGCGCGCGGGCGGCGCGCGCGCTCTACTGCTCGGTCGATCCCGCGCTCTATCCGCCGCTCGACCTGCCGAAGCGCTGGGACCTGTCCTATCTCGGCACCTACAGCCCCGATCGGCAGCCGACGCTCGAACGGCTGCTGATCGGGCCGGCGCGCGCCGATCCGGGGCGGCGCTTCGTGGTCGCGGGCGCGCAATATCCGCCGGAGATCGACTGGCCCGCGAATGTCGAGCGTATCGAGCATCTCCCGCCCGCCGATCACGCCGCCTTCTACGGCGCCTCGCGCTTCACGCTCAACGTCACGCGGGCCGACATGATCGCGGCCGGCTGGTCGCCCTCGGTCCGGCTGTTCGAGGCAGCGTGCTGCGCCACGCCGATCATCTCGGATCGCTGGCCCGGCCTGGACGAGCTGTTCGCGCCGGGATGGGAGATCATGCTCGCCGACGACGGCGCGGCAGTGACGGCGGCGCTCGACGCCGACGCAGGCGCGATCGGCCGCGCGGCGCGGCGCCGGCTGATGGCCGCGCACACCAGCGCCCACCGCGCCGCCGAGCTGGAGGCGTTTCTGGAGGAGGCGGCCGCGGCCCGCGCCGCCCGCCCCTGCGGGCTGAAACGGGCCGGATGATCCTTGTGAACAGCAGCAACAGGAGTTTTCGATGCAGGACGGAACGGACGCACCGATCCTCGTAGCCGGGGGGGCCGGCTTCATCGGCTCCCATCTGTGCAGGGCGCTGCTCGATCGGGGCCATCGCGTCACATGCGTGGACAATCTCCAGACCGGCCGGGCGGTCAACCTGCGCCGGCTGGAACGGGAGGGCGGCTTCGAGTTCATCGAGGCCGACGTCGTCAATCCCCTGCCGCGCGCGCTCACCGGCCCGGCGCGCCGGTTCTCGCGCATCTACAATCTCGCCTGCGCCGCCTCGCCGCCGCAATATCAGGCGGACCCGGAGCATACCATGCTCACCAGCGTCATCGGCACGCATCACCTGCTGCGGCTGGCGGAGGAGAAGGGCGCGCGCTTCCTCCTGACGTCGACCAGCGAGGTCTATGGCGATCCGGAAATGCATCCCCAGCCGGAGGATTATCGCGGCTGGGTGAACTGCACCGGCCCGCGCGCCTGCTATGACGAGGGCAAGCGCGCGGCGGAGGCGATGGCGTTCGACTATGCCCGCATGGGCCGCGCCACGGTGCGTGTCGCGCGCATCTTCAACACCTACGGCCCCCATATGAACCCGGACGACGGGCGCGTCGTCTCCAACCTGATCTGCCAGGCGCTCTCGGGACAGGAGATCACGCTCTACGGCGACGGCAGCCAGACGCGCAGCTTCTGCTACGTCTCGGACATGGTGGACGGCCTCATCCGCCTGATGGAAAGCGACGATGTCGGGCTGGAGCCGGTCAATCTCGGCAATCCGGCGGAACTCTCCGTGCGGGACCTGCTGCAACAGGTGATAGACCTGACGGGCACCACCGCGCGGATCGTGCGCAAGCCGCTTCCGGTCGACGATCCCCGCCGCCGCCGGCCCGATATCGGCCGGGCGCGCCGGCTGCTCGGCTGGCAGCCGCGCGTTCCGCTGGACGAGGGCCTGCCGCGCACCTGCGCCTGGTTCGCGGACGAGATCGGCGCGGCGCACCCGATGCCCGACCGAAAGGCCGAAACGCCAACACAGGTTATTGTGTGACGGACCGGCGGGGCGAAAAATGGCGGAACTGCCGGCCGCGCCGCCGCCTTAGCCCGTCTCCGGCCGGAAGCCATATCGCACATCAACGGATCACCATGCCAGGAGAGCAGAGATGCCCGAAACGACCGAGACTTTGACGCTGGACGACGCGCGGCGCCTCATCGCCGCCGGCGAGGCGAAGGCCGAGCAGATCGGCGTCCCCTACAATCTCGCGGTGGTGGACGCAGGCGGCAACCTCCTCGCCTTCGCCCGGATGGGCGGCGCGTGGCTGGGCAGCATCGACATCGCGATCCACAAGGCGTTCACCGCGCGCGCCTTCGACATGTCGACCGACGATCTTTCCGACATGTCGCAATCGGGCAAGCCGCTGTTCGGCATCAATACGACCAACCATGACAGGATCGTGATCTTCGGCGGCGGGGAGCCGATCAAGAGCGGAGGCCGCGTGATCGGCGCAGTCGGCGCGAGCGGAGGCACCGTCGCCCAGGATATCGAGGTGGTCGGCGCCGCCGCGCGGGCGTTCGAGGCCGAATAGAACGGGAGGCGGGCAAGTCAACGGAACATTATGCCCGCCGCCTTGTTTCCATCCGCGAAAACAAGGGGAGAGCGATGGCGCAAGTCATCCCATATTGCGGACTTGCTCCGCTGCCGGGAAATCTCGTCGAGCGCTTCAATTTTGATCCGGTCCTGATCGGCTCCCTCCTTCTGATCGCGGGAATACATCTCTACCTTGTCCGGCGGGATCGTTCCGCCCGCTTTCGCGCGGGCCTCGGCTGGGCGGCGGCGGCGGCGGCCTTCCTCTCGCCGCTCTGCGCGCTTTCGGTTTCGCTGTTCGCGGCGCGGGTGGGGCAGCACATGCTCCTGCTGCTCGTCGCGGCGCCGCTGATCGCGGGGGCGACGCCGTGGACGGAATCGCATCGGTCGCCCTGGCCGGCGACGATGGCCTTCTTCGCCGCCTTGTGGTTCTGGCACATGCCGATGCCCTATGACGCGACCTTCCGCTCGGATGCGGTCTACTGGTCGATGCATGTCACGCTGTTCGGATCGGGCATCTGGCTGTGGCATGCGCTGCTGGGCCACGCTCCCGGGCGGGCGGCCGCGATGCTGGCCGCCGGCACGCTGACGTCGATGCAGATGAGCCTGCTCGGCGCGGTCCTCACGCTGTCGTCGCGCGCGTTCTTCGCGCCCCATTATTTCACCACGCAGGCATGGGGCTTCACCCCGCTCGCCGACCAGCAGCTCGGCGGGGCGTTGATGTGGGTGCCGGGCTGCCTGCTGTTCCTGTGGGTGGCGTTGCGTTCCTTCCGCATCCTGTGGTGCGCCCTCGAGCCGGCCGCGACGGCATGAGCGCGACGCCGCTCGATTATCTGAGCAGCGCGGGTAGGCGCGCCGACGTGACCCTGCCGCTCACCTGGTGGGTCCTCGGCGTCTCCGTGGCCGTGTGCGTCATCATCGCGGCGCTGCTGTGGCTCGGCATACGGCGCGCGCGCGCCACGGGGGGCGCCGCCGAGACGCGCGCCACCCCCGTCGAGCGGCCTTCGGACGGGCTGCGCTGGATCACCGTCGGGCTCGCCATATCGGCGGTGCCGCTGCTCGCCACGCTGATCTGGACGATGGCGGCGCTGGCGCAGATTTCCGGGCCGCCGCGCCGGCCGGGACTGACGATCGACGTCACCGGCCATCAATGGTGGTGGGAGGTCCAGTATCAGGGCGCCGAGCCATCCGACACCTTCACCACCGCCAACGAGATCCATATCCCGGTCGGCGTGCCGGTGCTCGTGCGCCTGCGCGGCGGCGACGTGATCCACAGCTTCTGGGTGCCGAAGCTTGCCGGCAAGACCGACGCGATACCGGGCCAGAACAACCTCGCCTGGATCCAGGCGCGGCGGCCCGGCCGCTATCGCGGGCAATGCACCGAATATTGCGGCACGCAACATGCCAGGATGGGCTTCGAGGTGGTCGCCGAGCCGAGGGACGCCTTCGAGCGCTGGCGGACCGCGCAGCTCCAGACCGCGCCGCCGCCCGTCACGCCGGCGCAGGCGCGCGGCCTCGCGCTGGTCTCCTTCCGCTGCGGCCTCTGCCATGCCGTGCGCGGCACCGATGCCGCCTCCCATTACGGACCCGACCTCACCCACCTCATGAGCCGCCGCATGATCGCCGCCGGCATGCTGCCCAACAATGCGGGCACGCTGGCCGGCTGGACGCAGAACCCGCAGGCGCTCAAGCCCGGCACGCTGATGCCGGACCAGCATCTGAGCGGATCGGAACTTGCCGATGTCGGCGCCTATCTGGAGACGCTGAAATGAAGCCGGCCGCCTTCCGGACGCCGGAGATCGGCGACGACAACGGCGTGCTGCGCGCGCGCCTCCATGCGATCTGGGAGACGCAGCCCGGCTGGCGCGGCTGGCTTTCCACCGTCGATCACAAGGAGATCGGCCTGCGCTACATCGTCACCGCCTTCGTCATGCTGGCGCTGGGCGGGATCGAGGCGCTGGTGATCCGCCTCCAGCTCGCCGGGCCGGACCTGCACCTGCTCACCCCCGATCAATATAACCAGTTCTTCTCGACGCACGGGATGACGATGATCTTCCTCTATGCGTCGCCGATATTGTCGGGTTTCTCCAACTATCTCTGGCCGCTGATCTTCGGATCGCGCGACATGGCGTTTCCGCGCCTCAACGCCTTCAGCTACTGGGTCTATCTCTTCGCCGCGCTGTTCCTCTATTCGGGCTTCCTGATCGGCGCCGGGCCCAATGACGGCTGGTTCAACTATGTGCCCTATTCCGAGAAGGACTATAATCCCGGCCTCAACCAGGATTTCTATGCGCTGGGCATGGTGCTGCTCGGCATATCGACGTCCGTGGGCGCGGCGAACTTCATCGTCACCTTCTTCAAGATGCGCGCGCCCGGCATGTCGATCAACCGCGTGCCGATCTTCGCCTGGGGCACGCTGACCGCGAGCGCCGCCAACCTCGTCGTGGTGCCCGCCGTCAGCCTGGCCTTCTTCCTCCTCTGGCTGGACCGGCAGTTCGCCACCGATTTCTTCCGGCCCGCGGGCGGCGGCCAGCCGCTGCTGTGGCAGCACCTGTTCTGGCTGTTCGGCCATCCGTGGGTCTATGCGATCGTGCTGCCGGCGATGGGCATGGTGTCGGACGGGCTGCCGGTGTTCTGCCGCAGGCCGCTGGTCGGCTATTCGGTCGTGGCGCT
>Ga0180221_1001208_pt1 | contig 18297 bp, 19 predicted proteins | sample eDN5th37CKraftMG_FD_151339 | JGI IMG/M metagenome (GOLD analysis project Ga0180221, IMG submission 151339) | Enriched Miracle-Growth compost microbial communities from Emeryville, California, USA - eDNA 5th pass 37_C Kraft MG (version 2) (version 2) ...
CAGCCGGGTCGCGAGCTCGGTGGAGATCATCGCCTCATCCTCCCCGGAAGCCTCGTGGCCGACCATCGGGCACGCCCCGCCGGCACGACCCGCCGGCACGACGAAGCCCCGCCCGGCGGTGCCGGACGGGGCTGGTGGTGCGCCATCAGGGACTCGAACCCCAAACCCGCTGATTAAGAGTCAGCTGCTCTGCCAATTGAGCTAATGGCGCGTGGCCGAGGGCTCCTGCGGATCGCACCGGGAGGGGCCCTCACGCGACGAGGCCACCGGCAATGCCGGGACCTCGTGCTGGTGCGCCATCAGGGACTCGAACCCCAAACCCGCTGATTAAGAGTCAGCTGCTCTGCCAATTGAGCTAATGGCGCCGGCGGGGAGAAACATTACCAGCAGCGCGCGGCAGGTGGGAAACCGTCCCGACCGCTCGGAGCTGTGACATCGGCGACAGGCCGGGCCGGCTCGCGGGCGCGAACGGCCTGGTCACCGGAACGCCTGGAGGCCGGTCAGGTGGCGGCCCAGCACCAGCGTGTGCACCTCGTCCGTGCCCTCGTACGTGCGGACCGACTCGAGGTTCGCGGCGTGCCGCATCGGCGAGTGCTCCAGCGTGATGCCGTCGCCGCCGAGCACCGTGCGCGCGGTGCGCGCGACCTCGATCGCGCCGCGCACGTTCGCCAGCTTCCCCGCCGAGATCTGGTGGGGCTCGAGCCGCCCCGCGTCCTTGAGCCGGCCGAGCCGCAGCGCGAGGAGCTGGCCGCGCGACACCTCGAGCGCCATGTCCACGAGCTTCGCCTGGGTGAGCTGGAACGCCGCCAGCGGGCGGCCGAACTGGGCCCGCTCCCCCGCGTGCCGCAGTGCGGCCTCGAGGCTGTCGCGCGCGGCGCCCGTCGCGCCCCACGCGATGCCGTACCGGGCCTCGGCGAGGCAGGCGAACGGTCCCGCGAGGCCGGGGTGGTGCGGCAGCACGGCGTCCGCGGGCAGGCGCACGTCGTCGAACACGACGTCGCACTGGACGGACGCCCGCAGGGACAGCTTGGGCTCGATCGGGGTCGCCGTGAACCCCGGCGTCGACGTCGGCACGAGGAAGCCCCGCACGCGCGGCCGGCCCGCCTCACCGCCCGGCCCGTCGCCGGGGTCCGTCGCCCGCGCCCACACCACCGCGACGTCCGCGACCGAGGCCAGGCCGATCCACCGCTTACGACCCCGCAGCACCCACGAGTCGCCCTCGCGCGTGGCGGTCGTCGTCATCGAGGCCGGGTCGGAGCCCGCGCCGGGCTCGGTGAGCGCGAAGCAGCCGATCAGCTCGCCCCTGGCCATCCCGGGCAGCCAGCGCGCCTGCTGCTCGGGCGACCCGTGCTTCGCGATGGCCGACATCGCCAGCGAGCCCTGGACCGAGACGAACGTGCGGATGCCCGAGTCCCCCGCCTCCAGCTCGGCCATGGCGAGCCCGTACTCCACCGCCGAGCGGCCGGCGCAGCCGTGCCCGTGCAGGTGCATGCCCAGCAGCCCCGCCTCGGCGAGGTGCGGCACCAGGTCGAGCGGGAAGACGCCGTCGGCGAACCACCGCGCGACGTGCGGGCGGACGTGCTCGTCGACCAGCGCCCGCACCCGGTCGCGCGTCTCACGCTCCGCCGGGCTCAGCTCGTCGTCGAGCGCGAGGAGGTCGAGAGGGTCCGCGGTGCGGGCGTCGTCGCCGGTCATGGGGCCACCGTAGCGACGGCGGTGGTCAGAGGTAGAGGCCGGTCGCGCCGCCGTCGTCCTGCGTCTCGGTGACGCCGTGCACGTCACGCTCGCGCAGCAGCACGTAGTCCGTGCCGCCGAGGTCCACCTCGGCCCGGTCCTCGGGGTCGTAGAGCACCCGGTCGCCGACGGCGACCTGGCGCACGTGCTCGCCCTTCGCCACCACCTGGGCCCACGCGAGCCGCTTGGACCCGGCCGCCGTGGCGGGGATCACGAGGCCCGCCGTCGACTGCCGCTCGGCCGAGTCGACCTCCGGCTGCACCAGCAGCCGGTCGTGCAGCATGCGGATGGGCAGGGGCTTGTCAGGCGTGGTGCGGGGTGCGGGGTCGGTCACGGCACCACGCTAGACGACGCGGACGTCTACGCTCGACGCCGGGTCGTGGCTCGCACGACCGCCCGCGACCACGACCACGACCGCGACCGACCCACCCGACCCGACCAAGGAGCACCCGTGACCCGTCTCGCCGTCGGCGACACCGCCCCCGCCCTCGAGCTGCCCGCCGTGCTGCCCGACCCCTCCGGGACGGGGCACTCGACCGGCACGTTCTCCCTCGCCGCGGCGCTCGCCGAGCCCGGCCGCCGGGGCGTCGTCGTGTACTTCTACCCCGCGGCCATGACGCCGGGGTGCACCACCGAGGCGTGCGACTTCCGCGACTCCCTCGCCTCCCTGCAGGGTGCCGGCTTTGCCGTCGTCGGCGTGTCCCCCGACGGCCTGGACAAGCTCGCGACGTTCGCCGAGCGCGACGCCCTGACGTTCCCGCTCCTGGCGGACACCGAGCACGAGGCGCTGGAGGCCTGGGGCGCGTGGGGCGAGAAGAAGAACTACGGCAAGACGTACGTGGGCGTCATCCGCTCGACCGTCGTCGTCGCCCCGGACGGCAAGGTCGCCGTCGCGCAGTACAACGTCAAGGCGACGGGCCACGTCGCGCGCGTCCGCAAGACGCTCGGTCTCGACTGACGCGACGACCGTGGTGCCGGAGACGGGGGTCGAACCCGCACGCCCTGGGGGCACGGCGATCTAAACGCCGCATGTCTGCCAGTTCCATCACTCCGGCCAGCGGGCGCCAGTGTAGCCAGGCGATCTCTCCAGGCGGGGCCGCGCGGCGGTCCCGTCACCGGCGCCTGGCCGGGTCGGTGATGCGGTGCATGATCGTCACCACCTGTCGCCGCGTCGCGTGGCGGGCGACGAGCGACGCGACGCGGTTCGACCGCCCGTCGATGACGCTCGGGCCGGGGTTGCGCCGCTCCAGGTGGGCGACGGCGGTGGCGACCACGTCCTCGGGGGTGCGCATGCGCGCGCCCGCGGTGGCGTCGTCGGTGCCGACCACGGCGTTGAACTCGGTCGCCGTCGCCCCGGGCGAGAGCGCGAAGACCGTCAGCCCCGTGTCGCGGAGCTCGGCCCACAGGGCCTCGGTGAAGCTGAGCACGAACGCCTTGGTGGCGCCGTAGACCGCCATCCGGGGCGTCGGGGTGTACGCGGCCATGCTGGCCACGTTGACCAGGAATCCGTGGCCCGCGCGGACGAGGTCCGGCAGGAACGTGCGGGCGAGCCGGACGGGCGCGGTGACGTCGACGGCGATCTCCTCCTCGACCCGCTCGAGGTCCTCCTCGAGGAACGGCCCCCAGGTGCCGAAGCCGGCGGCGTTCACGAGGCTCGTGACCCGGACGCCCTGGGCCGCGAGCTCCGCGTGCAGACGGGCGGGCGTGTCCGGCCGCGCCAGGTCGGCGGCCAGGGGGACCACCCGCACGGAGTGCCGGGCGGAGAGCGAGTCGGCGAGCTCGCGCAGCCGGTCGACGCGGCGGGCGACGAGGACGAGGGAGCTGCCCCGGCGGGCGAGGGCGTGGGCGAACTCCCGCCCGATCCCGGAGGAGGCGCCGGTGACGAGGACGGTCTGCGAGGCGAAGTCGATCATGGCCGGCACTCTATGCCTTACTGGCACTCAGTGCCAGAGTGGCACCTTGGTACGATCGGCCGGTGAGCCCCTCCGCCCCCGCCTGGGAACGTCAGCGCGCCGCCCTGCGCCAGGAGATCGTCGAGACCGCCGTCCGGCTCTTCACCGAGCGCGGGTTCGAGGAGACCACCGTCGACGAGATCGCCGCCGCGGTCGGCGTGTCGCGGCGGTCGTTCTTCCGCTACTTCGGGACCAAGGAGGACGTGCTGCTCAGCGACCTGGTCGGGCGCGGCGAGGCGATCGCCCGTGCGCTGGAGGGCCGGCCGGTCGAGGAGGACGCCTGGACCGCGCTGCTGCTCGCCATGGCGGAGGCCCGCGCGGAGCAGGGCTCCGACGTCGCGGAGGACCTCGCCGTCGGCCGGATGATGCTCCGCACGCCCTCGTTGCGGGCCCGCCACCTCGAGAAGCGCCTCGCCTGGCAGGCGATGCTCGTCCCGCGGCTGTCCCGGCACGTGCGCGCGGGTGACGCCGAGCTGGCCGCGACGGCCGTCGTCGCCACCGCGCTCGCCTGCCTCGACGCCGCGACGGAGGCGTTCGTCCGCGCCGACGGCGGCGTCCCCGTCCACGAGCTCTTCATGGACGCGCTGGACGCCGCGGTGCCCACCGAGCCCCGGATCACCTCGGCGCTGCGGCAGCGGTTCGCCGAGGAGTGACCGACGCGAGGGTGACCGACGCCGACGAGTGACCACGCTGCCGGCGCACGAACGACGACGGCCGCCCCGGGAAGCCCGGAGCGGCCGTCGTGCACGCGGCTGGTGCGGCGATCAGGCCTGCGGCGAACCGTTGTCCGCGGCGGCGATCTGGGCGCGCACCTCGTCCATGTCGAGGCCCTTGACGGCCTCGACGACCTGCTTGAGGGCGGGCCCGGGCAGGGCGCCCGCCTGGTTGAAGACCAGCACGCCCTCGCGGAACGCCATGAGGGTCGGGATGGCCGTCACGCCCGCGGCGGCGGCGATGCGCTGGTGGGCCTCGGTGTCGATCTTCGCGTGCACCACGTCCGTGTTCTCCTCGGACGAGGCCTCGAAGACCGGCGCGAACTGCTTGCACGGGCCGCACCACTCGGCCCAGAAGTCGACCAGCACGATGTCGTTGTCGGTGACGGTCTTCTCGAACGTGTCGTCGGTGAGCTCGACGGTAGCCATGGGTGTCCTTCCGATGGGGATCTTCTCGGCACAGCGTCCGCGCCGCCCGGAGTATTCCCGGCGCGGGCATGCCCGGCGCGCCGCCCCGCGCGCTGCGGCCGGGTACCTGCTGGTAGAAACGACATGTGACCGACACGGCCGAGTTCCCTCCCGACGACGAGTACTACCGCGACCAGCCGCAGCCCGCGGGCTGGCTGACGCCGGAGGACCTCGCCGCCGTGCGGGCCCAGCTCCCCCTCGTGTACGTGGACGCCGTCCCGGTGCGCGTGGACGACTCCGGCGACGTCGTCGCGGTGGGGCTGCTCCTGCGGGTCACGCCGCTCGGCACGATGACGCGTGCGCTGGTATCGGGCCGCGTGCTCTACCACGAGCGGGTGCGCGACGCCCTGCTGCGGCACATCGAGAAGGACCTCGGGCCCGTGGCGCTGCCGCAGGTGCCGGCGTCGCCGCAGCCCTTCACCGTGGCCGAGTACTTCCCCACCCCCGGCATCACGCCCTACCACGACCCGCGGCAGCACGCGGTGTCCCTGGCGTACGTCGTGCCGGTCACGGGCGACTGCCGGCCCCAGCAGGACGCGCTGGACCTCGCATGGCTCACCCCCGAGGAGGCCTGCAGCGACACCGTGCAGGCGGAGATGATCCACGGCCAGGGCACGATCGTGAAGCAGGCGATGGCCTGGGTGGGCCGCCTGTCGTGAGCCGGCGGGCACGACCCGACCCTCATCGACCGGCGTCCTGCGGCTCCAGCCCCTCCCACCACGGCCCGTAGCCGAGACGTGCCTGCTCCCAGGCCACGACGTCACGCGCGAGCGCGGCCTCCGTGACGTCGACCGCGGCCACCGCGGCGGCCGCCGTGCTCGATGTCCGCACGTAGTCGTCGAACAGCTCCTGCTTGTGGGCCAGCAGCGCCACGATCCGCTCGTCCACGCCGTCCTCCGCGAGCAGCCGGTGCGCGTGCACGGTGCGGACCTGCCCCATGCGGTGCAGCCGCGCGACCGCCTGCTCCTCCGCCGCCGGGGTGAGCTGCGGCTCGCACAGCACCACGACGGCGGCCGCCTGCAGGTTGAGCCCGGTCCCGCCCACCGAGATCTGCGCCACGAGCACGGCGCCGCCGTCGTCGGCGGTGAACGCGTCGACCAGCCCCTGGCGCCCGGTGACCGGCACGTCGCCGGTCAGCGGGCCGTGCACGCGGGCGCCGCGGGCCGCCAGGGTCCCGGCGACCGTGTCCAGCACGCCGCGGAAGTAGGAGAAGACGACGACGCTGCGGCCCTCGTCACGGGCCTCGTCCACGATGTCGACCAGCCGGGCGAGCTTGGCGCAGGCGGTGAGGTCGCCGCCGGCGCCGGCCGTCCATGCCGCCTGCCGCATCGCCATGAGGTTCCCCGCCGCGACCGCCTCCCGGTAGGCGCGGTCGTCGGCGCGCGTGAGGTCCACCCAGTCGTCCGCGGCGATCACCCCGGGGAGCTCGACCAGGACGTCCTCCTGGTTGCGCCGCAGGTAGACCGGGGCCACCTCGCGCCGGAACGCGTCCGGACCGAGCAGCCCCAGGTGGGACGGGAGCCGCTCGACGAGCTCGGGCTGGAGCACCCGGACGAGCTCGAGGAAGTCCTCGAGCCGGTTGTCCATCGGCGTCCCGGTGAGGAACAGCACCCGCCACACGTGCCGCGCCCAGCGGCCCACCGCCCGCGCGCGCCGGGTGCGCGGGTTCTTCACATAATGCGCCTCGTCGACGACGACGAGGCCGACGTCGCCCACGTCGGTCGGCACGGCCGGGAGGCCCTCGAAGCTGGTCAGCCCGACGCCGCCCTCGACCGCCCAGGCGGCGAGCGCGGCGTCGCGCCCCTCTCCGTGCAACCGGTGCGCCGGGAGCGTGGTGCGGTGCTCCACCTCGCGCGCCCAGTTCGCGAGCAGGCTCGCGGGGCAGACCACGAGGAACCGGCGCTCGCCGGACGCCGCGAGGTCCGCCATGACTGCGAGCGCCTGCACGGTCTTGCCTAGCCCCATCTCGTCGCCGAGGAGCACGCGGCCCTGGTTGAGGGCGAAACGCGCGCCGAACTCCTGGTACCCGCGTAGCGAGACCCGCATCGCCGCGAGGTCGAGGGGGCGTCCCGCGACACGGTCGACGAGGTCCTGCGGCAGGAGTCCCCTCGCGGCGAGGGCGTCCTGCGCCTGCGGCACGATGCCGACCAGGGTCGTGTAGTACTCGGCGGAGCGCCGCGCGAAGTCGGCGGCGAGGTCGAGCACCGGCGGGTCGGGCTCCCGCACGGCGGCGACGAGCGCATCCAGGGTCGCGGGCAGGTCGCCGGCGGCCGGGTGGGCGTCCCACGCCTGCAGGGCCGCGAGGGCATCCGCCGTCGCGCGGCGTGCGGAGGGCAGGGCCACCCACATCCGGGCGGCGTACCGGCCGCGGCGCGCGGCGGGCAGCGCCGCCGCGACGGTCGAGGCATGGTCGGCCAGCAGGGTGCGGTGGGGGTCGACGAGCGGGCGCAGGCGCATGATCCGGTGCAGCAGCGCGAGGAGCCGGTCGGCGCCCTCGGGCGTGGGGAGTCCGGCCCGGTCGATCCCGAGGCGCAACGGCCGGAGGCTCACGGCAGCGGCGCCGAGCTGCGCGACGGCGGCCACCACGCCCCGCGCCGTGGTGTCGCCGACGCCGGGCAGGGCGGCGAGGGTCCGCTCGTCGACGTCGAGCAGGTCCGCGGCGGTGAGGAACCCGGCCGCCTGCACGGCCGCGAGGCGCAGGTTGCGCTCGGTCATCCCGCCCAGGCGGGCGCTGTCGATCGGGGCGAGCTCCTCGCGCACCCGCCGCCGCTCGTCGTCGTGCACCCACGCCGCGACGGCGACGACCAGCCCGTCGAGGTGGTCGAGCACCGCCCGCCCCGCGCCGGCGAGGCGCGCGTGCCGGTGGACGAGCGCACGCGCCTCGCGGCCCGGGGCCACGGGCGCGGCGGGCTCGAGCGGGTCGGCGGGCGCGGGGCGAGGGGCGGTCACGTCAGGTCGAGCACAGGCCAGTCCGCGAGGTCGGCGCGCATGCGCCGGTCGTGGGTGGCGACGACGACGGCCGCGGGCGTGGCGATCAGGGCTCGTGTCAGCTCGTCGACGAGATCCACGGACAGGTGGTTGGTCGGCTCGTCGAGCAGCAGCACGTGCGGCGCGTGCAGCAGCGCCCGCGCGACCTCGAAGCGCCGCCGCTGCCCCGCCGACAGCTCCGCGAGCGGCCGCTCCAGGTCCTCCTCGCTGAGCAGGCCGAGCGCTGCGACGGGCACGACGTGCTCCGGGTCCAGCTCGCCGCGCTCCAGCAGCTGCAGCGCCTCGGCCGCGTAGGCGTCGAAGCCCGTCGGCGCGAGGCCCTCCGCGACCGCCCCGGCCGCGACCTCGGGGGCCGTCGCCTCCTGGACGACCACCCCCAGCCGGGCTCCCGGCGTGACCGTGCGCGTGCCGCGGGCGAGGGCGGTCCGGCCGGCGAGGGCCGCGAGCAGCGTCGACTTGCCGGTGCCGTTGGGGCCGACGACGAGCAGCCGGCCCGACGGCGGCACCGCGACGCGCGTGCCGGGCAGGTCGAGGCGGACCGTGCCGTCGTCCGCCACCACCCGCGGGGACCGGAGCTCGACCAGCGGGTCGCCCGGGTCCCAGCCCGGCGACATGGCGGGCAGGTCCGGGAACGCGAGGCGTACCGGCGGCACGGGGACCTCGACCGCCTCGGCCTCGAGCTGCTGGACCAGGCGGTCCGCGGCCTTGACGTGGATCCGGGCGCGCGTGGCGCGGCGGTGCTTCTGCGAGCCCTTGGGCGGGCGCCACTCGTCCGACAGCCCCTCGTACGACGTGTCCAGGCGCTCCGCGAGCACCCGGGCCCGCTCCTGCTCCGCCCGGTAGCGCTGCCGCCACCGGTGCAGGGCCTGGTTCTTGGCGAACCGGTACGCGAGGTAGCCCGGCTGCCCGTACAGGACGGGCCTGCCGTCCATCGACGGGTCGAGGTCGAGGATCGCCGTCGCGACGTCGTCGAGCAGCTCCCGGTCGTGCGTGACGACGACGACCCCGCCGCGCCACGCGACGAGCTCGCCGGTGAGGAACTCGATCGCCGAGTCGTCCAGGTGGTTGGTCGGCTCGTCGAGCAGCAGCAGGTCGGCGCGCTCCGCGAGGCGGCACGCGAGCCGCACCCGGTAGCGCTGCCCCACGGACAGCGTGTCGAGGCGCCGGTCGGGGTCGCGCACCGCGCCCAGCCGGGTCAGCGCCACCTCGACCCGCCGGTCGGCGTCCCAGGCGGCCAGGTGCTCGGCCCGCGCGAGCAGCCCCGACAGCCGCTGCAGGTCGCCCGTCTCGTGGTCGAAGGCGGCGGCCTCCGTCTCGATCTCGGCGGCGAGCGCGCGCAACCCGGCCAGCGTGCCGCGCACGAGGTCGCCCACCGTCTCGCCCGGCGTCGTGACCAGCTCCTGCTCCACCAGCGCCACGCTCCCGCGGCGCCGCAGGTCGCCGCGCGCCGGCCGCAGGTCACCGGCCAGCAGGTGGAGCAGCGTGGACTTGCCGGACCCGTTCTCCCCCACGACGCCCAGGCGCGTGCCGTCGGAGACGCGCAGGCTCACGCCGTCGAGCACCGGGCGGCCGGGGTAGGCGAACGCGAGGTCCGTGGCGGTGAGCTGCACCGGACAACCCTACGGCGGGCGCTCGCATAGGGTTGGCGGCATGACTTCCCCCGCCTCCGAGGCCGCCGCCCTGCGTGCCGACGGCCGCACGCCCGACCAGCTCCGCCCCGTCACGATCACGCGCGGCTGGACCCAGAACGCCGAGGGCTCCGTGCTGGTGGAGTTCGGCAGCACGCGCGTGCTGTGCACCGCGTCGTTCACCGAGGGCGTGCCGCGGTGGAAGAAGGGCTCGGGCGAGGGCTGGGTCACCGCCGAGTACGCGATGCTCCCCCGCGCGACGAACGAGCGCAGCCAGCGCGAGTCGGTCAAGGGCAAGATCGGCGGCCGCACCCACGAGATCTCCCGGCTCATCGGCCGCGCCCTGCGCGCCGTGGTCGACGTCTCGGCCCTGGGCGAGAACACAATCGTCCTCGACTGCGACGTCCTGCAGGCCGACGGCGGCACCCGTACGGCGGCGATCACCGGCGCGTACGTGGCGCTCGCCGACGCCGTCGCCTGGGGGACCCGCCACGGGCACGTGACGGGCGGCAAGGAGGTCCTCACCGACTCGGTCGCGGCCGTCAGCGTGGGCATCATCGACGGCACGCCGATGCTCGACCTGCCGTACGTGGAGGACGTGCGGGCCGAGACGGACATGAACGTCGTGACGACCGGCTCGGGCACGTTCGTCGAGGTCCAGGGCACCGCGGAGCACGCGCCGTTCGACCGCGCCGAGCTCGACGCCCTCCTCGACCTCGCCGTCGCCGGGACCGCCCGGCTCACCGAGGCCCAGCGCGAGGCGCTGGCCCAGGAGCTGTGACGGTGTCCGCCCCCCCGGGCGCCCGGCTGGTGCTGGCCACGCACAACCGCAAGAAGCTCGTGGAGCTGCGGGCCATCCTGCGCGAGCAGCCCGGGCTGGACGCGCTGCCCGACGACGCCGTCGTCACCGCGGGCGACCTCGGCGCGCCCGAGCCCGTCGAGGACGGGGTCTCGTTCGTCGAGAACGCCCTGATCAAGGCGCGGGCGCTCGCGCGCGCCACGGGGCTGCCCGCCGTCGCTGACGACTCCGGCCTGAGCGTGGACGTCATGGGCGGCGCCCCCGGCATCTTCTCCGCCCGGTGGGCGGGGCGGCACGGCGACGACGTGGCGAACCTCGAGCTGCTGCTGGCCCAGCTCGCGGACGTGCCCGACGAGCACCGCTCCGCGGCGTTCGTGTGCGCGGCGGCGCTGGTCACCCCGGACGGCCGCGAGGAGGTGTGCCTCGGCGAGATGCCCGGCACCCTCGTGCGCGCCCCGCGGGGGGAGAACGGCTTCGGCTACGACCCGATCCACGTGCCCGCCGAGCAGGCCCCGGCCCCCGACGGCACGCCCGGCACCCGCACGTCCTCCGAGCTCGACCCGGCGGAGAAGAACGCCATCAGCCACCGCGGCAAGGCCTTCCGCGCGCTCGCCCCGGCGGTCGCCGCCGCCCTCTCCTGAGTTGTGGGCGCGCGATGGGCGCTATCCCGTGACGGATAGCGCCCATCGCGCGCCCACAACGGGTCTAGGGGTGGCGAGCGCGGCGGGCGGCGAGCGCCGCGAGGGCGCGCCAGCCCAGCATGGTCGCGCCGAGGAACGCGGCGGTGACGACCGCGAACGACACCTCGAGGCCGCCGACGCCGAGGGCCGGCCGCAGCACGAGACCCAGCGCGACGGTGGCGAACCACACCGCGACGCCGGTGGGCCACACCTGCGCGGGGGCGCGCCAGGCGCGCGTCGCGACCCAGCCGACGGCCAGGCCCACGACGAACGGCAGCCCCACCAGCGCGACATGGGCCAGGTCCCCCGACGTGGCGTGGCTGGCGGTGCCCACCAGCGTGAACACCAGCACGCACACGAGGTCGCACACGACCCCGGGCCACGCGGGGCGGGCCGCGACGGCGGCGGGCGCGGGACGGCCGGTCACAGCTCGTGCACCCCGCCGGCCGTGGCCACCGCGACGGGCCCGTCGTAGGCCGACCGGGCCTCGGCGACCGCGACGTCGGGCGCGTTCCACACCGGCAGGTGCGTCAGCAGGAGGCTGCGCACCCCGGCGGCCGCGGCGGTCTCGCCCGCCCGCCGGCCGGTGAGGTGGATGCCGCGCTCGACGTCGTCGTCGCGGCCCTCCTGGAACGCGGCCTCGCACAGGAAGAGGTCGGCGCCGCGCGCGCCCTCGACCAGGCCGTCGCACGCGTCCGTGTCCCCGGAGTAGACCAGGGTCACGCGCTCGCCCGGGCGCACCGACGACGGCCCCGTCACCCGGATCCCGTACGCCTCGACCGGGTGGTACACCGCGAAGGGCTCCAGCTCGAACGGCCCCACCCGCACCGGGGCGCCCGCCTGCCACGGGCGCACGTCGTACTCGCCCGACATCGACTCCCCCGGCGCCAGCCCGTACATCGCCGCGGCCCGATCGGCCGTGCCACCGGGGCCGAGCACCGGCAGCCGGCGCCCCTCGCCCGTCCGGGCGCCGCCCCGCTCCGGGTGGTAGCGCAGGTACACGTACAGCCCCGACAGGTCGGCGCAGTGGTCCGGGTGCAGGTGGGACAGGGCGACGGCGTCCAGGTCGAGCGGGTCGACGTGCGCCTGCAGCGCGCCGAGCGCCCCGTTGCCGAGGTCGAGCGCCACGTGCCAGTCCCGCTCGCCGTCGTGCGCCTGGAGCAGGTAGGCCGACGCGGGCGAGGCCGGTCCGGGGAAGGAGCCGGAGACGCCGACGGTGACGAGCCTCATGCTGCCTCCACCAGCGCCACCTCCGGCCCCAGGAACCGCCGCGCGAGCTGCTCGAACGGCTCGGGGGCTCCCGTGGCGAGGAAGCGGTGCACGGGCGGCGGCGCGTCCGGCGAGCGCTCCAGGTCGTGCTGCACCAGGTTGCGGTACACGTCCTTGGCCGTCTCCTCCGCGCTGGACACGAGCGTGACGTCCTCCCCCATGACGTACGACACGGCGCCCGCCAGCAGCGGGTAGTGGGTGCAGCCCAGCACGAGGGCGTCCACGCCCGCGGCGCGCACGGGGTCCAGGTAGCGGTGGGCGATCTCCAGGACTTCCGGGCCGGACGTCAGCCCGCGCTCCACCAGCGGCACGAAGTCCGGACACGCCTGCGTCGTGATCTCCAGCCCCGGGGTCACGTGGAAGGCATCGTCGTAGGCGCGCGAGTCGATCGTCGCCTGCGTGCCGATGACGCCGATGCGCCCGGTCCTGGACGCCAGCACCGCGCGGCGCGCCGCCGGCCGGATGACCTCGACCACGGGGATGCCGCGCCGCACGGTGTAGCGCTCGCGCGCGTCGGGCAGCGCGACCGCCGTGGCGGAGTTGCAGGCGATGACGAGCATCTTGACGCCCTCGTCGACCAGCCGGTCCATCACGGCGAGCGCCATCGCGCGCACGGCGGCGAGCGGCTTGGGGCCGTACGGGCTGTTGGCGGTGTCCCCCAGGTAGAGCACCCGCTCGTGGGGGAGCTGATCGAGGATGGAGCGCGCGACGGTCAGCCCGCCGACGCCGCTGTCAAAGATCCCGATGGGGGCGTCGTTCACGCGAGGAAGCCTAGTCGCGACGACCCGTCAGGACCCCGGGGAGTGAGCGGGGACACGGCGTGGCGCCTGCCACAGCGGCACCACGGGCCGGGCCCCGCTCCCCCGCTCACGCGGTGTCCGTCAGCCCTCCGAGCGGCCCGCGCGCAGGTCCGCGAGCATCTCGTCGACCAGTGACTCCTGGGCGAACCCCGCGGCCACGAACACCCCGCCCCAGTACCGCCGCTCCCGGCCGGACAGCCCCACCCGCTCCCAGCCGGCGTACTCGTCCGGCACGTCGTCGTCGGCGGCGTCGTCGTCCGTCTCGTCGTCCTCGTCCTCGTCGAGGCCCGCCAGCACGTCGTCGTGCAGGGCCTCGACGTCGGCGTCGTCGACCATCCCCAGCCGCTCCGCGAGGACGAGGCGGACGTCGGTCAGCGCGCCGGCGAACTCCTGCGCCGACTCGCGCGGCACGACGACCTCCGCCGCGGACCGGGGGTCGTCGGGCAGCTCGTCCGGGGAGTCGATCGCGTCGGCGAAGGCGAGCAGGCGGGCGACCTTGCCTGCCGCGAGGTCGGTCTGGGTGAGGTGCCGGAACTCGGTGGCGACGTCGGCGTCGTCCTGGTGCGCGTCGGGGAGCAGGCGCTGCACCGCCGGGTCCTGCGGCACGCGGGCGACGCCGGTGAACGCGACGCCGTCGCCCACCTCGACGCCCGGCTCCAGGCCCGACTCGGCGCGCACCAGCTCCGCGACGTCCCGGGCCACGCGGGCGAGCACCTCGCGCTCCACGTCCTCCCAGCGCGCGACGTAGCCCGCTGGGGCGGAGCGGAACGGGGTCACGCCGCGCCTCCCTCGACGCCGCCGTCCGACGCGCCCGACTGCCGCAGCGTGGCCCACAGCCCGAACCCGTGCATCGCCTGCACGTCGACCTCCATCCGCTCGCGCGGGCCGGAGGACACCACCGCCCGGCCGTCGTGGTGCACCTGCAGCATGAGCTGCTGTGCCTTGGCCGGCGAGTAGCCGAAGTAGCTCTCGAAGACGTAGCTCACGTAGGACATGAGGTTCACCGGGTCGTTCCACACGATCGTGACCCAGGGGTCGGCGACGGCCGTCGCCGCGTCCGCCTGGGACTCCTGCTCCACCTCGGTGCCCGCGTCCGCCGCCGCGAGGGTCGTCGTCTGCCCGTCCACCTGCCCAGCCTAGGCACAGCCGACCGGCGGGCGTCGACCGTCCGCCTGGCGGGCTCCACCCTGCCGTCTCGGCGCGCGCGCCCTACCGTGTCCCCATGACCGACGAGCCCCGGGGCGGCGCCGCCCCGTCGCTGCACCCCGTCCCGGCCGCCCCTCTCCCGTCCGTCCGCCCGTCGGTCGCGCTGCTCACCGACCGCTACGAGCTGACGATGCTGCAGGCGGCCCTCGCGGACGGCACCGCCCACCGCCACTGCGTCTTCGAGGTCTTCACCCGGCGGCTGCCGGCCGGGCGCCGCTACGGCGTCCTCGCCGGCACGGGCCGGATCCTCGAGGCCCTCCCCCACTTCCGGTTCGGGGACGCCGAGCTCGCCTACCTGGAGCGGGCCGGCGTCGTGGACGACCGCACGCTCGACTTCCTGCGCGGCTACCGCTTCACCGGCACGATCCAGGGGTACGCCGAGGGCGAGATCTTCTTCCCCGGCTCGCCCGTGCTGCAGGTCGAGGGCACGTTCGCCGAGGCGGTGCTGCTGGAGACCCTGGTCCTGTCGATCCTCAACTACGACTCGGCGATCGCGTCCGCCGCGTCGCGCATGACCAGCGCCGCGGTGGACCGCCCCGTGCTCGAGATGGGGTCGCGGCGCGCGCACGAGCAGGCCGCCGTGGCGGCCGCGCGCGCCGCCGTCGTGGGCGGGTTCGCGGGCACGTCCAACCTCGAGGCCGGCATGCGCTACGGGCTCGAGACCATCGGCACCGCCGCGCACTCGTTCACGCTGCTGCACGACGACGAGCGCTCGGCGTTCGACTCGCAGGTCGCGTCGCTGGGGGCGGGCACCACCCTCCTGGTGGACACGTACGACGTGCGGCGCGGCGTCGAGAACGCGATCGCCGCGGGCGGCACGTCGCTCGGGGCGGTGCGGCTCGACTCGGGCGACCTCGGCGGCCTCGCCGTGGAGGTGCGCCGACAGCTGGACGAGCTGGGCGCCACGGACACGAAGATCGTGGTGACGTCGGACCTCGACGAGCACGCGATCGCCGGCCTCGCCGCGATGCCCGTGGACGCCTACGGCGTGGGCACGTCGCTGGTCACGGGCTCCGGCGCCCCCACCTGCGGCATGGTCTACAAGCTCGTCGCCCGCGCGGACACCTCCGGGGTGCTGCAGCCGGTGGCGAAGGCGTCGGCGCAGAAGACGAGCCAGGGCGGCCGCAAGGGCGCGGCGCGGCGCTACGGGCCCGACGGCCGCGCGGTCGAGGAGGTCGTGGTCACCGGGCCCGACGACCTGGTGGTGGCCTGGTCCCCCGAGGACGGCGCGGTGCAGGACGGACGGTCCGAGGAGCCCGCCGACGGCGAGCGCCGCGACCTGCGCAGCCTGCTGGTCCCGCTCGTGGTGGACGGGGCCGTGGACTCCCGCTGGGTGGGCGCCTACGGCGTGCAGAACGCCGCCCGGCACCACCGGCAGGCCCGTGCGGAGCTGCCCCGCGGCGGCCGCAGGCTCTCCGCCGGGGATGCCGCGATCCCGACCGTGGACCTCGTGCTGCGCTGACCCGGGCCGGCCCGGCGGGCTACTTCTTGCCGACGAACCAGCCGCGCACCATCGCGACCCGGGCGGCGAGCTGGTCCGCGGTGGCCAGCGGCACCTCGGGGCCGCCGCAGCGGCGCCGCAGCTCGTTGTGCACCGAGCCGTGGGGGGTGCCGCTCCGGCGCGCCCACGCGGACACCAGCTTGGACAGCTCCTTGCGCAGGTCGGCGGCCCGCCGGTGCTCGGCCTCCGACTGCTCCAGCGCCGCCTCCGACGACGTGGCGCCACCGCGCCCCCGGGCCTGCTCCGCCTGCCGCTGGCGCAGCAGGGTGGTGACCTGATCGGCCTCGAGCAGGCCGGGCAGCCCGAGGAAGTCGAGCTCCTCGGCCGAGCCGACGTCCGCCCCGGTGCCGAACTCGCCGCCGTCGAACAGCACCCGGTCGAACGAGGCCTGCGCCTCGAGCGCCTCGAAGGAGCCCAGGAGCTCCCCGGACGCCTTCTCCTCGCGGTTCGCGGCCGCGAGCAGCGCCGCCTCGGGGTCGTACTCGATCCCCTGCTCCTCGGCGGTCTGCGGGCGGTCGAGGGCGTGGTCGCGCTCGAGCTCCATGCCGCCGGCCAGCTCCAGCAGCAGGGGCACGCTCGGCAGGAACACCGACGCCGTCTCCCCGCGCTTGCGCGCGCGCACGAACCGGCCGACGGCCTGGGCGAAGAACAGGGGCGTCGAGGTGCTCGTCGCGTACACGCCGACCGCCAGGCGCGGCACGTCCACGCCCTCGGACACCATGCGCACCGCCACCATCCAGCGTGAGTCGCCCTTCGCGAACTCCTCGATGCGCGAGCTCGCCCCGTCGTCGTCGGACAGCACGACGGTGGGGCTCTGCCCGGTCAGCCGGGCCAGGTGGCCGGCGTAGGCGCGGGCGTCGGTCTGGTCGGTCGCGATGACGAGGCCGCCGGCGTCGGGCACGGTGCGGCGCACCTCGGTGAGGCGCTTGTCGGCCCCGGCGAGCACCGACGGGATCCACTCGCCGTTCGGGTCCAGCGCGGTGCGCCACGCCTGGGCGTGCATGTCCTTGGTCATCGCCTCGCCCAGGCGGGCGCTGACCTCGTCGCCCGCCTTGGTGCGCCAGCGCATGTTTCCCGAGTACGTCATGAACAGCACGGGCCGCACGACGTGGTCGCGCAGCGCGTCGCCGTAGCCGTACGTGTAGTCCGCCTTGGAGCGGCGGACGCCCTCGCGGTCCTCCTCGTACGTGACGAACGGGATCGGCGCGGTGTCCGAGCGGAACGGGGTGCCCGTGAGCGCGAGCCGGCGCGTGGCGTCCTCGAAGGCCTCGCGGACGGCGTCGCCCCAGCTCAGGGCGTCACCGCCGTGGTGCACCTCGTCGAGGATGACGAGGGTGCGCGCGGCCTCGGTGCGCGCCCGGTGCAGCGCGGGCTTCGCGGCGACCTGCGCGTACGTCAGCGCGACGCCGTCGTAGTGCGAGCCGTGGCGCCCCTGGCTGTTCTTGAACGACGGGTCGATCCGGATGCCGACGCGCGCGGCGGCGTCCGCCCACTGGTGCTTGAGGTGCTCCGTGGGCGCGACGACGGTCACGCGGCGCACGACGCCGGCCTCGAGCAGCTCGGTGGCCACCCGCAGGGCGAACGTCGTCTTGCCGGCCCCGGGCGTCGCGACGGCGAGGAAGTCGCGCGGCTCGCGCCGCCGGTACAGGTCGAGGGCCTCGGCCTGCCAGGCGCGCAGGTTCGACGCTGTGCCCCACGGCGCGCGGCGCGGGAACGCCGGGCTGAGGTGGGACGCCGCCGAGGACGACGGCGACTGCGGCAGCGGCTTGGCCGGCGGCTCGGCGGCCGCCGCGAAGAGGTCGAAGCCGTCGGCGGGGTCGGGGGTGGGCTCGGGCTCGGGAAGCGGCTGCGCGCTCACTTGCCGGAGTCGCCCGAGCCCTCGCCGCCCTCGCCGTCCTGCGGGTCGCGGAGGCCGTCGTAGATCTCCTTGCACACGGGGCACACCGGGAACTTCGACGGGTCGCGACCCGGCACCCACACCTTGCCGCAGAGCGCGATCACGGGCTTGCCCGACAGGGCGGACTCCATGATCTTCTCCTTGCGCACGTAGTGCGCGAAACGCTCGTGGTCGCCCGGCTCCGCGGCCTGCTCGCGGGTGTCGGGACGCTCCAGCACGCTGGTGCCGGCCCCGGTGTCCTGCGACGGGTCGGCGGGCGGGGTGGAGAGGGGATCGCTCATGCCCGGCAGTCTACGACGGGCCCTGTGACGCTCCGGGGCCGCGCCCACCCCCGTGCCGCCGATCCGGGCACGGATCACAGACCCTGCCAGGCGGGCTTGGACGCGAACGTCTGGCGATAGTAGTCGGCGAGCTGCAGGCGCGAGGCCGCGGCGTCGTCGACCAGCACCGTGGCGTGCGGGTGCAGCTGCATCACCGTGCCCGGCCACATCGCGGAGATCGGGCCCTCCACGAGCTGGTGCACCGCCTCGGCCTTCTGCCGGCCCGTGGCCAGGAGCACCAGGTGGCGCGCCTCCATGATCGTGCCGAGCCCCTGCGTGAGGCAGTGCGTGGGCACCTGCTCCACGTCGTCGTCGAAGAACCGCGCGTTGTCCACGCGGGTC
>Ga0180221_1001210_pt1 | contig 18281 bp, 16 predicted proteins | sample eDN5th37CKraftMG_FD_151339 | JGI IMG/M metagenome (GOLD analysis project Ga0180221, IMG submission 151339) | Enriched Miracle-Growth compost microbial communities from Emeryville, California, USA - eDNA 5th pass 37_C Kraft MG (version 2) (version 2) ...
CCGATCGTCGCCAGGAAGGCGCGGGACGCGGGCGCCGAGCCCGTGTCGCCGTCGCCGCGCGTGGTGCGCGAGCTCCCCACGGCGAACTTCGTCGTGGCGGCTGCCGGCACCTCGCTCTGGGAGATCGTCGCGATGGACGTGCCCTGCGCCACGGTCGCCGTCACGGAGAATCAGGACACCAATTACGACTACGCCGTCGGAAGCGGCGCAGCGACCGGTCTGGGACGCCGGCACCGCGGGCTGGACCGCGAAGCGGCAGCAGACGCTCTGCGCGAGGCGATCGCCGATCCCGTGCGTCCCTCGACGCGATTGCGGATCGACGGGCAGGGCAGCCGAAGAATTGTGGATGCCTGGGGCATCGCGGCAGGCCAGCGCACGGGAGTCCAGGCGAGGGGGGCGGTTGGCGGCGACGTCTCGCTCGTCTACGACTGGCGCAACGCGCCTGAGGTGCGCGGCGTCTCGCGCACCGGCGCCGAGATTCCGTGGGAGCACCACCGGCGGTGGTTCGACGGCGTGCTGGCCGATCCACGACGTGAGCTCGTCATCGTCGAGCTGGACGGTGCTCCGGCAGCGGTGGTGCGCTTCGACTTCGAGCCCGACATGGAGGAGGCCGAGGTCTCGGTCGTCGTCGGCCCCCGGTTCCGCGGCCGGGGGCTCGCGGCGACGCTGCTGTCCAGTGCGATCGGACTCGTTCGTGGTGAGCGGGATCGGCCGCGCCTCGTCGCCGAGATCCGGCGGGGTAACGAAGCCTCGCGATCGCTGTTCTCGCGTGTCGGCTTCGTGCTCGACGAGCGGCCGGCGTCGACCGAGGGCTTCGAACGATGGGTGGCGGGCTGAGCGAGCCTCACCCGGATGCGGCAGTCGGACAGGGGACCGCGCAAGCGAGGGGGGCCAGCGGGTGGTCGTCTCCCGAGGGGGAGAGCTGTCAGAGCAGATCCCAGGACAGCGGCGTGCCCCGGGCGACGTCGCGCGTGAAGCTTCGGCCGAGCACGGCATCGAGCTCAGCGGGAGGCAGGCCGCCCGCGGGCCGGATCGAGCGCACCGTGGACTCGTCCACGATCTCGCCCGCGCGCACGTCCCGGACGACGTAGAGCGAGCGCCGCAGTCGCAGGCTCTGCCGCTCGCCGTCGGTGATCTGCGGAACGGCAGAACCCAGAGCCTCCCAGGCGATCGCGCTCTCGCGGCAGAGCGCTGCGAGCTCGTCACCTTCGAGCGAGAAATCGGAGTCGACGCCTCCGTCCGCGCGCGAGAGCGTCACGTGCTTCTCAATCAGGGTGGCGCCGAAGGCGACCGACGCGACGGCGACACCGATGCCCGGAGTGTGATCGGACAGGCCGACGTCGACGCCGAACGCGTCCCTGAGAGTGGGAATCGATCGAAGGTTCGACTCGGAGGGCGAGGCCGGATAGGAGGAGGTGCAAGCCAGGAGCGTGATGGGGTTCTCGCCCACGGCGCGGATGGTCTCGATGGCGAGGGCGATGTCGGCGAGCGTCGCCGCACCATTGGACAGCACGACGGGCTTGCCCGTCCGGGCGACCTCGCGCAGGAGGGGAAGGTCGCCGATCTCGAGAGAGGCGATCTTGTAGAGCTCGGCGTCGAGGGACTCCAGCAGCTCGATCGCTGTGACGTCGAATGGGCTCGAGAACGGCACGAGGCCGCGCTCGCGGGCATGGGCGAAGAGCTCTTCGTGCCACTCCCAGGGAGTGTGCGCCTCGACATACAGCTCGTAGAGTCGTCGGCCGCCCCACAGCTCGTGGTCGGCGCCGATGACGAAGCCGGGCCCGTCATGGTCGATCGTGATCGTGTCAGCGGTGTAGGTCTGGAACTTGATCGCCGGCGCGCCGGCGTCCGCCACCATGTCCACGATCGCGTGGGCGCGTTCGAGGGAGCCGTTGTGGTTGCCGGAGACCTCGGCGACGACCAGCGGCGGCCGATCTTTCGGACTGAGCGCGACTGTCATTCGCCCAGCAGCTCTCGGATCTCCTGGACGCTCAGCCACCAGTCGTTGGTGTTCGACTGGAAGGTGAAGCCGTCGGGGACCGGTGTCGCGTCGGTCGGAGCGCTGTAGCCCCAGCCGGCGATGTGCGGCATGACGACGTAGCGGTCCGCAAGCAGGACGGTTCGCCTGGAGTCGTCGGCGGCGATCATCTCCTCGTGAAGCTTCTCGCCGGGACGAATGCCGATCTCATGAGTCTCGGCCCCCGGCGCGATCGCCTCCGCGAGATCCGTGATCCTGATCGAGGGGATCCGCGGCACGTAGAGCTCGCCGCCGCTCATCATGTCGAAGGAGCTCAGGACGAAGCGAACCGCTTGCGGGAGCGTGATCCAGAACCGCGTCATCCGGCGGTCGGTCACCGGCAGCGACTCGCCGGCCGCGGCGAGGGCGCGCCATTTCGGCACGATGCTGCCGCGCGAACCGCTGACATTGCCGTAGCGAACGACCGCGAAGCGGGTGTCGTAGGCAGCGGCATAGTGATTGCCGCTGACGAAGAGCCGATCCGCGGTGAGCTTCGTCGCGCCGTAGAGGTTGATCGGGCTCGAGGCCTTGTCCGTCGAGAGCGCCACGACGCGCTTGACCCCGCTGTCGATCGCGGCGTCGATCACGTTCTGCGATCCCCGGACATTCGTCTCGACGAACTCGAAGGGGTTGTACTCGGCCGTGTCCACCTGCTTCAGAGCGGCGGCGTGAATGACGTAGTCGACGCCGTGGAATGCGCGCATGAGGCGGGAGCGGTCCCTGATGTCGCCGATGAACCAGCGAAGGCGCCGGTCATCACTGAACATCCCGCGGCATTCGAATTGCTTGAGCTCGTCGCGGCTGAAGATGATCAGCCTCGCGAGGTCATAGTTCTCCAGGAGCTCCTTCGTCAGCGCCTTGCCCAGAGATCCTGTGCCGCCCGTGATGAGGACAGTGGAACCGTTGAGAATCGACAATCGAAAAATCCGCTCAGCTCAGTGGACACAGAAGAAAAAGGCCGCTCGCGACCAGCGGGCCTGACGACTTCAGCATATCCAGGCCCATCGACCGCGGGGCGGAGGGAAGGGGGGCACCCCGTGATCCTCGGTGAGGATCGCCGTGGTCGGGTAGACAGGCAGATAGGGAAGCCAGAAGGCCACTCGTCCATGCTCATAGGCGCGTGCCGCGTGCACCGCTGAGCATCCTATGGTCGGCGAAGCCGGGAACGTCGAGGCTGTGGATACGGGCAGAGTGCGGGCGGATATATCCGTAGAGTTCTTCCGCCGCGGCCGTGGCGAAGGCAGTCCGTTAGAGTGTTCCTTGAAAGCGGTTGGGGCGTGATGACCTCACCCGAGGCTCCGTGGTGAGAGCGGAGGTTGATTTGGTAGCAGAGCCGGCGGCTACCACCTACGCCGTCCGGGCCGCCTCGGCGACGGCGAGGGCGCGTCACTGGACAGTGCGATACGCGCGGATCCTGCTGCTCACCGACCTCGCCGCGGTGATCGCCGCCGTGGGCATCGCGGTGCTCATCTGGGCGATCCGGGCGCCGCACCACCACCCCGGGCCCGTTCTCCTCTATGTCGGCGTGTCCATCGCGACGATGCTCGGCTGGGTCGTCGCGCTGTCGGTCAGCGGTACTCGCGACGTGCGGATCATCGGCTTCGGGCCGGCGGAGTATCGCAAGATCCTCAACTCCTCGCTCGCCTTCTTCGGCCTGGTCGCCGTCGTCGCCTATGTGCTCGACTGGGATCTGGCGCGCGGCTACGTGCTCGTCGCCCTGCCGGCAGGAGTGGTCCTGTTGCTGCTGGGTCGCTGGCTCTGCCGGAAGTGGCTCACGGCGCAGCGGCTGCACGGCCGCTTCAGCTACCGGGTGCTGCTCGTCGGCTCCGAGGCGGCGTCGATGCACGTGGCGCAGAACCTCGAGCGGCACCCCGCCGCCGGATATCAGATCGTCGGCGCCTGCGTGCCGCAGCGCAGCCTCGGCGGGCTGCTCAAGGGCACGGACATCCCCGTCGTCGGCACGGTCGACGACGTGTCGGATGCGCTCGCGGCCCTCCGCGCGGACACGGTGGTGGTGACCAGCGGCGACGAACTGCCCCCGAACCGGGTGCGCGAGCTCGGCTGGGACCTCGACCCCGCGCGGCACCAGCTCGTCATCGCGCCCAGTCTCAGCGGCGTCGCCGGCCCGCGCCTGCGTACGCACCCGGTCGCCGGGCTGCCGCTCATCCACGTGGACTTCCCCACGATGTCCGGCTTCTCCCGGCTGGTGAAGCGGCTCTTCGACATCGTCGGCTCCTCGCTGCTCATCATCATCGGCTCGCCCGTCCTCCTGGCCGTGGCCATCGGCGTGAAGCTGTCCAGCCCGGGCCCGATCTTCTACCGGCAGGAGCGCATCGGCCGCTACGGCAAGCCCTTCGGCATGATCAAGTTCCGCTCCATGGTGCGCGACGCCGACAAGCAGCTCGCGATCCTGCTCGCCCAGCAGGGAACCGCGGAGGTCCCGCTGTTCAAGGTCACCGACGACCCGCGGATCACGCCGTTCGGGCGGTTCATCCGGGCGCACTCGCTGGATGAGCTGCCGCAGCTGTTCAACGTCTTCCTCGGCCAGATGAGCCTCGTCGGCCCGCGCCCGCAGGTCGCCGCCGAGGTCGCGCTCTACGACGACGTCGCCCACCGCCGCCTCATCATGAAACCCGGCATGAGCGGCCTGTGGCAGGTCTCCGGCCGTTCCTCGCTGTCCTGGGAGGAGGCGCTGCGCTTCGACCTCTACTATGTGGAGAACTGGTCGCTGACGCAGGACATCCTCATCCTCGTGCGCACGGCGAAGGCGGTCATCGCCCCAGGCGGGGCAGCGCACTAGCGCAGGCCTCCCGCCGCGTCGGCTCAGAGCAGCTCGCGCACGCGCGAGTCGAACGCGGTCAGCGCCGAGGCGATCGCCATGTGCATGTCCAGGTACTGGTAGGTGCCGAGCCGGCCGCCGAAGACCACGCCCCGTTCGCCCTCGGCCAGCTTCCGGTAGCCCAGCAGGCGCTCGCGGTCGCTGCCGGCGTTGATCGGGTAGTACGGCTCGTCCTCCGGCCCGGCGAAACGGGAGTACTCGCGCATGATCACCGTCGCGTCCCGGGTGTAGTCCCGCTCGGGGTGGAAATGACGGAACTCGTGGATGCGCGTGTAGGGCACATCCCCGTCCGAGTAGTTCATGACGGCCGTGCCCTGGAAGTCCGCCACCGGCACGACCTCCAGCTCGAAGTCGAGGGTGCGCCACGACAGTGCGCCCAGGGCATCCCCGAAGTAGCGGTCGAGCGGGCCCGTGTAGACCACCGGGACCGACCCCACCGCACTGCCCTTGCTCAGCGGCTGCGACTCGTCGAAGAAGTCGGTGTCCAGGAGGACCTCGATGCGCGGATGATCGGCCATGCGCTCCAACCAGCTGCTGTAGCCCTCCCGGGGCAGCCCCTCGAAGTCGTCCTGGAAGTAGCGGTTGTCGTAGGTGAAGCGGACGGGAAGCCGGGTGATGATCTCCGGCGCCAGCTCCCGCGGGTCGGTCTGCCACTGCTTGGCCGTGTAGTCGCGGATGAACGCCTCATACAAGGGGCGCCCGATGAGGGAGATCGCCTTCTCCTCCAGATTGCGCGGCTCCTGCTCGCCGAGCTCGGCCGCCTGCCTTGCGACCAGCTCGCGGGCTTGCGCAGGGCTCAGAGCCGCGCGGAAGAACTGGTTGATCGTGCCCAGGTTGATCGGCAGCGGATAGACCTCGCCGCCGTGGTTCGCATACACCCGATGCTGATAGGACGTGAACGAGGTAAACCGGTTGACGTACTCCCACACCCGCTTGTTCGAGGTGTGGAAAAGGTGCGCGCCGTAGCGGTGGTACTCGATGCCCGTCTGCGGCTCCAGCTCACTGTGGGCGTTGCCCCCGATGTGGCCGCGACGCTCGATGATGGTGACGTTCAGCCCCAGCTCGCTGGCGGCTCGCTCGGCGATCGTCAGGCCGAACAGGCCCGCGCCGACGACTAGAAGATCCATCACTCACCCTCGCCACAGTCTAGGCGGGGTGCGTCGCCCGGCTGGCTTCGGCGGCGGGGGATGTGGTCCCGGCGCCGCCCGCACACCCGGTACGACTCTACGCTTGCGCTCAGACTCCGTTTGTTATGGTTTCTAACCATGGCAGGAGCGAGCGGGAGCGCTTCGGAGTCCCCGGAGAAGCGCCCTCGCAAGTCCCCGGTCAGCCACCGCCCGGGAGGACGGCATCGGCGCTGGTGGCGTGGGCGCGGGCGCATCGTCTTCCACTCGGTGTTCTGGCCCTTGCTCGGCCTGTTCCTCATCGCGGTCGGCATCGTCGGGGTCGTCGGGTTCACGCTCTACGGCCAGGTCCGCGCCGCGCAGAGCGCGCTCGAGGGCGCGCAGAGCACCGTGTCCCAGATCCAGGGCGCCGTGACCGCCCACAAGCTCGACCAGCTTCCGCCGCTTGCCGCGAAGCTGGAGAGCCAGTCGCAGCAGGCCGTCGACGCGACCGGCGGGGAGCTGTGGAGCTTCGCCGAGGGCCTGCCCCTCGTGGGGGAGAACTTCCGCGCGGTCGAGGTCATCGGCCATGCCGTGCAGACCGTCTCCACCCAGCTGGTCACCCCGGCGTCCGCCGTCGCCGGGGAGCTGAAGATCAAGCGCGACCCGGCCACGGGCCGTTTCGACACGGCGCCGATCCGTCAGGGCATCCAGCTGCTGGACACGGCGGGCACCGTGCTCGACGACGTCAGCGCGCAGATGGCGACGATCAACACCGACGAGACCGTCGGGCAGATCCGGGACGCGGTCGGCAAGTTCGACGCCCTCGCGGACAAGGTCCAGCAGACGCTGCCCGGCGTCCGCGCGGCGGTCGGCGCCCTCACCGGCCTGTTCGGGCTGGACGGGCCGCAGAACGTCCTGCTCGCCTTCCTCAACAACGCGGAGACGGCACCCCTCGGCGGCGGCCCGGCCGCGCAGACCCTCATGCACGTGGACGACGGCGAGGTGCAGATCGTCGACCAGATCAGCTCGGTCTCCGAGTTCCCGCCGGGCACGCGCGTCGACGTGGACGTGGACGACAGCACCGCCGAGCTCTACCACCCGCCGCTGCTGGACCACATCAACGGCTCGATCAGCAGCCCCGACTTCCCCACAGGCGCACGCATCCTCTCCGCCTACTGGTCCGAGTACGAGGACACGCCGCTGGACACCGTCGTCGCCATCAGCCCGCTGGCGCTCGGGCCGATCCTCAAGGTGACCGGGCCCATCACGCTGTCCACCGGGGACGTGCTGAACGCGGACAACGTCGTCGAGACGCTGCTCAACAAGGTGTACTTCATGTACCCGGCGAACAACGGCGCCGACGCCGACCGCTTCTTCCAGGAGGCGTCCTCCGCGATCTTCGACCGCCTGATGTCGGCAGACTACGACGTGTGGAAGATGGCGGACGCGCTGATCAGCGCAGCCAACAGCGGCGCCCTGTACGCCTGGAGCGCCAACGAGCAGACCGAGAGCTACCTGGCGAGCACGCCCTTCGGCGGGGTGCTGCCCACGAGCAACGCGGAGAAGACCCTCGTCGGGGTGTACTACCGCGACCGCTCCGCCTCGAAGAGCTCCTACTATCTGCGCAGCCAGGTCTCCGTCGAGGTCAACCGCTGCGACCCCTCGGTGAGCGTGTACACCGTCGACGCGCGGTTCTGGGTCGACCTTCCCGTCAGCGCCTCGGTGCCGTCGTACATCGACAGCAACCTCTACAGCTACTTCCGGTACGAGACCTTCCTCTACGGGCCCGTCGGCGCGCAGACCTCGGACGTCGAGGTGGTGGACAGGGCGCTCTCGGCCACGATGGGGCCTCAGGTGGACGATCTGGGCCGCCCGGCCGTCAAGGTGACGTTCAACATGAACCGCGAGCAGCCTGCCGAGGTGAAGGTCACCTTCACGGCCCCTCCGGACACCTCGCCGAACACCGTGCTGCAGGTCACGCCGCTGGTGAACGCGAGCGAGAACACCGTCACCCAGGTCAGCTGCGGCTGAGCGGGCGCGCCTCGCGCCCGCCCGAGCATCCCGTCCGTCGCCGACACGTCAACGGACGGACACCGCCCGTTCAACCCGTCTTCGTAGATTCCCCGCAACGCCCGGCACGGGGAATGGAGTCCGTTGAAGATCTCGGTCATCGGCTGCGGGTATCTCGGCGCGGTCCACGCGGCAGCCATGGCAGAGCTCGGGCACGAGGTCGTCGGCATCGACGTGGACGCGGCGCGCATCGCGCAGCTCTCCGCGGGGGAGCCGCCCTTCTTCGAGCCAGGCCTGCCGGAGATCCTCGCCGCGGCGGGAGCCACCGGGCGCCTGAGCTTCAGCACCGACATCGGCGCGGCCGCCGGCTGCGCGCTGCACTTCATCGCCGTCGGCACGCCGCAGCTGCGCGGCAGCTATGCGGCCGATCTCTCCTTCGTGGACGCTGCCGTCGAGGACCTCCTGCCCCACCTGGCCGAGGGCGACCTCGTCGTCGGCAAGAGCACGGTCCCGGTGGGCACGGCGGCGCGGCTGGCCGAGCGGATCGAGGCCGCGTCCGGTGCGACGCTCGCCTGGAATCCGGAGTTCCTGCGCGAGGGATACGCCGTGAAGGACACGATCGAGCCCGACCGGCTCGTCTACGGCGTGCGCCGCGTGGGGGATGCGCTGGACGCGCGAGCGGTCGGCCTGCTCGACGAGGTCTACGCCCGCGCGGTGGGCGCAGGGGTGCCGCGAGTGGTGACCGACTACCAGACGGCTGAGCTGGTCAAGGTGTCTGCGAACGCCTTCCTCGCGACGAAGATCAGCTTCATCAACGCCATGGCGGAGATCGCGGAAGAGGTGGGCGCCGACGTCACCCAGCTCGCGGACGCCATCGGCCATGACAGTCGCATCGGTCGGCGCTTCCTCAACGCCGGCGCCGGCTTCGGCGGCGGATGCCTGCCCAAGGACATCCGCGCCTTCGTCGCCCGGGCCGAGGAGCTCGGCAGGGGCGAGTCCGTCGCGTTCCTCAAGGAGGTCGACGCGATCAACCTCCGCCGCCGCCAGCGCATCGTCGATCTCGTCGTGGAGCACCTGGGCGGCTCCGTCCACCGCAGGCGCGTGGCCGTGCTGGGGGTGACGTTCAAGCCCTACTCCGACGACGTCCGGGACTCCCCGGCACTCGACGTCGCCGTGCAGCTGCGCGGCCTGGGCGCGAAGGTCGCCGTCACCGACCCGCAGGGCATGGCGAACGCGCGAGCGAGGCACCCGCAGTTGAAGTACCGGGGGCTCGAGGGGGCGCTGCGCGAGGCGGAGATCGTGGTGCTCGTCACCGAATGGCCTGAGTTCCGTGCGCTCGACCCCGTCGTCGCCGGGCAGCTGGTGGCCGAGCGGATCATCATCGACGGCCGCAATGTCCTCGAGCCGGCGGCGTGGCGCGCCGCCGGCTGGGTGTACCGGGGGATGGGCCGGCCCTGACAGCACGCCCCGAGCCGATGGGCTACAGTAGGGGAGGCCTTTCGGGGCCTATCGGGGTGTGGCGCAGCTTGGTAGCGCGCTTCGTTCGGGACGAAGAGGCCGCAGGTTCAAATCCTGTCACCCCGACTCGACGCGGTCTTCGCGCGCGGCGCTCTCCTATCCTGGCCGGATGGACACCTCCGGCGAGAGCGCTCTCAGCATCGTCCTGGACATCGTCGTGCTCGCCCTGTTCGTGGGCGTCAGCACGCGGCCGCTGTGGAGCCGGGCCCTGCGGCGGCCCTGGCCCGCCGTCGCGGCGGTCGTCGTGGTCGGAGTGCCCTCGCTGCTGCAGTTCGCCTGGCCCGCTCTCGGCTCGGCACTCATGCGAGAGCCGGGCGAGACGCTCCGCCACGGCGAGTGGTGGCGCGTGCTCACGGCGTTGCTCGCGCAGGACGGCGGGATCGCCGCGGCCGTGTTCAACCTCCTCGTGGTCGCGATCGTCATGCTCGCGGGCAACGCGGTGTGGGGATGGTGGCGTGCGGCACTCCTGTTCCTCGGCATCTCCGTCGTGCTCAACCTCGCCGCGCTCGCCTGGCAGCCGGGTGGCGGGACCTCCTTCGCCAGCGACGGGCTGCTCATGGCGAGCAGCGCGCGGCTCGCCCTCGACGGCGCTCGCGCGCGCCCCGGCGCGGCCCCCGGGCGCGGCCTCGGAGCCGGGGGCCGGGTCCGCATGGCCGCCGCCGTGCAGCTCGCCGCCGGCGTCGTGCTCATCGCCGCGGGGGACGCGCACGGCGTGGCGCTCGTGCTCGGCTTCGCGGTCGGAGCCCTCCTGCCGGCGCCTAGCGCATGCGCTGCTGCGGGGCAAGCCCTTCCTCGTCCGGCGAGGGGAGAGGCATCGTAGCCCCCGCAACAGCTATCGAGGAGGTCCACGATGACTGATGAACCGCGCAACAGCACCCAGGAGGACGCCGGTCCGGACGAAGGCCGCATCCGCCGCGGCCCCGACGAGTCCGATTCGCTGAAGTACTCGCAGGAGGTCACCTCCCCGGACGACGAGCCGGAGCGCGACGGGCGCAGCCTCGTCACCACCCATCATGACGTCATCAGGCAGTGGGCCGAGGCGCGCGATGCCACTCCGGCGACCGTCGAGGGCAGCGAGCACGACGATCATCTCGGCGTGCTGCGCTTCGACTTCGGCGACGACTCGGACCGGCTGCGGCACGTCTCCTGGGACGAGTGGTTCGAGACCTTCGACGAGCGCGGCCTGAACTTCATCTACCAGGAGACGCGCTCGGACGGGAGCCAGTCGAACTTCTTCCGCCTGGAGAACCCGCAGCGCGAGGACGCCTGAGCGCGGCGGGAGCAGACCATGCAGCTCGGGTACAAGCTGTCCACGGAGGGGTTCTCGCCCCAGGAGATCGTCCGCCAGGCCGTCCGCGCAGAGCAGGCCGGCTTCGACTTCGTGGAGATCAGCGACCACTACCACCCCTGGCTCGACAATCAGGGCCACAGCGGCTTCACCTGGTCCATCCTCGGCTCCATCGCGGCGAAGACCGAGCGCATCGGGCTCGCCACGGGGGTCACCTGCCCCACGATCCGGTACCACCCCGCGATCGTCGCGCAGGCGGCCGCCACGATGGCTCTGCTGTCGGACGGCCGCTTCACCCTCGGCATCGGTGCGGGTGAGCAGCTCAACGAGCATGTGGTGGGCCGGGGCTGGCCCGCCGCCCGGATCCGGCACGCGATGCTCCGCGAGGCCCTGGAGATCATCCGCCTGCTCTGGAGCGGCGGCTACCGCAGCTACGACGGCGAGTACCTGCAGCTCGAGGACGCGCGGGTGTTCGACCTGCCGGAGACGCTGCCGGTCATCGCCGTCGCCGCGAGCGGCTCAGCCTCCGTCACCATCGCGGCGCAGCTGGGCGACGGACTGTTCGCCACCGAGCCGAAGCCGGAGCTGGTCGAGGAATACGGGGCGAAGGGAGGCGCCGGCCCGCGCTACGCGGAGGTGCCGCTCGCGTTCGCGTCCACCGCCGAGGAGGCCGCCGCCGCGGTGCTGGAGAAGGAGCGCTGGTTCGCGACCGGGTGGAAGGTCATGGCCGAACTGCCCAATCCGGCGAACTTCGCCTCCGCCACCACCACCGTGCGCGAGGAGGATGTCCTCGCGCAGTTCGCCTGCGGACCGGACCCGGAGCGCCACCTCGAGGTGATCGCGCAGTTCACCGACGCGGGCTTCGACCACATCGTGCTCCACAACGCCGGACCGGACCCGGACGCCTTCCAGGACTTCTTCGCTCAGGAGCTGCGGCCCCGGCTCTTCCCCCGCTGACGCACGGTCCGCACTGTCCTAGGGTGGCAGCAACGGACACGAGGAAGGAGCAGCCATGGCGGACATCGATCCCGAGCGCCGCGAACCCGCCCCTGTGGACGAGGAGACCCCGGAGGCGGACCGTCTGGAGCAGTTGCGCCCCGAGCTCGACGAGGACCTCGACCCCGAGGCTCCGGCCGGAACCGGCGTGCCCGCTCCCCTCACGGCGGAGGCGGACGAGGCGGACGTCCTCGAGCAGTCGATCGAGGTCCCCGACGACGAGCTCGACGTGATGGACGACGAGGAGCCTCTGGACTAGCAGGGCCTTCCCGCCCGGTGTGCGTGAGCCGGCTCCGGGGGATAACCCCCGGTCGGTTCCGGCGGTGTCCGCCCTGGCGTGCCGATCCCCGTCGCGGGAGCGTGGAAGCACCAAGCGCTCCCAGGCTGTGCCCCGGGAGCGGCACGGCCGAACGAGACGACGGAGAGACGACCATGAGCGCCGCCACCCTGACCGCAGACCCCCGGCCCGCCGGACGTCCTCCCTCGCCGCCTGCCGGCGCAACCGCCCGAGCGCACGGCTTCTGGCGGCGCTACGGTGCCCTGTGGGCCGGCGTGCCTCGCGAACTGGCGGCCATCGCCGCGCTGTTCGTGATCGCGCAGATCGCCTTCTCACTCGCCTGGACCACGCTCTCCGCGGGCGCGGGCCTCATCCCGCTGCTGTTGATCGGCTTCGTGGTCATCATCGTGGGGCTGTTCGCCGCGCGCTGGTTCGGATGGCTCAGCATGGTGCTCATCGAGTGGACGGGCAGGCCGTCGATCCCGCGGGTGAGCTGGCGGCGCAGCACGGGCTTCCTCGACTGGCTGCGCAGCACCCTCGCGTCTGCCCATCATTGGCTGTACCTCGCCTACGCGCTGCTGCCCGCCTACGCGCTCGGCGTCGCGAGCTTCACCCTCACGGTGGTCGCGGTGAGCGTGGCCCTGGGCGGCACGCTCTGGCCCCTGTGGGGCTGGGCGATCCCGGGCCGTGACCGGGGCGGTCTGGGCTGGGCCGTGCACAACTGGCTCGGGCTGGACGCCACGGTCTCCGAGACGGTCGTCTACACGGTCCTCGGGCTCGTGGTTCTGTTCCTCCTGCCCTTCCTCACCCGCGGGCTGAGCTGGGCGCACTGGGGCCTGGCTCGCCTCATGCTCGGCGCCTTCCGCAGCGACGCGCTGCGCGAGGAGCTCGCGGACGTCCAGGCCTCCCGCGCGGCAGCCGTGGCCGCGGAGGACACCGCCCTGCGTCAGCTGGAGAGGGACATCCACGACGGGCCGCAGCAGCGCCTCATCCGCCTGCAGATGGACCTGGCCGCCGTCGAGCGCCGGCTGGGCGCGCAGGCGCCCGACGAGGTGGGCGCCCTCCTCGCCTCCGCCTCCGCCCAGGCCCGCGAGGCTCTCGATGAGCTGCGGGCGCTGTCCCGCGGCTTCGCCCCGCCGATCCTGCTGGACCGGGGGCTGATCGCCGCGCTGGAGTCCGCGGCAGGCCGCAGCCCGATCCCTGTGCAGCTGGAGAACGCGCTCGCGCCGGGCGCGGCCCTGCCAGCCGAGCTGGAGCGCAACGCCTACTTCATCGCCAGTGAGGGGCTGGCGAACGCGGTCAAGCACTCCGGAGCGAGTCGCGTGCGCATCGCCCTCGCGAGCGAGGAGTCGGCTCGTGCTCACGGTCCGGGACGACGGGCGCGGCGGCGCCTTGCTCGTCCCCGGGCACGGCCTGGCCGGCCTGAGCGAGCGGGTGCAGGGCCTCGGCGGCTCGCTGAGCGTGGACAGTCCGCTGGGCGGTCCGACGGTGCTCGTGGCGCGCATACCCTGGTGAGATGGTCCGGGCGGTGGTGGTCGACGACTCCGTCCTGCTGCGGGAGGGCCTCGTCCGGCTGCTGGAGGAGGCCGGCCACGAGGTCGTCGGAGCCTTCGGCGACGGCGAGTCCTTCCTGCGCGAGGTCGCCGGGCTCGAACCGGAGCTGGCGATCCTCGACGTGCGGATGCCGCCCAGCTTCCGGGATGAGGGCGTGCGGGTTGCGCTGCTGCTGCGCGAACGGATGCCCTCGGTCGCCATCCTGCTGCTGTCGCAGTACGTCGAGGTCGTCTACGCCAGGGAGCTGCTCGCGGCGGGCAGCGGGGCCGTGGGCTATCTGCTCAAGGACCGGGTCGCCTCCCTGACGGAGCTGGAGGACGCCGTCCGCCGCGTCGCCGCCGGGGGGACAGTCCTCGACCCGGAGGTCGTCGGTCAGCTCCTCGGCCGCCGACGCGACCCGCTCGCCTCGCTCACCGCGCGGGAGCGCGAGACGCTCGAGCTCATGGCCGAGGGGCGCACGAACGCTGCCATCGCCGCGGCTCTGCACGTGGGCGTCGGCGCGGTGGAGAAGAACGTCGCGTCGATCTTCGCGAAGCTCGGGCTGGACCCCTCGGGCAGCGACCACCGGCGGGTGCTCGCGGTACTGGCCTGGCTGGACGCCAGCTCCTAGCGCAGGATCGGCAGCCGCAGGCGGGAGCGGTCGAAGACCGTGTTGACCGCCGCCTCGGGCAGGGGCCGGTGCGTGAAGCCGAGGAACGCCAGGCCCTCGTGCGGGGGCTCGCCGCCCTCGGCCTGATCAGCGCTGGCCAGCACGAGCCGCAGGCGCTGGCCAGGCTCCAGGTGCCGCGCGTTCGGCACCAGCGGGATCCGGTAGACGACGGTCTCGCCCGGCGGCACGGGCACGGCCTCCTCGTCCCGCAGCACGGGCGCTCCCGGCCTGCTGGCGGCCTCGTCGACGCTCCGGTGGCTCGCGCGGAGCCAGCCGGCGGTGACCGGCTGCTCGTGCCCCCGCTCGTCCACGGCGAACAACGCGGCGATCCAGGCGGTGTCCTCAGCCGTGCTGGCGGCGGCGAGCTCCAGCTCGATGTCGCCCACGATGTCGACGGGCTCCACCGCGTCGGGCGTGTCCCAGACCAGGTGGTCGGGCAGGCCCTCCTCGCCCCGCGGCGGCTCGGCGCCGTCCGGAACGTAGCCGTAGGAGCGCGACCCTCCGGCCTCCGGATCGCGCTCTGCGGGGGCGAAGCCCTTCGCGCCGGCGGTGAGGAGCGTGCCGTCCGAGCAGAGGGAGAAGTCGGTCAGCTCGGCGTTCGCCGGCGGCCACTGGCCGCTGCTGAACCAGCCCTGGTCCGGATGGCCGGGGATCTGGTAGCGGATCGGCTCGCCCTCGAGGATTCCCGTGTCCACGCCCTTGAGCCAGTGGTCGTACCAGGCGAGCGCCTCGTAGTGCAGGCTCTCCCACGGCCAGGACAGCCCGCCGGGCAGCATGAGGCTCATCCGCACATTCGGGTTCCCGCGCAGCGCCTGCCAGGAGGTGAAGGTGCTGGGCAGGTGCAGGGGCACATTGTCCCAGTCGCAGCCCAGGTAGACGGGAATGTCGATCTCGCCCAGCCGCGACTGCAGCTCGCGCGAGCGCCAGTAGCCGTCGCGCAGCGGGTGCTCCTCGCTGACCTCGCGCCATATCCGGCCGTAGGGCTCCTCCGCGGGCTGAGCGCGGACGAGGGTGCGCATCACGGCGACGATCGCCTCGCCGTTGAAGTGCTCGATGCGCTTGTGCACCAGCGGGGTGTTCAGGATGCCGCGCAGGGTGTTCATCAGCGGGCCGTGCCAGAGTCGCTCGCTCTTGGCGGCGAGGACGCCGACGGTGCTCAGCCAGGGCTGGATGAAGCCGATGTTGAGCAGGCCGTGATGCCAGCACGCTTCGTAGACGTCGTTGGTCGTGGCCACGGGGAAGATCGCCTTTAGGTGCGGCGGCTTCTCCACGGCCGCCTCCAGCTGCGCCATCGCGAAATAGCTGATGCCGATCATGCCGACGTTGCCGTCGCACCACGGCTGAGCCGCAGCCCACTCGACGACGTCGTAGAGGTCCTGCCGCTCGGTCTCGTCGAAGAGCGTCCAGGTGCCCTCCGAGCCGGAGGTGCCGCGCGCGTTGACGATGAGCTGGGCGTAGCCGCGGGGCACGAAGAAGTCGGTCGCGCCGGCCTCGATGAATCCCATCGGCGCGCCCAGGTCCTGCATCTGCCGCGGGTAGGGCGAGAAGGCGATCAGCGCGGGGAAGCGGCCATCCCCCTCGGGCCGGAACAGATCGGCGAGGAGGGTGGTGCCGTCGCGCAGCTGGATCGGCACATCGTCTGTGCGGCTGACGGTGTGGACGGGCTCGCTGAGCCCCCGGTAGTCCCGCCCCGTCGTCTGCGTCCCGTTGAGCCGGCGCTGCCCGTGCTCGATGCCCGCGACCTTCGACATCCCTGCCCCCTGTTCCTTCGGAGCCGCCTGCCCCTTCGGAGCCCCCTGTCCGCGGCGCTCCCGGACGTCTCCCGCCACGGTGCGGCACCTTCAGGATAGGGGCGCGCTCCGACCGCGGGAAGCGGCTGCGAGCGAAGCCCGCGGGTGCTCGCGTTCAGGAGGCGGGCAGCCGGGCCTCGATGCGCGATCCGCCCAGCTCGCTCGGCTGGACGCGCAGCCCGCCGCCGTAGAGCGCGAGCTGCTCGCGCAGCCGGGCGAGACCGCCCGTCTCGCCGATGACGGCACCGCCGGAGCCGTCGTCCTCGAACACGAGGCAGTAGACAGGGGCGGCGGGAGCGGACTGCGCCGTCCCCTGCGGCGGGGCCAGGGAGAGCACCAGCCGCACGTGCCCCGCCCCGCCGTGGCGCAGCGCATTCGACAGCGCCTCCTCAGCCACACGCACGAGCAGGATGCCGCGCTCCTGGCCGAGGGCTGCGCCGATGCCCTGCGCCTGCCGCAGCCTATCCTCGTCGGCCGTGAACTCCACCTCGATGCTCGCCGGGAGCCGGCCCAGCAGCGCACGCAGGGCCGCGACGACGCCGCGTCGGATCTCTGCCGGATAGAGCGCGCGGCTCAGGGAGCGGACCTCCTGCTCCCGCAGCACGTCGAGCCGCCGGATCACGGCGGAGAGCTCCTCGGCCTCCGGGGCGGGCACCCGCCGCGCGATTCCCTCCAGCTGAGCCGCGAGGACGACGAAGGCGTTCTGGACGCTGCCGTGGAGGCTGTCGGCGACCTGCCGGCGCACGCGCAGCTCCTCGGAGCGCAGCGACTCCAGCGCCGCGATCGCCAGGAGCCTCTGCCGGGCCCGGGCTCGTTCCGTCTCGCGCAGCCGGCGACGCGCGTCGGTGACGAGCACCGCCAGCGTCATCACGACGGACGCGACAACGGCTGCGCTTCCGGCCTCCGCGATGACCGCAGGGAGGTTGCCGAGGCTCAGCAGCCCGAAGGCGAGCTGCACGGCGGCGCGGAACACGCCCCCGCTCACGGCCAGAGCGGCGATGGCCCCGATGCGTCCGGGCAGCTCTCGCCGTTCCGCCCCCGACGCGCGGGCGAGCAGGGCGATCAGGGCCACGGTCGCGAGGTTCACGGCGATGCGGAGCAGGAGCGAGCCCACCGGCTCGCCCGACGGATCGGGCGCAGCGGTGCCCACCCCGAAGACGATGATCGCCTGCGTGCTGGCGAGCACCCCGAAGACGGCACCGGCGACGGCGGTGACGAGGAACACGGTGTTCCGGTCCGACAGGCGGTCCGCTTGCTCTTCCGCCGCGGCCGGACTGGCCTGCTCAGCGTTCGATGACACCGGTCTCCTCGAGGTAGCGGATCGCCGCCTCGACGCGGGGGTTGCGCAGCCCGTCCGCGCGCAGCCCGAGCGCCGCGTACACCGCGTTGAGGTGGTTGTCCACGGTGCGGGGCGCGATGCCCATGCGCTCCGCGATCGCGGTGTTGGACAGTCCCTGCGCCAGCAGTGCGAGCACCTCCCGCTGACGGTCCCCGAGGGTCTCCACCACGGAGCCGCGCCGGGGGCGCCGGGTCTGCAGCAGAGCCGGGTCCAGTGCGGTGCGCCCCTGGGCGGTCGCGCGTATCGCCGCGACCAGCGCAGGAGCGGACAGTGCCGAGCTCTTCGACAGGTAGCTCCATGCGCGCAGCTCGCCGCGGGGGATCTCCAGCAGAGTGTGCATGGCGTCGACAGCCGAGAGCAGCACGATGCCGAGCTCTGGGTTCGCCGCGCGCAGCCGCCTTCCCAGCTCGATGCCGTCCCCGTCGCCGAGCTGGATGTCCAGGAGCGCGACGTCGAGGCCGGATGCATCCAGGGAGGCGTCCGCTTCGGCGACCCCGCCCGCGCTGGCGACCACGGTGAGATCGGACACCGAGTCGAGCAGGGTGGTGAGCATCTGCCGGTACAGCGGCTGGTCCTCGACGATGCCCAGCCGGATCCGCGCTCTGCCCACGGATCCATCTTCGTCCATCGGGCTTTCCTCGCGTGGCGATCGCCCGCGGCGACGTCGGCGGGATGGCCGGGTCCCGCCCATCCCGCCCCTCGGGCGCCGGGGGGCGATTCCGAGGGGCGGGGGTTCACGGGGGGGCGACGGGGGCGCCTTCCTCGCCCGCGCCCGCGAGGGACGAGTCTCAGAAGAACACCGGCGTCGGGTTCAGCTCCTCCTCCTGCAAGGGGCGCGGGAGCCAGCCCAGCTGGACCGGCACGTCGTAGAGCCGGCCGGGGGCCAGGCGGCTCCAGA
>Ga0180221_1001211_pt1 | contig 18249 bp, 18 predicted proteins | sample eDN5th37CKraftMG_FD_151339 | JGI IMG/M metagenome (GOLD analysis project Ga0180221, IMG submission 151339) | Enriched Miracle-Growth compost microbial communities from Emeryville, California, USA - eDNA 5th pass 37_C Kraft MG (version 2) (version 2) ...
TCGGCGAGGCCCGCGCCACGCCTTCGGATGAGCCCCTGGCGCGTTACCGCGCCAGCGCGGGCTCGCTGTCCGGCAACAAGCTGCGCGCGGCCGGCTGGCAGTGGCGCATCTACCGGCAGACGCTGGGTTTGTCGGTGGCGCGCAGCGCCTGGCTGTTCGCGTGCTACGCGGTCAATGCGCTGCGCAAGCGCTGCGCATGGTGCGGCATGTTTCAATGACTGGTCATATTCAAGTGGAAGCTGAAGTTCGTGTCTTCGCTATCAAAACATAATTCCTCGCTGCCGTACCTGGTGAAGAGCCTCGTCCGGCATCGCCAGTTGATCGGCAGTCTAGTCAAGCGCGAGATCATCGGGCGCTATCGCGGCTCGGCGCTGGGGTTGCTTTGGTCGTTCTTCAACCCAATCTTCATGCTGCTGGTCTATACGTTCGTATTCAGCGTCGTGTTCAAGGCAAGGTGGCCTGGAGGGACGGAGTCGAAGACCGAATTTGCTCTGGTGCTGTTTGCAGGCCTGATGGTATTCAACTTTTTTGCCGAGTGCATCAACCGTGCGCCGACGCTCATCCTGGCCAACGTCAATTACGTGAAGAAGGTCGTGTTTCCGCTGGAAATCCTGCCTTGTGTGGCAATAGGATCAGCCTTCTTCCACCTGCTGATCAGCCTGGCCGTGTGGATCTGCTTTTATGTAGCCTTTTACGGCATGCCGCACGCCACCTTGCTGCTGTTTCCCGTGGTAGTGGCGCCATTGGCGGTGATGGTGCTGGGACTGTGCTGGTTCCTGGCGGCGCTGGGTGTGTACCTGCGGGATGTGGCCCAGTTCATCGGCATCATCACGACCGTACTCATGTTTCTGTCGCCGGTTTTCTATTCCCCTTCCATACTGCCGGAGCAATACCGGGTGTTCCTGCATCTCAGCCCGCTGACCGCCATTATCGAACAGGCTAGAAGCGTCCTTTTCTGGGGGGGCGGTATTGACTGGGTCGTGTGGGGCCTCTATTCGGTGGCGGCGATGATCGTCGCGATGCTGGGGTATGCCTGGTTCCAACGCACGCGCAAGGGTTTTGCCGATGTTCTCTGATTCGACCGCCATCTCGGTTGCCGGCCTTAGCAAGTGCTTCCACCTCTACGAGAAGCCGCGTGATCGCTTGCTGCAGATGTTCTCGTTCGGTCGGCGCCAGTACTACTCCGAATTCTGGGCCTTGCGGGATGTTTCCTTTGAGGTCCGACGCGGCGAAACCATAGGGGTCGTCGGCCGCAATGGCTCGGGCAAGTCCACGCTGCTGCAGATGATTTGCGGCACGCTGACCCCCACGGCTGGCACCATCTCCACCAACGGTCGCATTGCCGCGCTGCTGGAGCTAGGCGCGGGCTTCAATCCGGAATTCACCGGGCGCGAGAATGTCTATCTGAACGCGGCCATCCTCGGGTTGTCGCGCCAAGAAACCGACGAGCGCTTCGACGACATCGCGGCGTTCGCTGACATCGGCGACTTTATCGATCAGCCAGTCAAGATGTACTCCAGCGGCATGTATGTGCGCCTGGCCTTTGCCGTCGCGATCAATTCGACGCCAGATATCCTGATCGTCGACGAAGCCCTGGCGGTGGGCGATGTGCGATTCCAGTACAAGTGCATGCGCCGCATCAAGGATATTCAGGACGCGGGGTCGTCGGTGCTATTCGTCAGCCACGACGTCGGTTCGATCCGCAGCCTTTGCCAGCGGGCGATCTGGCTCGACAGGGGACAGTTGCGCCAGATTGGCGATGTGCTGGGAGTGACCAGCCGCTATGCTGAATTTATGTACCAGGACGATGCGGCGGATACAAACGGCGGCAGCAATCCTGTATCGGAACCGGGGGAACTACAGGCTGGCGCGGGGTCTGGTGCCGCCGCATCCGGCAATGGGTTACAACTGCATTTGGACAGCAAGCCCGCCTCGCACTGGGGTTCGCAAACCGGATTGATTCAGCACGCCGCCGTGCACGGAGCAACGGGAAGCAAGGCAGATGTTTTCGACTGGGGCGAAGATATCTGCGTGCGTATCGTCTTTGCGCCGCCCGCCGGCGTGGCGCTCGGCAAAGTCAGCGTCGCTTTTTCCATCAAGAATGAAAAGGGGGCAGACCTCCTGGTGTCGAGTACCCAAGAGGAGGGCATTTCCTTGTCGACGGCGGCCGGAAGCGAAAACCTAATTGCCGAATTCCGCTTTCGGAATTCGTTGGTCCCGGGGAAGTATCTCCTGGTGGCGGCGTTGGAAAATACAGCCACCACCGATGCGGCGTATTTCGAGTACCTGGAGGGCGCGCATTATTTCTCTGTGGTCGCGCCGACTCGCTACATGGGGGTATTTCGCCCTCCAGTCGACATCACTATTTCGGATAATGCACGATGAGCAATGCGAGCATAAACAGCCAGACCTACTGGAACGACCGCTTTGACCAGGATTGGGAGTCAAACCTGGGTAGGGAGCAGTCGCGCTTTTTTGCAAAAGTCGCGGTGGATAACATGCCCGAGTGGCTGAAGTCGCTCGCGCGCGCCGAAGGCTGGTCGATTTGCGACTGGGGATGTGCCCAGGGCGACGGCACTGAAGTACTGGCGGACTACCTCGCCCCGGCCACTATGACGGGAGTGGATTTCGCGGAAGCCGCCATCGAGAAGGCGCGTGCCACCTATGGCCGGTTGAGATTCGAAACCCAGGATTGGGTCGCTGATCCGGCCGTAGCGGAACAGTTTGACGCGGTGTTTTCCTCCAACACGCTGGAGCACTTTTCCGATCCGTTCTCTGTGTTGGCGCAGCTCTTTCGCCGTGCCACGCGTTGCGTGATCCTCGCTCTGCCATATCGCGAATTGATCCGGGTTTCGGAACATTTCTACACGTTCACCGGCGAGAATATTCCGCTCATTCCTGACCCTGAATGGTCCCTGGTGCATGGCGCGGCCGTCGATTGCCGGGCGATGGAGCCGACCTACTGGCAAGGGGAGCAGGTGTTGCTTGTTTATGGTCGGCGCGATTGGGTGGCCGAGGTCGGCTTGGCATTAGGGGATGCGTACATGCAGGCCGACACGCCTGTCCAGTCGACGGCGATGGCGGATCTGACGGCGCGCATCGCGGAACTGAGCGAGAAGCTGGAGCAGTATTGCGCGCGGAACGATTCGTTGCAAGCACATAATGAAGCCCTGCAGGCGCGCAATGAAGAGCTGCATGAGCGCGAGAAAGCGTTGCAGGTGGAGACGCAGGCGCTTCAGTCGAGTCTGTCCTGGCGTATGACTAAGCCTCTGCGGGCGCTCGCAAGGTTGCTGGGCAAATAACGAATTCACGCAGGCGCCGGCATGATGCCGGCAGAACTGCGTGGCAAACGGAAAAATCCATCACATGAAGAGGCTCAACGGTTTCGCCGTATCCTGGTTTTTCGCGCCCTACATCGGTTCGGCCGATCTGGATTTCTTCAAGCGCATCAAGGATACGAATATTTCCTATACGGTGGTCCAGGCCGCACGCGAGAGGCGCGACGACCAGGTGCTGAAATTCGCATCCACTGATTTCGAGCGCATCGAGGTTGCCGTCGATCACGCCAACCCGCGCACGGAATCGGCGCGCAAGGCGTTCGTCAAGGCCGCAGTGGAGGCCTTCGAGCGCGCCGGCAAGCAATACGATTTCATCATCTCGCATTCCAACGAGCTGATCAGCCACGCCGCGGCGGCCGAGATCAAGAAGCGGCATCCCGAATTGCCCTGGATCACGTATTTCGGCGATCTGTTCGTGCGCAACCCGTACGTGACGCCGGGCTTCCCGCTGGCCGCAGAAGACCGCGCCATCGAGCGCGACACGCTGCGCCAGGCTGACCGCGTCATCCTGAACAACGCCTACCAGCGCGACTTGATGTTCACCGGGGACCTCGCTCCCCTGGTGGACAAGGCGGTGGTCGTGCCGCACTGTTTCGACCCTCGGATGTACCCCCAGTCGGCAACGCAAAGTAACGACAAGTTCGTCTTTTCCCATCTGGGCATGCTGTACTACATCAAGCGCACGGCAACGCCGGTGTTGCGCGCGGTGGATCGCCTGCTCGAAATCTATCCGGATTATCGCGGCCGGTTCGAGGTGCGGTTCTATGGGGCGTCGGCCAGCGAATCCGACCTGCACGAGCATGCTGCAATGCGCAATCCGACCCATGTGCGGTTCGAGGAGCCGGTGTCGTATGGGGAAAGCCTGCGCCTGATGTGCGAAGCCGACGCCCTGTTGCTGATCGACGGGCTGTTCTCCCAGGAAGAGGACGGGCTGGACTGCAATCCTTTCTTCCCGGGCAAATTGACGGACTACATGGGTGCGCGCCGTCCCATCGCGTCTGTCACCATGGCCAAGGGGCCGACCGCGGATATCATGGGGCGCGCCGGGAACCTCATTGCCGACGGCCGTATCGATCGCATTGCCTATGTATTGAAACGATACATAGACAAGAAGATCACCCCCGATTATTCGGTTTACAACGAGTACACCGTCGACAAGGTGGCGCCGCAGATGGAAAGCGCGATCCGGTCGGTACTGAAGGTTTGAGACATGAGCAATTACGACGTCATCATCGTGGGCACCGGCTTCGCCGGGTCTATCCTGGCCGAGCGCCTGGCCTCCCAGCAGGGCCGGCGCGTGCTGCTGATCGAACAGCGCGATCACGTGGCCGGCAACATGTACGACTACCAGGACGAGCACGGCATACGGGTGCACAAGTACGGCCCGCACCTGTTCCGCACCAATAGCCCGCGCGTGCTGGCATACATCTCCCAATTCACGGGCTGGCATCCGTACCAGCACCGCGTGCTGGCCGAAGTGCAGGGCCAACTGGTGCCCGTGCCGTTCAACCTGACCTCGCTGGAAAAGCTGCTGCCGGACCAGGCGGCCGAATTGAAGGACCTGCTGGTCGGCGAGTTCGGCATGGACGTCAAGGTGCCGGTGTCGGTGCTGCGCAAGCACGACGACGTGCGCATCCGCGAGCTGGGCGATTTCATCTTTCAGAATATCTACCTGAACTACACCACCAAGCAGTGGGGCGACAAGCCCGAGAACCTGGATTTCGAAACGATCACGGCGCGCGTGCCGGTGCACCTGTCGTACGACGACCGGTATTTCCAGGAAAGCCACCAGGCCTTGCCCAAGGATGGCTACACGGCGATGTTCGAGAAAATGCTGGCCCATCCGCTGATCGAGGTGCGCCTGAACACCAAGGCCAGTCAGCTGCTGAGCCTGCAGGCCGATACCGGCGCCGTGCTGTTCGAAGGCCGCCCGTTCGATGGCACGGTGATCTACACCGGCGCCCTGGATGAGCTGTTCGGCTACTGCTATGGCGAGCTGCCGTACCGGTCGCTGCGCTTCGACCTGGAGACGCACGACATGGACTACTACCAGCCGACCGCCACGGTGAATTACCCCAATACCCAGGCCTACACGCGCATTACCGAGTACAAGCACCTGATGGGCGTCAAGCCGGCCAAGACGACCATCATGAAAGAGTACCCGCAGGAATACGACCGGCGCGTGCCTTCCAAGAGCATCCCGTACTACCCCATACCCAAGGACAGCAACGCCGAGCTGTACGCCAAGTACCTGAAGCTGGCCGAGTCGTTCGAACGCCTCAAGCTGGTGGGCCGGCTGGCCGAATACCGCTACTACGACATGAACAACATCATCGAGCGTGCGCTCGATGTCTATGAAAAAGAATTCGCGGATGGGTCGAAGTAATGCCGAAGGTAAGCGTAGTCGTCCCGGTCTACAACCTCGAGTTCTATATTGAACGCTGCCTGGCCTCGCTGGCCCGGCAGACATGCCAGGACATCGAAGTGCTGGTGGTCAACGATGGCGGCACCGATGACAGCCAGTTGATCATCGATGAATACGTGGCGCAGTATCCGGCCATGTTCAAGTCGTTCATCAAGCCCAACGGCGGACACGGGGCGGCCTGCAATTACGGCATCGAGCGGGCGACCGGCGAGTACATCATCATCGTCGACGGGGACGATTTCCTCGACCCCGATGCGATCGAGTTCATGTACGACAAGGCGCAAGAAACCGGCGCCGACCTGCTGATCGGCAACTTGCGCTATTACTTTGTCGGCCGCACCCAGTCGTTCAAGCCCGTGCCGTTCGAGTCCGAGCGCGAACTGTCGGACGCTGACCGCGACCTGCTGTACAGGAACTGGGCCACCCCGTGCGGCCGCATCTACCACCGTTCGATCTTCGCGGACCCGGACGTGCGCCTGCTGCCGGGTATCTTCTTTGCCGACGCCAACTTCGTGCCCAAGAGCTACCTGGTGGCGAAGAAGATCTACTACGTCGACAAGGAACTGTACAACTACGACAATACGCGCCCGACGCAGTCGATGCAGCAGACCGACAAGCGCATCCTCAACATCGTCCCGGCGTTGCAGGACATGCTGGCGTTCTATCGCAAGAAGGGGCAGTTCGACGCCAAGCGCAAGCAGTTGATGTGGTATGTGGGCATGCACTGCGTCGCCTGGATCCGCCGGGTCAAGACGCTGGTCGGCTACCCCAAGCTGAAGGCGCTGCAAGAGGTCTTCGCCGTGGCCGACGAGAATTTCGGCGACGACTGGCTCAAGACCGGCATTATCTGGGACGAGTTCGGCCGCAAGGTGCATCGCGGCGTCAAGATCGCGCGCGCGTTCAACTATGCGCCCATCGCGGTTTTCTGGCGGCTGACCGGGCCGTGCTCCAGGATCGACCGCGGCGTGGAAAGCGTGCTGAACTTCCCGCTGCGTGCCTATCGGGCGGTCAAGCGGCGCCTGCTGGCGCGCCTGGGCTCGATGCTCTAATACGTTCCGATATTTACAGAACGGCGTATATTCTGGCGCCAACCGCGCTTATTCATGGAGTACGTGTGTCCAAACTGAAAACGGCGGGCGGTGCGCTGTGGCGCCGCCTGAAGGCCCTGTGGAGCCCGGCGCCCCCCGAGGCGCCGCCCAAGCCGCTGACCGCCCGGCAGCAGAACGACATCGACTGGCCGACTTTCCGCGATACGGTGCTATCCCGGCGCGGCGAGTACAAGGGCGTATTCATACAGAACCGCACCATCGACTGGGACGTGCCCTTGTTCCAGCGGCCGCAGCATATGTGCACCGCCTTCGGCAAGCTGGGTTACCTGGTGATTTACCGGACGATCAACGGCGAGTTCGACGACGTGATCGGATTCCGCGATATGGGCCATAACGTCTGGCTTACCAATTCGCCGGAGATCGACAACATAGAGGGCGCGGTGCGGTCCATCTACAGTACCGTCGACGCGACTGCTCCGGAAGCCCTCGCCGGGTTCCGGGAAAAAGGCAAGATCATCTACGAGTACATCGACCATATCGACGAGGCCGTGTCGGGCGCGACCCGGCTGCAAATGCTGGCCGAGGCGCGCGACCATGCGTTCGCGGGCGGCGTCGACTACATCGTCGCCTCGGCGCGCGCCCTGGAACAAGAAGCGCTCGCGGTTCGTCCGCGCGAGCAGGTCATCTATGTGCCGAACGGCGTGGACTGTTCTCACTATCGGAAAGACTGGTCCGGGGTCGAGCTGCCCGCGCCGTATCGCGATTTCCTGGCCCGGCACGACAGGATCGTCGGTTATTTTGGCGCCTTGGCCCCATGGCTGTGGTACGACTTGATCGCCGAACTGGTTGCCAGCCGACCCGATTGCGGCTTCGTTTTCATCGGCCCAGACTACTTTGGCGGTTCCGAGCGCCTGCCCAAGGCCGACAACTTCACCTGGCTGGGCCCGATCGATTACCGAGTGCTGCCGGCCTATGCCAAGCATTTCGATGTCGCGCTCATTCCTTTCGCGCATGGCGACGTCGCGCGCACCACCTCGCCCTTGAAATTGTTCGAGTATTTCGCCATGGAAGTGCCGGTGGTGGTGACCTCCTCCATGGACGAGTGCTGTGCTTATCCACAGGTGCTGTCGGCGCAGGACGGCGAGCAGTATTCCGCGGCGATCGACGAGGCGTTGCGACGGCGGGCTGACCCCGATTTCGGTCGAAGCCTGGCCCAGCTCGCCGATGCCAACGACTGGACCGTCCGGGCCCGCTCACTGGAACATCTGTTCAGCCAGGTATCATGATCCCCGCTTGATTGCCCGCTCCGCGAGGGCGGGCGCGGCAGGCGCACGTGATATGCGGCTTGTGTTGTACATTTCCTGCTTCTACCGCACCGCCCCGCTTTGATGCCTACTCGCATTCTCATCGTCCGCACATCGTCGCTTGGCGACCTGGTGCACATGCTGCCGGCCATCTCCGACATTGCCCGGCATGTGCCCGACGCCGTGATCGACTGGGTCGCGGAAGAGGCGTTTGCCGAAATCCCCGCCTGGCATCCGGCCGTCCACGAGGTCATCAAGGTGGCGCACCGCCGCTGGCGCAAGGCCTGGTGGTCGGAGCCGGTGAAGGCCGAGCGGCGGGCCCTGGCCGAGCGGCTGCGCGCCGTGCAGTACGACGTGGTGCTGGACATGCAGGCCCTGTTGAAATCGGCCTGGCTGGTGCGCCAGACGCGCGGCGTGCGCCATGGGCTGGACTGGCGTTCGGCCCGCGAGCCGCTGGCTTCACTGTTCTACCAGGTGCGCCACCGGGTGGAGTTCTGGCAGCCGGCCGTCATACGCCAGCGCACCCTGGCCGCGCTGACTTTCGGCTACACCTATAGCGGGCCGCCCGATTTCGGCTTGCAGGCGTTTGCGCGACAGGCACAGGCCGAGGCCCGCGCGTGCGCCGCGGCGCCCGAGCAGTGCGCGCGCCCGCATCATCATCTGAACACCGATTACGGCTATGCGGTCATCATGCCGTCGGCCAGCCGCGACGACAAGCTCTGGCCGGAAGACGACTGGCGCGCCGTCTTCGCGCGCCTGCGCGAGGCGGGCTGCACCCTGCGCCTGCTGGCCGGCAATCCGCAGGAAGCCGAGCGCGCCCAGGCGCTGGTGGCCGGCATCGACGGCGCGGAAGTGCTGCCGCGCATGGACCTGACGGCCATCGCCCGCCAGCTGGCCGGCGCGCGCCTCATGGTGGGGCTGGACAGCGGCCTGACGCATCTGTCGGCCGCCCTGGGCCGGCCGACCATCGGCATCTACCGCGCCTCCACCCCGGTGCGCACGCCCCTGGTGGGGCCCAGCTTCACGGCTAGCCTGGGGGACCGCGGCGCTCCGCCTTCGCGCGAGGCGGTGCTGGCCTCGGTCGGCCAGGCGCTGGCGGCAGGCTGACATGGGCCGGCCCGCCGCCTTCCAGGCCGGGCGCCGCCCTGTGGCGCGCTGAGATGCGGCGCGGCGTCTATACCCTGGCTTTATACGCGGCGGCGCCGCTGGCCTGGCTGTGGATGGCGCGCCGCGCCCGGCGCGCCGGCGGCGACTGGGGCATTTTCTCGGCCGCGCGCTTCGGCCGGGCCGATTCCGCCGCCCCGGCGCCATTTGCCCGGCCGCCGGTGTGGGTGCACGCCGTCAGCCTGGGCGAAACCCGCGCCGCCCAGCCCCTGGTGCAGGCGCTGCTGGAACGCGGCCTGCCGGTGCTGCTGACGCATACGACCGCCACCGGCCGGGCCGAAGGGGCGCGCCTGTTCCCGGCCGCCATCGCCGCCGGGCAGCTGCGCCAGACCTGGCTGCCGTACGATTTCCCGGGCGCGGCGCGCGGCTTCCTGGCCCGCTACGCGCCGCGCTGCGGCCTGCTGATCGAGCGGGAGGTGTGGCCCAACCTGCTGGCCCAGGCGCGCCGCCTGGGGGTGCCCATGGCGCTGGTCAGCGCGCGTTTCTCGGCCTCGTCGCTGCGCCAGGCGGCGTGGCTGGGCCGGGCGCTGCGCGAGGCGCTGGCGGGCCTGGACGCGGTGCTGGCGCAGACGCCCGAAGATGCCCGGCGCCTGGAGCAGGCCGGGGCGCGCGCCGTGCAGGTGACCGGCAACCTGAAATTCGACCTGGCCCTGCCGCCGGACCAGGTCCAGGTCGGGCAGGCCTGGCGCCGCGCGCTCGGCCGGCCGGTCGTGGCGGTGGCCAGCACGCGCGAGGGCGAGGAGGCGATGTTCGCGCCCGCCATGCGCGCGCGCGCGGGCGGCGGCCGGCCGGTGCTGTACCTGCTGATTCCCCGGCACCCGCAGCGCTTCGACGAAGCCGACGCGCAATTGCGCGCGGCCGGCTTGGTCCACGTGCGGCGGTCGCGGGCCGCGGCGCCGGACCAGGCGCTGCCGCCGGTGGCGGGCGAGGTCGACGCCGTGCTGGGCGATACGCTGGGCGAGATGGCGTTCTACTATGCCGCCGCCGATGTCGCCATCGTGGCGGGGAGCTTTGCGCCCCTGGGCGGGCAGAACCTGATCGAGGCCTGCGCGGCCGGCGTGCCGGTGGTGGTGGGACCGCATACGGACAATTTCAAGCAGGCGGCCGAGGACGCCATCGCCGCCGGCGCCGCGCTGCGCGCACCCGATGCCCCGGCGGCCCTGGATGCCGCGCTGGCGCTGCTGGACGACGACGCGCGCCGCCAGGCCATGGGGCAGGCCGCCCGGCGCTGGGCGGCCGGGCATGCCGGCGCCACGCAGCGTACGCTGGCGGCGCTGGCGCGCTGGTTGTAGGCGTGGCGGCGGGCGGCCGGCGTCAACCGCCGGCCAAGGGGTCCGCCGCGGCGGGTTCGGCAGGCTCCAGGGCGTAGCCGATGTCGCCGGCGACCTCGCGCAGAATGTCCTGGGCCAGGTTGAAGGCCGTGTTGGCGGCTGGCACCCCCGCATAGATGGCGTTCTGCAGCAGCACCTCCTTGAGCTCGTCGGGCGTCAAGCGCGAGGCATCGGCGGCGGTGAGGGCGGCGCGCACGTGCAGCTCGAATTCTTCCCAGCGGCCCAGCGCGAGCGTCACGGCCAGTACCATCATGCGGCGCGACTTGTGCGGCAGGCCCGGGCGGCTCCAGATATCGTGCCACGCGTAGCGGGTGATCAGGTTCTGGTAATCGGCGGTGAAGCCGGTGGCCCGTGCCAGCGAGCGTTCGACCCAGGCATCGCCCAGCACGGCGCGGCGGTTGGCCAGGCCTTGTTCGAAATCGTCTTTGCGGCTCATGGTGCATTCCCCCAGGGTGGATGGCGTCATGCCAGGCAGAAAAACGGCCGGGAAGATTCCCGGCCGTCTGCGCGCACGAATCTGCTTCAGTTCACGCTGATGTGGTTGGCCTTGACCACATCCGCCCAGCGGGCTTCTTCGGCGGCGATGAACTGGGCGAAGTCTACCGCGCTGGAGCCCACGGCGGTCAGGCCCAGCTTGGCCAGCTTGTCGCGAGTTTCGGGGCGTGCCAGCGCTTTCTGCACAATATCCTGCAGCTTGGCGACGACCTCCGGCGGCGTGCCGGCGGGCAGGAAGAAACCGTTCCACTCGGCGACGTCGAAATCGGCGATGCCCGCCTCGGCGACGGTCGGCACGTCCGGCAGCTCGGGCATGCGCCGGGCCGAGGAGACGGCCAGCGCCTTGAGCTTGCCGCCCGTCACGTAGTTCAGGCTGGAGGCGGCGTTGGCGAAATACACGTCGACCTGGCCGCCCATGACGTCGACGATGGCTGGCGCGCCGCCCTTGTAGGGCACGTGCAGGACGTCGATGTCCGCGTCCTTCTTCAGCAGTTCGCCGGCCATCTGGGCGAGGCTGCCCGGACCGTACGAGGCATAGGTGTAGCGGCCCGGCTTGGCCTTGGCCGCCTGGATGAAGTCCGGCAGGCTGTTGAACGCCGAGCCGGTCGCCGCCACCAGGATGTTGGGCACGGTCACGGCTTGCGAGACCGGGATGAAATCCTTCTTGGCGTCATAGGGCAGCTTGCGCAGCACGGGGTTGATGGCGAAGGCGGAAGCGTCGTACAGGACGGTGTAGCCGTCGGGCTTGGCGCGCGCCACATAGGCGGCGCCGATCGAGCCGCTGGCGCCGCCCTTGTTCTCGATCACCACGCTCTGGCCGGCCACCGCGCTCATGCCCTCGGCGATGATGCGGGCGGCGTTGTCGGCGCCGCCGCCGGCCGAATACGGCACTACCAGGGTGATCGGCTCGCCCGGATACCCGGCCGCGTGTGCCGGCAGGCCGGCCAGGCCGATCGCGGCGGCGGCCGCCAGCGCGCTCCAGCGCCATGTCGTGGTTTTGCTCATGTTTATCCTCCTCCTGTGCGGGGACGTTCAGTGATTTCTCGGTTGTGGCGCGCCGTCGTCAGACGGTCGCGATGGGGTTGACCGGAGCGCCCACCAGTCCCGGGACATGGATGGGCGCGGCGGTCAGGAAAAAGGCGTGGCGGCCGTGTTCGCGCAGCCAGCGCGCCAGGGGGGTCAGATGCCAGAGCTCGCCCAGCGGCAGGCCCAGCTTGACCAGGCATTGCTCGTGCAGCGGCAGGAGCGCTCCCTGGCCGGCGCGCAGGCTGTGGTTGCGCAACTCCACGGCGTGGTTGTCGGCGGCAATGGCGGCGATCCTGCTGTCCTTGATCCAGGCCAGCAGCGCCGGGTCGTCGCCGTCGAGGACCGCGCAACTGGTGCGCAGGCGCTCCTGCTCGGCATCGTCCAGGGTGAGCGCCAGATCCGCCAGGCCGGTGTGCAGGCACAGTACGTCTCCCGGCCGCACGCTGACGCCATCGCTGCGCATGACCGCCATCAGGTCGGCATGCGAAACCTTGCGCTGTGCGTCGCCGAAGTGCGCGCGCAGGTCGACCAGCACGCCGCGCCCCTGGATGCCATGCCGTGCCATGGGCGCGATCGACAGGTCGCGCGTGCCGGCGAAGCCGTCGGCATGCGGCTCGCTCACTGTGAAGCCGTTGTAGCCGACGGGAGCAGCCGTGCCGTTGCCGTGCGCATCGAACAGCGTGTTGACATGGCCGAGCGCGTCCCATTGAGTGGAATACTGCGGCGACAGCGTGACGCTGTCGTCGCTGATGACGTCTGTGGCGCCAGGCACATCGCGCGCCAGGGGATAACGGTAGACCGGCACGCCGTTCTTCTCGGCCGGCCGGATAACCGGGCCTTGGCGCCTGGGGTTGAGCACCGGCGCGCGCGGCACGGTCAGCGGCAGGCTCAATGAAAAAGACAGCCCTTCGCGTATTTCGGCGATCGCGGCGAGCCGCGCCTGGCGGTCCATGAAATTCAGGGTGCCCAGCTGGTCGTCGGGACCGAAATCCCCCCAGTTCGACCCGTCGGGCCGGCGGCTGTAGCGCGAAGCCGGTTCCATGGTGGATGTCTCCTTTGATCTTGGTACGGGATGCAGCCTACAGCACCGCTGCTTCGCGGAGCAGCCGTTCGATGTCCGCGTCTGCATAGCCGAGGTCGGCCAGGATCGCGCGGCTGTGCTGGCCCAGGCCCGGCGCGCCGGGGGCCGGAGCGGAAGGCGGCGCGGCTTCATCCTGCGCGCCGAAGTGAGCCCAGCGCGCCAGCCCCAGGTACTTGCCCGCCTGGGTGTTCTCATACTCGCGCAGAAAGCCCATGGCCCGGACCTGGGGATGATCGAACATGTCCTCCACCCGGTTGACCACCGCGCAAGGCACGCTCTGGCCGAAACGCTCGGCCCAGTTGCGCGCGGTGTCGGCCGCCAGCGCCCGGCGCACCAGGGGGATCAGCACGGCGGCCTGGGCGGCGCGCTTTTTCACGGTGTCGTAATCCGGATGCCCGGCCAAGTCGGGCAAGCCCAGGTGGGTGCACAGCGCCTGCCAGAAATGGGGCGTGTTGGCGGAAATGTACAGGTAGCCCTCGCCGGTGGGGTGGATGCCTGTGATCCCGCCCGAACGCATGTCGCGTTCGATGTGCAGGGGTTCGCCCTCGGCGTAGACCAGGCGCGCCGACTGCATCGCCAGCGCGGCGCCCAGCAGCGACACTTCGATGGCCTGGCCCCGGCCGGTGCGCTCGCGCTGGTAGAGGGCGGCCGCGACGCCGTTGGAGATCAGCGCCGCGCCGTAATAGTCGACCACCGAGCCGTACAGGATCTCGGGTGGGCCATCTGCCTTGCCCTGGGAGGCGCACATGCCCGTCATCGACTGCAGCACCTGGTCGTAGCCGGCATGGCGGGCCATCGGACCCTTCGCGCCGTAGCCGGTCATGGCGCAGTAGACCAGCCGGGGATTCAGCGCGGCCAGTGTGGCGTAATCGATGCGCAGCCGCTCGGGCACGCCTGGCCGGAAGTTGTGTACCAATACGTCCGCTTCGCGTACCAGGCGCGTCAGCACCTCGTAGCCCGGCTCGCTCTTGAGATTGAGGCAAAGGCCGCGCTTGTTGCGGTTGATACCCAGAAACGCGCGGCTCTCAGCCGCCAGCGTGGAGGGATACTTGCGCAGGTTGTCGCCTTCCGGCGGTTCGATCTTGATGATCTCCGCACCCATGTCGCCGAGCAGCGCGCAACCATAGGGGCCGGCGATGTAGGCGCTCAGGTCCAGCACTTTGATGCCGGCCAGCGGCAGGCCGTCCGGGGAAACGTGTGATGTCATGGTCCAGTCTGTGTAAGAGGTCGGCTCAGGCGGGCCGGCCGGCGGCCAGCAGCACGTCACGGGCGCGGCGCACGAAGGGGGCGTCGATCATCTTGCCGTCCAGCAGGAACGCGCCTACGCCGGGATGTGCGCGGCTGGCGGCCACGATCCGCTGGGCGGCGTCGATTTCCGCGGCGCTGAAGCCAAAAACGTCATTGGCGATGGCGATCTGGCTGGGATGGATGCAGGATTTGCCCAGCAGGCCGAGCGAGCGGGCCAGCTGCGCCTCGGCACGAAAGCCGTCCGGGTCGGACACGCGCGGGTATGCGGCATCCATGGCGAACTTGCCGGCGGCGCCGGCCGCCACACGCAGCGCCAGCATCAGCGCGTGCAGGGTGCGCGGCTGGTAGCGGTCGATCCCGAGCGGCTCGCACAGGTCGGCCAGGCCCAACTGCAGGCCCGCGACGCGCTCATGGGCGCCTGCCAGCTCGGCTGCCCGCGCCAGCCCGAGCGGGGTCTCGACATTGATCAGGAAGTCGCCGTTGAAGCCGGCTTGCGTCGCCGCGTCGATGGCGGCGCGCACCGCAGCGGCGCTTTCGGTTTTGGGCACATTGAGGATATCAACCGGCAGCCTGGCCAGGGCCGCCAGGTCGCCGGCGAAGTGCGGTGTATCGACTGCATTGACGCGGACGATAATTTTCTTTGCATGTTGCTTCAGCTGGCTGGCGCGGCCCGGTTCCGCCAGCCAGTCCGCGAGCCCGGCCCGCGCCGACTCCTTGCACTCCGGCGCGACCGCGTCCTCCAGGTCAAAAGACAGGGCGTCCGCCGCGCTGTTCACGGCTTTGTCGAAGAGTTCCGGGCGCGATGCCGGGACGAACAGCTTGCTTCTCATGGGGGTCTCCTGACCCGTATTCTGGTGGTGCCTGCCCGCGCCAGGGGAAAGGCGGCGTATGATCAGACGATAGAATATCTATCATCATGAACACCGATTTCCTGACGACCCTGATCGCAGTGGCCCGCCACGGCTCGATGGCGGAGGCCGCGCGCCGGCTGGGCCTGACCCACGGCGCGGTGGCGCAACAGATCCGCGCGCTGGAGCAGGAGCTGGGCGCCGCGCTGGTGGCGCGCGCCGGCCGCACGGTGCACCTGACCGCCAAGGCGACCGAATTGCTGGCGCCCATGCGCGACGTACTGGAACGCATCGAACAGATCCGCTATCTGGCCCGCTCCGACGAGGTCATGGGTGAGCTCCGGCTGGGCGCGGGCAACACCGCCTTGAATTCGATGGTGCCGGCCATCCTGGAGGAACTGGTGCGGCGTCATCCGCTGGTCAACGTCGAGATCCAGCCGGGACACTCGGCGCGCTTCTACCCCGCGATCGAGAGCGGCGAACTGGATGCCGCGATCGCGCTGGAGGCGCCTTATCCGCTGTCCAAAAGCCTGGGCTGGCAACTGCTGCGCGAAGAACCCTACGTGCTGGCGGCCGCGCCGCGCCATGCCGGCGCGGATCCGCACCGCCTGCTGGCGAGCGAACCGTTCATCCGCTATCGGCGCAGCGACTGGAGCGGGCGCCATGTGGACGATTATCTGCGTCGCGTCGGCATTACGCCGCGCGACCGGTTCGAGTTGAACGCGATCGAATCGATTGCCGTGATGGTCAGCCGGGACCTGGGCGTGGCCATCCTGCCCCGCTCGACCAATGGCGTCATCGAACGGCTCGGGCTGGCCACGCTGGACCTGCCGGCGCCGTGCGAGCCGCGCCGTTTCGGCCTGATCTGGTCGCGTGGGTCGCCGCGGCTGGCGCTGATCGAAGCGTTCCGGGAAACGGCGGTGGTGCAGTACGCGCGGCTGCCGGGCTAGGGCCTGCTCATTCTGAAAGAGCCCTGGCTTCAGGGGCGGATCTTCACCCGCTCGGGGTGCAGCTCCTGTCCCGCGGCGGCATCGCGGCCGGCGTCGTCGGGCCGGCCGCCCAGCCAGCCCTGGCCCAGGGCATAGACCCACAGGTTGGCGACCACGATCAGCACGAAAAGCACACGCATGGGCGAAAGCTCAGAAGGTTTGCGGGTCCGGCTGCGCGGCCAGCAGCGCCAGGCCGTCCAGCACGGGGCGGTCCAGGTAGACGGGCGCGGGCGGAGCGCCGGCCGCGCCACCCGCTTCGGCCAGCAGGCGTTCGGTTTCCTGTTGTACCTCGGGCCAGCCGCCGCCGGCCACATAAATGTCGGCCTGCCGGCCGAAATGCCGGCAGGCGGCCAGCCATTGGCGCGCCACGGCGCCGGCCTGCGCGGCGGCGACGCCGGACGAGATGGCCTGGTGGGTATCGGTCGGGAAGGCGGTGACCGGGCCGTCGGCCAGCGGCAGGTTGGCGGTGCCGCGCGCCAGCGAGCTGCGCATCAGGGCCGGGCCGGGCAGGATCAGCCCGCCGATGAAGACATCGTCGGGGCCGACCGTGTCGAGGGTGGTGGCGGTGCCGAACGAGGCCAGCACGAACGGCGCGTGGTCCCGCGGCAGGCGGCTGCGCACGCCCAGCAGCGATACCAGGCGGTCGGCGCCGAGCTGGGCGGGCTGGGTATAGCGGTTGCGCAGGCCGAGCAGTTCAGCGCGCGAGGTGATCCAGTGCATCGGACAGCCGTGGCGCGCCAGCGCCGCGCCGATGCCGTCGCCGCGCGCCGCCCCGGCCACGTTGACGCCCAGCGCCAGCGCCGGGCGGCGCGCCAGGGTGCCCAGCCAGTCGCCCAGGGCGTCCGGGTCCAGCGTCTCGAAGGCAATGGCGGCCGGCTCGCGCGGGCCGTCAGGGTGGTCGGGGTCCAGCCAGCCCACTTTGAGGCGGCTATTGCCGGAGTCGATGAGCAGGATCATGCTGGGGCCGTGGTTTGCGGGCGGATGGACACTTCGCCGACCGAGACGGGCACCAGCCCCTGGGCGGTCTGCAGCTGCAGGCGGCCCTGGTCGTCCAGGCCGCGCGCGGTGCCGCTGAACAGCACCGTGCCCTGGTCCACGACATTGACGGCGCGCCCCGCCAGGGCGTCGACCGCGTCGAAGCGGCGGCCGAAGGCCCCGAAGCCGCTGCTTTCCAGTTCGCGCACCGCCTCGCGCCAGGCGGCGGCGACCGCGCAGACGATGTCGGCGGCGCCGACCGGCCGGCTGCCGGATTGCTCGATGACGCAGCTCCAGTCCGCCACGGCGCGGCCCAGCGCCTGCGACAGGGTGTCGGCGTCGCGCAGGTTCAGGCCCATGCCGATCACCACCGTGTAGCCGCCCGGCACGTGCGGATCGCGGGTCGATTCGACCAGGACCCCGGCCAGCTTGGCGTCGTGCCATTGCACGTCGTTGGGCCACTTGACGCACAGCCCGCCGGCGCCGCCGGCCAGCAGGCGCAGCGCTTCACAGGCCGCCAGGCCGGCCAGCGGCGACAGCGCGGGCAGACGGCCGGCCGGCATGCGGACCGGAAAGGCGCACGAGAACATCAGGGCCGCGCCGACGCGGTTCTGCCAGGTGCGGCCGGCCCGCCCGCGGCCGGTCTGCTGCAGGTGGGTGCCCTGCAGCCATGAGCCGGCGCCGGCGCGGGCGCGCGCCAGCAGATTGGCGTTGGTGGAGCCGGTGCTGGCCGTCCAGGCGATGTCCTGGAAACCGTCCAGCCGCGCGGACAGCTCGCGCGCCAGCGCCTCGGGCGCGGGCAGCTCGGTATGGCGGGCATCGATAAGCATGGCGGCGATTGTAAGGGCATGCGCGCCGGGCCGGGCCGCGGCGCGGGTTGGTAACATGCAGTCTACGCGTTTTCCGACAGCTTTCATCCATGCCCGCACGCACCGAAACCCAGACCTTCACCGGCGAGGCCGGCCGCATCGATTGC
>Ga0180221_1001213_pt1 | contig 18220 bp, 16 predicted proteins | sample eDN5th37CKraftMG_FD_151339 | JGI IMG/M metagenome (GOLD analysis project Ga0180221, IMG submission 151339) | Enriched Miracle-Growth compost microbial communities from Emeryville, California, USA - eDNA 5th pass 37_C Kraft MG (version 2) (version 2) ...
ACCAGCCCGGCGAAGGCGAGCAAAGCGAGGATCGTGAGGCAGGCCAGCGCGAAGGGCGAGCGCGGCGCGCGCGCCGCATCGGTGCCCGGCCCGCCCGCTAGGCGGCTCCCGCCGGCGGCGGGCGCGGGCGGCGGCCCCGCTCCGCCGCCGGGCCGGCTCACGGCATCTGGCTCATGTCCTGGGCGGACATGGGCATCATGTTGGTGTTCAGATGGTACATCACCCACAGCGATCCGCTGAGCGCGATCACCACCAGCACGATCGTGAAGATCAGGGCCATCATCGTCCAGCCGCCTTCGGACTTCGTATCCATATGCAGGAAGTAGATCATATGGACAACGATCTGCACGGCGGCCAGCGCCATGATCGAGAGCGCGGTCGCCCAGATGCTGCCGAGCGCGCCGGTCATCACCAGCCAGAAGGGAATGGCCGTCAGCGCCACCGACAGGCCGAAGCCGATCAGATAGCCCTTCAGCGAGCCGTGGCCGTGGGAGGCGCCATGGGCATCGCCATGCGCGTCGCCGTGCCCGTGCGCGGCGTTGTCATGGGCATGGGCTTCGGTGGTCATCGCAACATCCCGAGCAGGTAGACGAAGGTGAAGACGCCGATCCAGACGACGTCGAGGAAGTGCCAGAACATGCTGAGGCACATCAGCCGCCGCCGGTTGGCCCGGATCAGCCCGTGGCGGCCGACCTGCGCCATCAGCGTGACCAGCCAGATCAGGCCCATCGTGACGTGCAGCCCGTGCGTGCCGACGAGCGTGAAGAAGGCGGAGAGGAAGGCGCTGCGCTGCGGGGTGGCGCCCTCGGCGATCATGCCGGCGAATTCGTGAAGCTCGATGCCGATGAAGGCGAGGCCGAACAGCCCCGTCACCGCGAGCCAGAGCTGCGTCGGCCGGACGCGCCCTTTCTCCATCGCCAGCATCGCGAAACCGTAGGTGATGGAGGAGAGGAGCAGCATCGCCGTGTTGACCGCCACCAGCGGCAGCTCGAACAAATCCCTTGGCGAGGGGCCGCCCGCATAGCTTCCGCCCAGCACGCCGTAACAGGCGAACAGGACCGCGAAGATGAGGCAATCGCTCATCAGGTAGATCCAGAAGCCGAGCATGGTGCTGCCGCCTTCGGCATGGTCATGCTCGTCGACCAGATGGAAGACCGGCGCGCGCGGCGCGGCTCCGGTGGCGGGGGGCAGGGTGATGGTCGACGCCATGATTGTCAGGCCTCCGCCGCCGCGAGCAGGTGCGTCCGCTCGCCTTCCGCGCGCGCCACGTCCTCGACCGGGATGTGGAAATCGCGCCTGTAGTTGAAGCTGTGGCCGATCGCGACGGCGAACAGCCCGACGAGGCTGATCGCGGCCAGCCACCACATGTACCAGATCATGCCCACCGCGAAGGTGGTGCTGAGCGCGGCGAGGATCACCCCCGCGCCCGTGTTCCGCGGCATGTGGATCGGGCGGAAGCCGTCGACAGGCCGGCGATAGCCCCGGCTCTTCATGTCCTGCCACGCATCGAGATCGTGGACGACGGGCGTGAAGGCGAAATTATAAGCCGGCGGCGGCGACGAGGTCGACCATTCGAGCGTGCGGCCGTGCCAGGGATCGCCCGTCGTGTCGCGCAGCTTCTCCCGATTGCGGATGCTGACGTAGAACTGCACCAGCATGGCGGCGATGCCTATCGCGATCAGGACCGCGCCGAAGGCGGCGATGACGAACCAGATCTGGAGCGACGGGTCCTCGAAGTGACGCAGGCGCCGCGTCACCCCCATCAGGCCGAGCACATAGAGCGGCATGAAGGCGAAATAGAAGCCCGTCACCCAGAACCAGAAGGACACCTTGCCCCAGAAGGGATCGAGCTTGAAGCCGAACGCCTTGGGAAACCAGTAATTGATCCCCGCGAACAGCCCGAACAGCACGCCCGCGATGATGACGTTGTGGAAATGGGCGACGAGGAACAGGCTGTTGTGCAGCACGAAGTCCGCCGGGGGCACCGCCAGCAGCACGCCCGTCATCCCGCCGATCACGAAGGTCAGCATGAAGGCGATCGTCCACATCATCGGCAGCTCGAAACGGATGCGGCCGCGATACATGGTGAACAGCCAGTTGAAGATCTTGGCGCCCGTCGGGATCGAGATCACCATCGTCGTGATCCCGAAGAAGGAATTCACGCTGGCGCCCGATCCCATGGTGAAGAAATGATGCAGCCAGACGAGATAGGAGAGGATGGTGATGACCACCGTTGCATAGACCATCGACGAATAGCCGAACAGCCGCTTGCCCGAGAAGGTGGACGTGACTTCGGAAAAGACGCCGAACAGTGGCAGGACGAGGATGTAGACCTCCGGATGGCCCCAGATCCAGATGAGGTTCACATACATCATCGGATTACCGCCCATCGTGTTCGTGAAGAAGGCGGTGTCGGCGTAACGGTCGAGCGAGAGCAGGGCGAGGACGGCGGTGAGCACCGGGAAGGCCGCGACGATCAGCACGTTGGTGCACAGCGACGTCCAGGTGAAGACGGGCATCCTCATCATCGTCATGCCGGGCGCGCGCATCTTCACGATCGTCGCGATCAGGTTGATGCCCGACAATAATGTCCCCACGCCGGCCACCTGCAACGCCCAGATATAATAATCGACGCCGACGTCGGGGCTGCCCGCGATCCCGGAAAGCGGCGGATAGGCCAGCCAGCCGGTGCGCGCGAACTCGCCCACGAACAGCGACATCATGACGATCGCGGCGCCCGCCGCCGTCATCCAGAAGCTGAAATTGTTGAGGAAGGGGAAGGACACGTCGCGCGCGCCGATCTGGAGCGGCACGACATAGTTCATCAGCCCCGTGACGAGCGGCATCGCCACGAAGAAGATCATGATCACGCCATGGGCGGTGAATATCTGGTCGTAATGATGCGCGGGGAGATAGCCGTCGTTCGCGCCGAAGGCCACGGCCTGCTGGATGCGCATCATGATCGCGTCGGCGAAGCCGCGCAGCAGCATCACCAGCCCCAGGATCATGTACATGACGCCGATCCGCTTGTGATCGACGCTGGTGATCCATTCGCGCCACAGATAGCCCCACAGGCGGAAATAGCTGATCGCCGCGACCACGGCGACGCCGCCGAGCGCCACCATCGCGAAGGTGGCGACCAGGATCGGCTCGTGGATCGGGAAGGATTCGGGCGTCAGGCGGCCGAACAGCATCTTGAGGAGGGCGGGGTTGTCGAGCATGTCTGCCTCTGTCGGCTTATGAGCGGGCCGCTGCGCGCGCGCCGGGGAGCGTGGCGGGGGCGGCGTTCCGGGCGGTGGGCGCGGCTTCGTCGGGCGGCGCGGGCGGCATGGGCACGGGCGTAGGCATGTCCATCGCCTTGTGGCCCGCCGCCTTGTGCGCATCGTGGTGCATCATGTCGGCCATGCAGGTCTCGCCCGGCCGCACGCACATGTTGAGGATGGCGCGGTAGAGATCCGGGGCGACGGAGGCGTAGCGGCGCACCGGCACATTCTCGCTGGGCCGTTCGAGCAGCAGATAGCCGGCCCGGTCCAGCGAGCCGCCACGGCCCCTCACCTCGCGCACCCAGCGGTCGAAGCCCGCCTGGTCGAGCCCGTGGAAGGCGAAGCGCATGCCCGAAAAGCCCGCGCCGCTGTAATTGGCGGAAAAGCCCTCATATCGGCCGGGCCTGTTGACGACGGCGTGGAGGGGCGTCTCCATCCCCGGCATCGCATAGATCTGCCCGGCGAGCGCGGGGATGTAGAAGGAGTTCATCACCGAGGACGAGGTGATCCTGAAATGGATCGGCACGTTCACCGGCGCGGCAAGCTCGTTCACCGTCGCGATGCCGAGGTCGGGATAGATGAACAGCCATTTCCAGTCGAGCGCGACCACCTCCACCTCCAGCGGCCTGGTGTTCGGCGCCACGGGCTGTCCCGGCGCGGTGCGCTCGATCGGGCGATAGGGGTCGAGCAGATGGGTGCTGCCCCAGGTCAGCGCGCCCAGGAAGATGATGATCAGCAGCGGTGCCGACCAGATCACCAGTTCGAGCTGGGTCGAATGGTCGAAATCGGGATCGTAGGTCGCCTTCGTGTTGGACTGGCGATAGCGCCACGCGAACAGCACCGTCAGCACCATCACCGGCACGATGATGAGCAGCATCAGCCCGGTGGAAATGAGGATCAGGTCGCGCTGCCGGACGGCGACGTCGCCGGCCGGATTCATCACGACCCAATTGCATCCGCCCGTCAGCGCCAGCAAGGGCAGGACGGCGAGCTTCATGCTGCGACGCAGCGATTTTCCAGACGCATAGCTCATGATCGTGGCGGCTAGACCCATATCGGCGGCGGAGACATTGGGCATTTTGTCCAATGCCGCCCTGCTCGCAGATGCGATATGAAATCGCAGGATGGGGGATGGCGATTCCAGCCTGCTCCCCGCCGGGGCTGCCCGGCGGGGCCGCGTGGCGGGATCGGCCGTTATCCGCCCGGCCGAAGGAGCGAGTTGAATCCATGAGTGCACAGATGGCCGCATCGTCCCCGACGCCGCCCGAGCGTGGCGGACGCCACCGGATAGCGCCCGGCGAGATCGCGATCGGGGTGGTCATCGGCCGCACGTCGGAATTCTTCGATTTCTTCGTCTATGCCATCGCCTCGGTGCTGGTCTTTCCCTCGCTGGTCTTTCCCTATGTCGATCGGCTGACCGGCACGCTCTATTCCTTCGCCTTCTTCGCGCTGGCCTTCGTCGCGCGGCCGTTCGGATCGCTGATCTTCATGGCGGTCGACCGGGCCTATGGACGCGGGGTCAAGCTCACCATCGCGCTGTTCCTGCTCGGCGGGTCGACGATGGCGCTGGCCTTCCTGCCCGGTTACGAGCAGATCGGCATGGGTGCGGCGGTGCTGCTGGCCGTCTTCCGCATCGGGCAGGGGCTCGCGCTCGGCGGCGCGTGGGACGGGCTTGCCTCGCTCCTCTCGCTGAACGCGCCCGCGAACAAGCGCGGCTGGTACGCCATGATGCCCCAGCTCGGCGCCCCGCTCGGCCTGCTCGTGGCGAGCGGCCTGTTCGCTTATTTCCTGATGACCCTTTCGACGGCGGATTTCCTCGACTGGGGGTGGCGCTATCCGTTCTTCGTCGCCTTCGCGATCAACGTCGTGGCGCTGTTCGCGCGCCTGCGCATCGTCGTGACGCCGGAGTTCGACCGGCTCTTCGAAAGCCGGGAACTGCAACCGGCGCCGGTGATGGAGACGGTGCGCACGGAAGGGCGCAACGTCGTGCTGGGCGCGTTCGCGCCGCTCGCCAGCTTCGCGCTCTTCCATCTGGTCACGGTGTTCCCGCTGTCGTGGATCGTGCTCTACACGGATCAGGGCGCCAGCCGCTTCCTGGTCATCGAGATGATCGGCGCGGCCGTCGGCGTGGGCGCGATCGTCGCGTCGGGCCTGATCGCGGATCGGGTCGGCCGCCGCTCGCTGCTCGCCGTCTCCGCCGCGCTGATCGCCGTCTATAGCGGCTTTGCCCCGCAACTGCTCAACGGCGGCGACGTGGGCGAGATCGTCTACATGGTGCTGGGCTTCATCCTGCTCGGCCTCGCGTTCGGCCAGTCATCGGGCGCGGTGGCGTCCAATTTCTCGCGCCTGCGCCGCTATACGGGCGCCGCGCTGACGTCGGACCTCGCCTGGCTGTTCGGCGCGGGCTTCGCGCCTCTGGCCGCGCTCGTGCTGGCGAGCCGCTTCGGGCTGATCTCGGTCGGCGCCTATCTGCTGTCGGGCGCGATCGGCACCCTGCTCGCCCTCGGCCTTGGCAAGGAGCTGGCGAAGCGCGACGTCTGAGCCGGGCGTCGCGCTTTGGACACGGGCGGACGCGTCGGCATTTACCCGCTCCCCTTTGCCTGAGAATCCTCGCGACAGGTGAGGCGAGGGGGAATGATGGGGCGAATAGGAACCGGTCTGGGGCTGCTCGCGCTGGCGGGGCTGCTCGCGGGATGCGCGGGGCGGCATCACAAGCCGAAACCGATACCGGCTCCTCCCGCCACCGCCGCAGAGCCTTCGCCCCCGGCGGGCGCCGCGCGGGGCCTTTCGGTTCCCCAGCCCGGCGCGGACGGGCATTTCAGGACGATCAACAGCGGCATCGACGACGAGGAAGCGGTCTGGCACCTGCGCGCCGCGCTCAACGTCGCGGCGCTGGCCTGCCGGGAAGATGCCGGCATCATGCGGGGCTACAACCGGCTGCTCGTCGATCGCAAGCCGGTGCTCGCCACCGCTTATGCGGCCGAGACCGCCCGCTTCCGCGCGACGGGCGCCGACGCGCTCGACCAGCATATGAGCCGGCTTTACAATTTCTTCGCCCAGCCGCCCGCCCAGGCCGCATTCTGCCGCGCGGCGGCGCAGGAGGCGGCGCGCGCGGCCACCGTCCCGCCCGCCGGATTTCCCGCTTATGCCAAGGGGGCGCTCGATCGGCTGGAGGCGCCGATCCTTGCCTTCTATCGCGCCTATGACGCTTATCGACGCGACCTCGCCTCGTGGAAAGCGCATCCGCAGGCCGCCGACAGGCAGGTCGCCGCGATCGCCGCGCCGCTGCCCGTCCGTCTGTCGTCGGCGGGGGAGGGGCGGACCTTGGCGAACTGGCGTATCCAGATCGGCGCCTTCACCGGCCGCGATGCCGCCGAGACGGCCTGGACGAAGGCCCGCGCGCGGGTGCCCGGCCTCGCGGGCTACAAGCCGCGTTATGAGAATGTGCCCGGCCGCGCGGGCCTCGTGCGCCTCCAGCTCGGTTCGGCGGACGACCGGGCAGGCGCGCTGCGGCTCTGCGCGATGGCGGCGGCGGGCGGCTTCGACTGCCTGCCCGTCGCGCGCCGTTAGAAAGCACGCGTCCGCCTTGTCATGAACCGGCAACAGACCGCCGCCATTCCCCGCCGGCGGCAATGGGAGCATGGCGGTGGGTTCAGGATGGAAACGGGCGCTGGCGATCGGGCTGGCGCTGGCGGGAGCGACAGGGGCCGCCGCGGCGACGCCGCCACCCGCGCCGAAGCTGATCGTGGTGATCGCGGTCGACCAGCTCCCGGCAGACCTGTTCGGCCGGTATCGCGAACGGTTCACCGGCGGCATGAAGCGGCTGGCGGACGGTGTCGTCTTCCCTGATGGCTATCAGAGCCACGCCGCGACCGAGATCTGCCCCGGCCATTCCACGATCCTGACCGGCCGCCATCCCGCCGCGACCGGGATCGTCGCCAATAGCTGGTTCGACAGGAAGACCGGATCGAGCGTCTATTGCGTCGCGGTGCGCGGCACCGCCGATCCGGACGCGCGGGGACCGCAGAATCTGAAGGTCGCCACGTTCGGCGACTGGCTGAAGGCGGCGCAGCCGGGCGCGCGCGTCATCGCCGTTTCCGCCAAGGACCGCGCGGCGATCATGCTCGGCGGCCATCATGCCGACGCGGTCTACTGGTGGGTCGACGGACAGGGATTCCGCACCTCGCCCTTCGCCGGGCCCGCTGGCCCGGCTGTGACGGCCCCGGCCGAAGCGTTCGACCGGGCGCTGTTCGCCCGGTGGCGCGTCACGCCGCCGGCATTGTGGCCCGCGGCACCCGCGCCGGATTGCGCCCCGTTCGCCCGGCCGCACCGTTTCGGCCAGCTCATGCTGTCGGGCACGGTGCCGCCGGATGCCGCCGCCGGGGTGGAGACGGGCGACGACTATCCCGCGCGCACCGATTTCCAGGATCAGCTTCGCGTCTCGCCGATTTTCGATCCGCTGGCGCTCGACTTCGCGTCGTCGCTGATCGACGCCGATCGGCTCGGCCGGGGCGCGGCGACCGACCTCCTTGCCATCGGCCTGTCGTCGACCGACCATATCGGCCATCGCTACGGCAATGGCGGGGCGGAGATGTGCGTCCAGATGCACGCGCTCGATCGCGCGCTCGGCACGTTCATGGCGAAGCTCGATACGCTCGACGTGCCTTATGTCGTGGCGCTCACCGCCGATCACGGATCGGTCGACGCGGCGGAGCGGCTGACGGAAAGCGGCATCGCGGCGCGGCGGATCGACGGTGCGGCGCTGCTCGGCGAACTGAACGCCCACCTCAGGCAGGCGCTTGGTATCGCCTATGACCCGATCGTCGGGGACGAGCCGCAGCAGCTTTTCATCAACGTGGCGGGCGGCGACGCGGCGTTGCGCGCACGGGTCCGCGACGAGGCGATGGCGTGGCTGCGCGGGCGCAGGGAAGTCGCGCGGATATTCACCGCGGACGAGATCGCCGCCGCCGCGCCGCCGAAGGGCAAGCCCGCCGACCGGCTCAGCCTTGCCGAGCGTTTCCACGAAAGCTTTGATCGCGAGCGCAGCGGCGACATCATCGTCGCGCTCGCGCAATATGCCACGGTCGGGATGCCGCGCGGGCTGGGGGACAATGTGGCGGGGCACGGCTCGCCCTGGGATCATGACCGGCGCGTGCCGATCCTGTTCTGGTGGCCGGGCGTCGCGCCGCAGGAGCATCGCGAGGCGATCGAGACGGTCGACATCGCGCCGACGCTCGCGGCGCTGGCGGGGGTGGCGGCGCCGGCGGTGGACGGGCGATGCCTCGATGCCGTCACCTCCGCCTGCCCTTGAGGGGCGGCAAGGTCGTCCTGACGCGGCTCGCGCGCGATCGGGCAAGACAATGGCCCCTGCCGACGTGGCTCAGGGGCGCGGCGTCTCCGTCGCGCCCTGCTGGATGCGCCGCGCGGTGATGATGCGGACGGGAGCGGCCAGCATCTGGCCCTTCATCGCGCCGTCGCCCTCAGCGGGGGAGGTGGGCGCGTCGAGGATGCGGTGGACGACGTCCATTCCCTCGACGACATGGCCGAACGCCGCGAAGCCGAGATTGTCGCCCGGCTGGGAGGGATCGGCGTTCATCGACGGCATGTCCCCGATGGTGATGAAGAAATCTCCGGTGGCGCTGCCCGGCGCGTTGCGCGCCATCGAGATGGTGCCGTCGCCATGCGACAGGCCGGTCCGCGTCGTCGGCTCGTGCGCGATCGGGGGAAGCACCCGCCGGGGATCGCCGCGCACGCCGCCCTGGATAAGGCCGAAGCCCGGCGCGACTTTCGCGGCGCGGTAGAAGCTGGCGCCGTCCAGCCGCTTCTGGTCGACATAGCGCAGGAAATTGGCGGTCGTGACGGGCGCGCGCTCCTTCTCCAGTTCCAGGACGATCGGCCCCTCGCTCGTCTGGAGGCCGACGCGCACGGTGGCCGGCCGCGGGGCGGGGGCGGCGGGCTGCGCGGGAGGCTGCGGCGGCCCGGCGGCGACCGGCGGCCCGTTCTGCGCGAGCACGGGCGCGGCGGCGAGGGAAAGGAAGGCGAGCAGGGCGAATCCGCGAAACATGCCGCCAGCTTACCCCGGCGCACCGGATTGTGAATGCCCCCCTCGCGCGCGCCGGACATCGGCGTCGATCGAGGGGGCCGCGAGGGAGAAGGCGATCCCGCCCAGGATGGCGGTGGCCGCCGTGACGATCAGGGAATAGCGGATCGCCGCCTCGCCATAGGCCGGGGCGAGGGCATCGTTGAGCATCCCGACGAACAGGGGGCCGATCGCCTGGCCGAGCAGGCTCGCGCAGAACAGGATGATGGCGATCGCGGTGGCGCGCATCCGCACCGGCGCCACGTCCAGCGCGAGCGCGTAGACCGGTGCCTGATGGATGAGCGTCAGGAAGCTGGAGAGCACAAGGCCCGCGACCCACAGGGGATGGGCATCGGCGAGCAGGAAGAGAAGCTCGGCAGGCCCCGCCAGGATGCAGGCGACGGCCGGCAGCCGCACGCGCCAGCGCGGATCGCGCCGCGCGAGCCGGTCGATCAGGATGCCGCCGGAAAGGATGCCCGCCATGCCGAACAGGCCGCGCGCCAGCCCGATTGTCGTGGCGATCTCGGCAAGGCCCATATGGTGGACGCGCACGAGGAACGTCGTCGACCATGCGCCCGTCGCATAGACATTGGCGCCGAGGAAGGTGACGCCGAGCAGCAGGAAGCAATAGGTCCGCGTGCGCAGCAGATAGCCGATCGCGGCGCCGGGCGACGCGCGCGGGGTGGTATCCGCGGGCCCGCTCTCGGTGGCGCCGCGCGGCGGCTCGCGAACCGTGAGGAGGAAGCCGATGCCGAGCAGCATGCCCGGCACGCCCGCCGCCACGAACATCGCGCGCCAGCCACGATGCTCGGCGATCCACCCCATCGCCGGCATCAGCGCGATCGAGGCGATGGCGAAGGCGGTGCCGAAGATGGAAAGCGCCAGCGGCCGGCGCCGGGGCGGCACCAGATCGGCGATCATCGCATTGGAGGGAGGGATGCCGCATGCCTCGCCCGCGCCCATCAGGAAGCGCACGACGGCAAGCTGCCAGATATTCGCGACGAAGCCGGAAAGCGCGGTCATCAGGCTCCAGAACAGGAAGCCGGAGGCGATGATGTTGCGCCGGTTGAAGCGATCCGCCGCCCACGCGATCGGCACGCCTAGCAGCGAATAGAAGAGCACGAAGGCGAAGCCGGTGACGAGGCCCATCACCGTGTCCGACGCGCCCATCTCCCGCTTGATCATCGGCAGGGCGAGGCCGAGCAGCGAGCGGTCGAGGTAGTTGAAGGTCGATATCAGCGTCAGGAAGCCCAGTGCGTAGCCCGCGCGCGGCGTCCAGCCACCGGCGGGGGCGGCCTTCACGGGCGGGCGGCCCGGCGCTGCATGGCGGCGCGGTGATCGGCGTCCATGGTGCGCGCGCGCTGCGCCACGGCGGGATGGACGTCGCGCCCGTCCACCGCGTTGATCCAGAGCCGCAGCAGCAGCCGTCGGGCCCCCGGCGCGTCGCGGAAGGCGGTGCGCGCGTGGAGGCAGGACCAATTGTGCCAGAACAGCATCTCGCCCGGTTCCAGCATGAAGCGCGCGCCGAGGCCCTCCTCCGCCGCCACGGCGTCGAAGGCGGCAAGCGCCCGTTCCAGCGCATCGGGCAGCGCCTCGCCGAGATGTTGGGCGGCGGCGTGCATGAAATAGCGGTTGTAGCTGCACGACAGCCGCCCGCCGGCCCGCGAGAATATGGGCACCTTCGCGTCGGACACCGGCTTTTCCCCGCCCACCGCCGGGTTCACCCCCGCCCAATAGCCTTCGTAGAGCGCCGGCAGCAATTCGGGCCGGGTGGCGGCGAGCCGATCGTGGACGGCGGGCGCGCTCACCAGCATGCTCTCGCCGCCCTCGGCGGCCTTCGACACGCAGGCGAGCGCCATCAGCTCGTGCATGTCGGTATGCGGGCCCAGCTCGACATCGCTCAACGTGCCCCGGCCGGTGGGGTTGTCGGCCTTCTCGACGCGGGCGATGCGGCCGCCGTCCGGCCCCTGGATCGCGCCCTCGCCCAGATGCGCGCCGAGCCCCCGGAAGATGCGCGCGAACAGATCGCCGGGGAGCGCCGCCGGATCGAACCCGGAAAGCAGCATCGCGCCCCGTCCGTGGTGGAGCGCGTGGCGCAGCCCGGCCGCCAGCGCGGCGATCGGCGGGGCGGCGAAATCCTCGCGGCGCACATCCTCGGGCGGGCGTCCGCCGGTCGCCCGCGCGGCCGCGACGAGGGCCGACACCTCCTCGCTCGTCAGCCTGCGCTCCAGCCCGGATCGGCCGCCGATCGCGTCGGCGCGCCAGGCGGCGGGATCGGCCGCGCTCATGTCAGAGCCGCGACGCACGGGTCTCCCGCGCGGTGATGAACTCGACCAGCGCGGGCTGCCCTCGCTCGGTGGCGGCGATGCCTCTGCGGATCGCGGGGCCGATCTGGTCGGGCGTGGTCACGCGCTCGCCATGGCCGCCGAGCGCGCGGGCAAAGGCGGCATAGTCGCCCGAAATCGCGGTGGCGGCATAGCGCTCGGTCGCGACGGGCATCACCGGCAGCTCGATCGCCATCGCCTGGTTGTTGAGCAGGATCGACAGGATCGGCAGCCGCTCGCGCACGGCGGTTTCGAAATCCATGCCGGTGAAGCCGATCGCGGCATCGCCCCAGACGTTGATGCAGAGCTTCTCCGGGCAGGCGAGCTTCGCGCCCATGGCGAGGCCGAGGCCGTAGCCGAGCTGGGTCGACTTGCCCCAGCCGATATAGCCGAGCGGCGCGGTCGCCTTCCAGAAGGGCGAGAGCTGGTCCCGCGGCGAGCCGGCGTCATGGGTGATGATGGTATTGGCGACGTCGACCGTCCGCTGAAGCTCCCACAGCACGCGATAGGGGCTGAGCGGCGCGTCGTCGCAGGTGAGGAGCGGCATCCATTCCGCCAGCCATGCGCGCTCGACCTCCTCGATCTCCGCCATGACCGGCGCGGCATCGCGCGGGGCGTCGAGCAAGGCGCGGCAGGCATCGTGGAGCATCGCGAGCGTGAGCCGCGCGTCGCCGATCAGCGCGTGGCTGCACGGGACGGCCTTGTTGAGGTCGGCGGGGTCCAGCGTGGCGTGGATCACCGTCTTGCCACTGGGCATCGCGACCCCGAACGCCGTCTCCGAGAAGCTGCACCCTATGCCGAGGATCAGGTCGGCGCGATCGAGGAAATGGCGCACCGGCGCCGGGATCGCCGCGCCCCCCGCGCCGAGTGCCAGCCCGTGGGTCTCGTCGAACGCGCTCTTGCCTTCGAGGCTGGTCGACACCGGCGCCGCGAGCAGCTCGGCAAGCGCGCGCAGCTCGTCATGGGCATCGGCCCAGTGCACGCCCTGGCCGGCATGGATCACCGGCCGCCGCGCCTCGACCAGCGCGCGCGCCGCCGCCGCCACCGCCCCGGGATCGGGCGCCCAACGGGTGCGCACCACCGGTGCATAGTCCAGCTCGCCCGCCTCCTCGCGCAGCAGGTCGTGCGGCAGCTCGACGAGCACGGGGCGCCCCCGGCCGTTGCGTAGCCGGGTGAAGGCGCGGCGCAGCACGTTCGCCGTTTCCTCCGGTGCGGTCAGCGGCTCGGCATGCTTGGTGACGTCGCGCATCGAGCGGGTGGCGTTGTAATTGTCCGGCACATGCGCGAGCCGGCGCGCATAGCCCTGCGGCAATACCAGCACCGGCACCGATTCCGAAAAGGCCTGGGCGACGCCGCCATAGGCGTTTTCGGTGCCCGGCCCGTGCTGCATCGCGAACACGCCCATGCGCCGCCCCCGGCTCAGCCGCGAAAGCGCGTCGGCCATGTGGAGGCCGGTGCGTTCCTGCCGCACGACGATCGGGCGGATGCCGATCGCCGCCGCCGCCTCGATCACCGCGTTGCGCGGATAGGCGAACAGCGTGTCGACCCCTTCGCGGCGGAGTATCTCCGCGATCGCGTCGCAAACCTTCATCGCGGCCCGATCGGCTGCTCGCCGCGCACGGTGGCGCGGACCAGGTGGCGCCGCTCGTGCCGGAAATCGTGGATGCCGCGATGGAGCAGGAAGCGGTTGTCCCACACCAGCAGCGTATCCTTCCGCCAGCGCACCCGGCAATGATAATGGAGCCGTTGCGAGAGGCCCTGGAGGTAATCGAGCAGCGCGCGGCTTTCCGCCTCGCTCCACCCGACGAAGCGCCTGAAATAGGCCGTGGTGACGTAGAGCGCCTTGCGCCCGGTGCGCGGATGGAGGCGGACGGCGGGGTGGATGCTTTCCAGCTCCTCCTCGCTGTAGCCGTGGCTCTCGCGCAGGCGCAGCCGTTCCCCGGGCGGCAGCCGGGCGTTGCGCGCCCAGATCTCCTTGCCCGAATAGACGATCCGGAGCCCGTCGAGCAGCGTCTTCATCCCCTCGGACAGGTCCTCATAGACGAGGTAGGCGTTCGAGAAGGCTGTGTCGCCGCCCCATAGCGGCACGTCGAGCGCGCGCATTATCACGGCGAGCGGCGGCCGCGCGAGGAACGGGCTGTCGGTATGGAAATGCTCGAACGAAGGCACGACATTCTCGGGCTCGTGCGCCTCGCGGCGGACCTCCTGCATGTCCGCATGGCCGTCATGGATCGGCGCCTGCGGCAGCTCGATGATCTCGCCGAAGCGGCGCGAGAAGGCCTTGTGCTGCTCGGGCGTGAGCTTCTGGTCGCGAAAGACGATGACGAGGAACTGCTCGAACGCCGTCATGATCTCGGCGGCGGTTTCCTCGTCGATCGGCGCGGCCAGGTCGATCCCCTCGATCTCGCAGCCGCACGCGCCGGATATCGGATGAACGCCGATCCGCCGGAAAGCCGGCATGGGCAGACCCGCGACGACGGGCGGGGGCAGCGGCGCGCCTTCGGCCTGGCTTGCCATGATCTTCTCCTTGACGGGGACCATATGCGCTATGGTTTCGACCGATTAGACGCGCGGCCGGGGCATCGAGTCAAAGCCCGATTTTCCATTATCCGCGAACAATTCCGCTATGGAGAAGGCAGTTCCACGGGCTGATGTGGGGCGCGAATGCCACCAAGCTGGCGCGCGCGCCACGAGCGATTGCGCATCTGCTCGCGAGCGGATGGGCCGGGCGCCTGTAACGGCCGCTCTGGATGGCAACCAGGCGCCGTCGAGATGACGGGCGGGCTTTTCACCGTCGATATCTTCATGTGGCAGGCGCGCCGGCGGACGGTTCGTGTCCTTCCGCCGGCGCGCGCGGCGGTCAGGCCAAGGTGCGGACCTTCGCCTCGCGTTCCCAGTAGCGCTTGCCGGCCGCCTTCACGAAGTCCTCGTCGAGCGCGACGATGCCTTCGTCCGGTTCCACCCCGGCCTTGTCGAGCAGCGGCTTCGCTTCCGCGCTGTGGCCGATCGCCTTGAGGTGGGCGAAGGCGTCCGCCACGAACTGGACGGCGGCAGCCTCCTTGAGCAGCGCGTCGCAGCCCTCCTTGGACAAGACGACCGCGATGGCGTCGAACAGCACCGACGGGGAGCCGGCGAGCTGCCCGTCCGCCTTGCGCGCCGAGCCGTCGGACATCTTCGCGCCGCCGACGCGGGGCGCGACGATGACGGGCCGTCCTTCCTCCTTGTCGATCGCCTTGATGAGCCGCGCCACCGCCTTCTCGTCCGAACCGTCGGCGATCAGGATGGCGACCGAACGGCCCTTGAGCGTGTGGAGGTCGTGCGGGCCGTCGATGATGCGCAGCGCCGGGGAGAGGGGCATGTCCTGCACCGGCGCGGCGGCGGGCGATGCCTTGGGCACCGCCATGTTCAGGCCCTCCGCCACGCGGCTGGCGAGCTTCGGATCGACGTTGACCAGATTTGCCAGCATCCGCGCGCGCACATGCTCCAGCCCCACCTTGGAAAGCTCGAACACGATGGCCGAGGCGAGATGGGCCTGCTCCGGCGTGCTGAGCGAGCGGAAGAAGAGCCGCGCCTGGCTGTAATGGTCGGCGAAGCTTTCCGCCCTGATCCGCCGCTTGTCGCCCTGCTCGTCCGCGGCGTCGCGCCCGGGGAAGGTGGTGAAGCCGGTGGCGGGGCATTCGCGCGGGCCGCCTTCCTCGCCCGCCTCGGCGAGGCTGTTGGGCTCGTAATTCGATCGTCCCTTCGGCTGGAGCATCTGCATGTGCCCGTCGCGCTGGAAGTTCATCACCGGGCATTGCTTGGGCTGGTTGATCGGGATCTGGTGGAAATTGGGCGACCCCAGCCGCTTGAGCTGCGTATCGAGATAGGAGAAGAGCCGCCCCTGGAGCAGCGGATCGTTGGTGAAATCGACGCCCGGCACGATATTGGCGGGGCAATAGGCGACCTGCTCGGTCTCCGCGAAGAAATTGTCGGGCCAGCGATCGAGCACCATCCGCCCGATCGGCCGCACGGGCAGCACCTCCTCGGGAATGATCTTGGTCGCGTCGAGCACGTCATAGGGCAGGCTGTCGGCGAACGCCTCGTCGAACGCCTGTATGCCCAGCTCCCATTCGGGAAAGTCGCCCCGGCTGATCGCCTCGAACAGGTCGCGCCGGTGGTAATCGGGATCGGCGCCGGCGATCTTCACCGCCTCGTCCCAGATGGTCGAGGCCGCGCCCTGCTTCGGCTTCCAGTGGAACTTCACGAAGGTCGACTTGCCCTCGGCATTGACCATGCGGAAGGTGTGGATGCCGAATCCCTGCATCATGCGCAGCGAGCGGGGGATGGTGCGATCCGACATCGCCCACATGATCATGTGGGTCGATTCCGGCATCAGGCTGATGAAATCCCAGAAGGTGTCGTGCGCGGTCGCCGCCTGCGGATAGCCGCGATCCGCCTCCATCTTGGCGGCATGGATCAGGTCGGGGAACTTGATCGCGTCCTGGATGAAGAAGACCGGGATGTTGTTGCCGACGAGATCCCAATTGCCTTCCCTGGTATAGAATTTGACGGCGAAGCCGCGCACGTCGCGCGGCGTGTCGATCGATCCCGCGCCCCCCGCGACGGTCGAGAAACGGGTGAATACCGGCGTCTTTTCGCCCGGACGCTGGAACAGGTCCGCCCTGGTGATGTCGGCCAGGCTTTCATAGCATTCGAAGAAGCCGTGCGCCGCCGAGCCGCGTGCGTGGACGATGCGTTCGGGAATGCGCTCATGATCGAAATGGAAGATCTTCTCGCGCAGCATGAAGTCTTCGAGCAGCACCGGCCCGCGCGTGCCAGCCTTGAGCTGGTTCTGGTTGTCGGAGACGCGGATGCCCTGGTTGGTCGTCAGGTGCTGCGCGCCGTCGTCATGTGCTCCGTCCGCGGGATCCTGCTGATGGGTCTCGCCACCGTTCCCGGCGTTCGTCTCAAATCGGTTATCGGCCATGTCACAGTCCTCCGACGTCGGTTTCGGGGATAACCGACAAGGACGATGGTGGGTCCATGCCAATGGGGCGTCACCGACGATTCCGGCGCGGATGGTGCCGGATCGTAGCCGGAAAGACCGTCCCGGCTCGCCCGATCACGCGCAGGCTTCGGCGTGACCGGAAAACGGCATGGCCGCCAGGGAGGAACCCTTTCATCCGTTCCCTTGTTCCAGCCCCGTCGGCTGCTGCCGTTCCCAAGTCATCAAGGGTGAAAATGATGAACGCGATCTCCGCTAATCTGTCGTCGATGAGGAAGGGAAGGGCGATGGCGCTGCTCGGCGCCGCCGTGGGGGTTGCCGCGACGGGCCTTCTGCTGTTCCGGCGCTCCCCCGGCGAAAGGGCGCGCGAGGCGGGCATCGGCTCCGCCGTCCGCAGCGACGAGGGCCTGATCCGTTCTGCCGGCCCCGACGGCATGCGCACGCCGCCTGAGAGGTGGAGCAAGACCGATCAGGCCATCGACGAATCCTTCCCGGCCAGCGATCCCCCCGGCCATTCGCCGCCGCCGCGTTGACCGGACGGGCGGGCGGTGGGGGCTCAGTCGGGGCAGTAGTGCAGGCCGAGCAGCGCGAAGCCAGCGACGGGATGGCCGCGAGACCACGCCGGGTGTGGCCGCGGCGGGGCTCCAGGTCGGCCAGGCGACGTTGACCAGCATCGTCGACCGGCTGGAGGAAGCGGACCTCGTCACCCGGCGGCGCAGCGATCGGGACATGCGGCAGGTGCTGCTGGGCATCACCACCGCCGGTCAGGTCACGCTGGAGACCGCGCCGGACCTGCTGCAAAACCGCTTCCAGGGCGTTCCGGCACCCTTCCGGCCTGCGAGCAGGCGATGATCCTCGCGGCGCTGAATCTGCTGGGCGAGCTGCTGGACGCGAGCGAGATCGACGCCGCGCCGCCGATCGATTCCGGCGTGATCGATCGCTCGCCGGCCCGAGGGACGGGCCCGCGCCTCCGCCATCCCGCGCCCCGGGTTGAGGTGGTGTCGCGCCCCGTCTAGACGGGCGCGGCCCGGTGGAGAACGGCGCGGCACGCGTGTCGTTCATGGCGGAGGCGGGAGGCCCGATGCGCATCAATGACGTGACCGATCTGGATCGCGACGGCGCGATCGCCGTGGTGACGGTGGATTCGCCCCCGGTGAACGCCCTGTCGGCGACCGTGCGCGGCGGCGTCGCGGAGGCGGTGCGCCAGGTCTCGACCGATCCCGAGGCGAAGGCGATCGTGCTGATCTGCGGCGGCCGCACCTTCTTCGCCGGCGCGGACATCACCGAATTCGGCAAGCCGCCCGTCGAGCCGACGCTGCGCCAGCTTCTGGACATCATCGAGAGCAGCGCGAAGCCCGTGATCGCGGCCATACACGGCACCGCGCTGGGCGGCGGATTCGAATTGGCGCTGGCCGCGCATCATCGCGTCGCATTGCCGTCCGCGAAATGCGGCCTGCCCGAGGTGAAGCTGGGCCTGCTCCCCGGTGCGGGGGGCACGCAGCGGCTGCCGCGCGTCGTCGGCGTGGAAAAGGCGCTGGCGATGGTGACGAGCGGCGATCCCGTATCGGCG
>Ga0180221_1001214_pt1 | contig 18215 bp, 23 predicted proteins | sample eDN5th37CKraftMG_FD_151339 | JGI IMG/M metagenome (GOLD analysis project Ga0180221, IMG submission 151339) | Enriched Miracle-Growth compost microbial communities from Emeryville, California, USA - eDNA 5th pass 37_C Kraft MG (version 2) (version 2) ...
CTCGGCGATCAGGCCGTTGCGGACGGCGGCCACTGCCTCGCGATGGGCGGCGCTGCGCGCCTCGATGGCGAGATCGCATTCGGTGTCGAGCCCGAGCGAACGGCGGTTGAGATTGGAGGAGCCGACGCGCAGGAACACGTCGTCGATCATCACCGCCTTCGAATGCACGTTGACGGTGCATTCCCTTCCGTCGCCGGCGCTGACAGTGCGGTAGAACGCCTGAAAGCGCCGGTGCGGGTCGTTCCGCCGCAGCATGCCGACGAGCCAATTCTGCGCCTGGCCCATCACGATTTCCTCGAGCTTGCTGACGAAGGTGTCGCGCACCACCATCAGGATTTCCGGCCCGTCGGGATGACGCAGGTGCCGCTTGAGCACGCGGGCGATGCTGCGTGACGTCACATATTGCGCCTCGATCACGATGAGCGTCTTCGCTGCGCGCAGGGCGTCGTGGATCATCATCGCGCCTTCGTGGATGCCGTCGCGGCCGTCATAGGGCGCGAGCGTGCGGGCAATGCCGACATCGACATCGCTGAAATCGGCGGCGAGCTGCTCCGGCCAGGCATCGCCGCCGGCCGGCGCGACCGTCTCGCCGATCACGCGCGCCCATCGCTCGCGCACGAAATCCGCCACCGCCCGCGCCGCGTCGCCGTCGACCGCCATCTGCACGTCGTGCACCGGCCCGTAGGGCTTGCCGTCGCGCTGCGAGATCCGGTGCGGGCTCTCGAGGGGATGATCGGGCGTGTCCCAGCGCAGCACCGTCAGGTCGATGCCGCCGACGAAGGCGATGCTGTCGTCGACGCAGACGACCTTGGCGTGATGCGAGGCATAAAACGGGTGCCGGGTGTCGAGGCGAAGCTGGACGCGCGGGTGGTCCTCCCACTCGGCGCCGAGCAGCAGCGGCAGCGGCGCGCCGGGCGCGTGAAACGCGGCGACGCTCCAGATCAGGATGCGGATTTCAAGCTCCGGGCGCTGCTCGACCAGCGCGCGCAGCCGCTCGCCGAGCGTCGGGCATCGCGGATCGTCGCCGCGCAGCCGGATCGAGGCGTCGAAGTCCCAGCCGAGAATGAGCACCGAGCGCCGCGCCTGTTCCAGCGCCGCGTCGAGACTGCGGAAATAGATGTCGGCATCGACCAGCACGCGCGCGCGGGCCGCGCGCGCGACGCGCCAGCAGTTCCGCCCCGGCCGCAAAATCGGATTGGCTTCGCTCATTCCGCCCTGTGCATCCGCCACTGTCTATAACACCCGAAAGCGCCGCGGGTTGCGTTGCCGGCTCACACCCTGCGGCCGAACAGCGCGATCGCCGCGACCGGGATGACGAAGCCTGCCACCAGCACGACGATCAGCAGCGGCCCGAGCGCGGCATAGTCGCCGCGGCCCACCGTGAACATCTCATTGAGATATTTGGTCTGCAGCTGGCCGGCGACCAGCGCCATGTTCATCAGCGAGGCCATCAGCGCGAACCAGGTCGCGCGCCGCCCTTCCGGCGCGTGGAACGCGATCAGCGACAGCAGCGGGATCATCGACAGTTGCGCGAAGGGCGAGCTCGCCGCCGCGTCGATGATGGCGATGCCGCGCGCGCCGAAGCCGAGATGCGCCTGCGTCCAGTCCGCCAGCCCGTAATAGAGCCCGAGATTCGGCAGCGACAGCACCGTGCCGGCGACGGTGAGCCAGAACAGCGTCTTCGGCACCGAATAATCCGTCAATTGCTTGCTGAAGGCCCACATGCCGACCAGCGCCAGCACGGCGGCGGTCTGCCGCAGGTGGCCGTAGAACGCCGCGTCGAATTTCAGCACGTCGAGCGTCCACCAGAAGAAGCCGTCGCCGACCGCCGGCGTCGCGCGGAACGCGAAGATGATGATGGCGGAATAGAAGATCGCCATCCGCGCCTTGCCGTCGACCTCGCGGGTCACCAGCACCAGCATCGCGCAGATCACCACCATCGAGACCAGAAAGATGATCTCCTGCGCGAACGGCGCCCGGCCGAGCGCCAGCGCCGCCACCACGGCGCCGAACGCGATGCCGCCGCCGAGGATGCGCCAGTCGAGCGGCCGGCGCTCGGCGGCCTCGCCGCGATAGAGGAAAATGCCGCTCACCGAGATCGCCGGGATGACGAGGCCGATCAGGAACACCGTCTCGCGGGAAAAGATCGTCGCCAGCCAGCCGGACAGGCCGGCGACGGCGAGAATGCCGGCCGACAGCGCGAGGCGCCCCAGCACCTGCACCATGCCGAGCTCGGCGCGCACCGCCTTGTCCGGACGCGGCGCGCCGTCCGCGCCGGTGCGCGACACCACCTCGGTCGACATCGCATCGGCGACCACGTCCTGGATCACGGTGCCGAGCACGATCAGCAGCGCGCCGAGCACGAACAGCGCGTCGGGCCCGGCGACGGTGAGCCATTGTCCGGCGGCGCCGGCGAGCGTGACGAGCCCCGCCGCGGTGCAGCCGCCGCCGATCAGCACGTAGCTTTTGCGCTGCGAGCCGAGGATAGGCACGCTGTCCACGAGCTGGCCGAACACCATCTTCACGGTCCACGGCAGCGTGAGCCAGACGCCGATGCCGGCGAGTTCCGCCGGCGTGAAGCTGAGGCTTTCCTTCACCCAGAGGTCGCGCGTGACGTCGATCAGGCCGAGCGCGCCATAGGCGAAATAGACCATCAGCAGCGGCAGATAGGCCGCTCTCAGCGCCCGCAAGGGGCGGAGAATCGCGTCGGTCAATGCCACGGGAAAACGCCTCCGGTCGGGAGGCTGTCATATCACGCGGCGGCAGTCCTGCACCGCGCCATCAACCGCTGCCGCCGTCCGCCGCATTGACAGCCCCCGGCGCGGGCCTACATTAGCGGCGTTCCGAGGGGTGTCCGGCATGTGCTCGTCGCCGGGCTGAGAAAAACCCTTTGAACCTGATCCGGCTCATACCGGCGAAGGGACAGGACGCTGATGCAACGCTCGATCTATCTTGCCCGGCTGATCGGCCCGCCGCTTCTCGTGGCCGGCGTCGGCGTGCTGTTCAACGGCGAAGTATTTCGCGCGCTGTACGAGCAGTTCGTCATCAGCCCCGCTTTGCTCTATCTCTCGGGCGTCATCGCGCTGCCGGCCGGCATCGCCATCGTGCTGGCCCATAATGTCTGGACCAGGGACTGGCGCGTCATCGTCACCGTGTTCGGCTGGCTGATGGTGATCGGCGGCGTGGCGCGCATGATCGCGCCGCAGCTCGCGCAGATCGTCGGCGGCGCCGTGATCGATACGCCCTATGCGCTGCCGGCCTCCGGCGTCGTCGTCGCCGTGATCGGCTGTGCGCTCAGCTATTTCGGCTTCGCCGACCTCGAGCGGCCGGCGGCCGCGACCGAACCGCAATCCCCGAAACCAACAGGACAGGCGCGCAGTGCGACGCGCAGGCGCAGCAGCAAGTGAACGACGACCGCGCAACGGAGACCGCGCGAATGATCGCGCGGCTGAGCGGCCCGATTCTGGCCGCGATCGGCACCGGGCTTCTCATCAACAACGCGGCCTATTACGAGACGGCGCAGGCCTTCCTGTCGAGCCAGCCGATGATCTATTTCTCCGGCATCATGGCGATGACGGCCGGCATCGCCATCCTCAACGCGCATCCGCGCTGGTCGCGCGACTGGCGCAGCACGGTGACCGCGTTCGGCTGGATGCTCGCGCTGATCGGCACCTTCCGCATCGTCGCGCCGCAATTCGTCGTTTATATCGGCGCGGCCGGCTATGCGAACGTCCGGATCGGGTTCGGCGTCGTGTTCCTCGCGCTCGGATCCTTCTTTACGCTCAAGGGCTATGCCGAGTGAGCCTCGCGTTTCAGTCAATGGAGACAGCACCATGAACAAAGTCGTCACCCAAGCCGACCTCGCCACGCCGAAAGTGACCACCGGTGCGCTGCCCGCCTCCCGCAAGGTCTATTCCAGCCCCGCGGCCGCGCCCGGCCTGCGCGTGCCGCATCGGGAGATCACGCTGTCCGACGGCGCCGGCGAGCCGCCGCTGCCGGTCTACGACACCACCGGTCCCTACACCGACGACAATGTCGCGATCGACGTCGAGAACGGCCTGAAGCGTCACCGCATCGCCTGGGTGCAGGAGCGCGGCGGCGTCGAGGAATATCAGGGCCGGCCGATCCAGCCGGTCGACAACGGCAACGTCACCGGCAAGCACCTCGCCCGCAACTTCCCCAACACGCCGAAGCCGTGGCGCGCTTTGGACGGCAAGCCGGTCACGCAGTACGAGTTCGCCAAAGCCGGCATCGTCACCAAGGAGATGATCTACGTCGCCGAGCGCGAGAATCTCGGCCGCAAGGCGATGCTGGAGCGCGCGCAGGCCGCGCTCGCCGACGGCGAGAGCTTCGGCGCGTCCATTCCGCCCTTCATCACCCCGGAATTCGTGCGCGAGGAGATCGCGCGCGGCCGCGCCATCATTCCGTCCAACATCAACCACGCCGAACTCGAGCCGATGATCATCGGCCGCAACTTCCTGGTGAAGATCAACGCCAATATCGGCAACTCGGCCGTCACCTCCTCGGTCGAGGAGGAAGTCGAGAAGATGGTGTGGGCGATCCGCTGGGGCGCCGACACGGTGATGGACCTCTCCACCGGCCGCAACATCCACAACACCCGCGAATGGATCCTGCGCAACGCGCCGGTGCCGATCGGTACCGTGCCGATCTACCAGGCGCTCGAGAAGGTCAACGGCGATCCCGTCAAGCTCGACTGGGAGGTCTACAAGGACACGCTGATCGAGCAGTGCGAGCAGGGCGTCGACTATTTCACCATCCACGCCGGCGTGCGGCTCGCCTATGTGCCGCTGACCGCCAACCGCGTCACCGGCATCGTGTCGCGTGGCGGCTCGATCATGGCGAAGTGGTGCCTGTCGCGGCACACCGAGTCGTTCCTCTACGAACGCTTCGACGAGATCTGCGACATCATGCGCAAATATGACGTGTCGTTCTCGCTCGGCGACGGCCTGCGGCCCGGCTCGATCGCCGACGCCAACGACCGCGCCCAGTTCGCCGAACTCGAGACGCTCGGCGAGCTGACCCGGATCGCGTGGAAGAAGGGCTGCCAGGTGATGATCGAAGGGCCCGGCCACGTGCCGATGCACAAGATCAAGATCAACATGGACAAGCAGCTGAAAGAATGCGGCGAGGCGCCGTTCTACACCCTCGGCCCGCTGACCACCGACATCGCGCCGGGCTACGACCACATCACGTCGGGCATCGGCGCGGCGATGATCGGCTGGTTCGGCTGCGCCATGCTCTGCTACGTCACGCCGAAGGAGCATCTCGGCCTGCCCGACCGCGACGACGTCAAGGAAGGCGTCATCACCTACAAGATCGCGGCGCATGCCGCCGATCTCGCCAAGGGCCACCCGGCGGCGCAGTTGCGCGACGACGCGCTCTCGCGCGCGCGCTTCGACTTCCGCTGGGAGGACCAGTTCAACCTCGGCCTCGATCCCGACACCGCGCGGGAGTTCCACGACGAGACGCTGCCGAAGGAGGCGCACAAGGTCGCGCATTTCTGCTCGATGTGCGGGCCGAAATTCTGCTCGATGAAGATCACGCAGGACGTGCGCGACTACGCGGCCTCGCTCGGCGACAACGAGAAGCGCGCGCTCGGCCTCGACCCTCATCCTGGGGAGGCGCGTAGCGCCGTCTCGAAGGATGAGGCCGACAAGGGAATGGCCGAGATGAGCGCCAAGTTCAACGCGATGGGCAGCCAGGTCTATGTCGATGCGGAGAAGGTGAAAGCACCGCACACCACCGCGCTCGACAGCGAAGCCGAGCATCACGCGAAGAACGCGAGACTCGTGAAGGAGAGCAACAAGGCGTTGTGAGCCCCTCGCCACTCATCCCCAGGAGCAGCCTCAGCGACGGCAAGCAAATGAAGAAGCCGCGCGTCTATTCCATGGCCTTCGCCAGCGTCTATCCGCTCTATGTCGCCAAGGCGGAGAAGAAGGGACGCACGAAGAAGGACGTCGACGAGATCATCCGCTGGCTGACCGGCTACAGCCAAAAGGGGCTGGACGCCCAATTGAAGAAGAAGACGGACATCGAGACCTTCTTTGCGGACGCCCCCCGGCTGAATGCCTCGCGCAGCCTGATCACGGGCGTCATCTGCGGCGTCCGCGTGGAGGACATCGAGGAACCGCTGATGCAGAACATTCGCTATCTCGACAAGCTGATCGACGAGTTGGCCAGGGGAAAGGCCATGGAGAAAATCCTGCGGCAGTGACAAGGCGTTCCGCCTCCGGCAAGCTGCCGACGGACATGAAACGGCGACGCGATCCCGCAAGCGAGGTGGCGAAGCGTAATCCGCCATTCACTTTGGCGACGCGGCGGATTACGCCCCCAGCTAACCCGTCCTGCAAGTCCAAGCCCCTGCTCTTCACCTCGACAAACCACCCCTTCTACCCTACCTTTTCTTGCATGAACCTCATCCGCCGCACCCTTTCCCTCGACCCGGCCACCGATACGCGTTTGCGCGAGCTGGCTGCCGAGCGCGGGCAGGACGAGGCCGCCGTGCTGGCGGAGGCCGTGGCGCTGCTCGATTCGGTGGTCGATATCGGCAATCCCGACATCGCGGAAGACCGCCGGCGTCTTGAAAATTTCCGGCGCACCCGCGAGGCCATTCCGCTGCACGACGTCAAAGCGTGGATCGAGAGTTGGGGCACTGATCGAGAGCTGCCGCGGCCGAAGCCGCAGCGGATGGGATGATCCTTCTTTCGCTCGACGCCGCTGCCGATGTGGAGCGGGTCCGCGAATTCCTCGACATCAACAATCCGGACGTCGCCAGGCGCGCCCTGCTCAGGATCTTCACGGCGCTGGAGCGTGTCGAGAAATTTCCCGATCTCGGCCGGCCAACGGAAGACGCGGATATCCGCCAGATCGTCGTCCCGTTTGGCGCAGCAGGTTACATCGTCCGCTACACGATCTTGCCGGAGCACAGTGACGTGCTGGTGCTGCGCCTCTGGCACGGGCGCGAGATGCGAAAGTAACCTCATGCGAGCCGGCGCGGCGTATTCCCGCTTGCGCGGAAAGGCGCGGAGTGTGACGCTTGGCGAAGTTTCGCAATGCCGCACGAGGTGAGCCGATGAGCCACGTCACCTACAAGGTGGTCCGCCACGAGGATGGCTGGGCCTATACCGCCGAAGGCACCTATTCCGAGACCTTCGCGAGCCACGCGCTGGCGCTCGCCGCCGCGCAGCGCGCCGCCCGCGAGCAGCGCGCGCCGGGCCAGACCACGTCCATCGAATACGAGGACGACAAGGGCGAATGGCATCGCGAAGTCGCCAGCGGCCGCGACCGCCCGGCGACCGAGGTCGAGGACAACAGCTGACCCTTTGACTTTGCGCGGACGGCGTTTAGCGTCGCGCGATGAATCCGTTCGACGCCGTCATCTACGCCGCGCTGCTGATCGCCGTCGTGCTCGGCTTCCGTTCCGGCTTCCTGCGCAGCATGGTCACGATCCTCGGCTATCTCGCCGCGGCGCCGATCGCGCTCGCCGCCGCGCCGCTGCTGACGACACTCGCGACCGGTCTGTTCGGCCTGCCGCCGGACCGCAACGGCTTCGCCGTCGCCTGCGGCTTCCTGCTCGCCGGCTTCGTCCTGAGCGCCCTGCTCCGCACCGGCATCGACGCGCTGGTCGGGCCGACGGTCAGCGCGCCGGACCGCATGGCCGGCGCCATGCTCGGCGCGGTCCGCGTCGTCCTGCTCGCCGTGGTGCTGGTGCTGATCTTCGACCGCATCATCCCGCCGGACCGCGAGCCGGCGTTCCTCACCGGCTCGACGCTGCGGCCGGTGCTGTCGGCGGCGGGCGACGCGGGGCTCAGAAACCTGCCGCCGGACCTCATCGCGCTGATCGACCGGCTCAAGCGCCAGCACGGCCTCTGACGCGAACGGGCGGCGGCCTCCGGCCGCGCCGCTAGAGCCTTTCCGGCTTTGATGGAATCAAAGCCGGGGCTCTCGGTTTTTGTTTTGTCGCGTTTTCTTCACGCGAACCGGCCGTCGCCGGACGAAGCCGGCTATGGCCGGCGAAGGCCGGTATCCACTTCGCTCGAAAACGCTCTAGATCCGCACCGCCGTAACGATGCGCGCGCCGAGGCCGATCAGCACCGCGCCGAGCGTCCGCTCGATCACGCCGTGGGCGCGGGCATAGGCGGCCTGCACGCGCGGCCGCGAGAACACGAAGGCGACCGTGGTGTACCAGGCGAGCTCCTGCGCGCCGACGATGGCGATGGCGGCGAGCCGCACCCACAGCGGCGCATGCGGCGGCAGCAGCGCGACGAAGATCGAGGAGAAGAACACCACGATCTTCGGATTGCCGAGGCTAAGCCAGGCGCCGACCATCACCGCGCGGCCGACGCCGTCCCTCGTCTCGCAAGTGTTCGCGCGCGCCGCATCGGCCGGCGGCGCCTTCTCCGCCTTGGTCTCCGCTTTGGCGCTGCGCCAGGCGCCGATGCCGAGCCAGATCAGGTAAAGCCCGCCGGCGAGCTGGATCGCGCCGTAGACCGGAGCGAACTGCGTCATCAGCAGCGCGATGCCGAAACAGGCCGCCGCCGCCCACAGCGTCGCGGCAATCGCCACGCCGGCGCCGAGCCCGACGGCGGTGCGCAGGCTGCGCCCCGCCGCCGCGCGGCTGACCATGATGAAGGCCGGGCCGGGACTGATGATGCCGAGCGCATTCGCCAGCGCGAGGCCGGCAAGCGGCAACAGATAAGAAGGCTCGGCGAGGCTCATGCCGGAACGCTAGCACAAGCCCGATCGGCCGAGAAAGAACGCGCGTGCGGGGAGCGGGAGACCATCCCGCTCCCCGCGCAAAGCGTGCTTACGGGCGAAGCGATCGGTCCTCAGTACCGCACGTAGCGCGGCTGGGCATAGGCCGGTTCGGCGGCGAAGCCGACCAAAGTGCCGCCGACCGCGCCGATGCCGGCACCGACCAGCGCGCCGGCGCCCGAGCCGATCGCCGAGCCGCCGATGCTGCACGGCGGACACACCGCCGCGCCGATGATCGCGCCGATGCCGGCGCCGAGCAGCGGATAGACCAGCGGGTTCGGCGCGCCCCAGCCGGCGGTGTAGGTCCGGTCAGCGGCATAGGCCTCGCCATAGGCCGGCTCATAGGCGACGGCCCGCACATGGTGGCGGTAGTGGTGCGCATGGTGCGCACGATAGGTGGCGGCGCGATCGGCCGCGAAGGACGACGCCGGCAGCAATGTGACGGCGACGGCGGCGGCGGACAACAGGGCGGTAAGTTTGCGCATGAGTCAGACTCCTGACGGCTTGAGCCCAGCCCCACGGTGATAACGACGCAGCGCAGCATCCGTTCCCTGGATGGTTCCGCGCCTGATGCGCGTTATCTTGCCGCGTCATCAATCGGCCACCACCGCGGAGTACCTCGCACCGGGCTGCCACAATTCCCTTGCTCGCCATCTTGCGCGCCACCTCGCCCGCCGCCGTCGGTGCTGTCATCCGCTTCAATCAACGACCGGCACAGGAGCCCTCATGCGCCGCGCTGTCACCGTCATCGTGTTCCTCGTCGTCGTGCTGGGCGCCGGGCTCGCCATCGGCGCGGTGACGCGCCCGGACGATTGGTACGCCGCGCTCAACAAGCCGCCGTTCAATCCGCCGAACTGGGTGTTCGCGCCGGTCTGGACATTGCTCTATGTGATGATCGCGGTGGCCGGCGCGCGCACCTATGAGCGGGTGCGCGGCTTCTCCCTATGGGTGACGCAGATGACGCTGAACTTCGCCTGGACGCCGGCCTTCTTCCTGCTGCACCGGCCGATGCTCGCGCTCGTCATCATCGTCGCGCTGCTCGCCGCCATCCTCGCCTTCATTCGTATGGTGTGGACGAGCGACCGCGTCAACGCGCTGTTGTTCATTCCTTATGCCGCCTGGGTCGCCTTCGCGACGCTTCTCAACGCGGCGATCGTGGGGATGAATTGACCGCAAGGCGGCCCGGTTGAAGCGCAGCGGCATCCGGAGATGGCTAACATCCCGAACTCCGCTTCATTCATGCAGGCGGCTGCTGCCGGACGGCGAAATTTGTATTGACGCGAAGGCCGGATAGGAATATTTTCCAGTCACCGATCCGCCAGCTGGCGGCGCGCGAGCGCTGCCGGCGACATGAAGGGCGCTTTCATGAGGCGTCATGGAATGCGGGATCGGTTGCGGTGCCCGCGGATGATGCTCGCACCATCATTCCCGGGCGGCTCCGGGGCCCCGCCCGGCCGGCACCACGACCGGCCTGCGAGGAGCTCGCTGGACGCGGGACAGGACAAGGCGGGTAACGCCCGCTGCGGCCGCGTCCCCGGAAGCGCGGCCTGGAGCCGGACCCGCGGGCGAAAGCCTGCCGGGACGAGCCGCAAAATGACCCGCCGTCGCTCGCCGGATGGCGAGCTATGGCGGGGGGAGCGCCGAGAGGCGCCGCGTTCGCCGCGAGGCGGGCGCGCACGAAACTAACGGCTGCGCCTGTCGGCGCTCCGCTCCCTTCGCTTTCAACGAAGCGAAGGGAAAGAGGATCAAGACGTCCGGCGCACCCCGCGCCGCAAACAACAGGGGCGATGACGCGCGCCCGCGTCTCAGGCGAGAGCGCCGCGCCGGCCGAACAACAGCCAGAGCAGCAGGCCGAGCACCGGCAGGATTAAAATCAGGACGATCCACAGCACTTTCGAGCCGGTCGAGCCGCCGCCCTGGATGATCTTCACGATCGCCCAGACATCGGCCACCAGAATGATGAGCCCCAGAAGGCCGCCATATTCAAAACCCATCGCAATATCTCCAACAATTGACCCGAAGAAACAGAATCGAAATCAACCGCATACCAACCGCGCCACCGCGCCGGAGTTCCCTATCGCGCAACATTGTGGCGATGGTATTGCCATCAGACGGCCACAGCGGGCGGCTTTCAATCTGCGCCGCTTGCCGGCGGCCTTCGCCGGTCCCGTCTCCGATCGGATCGCCATGCCGCGTTTCATCGTCCTCGCCGCCGTGATCCTGGCCGTTCTCATGCCCGCGCTGGCGCGCGCCGAGGCCGGCGACGAGATCTTCGCCGACCGCCCCGCCTTCTCGCGCGGCGAGGTGCCGCCGCGGGCGATCGCGCGCTGCGACAACCTGCGCGCCATGGCGGAAGGCCTGGCCGTGCCCGACTTCCGCGTCGACCTCGCCGCCAGCGGCGCGCTCACGCTGGTCAAGACCGACGGCGCGCTGTGGTATCTCGTCATCTGCTCGGACCTGCGGGTGATGTGCGTCACCTACGAGGGCAACGACATGGCGGTCGGCGAACTGGTCACCGTCAAGGGCGCCTGGCGCCGGCTCGACCGCAACCACGCGGTGCTCGACCCCTGTCTCGCGAGCCGCGGCGACGACGCGGACGCGGAGAGCCCGAAAGACGCCCGCTGACGGGGCGCAAGGCGGCCCCGCCGCGCCGATTGCGAACCGCGTCCGCCATTCCTATCTCACCGCAACCTGCGCCGTGGCGGTCGCCCGGCGGACCCCCGCCCGGCGGGGCCAATGGAGAACCGGACCATGTGGGCTGCCTTCGCTCGTCAATTCGCGGCTTATGCCATCACCCGCCGCGGCAAGAAGCTGTTCGCCCTGATCGGCGTGCTGGCGCTGTGCTTTTGCGCCGCGCTGCTGGTCGACATGCAGCTTTACCTTTCGGCGGGCTTCATCGCCGTGCTCGCCTGTTTCTCGGGCGCCGCCTACATCGTGCAGCACGCCAAGGTGAAGCGCGCCGAGCTCGAGCGCCTTGCCCGCAGGGCGGAGGCCGCCCGCCGGCGCGCGCTGGTCGCGCAGGCGCGGCTCGACCGCATGGACCATGCCAAGGCCGCGGTCCGCGACGCCGTCGCCGGCGCGGCGCAGTCGGCGCGCGCGGCGGTGGTCGACGTGACGAAGGAAGCGGCTTCGGTCGCCGCGGAGACGGTCGAGGCCGTCTCGCGCAGCGCCAACGCGGTGGCGGACGCCGTCAACGACGTCGCGCTGCGCGCGGCCGACGCGATGACGGCGGCCGTGACGGGCGCGGCGGAACGCACGACGGCCGGCGCCGAGACGATGGCTCGCGCCGGCCTGGTCCGCGTCGTGAAACGCTGGCGCACGTTGCGCGGCGATCAGGGCATGACGCCCTGACCGCCGGCACAGCCGCGCAAGCTTACTGCAGCGTGATGATGAGGCCGTTGAGGTCGGCCGCGACGATCAGGCCGGTCTGCTCGCCGGCGATGGTCAGCACCGCGCCCTTGTTGTTGGTCAGCACGACCGCGCCCGCGCCCTTCACGGCCGCGGCGCCCGCGCCGGCCGCGGCATAGACGCCGGCGACGTCGGACGGCCGGCGGATATTGGTCACCCGGCCGCGGAAATTCGTCGCCGAGGCGCCGAAGGTGAAGCCGTAGCTCAAGCCGCCGATCGAGATCGGATAGCGGCGGCCGTGGAAGGTGAGCGTGCCGCTGCCGCCCGACGCGCCGACCACGAAGCCGGCCTTGACGACCCTGAAGACGATGCGGCCGCTATCGGCCTGCGCGGCCGGCGCGGTCAGGCCGAGGGCGACGACGGCGGCGAGCGCCGCGAAACCCATCCGGAATTTCTTGAAAATCGACATGCAGTGATCCTCCGCGGGCAATTGCAAAAAAAGGCGCGATCGGAAATCAGAGCCAACCCGGTGCCCGGCAAGCCGGTCGATCGCGACAAAATAATTCACGGGCAGAACGCGCAAACCCGATTCGGCGAGTCGCCGTGCTGCAGTATTGTCATATGCTAGAACGACGCTTGGACGACGCCATCTCCAGCCGAAACAATCCACCGGCAAAACTTACCATCATTGGTGGCAGAAATTGGGTGGAATCCGCATGATATTAAGGTGCGTTTTCGCAGGCTTCCTGTCCGCGGCGGGTGCCGCGCCAGCCTTCGCCGATCGCTGGATCCCCGGCGACGGCCGCTCCTGCGTCCGCGTCTGTTCGGAGACCGGCGCCGCGCCCGTCCGCTCCGGCGTCTACCGCAACGGCAACGCCTTCACGATCTGCCGCGCCGAGGTCAACGGCGAAGGCCGCCGTCCCGGCTACAACCTGCAGCCGGACTGGAGCCACGCCTGCTACGTCGCCTACGGCGGAAAGGAACTGCCGGTGCGGCGTTACGAGTGCATGTGCCGGCGTTAGCGCGCGGTTCCGCTACCGCTTGAAGAGCCCCATGATGGTCGCCTTGGTCAGCGTATTGAAGTGAAGCTGGAAGCCGATCACCGCGGCCGAGGTGTCGGCCGTGGCGTCGAGCTTCTCCTTGCCGACCGCGAACACCGTGAACAGGTAGCGGTGCGGATGGTCGCCCTCGGGCGGACACGGCCCGCCATAGCCCGCGGTGCCGTAATCGGTGCGCGACTGCAGCGCGCCCGCCGGCATCCTGCCGCCGGCGCTGCCGGCCCCGGCCGCGAGCTCCGTCACGTCGGCCGGGATGTTGCACACCACCCAGTGCCAGAAGCCGGAGCCGGTCGGCGCGTCGGGATCGTAGCAGCTGACGGCGAAGCTCTTGGTGCCGGATGGCGCGCCCGACCATGTCAGGTGTGGCGAGACATTGCCGCCGGCGCAGCCGAAGCCGAAGCCGGCGGACAGGATGTGGTCCTTCGCCAGATAGTCGCCGTCCTTGAAACTGTTGCTCGTCACCTTGAACGTCATTGCATTCTCCTCTTAATCCGTGATCGCCGCCTTGCGGTCAGACATATTTCTCGTCGCGCTCCAAAAGCTCCACCGAGATGCCGTGCGGCCCACGCAGGAACATCACGCGGATGCCGGGACGCTGGGTGAAGACATGCTTGGTGAACTCCGCGCCCTTCGCCTTCAAGTCCGCATAGACCTTGTCGACATCCTTCACGAAGAAGCCGATGTGGTCGATGCCGAGACAGGGCGTCACCGGCGCGGCGTTGACCTCGTCGCCCGCGGCGACCGGCAGGATGAAGATCTTCTGCCCGCCGAGCTTCAGGTCGACCCGCGGCTTGCCCTGCTGGGTCGAGCGGACGATCTCGGCGCCGAGCATGCGCTCGAACCAGGCCGCCATGCCCTCGACATCGGGCGTACGCAGGTGGACGTGGTCGAACGTGATCTGCATGGAGAGGTCCTCGGGGCTGGACCAGCCGATTGAACCAGCCGGGCCACCCACAACGCAATCCCTGTTTGCACAGCCCCGTTCGCGCTTGCGGATCACCGGCGCCTGCGCGCATGATCGACACGGGGAGCAATGGGGAGAAGCGGTTCATGGCCGTGCCGCGGGGACCGGCGACCATCGCCGCGCTGCTGTCGTTCAACGGCGGCTTCGTCGACGCGGTCGGCTTTCTCGGGCTGGCCGGCCTGTTCACCTCGCACGTCACCGGCAATTTCGTCACGCTCGGCGCGGCGCTGGTCGCCGGCCATCACGGCATCATCAACAAAATCATCGCGCTGCCGGTGTTCGTCGCCGTCATCGCGCTGGCCCGCGTCGCCGGCGGCCTGATGCGCAAGCGCAAATTGCCGGCGCTGCGCATCTTCCTCGTCGCCGAAGTGACGTTGCTGTTCGCTTTCTTCGTGCTCGCGGTCTGGCTCGGTCCCTTCGCCGACGCCGACAGCCCGGCCGGGCTGCTGACCGGCTGCACCGGCGTCGCCGCGATGGCGCTGCAGAATGCCTTCCAGCGCGTGCATTTCGCCGACCTGCCGCCGACCACCATCATGACCGGCAACACCACGCAGGCGACCATCGACATGGTCGACCTGATGCTCGGCGAGCCCGGCACCGACCGCGCGCGGGTGCTGACCCGGTTCCGCCGGCTCGCCGCCGGCATCGCCTGCTTCGCCGCCGGCTGCATTCTGGCGGCCGGGCTGTACTGGCTGGTCGGCTTCTGGAGCCTCGCCGTCGCGGTGATCGTCGGCGCCGTCGCCGCGATTTTGCGCCGCGACGAGGACCGGCCGGGCCCGGCCTGATCCCGGAAGCCTATTGTCAGCCACGCGCCCCGGTTGCACACTGGTTGCGGGTTGGGAGCTCGCCCTTGTCCGGTTGCGTTCGCGTTGCGTCGAAGGCGCTTGTGCGCGCGGTTGCGGTGGCGGCGATCGCCGCCGTGCTCGCCGGCTGTTTCCGCGATCCTTACGTCGGCGGCGGCCTCGCCCGCATATCCGGCAACTGGCAGATCGAGCGCGCGCAGGACCGCGTCGCAGGCCGGCCGATTTCCAGCGCCTATGTGTTCACGCGGCGCTCGTCGCACACCCATGTGAGCTACCCGCTGTCGGCCTCGCTGCAGCTCACCTGCTTCCGCAAGCAGCCGATCGTGAAATTCGAGTTCGAAACCAAGGTCGGCTCCAACCGCAATTCGTCGTTCGGCTACCGCTTCGACGACAGACCCGGCCGCGAGGTGCCGGCACGCTTCCTCAATGACTTCCACACCGTGGTGATCGAGGACCGCGCCGACGTCGTCCGTTTCGTCGACGAGCTCGCCGCGTCGGAGTCCGTCTATATCCGCATCGACTCGTTGAACGCCGGCCGCACGGCCACCGAGTTCCAGCTGAACGGCGCTGCGGAAGCGATCCGCGCCGGCTTCGCCGATTGCCCGCTCACTGCGCCGGCGCCGGCCATGCAGACGAGCGCATTGCGCTGATCTGCAACCAAACCGGTTTTCGGCGCGCGAAAAGCGGCTCGGCATTCCGGAATAGCCGGTATCCGTTGCATTCGCCGGATGAGCCAACGATAGTTTCGCTCGATTTCCGTCAGCCGCCAACCGGATGCATCATGCTCACGCTCTACAACACCAATCATTCGACCTGCAGCCAGAAGGCGCGCATCGCGCTCCAGGAAAAAGGACTGGCATTCAAGGATCACCAGATCAGCCTGCGCGATCTCGAGCAGTTCTCCGACTGGTACATGAAGCTCAACCCGAACGGCGTGGTGCCGACCCTGGTGCACGACGACAAGGTCATCATCGAGTCGACGGTGATCGCCGAATATGTCGACGACGCGTTCGGCGGCGTGAAGCTGACGCCGGAAGACCCCTATCAGCGCGCGCGCATGCGGGTCTGGCGGCAATATATCGACGAGGTGCCGACCGTCGCGGTGCGCGTGCCGTCGTTCAACCTCTATCTGCTGCCGAAATTTCTCGCCACCAACGAGAACTGGCTCGACACCCGCAAGGAGAAGACGCCGCTGCGCAAGTCCGTGCTGCGCCGCATGGACAAGAACGGCTTCCCGAAGGAAGAGATGGACGACGCGCGCGACAAGCTGCGCCAGACCGTCGAGCGCATGTCGAAGACGCTCGAAAGCGGGCCGTGGCTGGCCGGCGAGCAATTCACGCTGGCGGACATCTACATGACGCCGAACCTGGTGCGGCTCGAGGATCTCGGCCTCGCCGAGATCTGGGCCGACCTGCCGCGCGTGACCGACTGGTATGCCCGCATCCAGGCGCGCCCCTCCTTCGCCAAGGCTTATTACGAGGGCTCGCGGATCGTGATGCCGAAGCGCTAGACGCGAATAAAGATGCGGCGCCGGTAGAGTTCGCGCGCCAGCACGACCGCGAAGACGAGACCGAGCGCATGGGCGACGAAGCGGCCGGCACCGGGCGTCGCCATGCGGTCGATCCATAATCCGATGTCGCCGCCGACGAAGCGCGTCGCGAGCCGCTCGAAGCTCGCGATACCATTGACGAAATAAAGCGGCAGCGCATTGGCGCCGATCCAGACGAAGATCACCGCCCAGGCGCGCCAGCCGCGGACGTCGGCGATCCAGTGCAGCGCGCCGAGCAATATCAGGCTGTAGCCGCCGGCAACAAGCACGAAGGACGACGTCCAGATCGACTTGATGATGGGAAACGACAGGCTCCAGGCATAGCCGGCGAGCAGCAGCGCGACACCCACGGCGATCAGGAGCAACGATTTGCGGCTTTCCCTCGCTTCGGGGTCCTGCAGGTAAAGCCCGGCCAGCACGCCGATCAGGCAGGTCGCGATCGCCGGCAGCGTGCTGAGCAGGCCTTCGGTGTCGCGCGTCTGCTCCAGAAGTTTTCCCGGCAGGTAATGCGCATCGATCCAGTCGGCGAGATTGGTTTCCGGCGCATAGGAGCCGGCGCCGACGCCCGGCACCGGAATGAACGTCATCGCCGCCCAGTAGCCGACCAGCAGCACGACGGCCGCGACGAGCGAGCCGCGGCAGCCGACATACATCAGCACCAGCGACGAAAACAGATAGCAGAGCGCGATGCGCTGCAGGATGCCGAGCAGCCGCACGTCCGGCCACAGCCTCGCCGCGCCGCCGTAGAACACAATGCCGAGCACGAAAAGCAGGACGAAGCGGCGCACCACCCGCCAATGGGCGCTCGCATAGCCGTCGCGCGCCACGATGCGCGGCAGCGACAGCGCGATCGACACGCCGGTGACGAAGATCAGCAGCGGAAAGATGAAGTCGTAAAAGCGGAATCCGTCCCACCGCACATGCGTGAACTGCTGGCCGAGGAAGCGGCCGGTCGCGCTGATCCAGGGCGCCTTGTCGCGCGACATCTGCTCGATCGCGCCAACGGCGCCGTCGGCGCCGAGCAGCCAGAAAATGCTGAAGCCGCGCAGCGCGTCGACGGAAGTGAGGCGCTGGGTCGCCGGAGGCGGAGCGGCTGCCGAAGACATGGTCATCTCAAGCTCCGGCGGTCAGGCTACCGCGCCACGTGGCGGCGACATTGTCCGAGGACAAAATAGCGGATTTTTGCGGGTTCCGGCGGCCGCGGCAGGCTTTCTCCGATCGATACAACGCAATTTTTACCAGCCGCGCGCCTAATCCGCGACAGCCAGCCGGAGCGCGCCGTGGACCTTTCAAATTTCGTGACGAGCCTTTTGACCGGCTTTGGCTTCGTCGCCGGCCAGTTGGGCCGGCTGCTGTTCTCGCTCGGCTCGCATCTCTCGTTCACCTCGCTCGGGGCCGCGCTCGTGATCGCGACGGCGTTCTATGCCGGAAAGCGCATCCGGCGCGGCCGGCGGCTCAATGCGCGCTTACTCGTCCGCGCGCTGTTCCCGAAGCGCATCGTCAACAGCCCGTCGAACAGCGCCGACATCGGCTATCTGTTCTTCAACGTGCTGGTGTTCGGCATCGTGTTCGGCTGGGCGATCCTGTCCTACGAGACGGTGACCAACGGCATCATCGCCGGGCTCGTGCGCCTGTTCGGCGAACCCGCGCCGACGACGTTGCCGCCCTGGGCGACCAACACGATCGTCACCGTGATGCTGTTCCTCGCCTACGAGCTC
>Ga0180221_1001215_pt1 | contig 18204 bp, 12 predicted proteins | sample eDN5th37CKraftMG_FD_151339 | JGI IMG/M metagenome (GOLD analysis project Ga0180221, IMG submission 151339) | Enriched Miracle-Growth compost microbial communities from Emeryville, California, USA - eDNA 5th pass 37_C Kraft MG (version 2) (version 2) ...
CTCACCACGCGGACGTCGTCGTCGGTGCACGCGCGCCCCGCGGACCCCGCGTGCTCGGGCAGGTCCTCGGGGCGCAGGAACGTGTTCCAGAACGCCTCCGTGGTCCCGTAGCCGTTGAAGATCCGCGGGGTGAGCAGCTGCTGGTAGCGCAGCGCGGCGGCCCGGTCGAGCGGCGCGCCCATCGTGACGATGCCGCGCAGGCCCGACAGGTCGCGCGGGCTGCGCTCCTGCTCGTCGGCGAGCAGCTCGAGCGTCGTCGGGGCCCCGACGAGGAACGTGATCTGGTGCTCGGGCACCCAGTCGAGGACGGTCGCCGCGTCGAACGCGCGCAGCGGGACGACGGACGCGCCGACGTAGAACACCGGGTTCGGGCCGCCCGAGTACAGGCCGCCGCGGTGGAACCAGGGCGTCATGTTGAGCGTGCGGTCGGTCGGGCCGAGGGGGAAGTGCATGATCACGTCGTGCGCCGACATCACCTCGACGACGGACGGCAGCGACACCCCCTTGGGCATGCCCGTCGTGCCCGACGTGTAGAGCCGGGTCGTCTCCTCGTAGGTCGAGAAGTCGTCCGGCAGGGGCGGCACGGGCGCCGTCGCCGCCGCGAGCGCGTCGTCGAAGCCGACCGCGCCCGCGGGGCCGCCGTCGGCCTCGCCGACGACGAGCAGGGCGGGGTTCACGCCCGCGATCTCGAGCGCCTGCGCGGCGGCGGCGCCGAGCGTCCCGTCGTAGACGAACACGGTCGGGTCGGACTCGCGCAGGATGTGCGCGGTCTCGGCCGGGGCGAGCCGGAAGTTCACGGGCACGCCGATGGCGCCGAGCCGCTGCGTCGCGAGGTAGAGCACCGCGAACTCGAGCGAGTTGAAGAGCTGGTGGACCACGCGGTCCCCGCGCCCCGTGCCGCGCTCCGCGAGCGCCGACGCCGCCTGCTCGACGACGGTGTCGAGCTCGGCGTAGGTGAGGGTGCGGCCCGTGGGCGGGTCGACGACCGCGACACGGCGGCCGAAGCGGTGGACGTTGCGGCGGAAGCCCGCCTCGTAGGTGAAGTCGTGCTCGAGGTAGCGGCGGAGCCGTGTGGCGTCGTAGGCCATCGGTGGTGATCCCTCTCCGGGCGCCCGCACCGGGGCGTCCTCCCAGACAAGCCTCCTGCGCCGCTCAGGTTACGCCTGCGTAGGTCGGGTCACCGCCGGCGACCGCGGACCGGCTACGGCTCCTGCTGGTCGTCGGGGATCCCGTCCTCGTTGACGTCCGCGGGGCGCGCCCGGCGGGCGTCGCGGCGCAGCAGGACGGCGGCGATCGCCGCGGACGCCACCGACGCGACGAGGACGGCGACCTTGGCCTCGGCGACGCGGGCGGCGCCGCTCGAGGTGCCGGCGTCGAACGAGAGCTCGGCGACGAGCAGCGCGACGGTGAACCCGATCCCGGTGAGCGCGCCGACCGGCAGCATGTCCCGCAGCCCGACGCCGGGCGCGAGTCTGAGCGGGGACAGGCGGACGGCGAGCCAGGTGGTCCCGAGGACGCCGAGGGGCTTGCCGATCACCAGCCCGACCATGACCCCGATCGCGACGGGCGAGCCCAGCACCTCGCCGAGCCCGGTCCCGACGACCGTGACGCCCGCCGCGAAGAACGCGAACACGGGCAGCGCGACGCCGTTCGCGACGGGCCGCCAGGCGTGCTCGGCCCGCTCGGCGCGGCCGACGAGCTCGCCGTGGACGGCGCGCGTCGGCATCGCGAAACCGAGGAGGACGCCGGCGATCGTGGCGTGCACGCCGCTCGCGTGGACGAGCGCCCACGCCGCGACGGCGAGCGGCCCGAGGAGCCACCAGGGCGCGCGCCGCAGCCGCGCGACGACGCCGAACGCCACGACGCACGCGAGCCCCCCGAGCAGCGCGCCGACGGCGACGTGGGCCGTGAGGACGAACGCGATGACGACGATCGCGAGCAGGTCGTCGACGACGGCGAGGGTCAGGAGGAACGTCCGTACGGGCGCGGGCAGGCCGCGCCCGAACACGGCGAGCACGGCGAGCGCGAACGCGATGTCGGTCGCGGTCGGCACGGCCCAGCCGGCGCGCGCGTCGCCGCCGTGGTCGAGGAGGGTCGTGCCGAGGTAGAGGACGGCGGGCGCGACCATGCCGCCGACGGCCGCGAGCACGGGGACGGCGGCCCGGCGCGGGTCGCGCAGCGAGCCGGCGACGACCTCCCGCTTGAGCTCGAGCCCGACGACGAAGAAGAAGATCGCGAGCAGCCCGTCGGAGGCCCAGGTCCCGAGGCTCAGGTCGAGGTGGAGCGGGGCCAGCGCGTCCCCGCCGGGGACGGCCGTGACGATGGTCTGGTAGGCCGCGCGCCACGGCGTGTTCGCCCAGACGACGGCGACCAGCGCGGCTCCGAGGAGGAGCGCGCCGCCGCGTCGCTCGTCGGTCACGAAGCCGCGCACGGAGCGGGCGGCGGGGGCGAGGGCGGGTGCGGGCACGGGACCTCCGGGTCGCGTCGGGGACATGTCCGGGGCGCGCACGCGCCCCGACCCCGTCATCGGGGTGCCGACCAGACTTCCCGGCTCACCACGGCCAGGCTACCGGGCGCGGGGTCGCCCGGCTCAGTCGTGCCAGGTGCCGAGCCACTCGTCCCAGCGGGGGCCGCCGCGCAGCGTCGTCCCGTCGCGCGCGGCGTCGCGCAACCCCCGCACGACGAGCGCCAGGTAGCGCAGGTGGAGGGCGTCGACCTGGGCGCGGGGGTAGGGGAGCGAGGGGCGCAGGTGCACGAGGAGCTGCATGACGTCGGCGGTGGTGAAGCCGTCCGGCACGCGCGCCGCGGCCCTGTCGTGCGCGACGAGGCGCTCGAGCGCGGCGCGCAGCTCCTCGGAGGCCTCCGCGAGCGCGGGGGAGAGGGGGCGCCCGCTGCCGGTCGGGCGGAGCATCGGGCCCCGCGCCCCCGTGATGTGCCGCGCCACGAACGTCTCGACGGCGCCCGGGTCGCCGGTCGCTCCCGGGGCGGCGTCGTGCTCGTCGGCGACGGCCGCGGCGAGGCGGGCGACGTCCCGGACGCCCTCGAGCCGGAGCGCGTCGACGAGCGCGTCCTTGGTCGGGTAGCGGCGGTAGACCGACCCGACTCCGACGCCGGCCCGCCGCGCGATGTCCGCCATCGAGGCCGCGTCGCCCTGCTCGGAGAAGACCTCGCGCGCGGCGTCGAGCACCGCGGTGTCGTTGGCGCGCGCCTCGCGGAGGCGACCGGGCAGGGCGCCGGTCGGGGCGTCGTCGGCGGGGGCGGGCATGTGCTCACGGTAACGGGTGGCGGCTTGCTATCCTGAATCGGAACGGAACATCCGTTCCGATTCAGATCCGACCGAGAGCGAGCCCCGTCGTGCCACCCACCCGTCCCGCCGTGCCCCGGTCGACCACCCGTCGCCCGGGCCTCGTCACCCTCGCGCTCAGCGCGGTCGTGCTCGCCTTCTCGCTCATGCAGACGCTCGTCGTCCCCGCGCTGCCCACGATCGGCCGCGACCTCGGCACGGGCTCGCAGGGGACCGGCTGGATCCTCACGGCGTTCCTGCTCGCGGGCGCCGTCCTCGCGCCCGTCGTCGGCAACCTGGGCGACCGGGTCGGGCACCGGAAGGTCCTGCTCGGCACCGTCGGCGTGTTCGTCCTCGCCACGCTGCTCGCGGCCGCCGCGCCGAACCTCGCCGTGCTGCTCGGGGCCCGGGTCCTGCAGGGCGTCAGCACGGCGACGTTCCCGCTCGCGCTCGCGCTCGCCCGTCAGGTGCTCGACGGTCCCCGGCTCGCCGCCGCGTTCGGCTGGATCGCGGGGATGATCGGGCTGGGCGCGGGCGCCGCGCTCGTGCTGGGCGGGCTGATCGTCGAGGCGCTGTCGTGGCGCTGGATCTTCGTGCTGGCGGCCGTCCTGATCGCCGTCGCGGGGGCGATGGTCGCCGCCTGGGTGCCGACCGGCTCCGTGCCCGCCGTCGTCCGGCGCACCGACGGGGCCGGGATCGCGCTGCTCGCGACGGGGCTCGTCGGCGTCCTGCTGGCCGTCTCCCAGGGCGGGTCCTGGGGCTGGGGGTCGGCCCGGACCGTCGGTCTCGGCCTCGTCGGCGTCCTGCTCCTCGTCGCGCTCGTGCTCGTCGAGCTGCGCCGGACGGCGCCCGTCGTCGACGTCCGCACGTTCCGGCACGGGCCGATCGTCCTCGTCAGCCTGCTGACCGTCGCCGTCGGGTTCGTGCCCTACGTCTGCTACGTGGCGCTGCCGATCCTCACGCAGGCGCCCGCGTCCACGGGCTACGGCCAGGGCATGAGCGTGACGGTGTCGGCGCTCGCGATGCTGCCGAGCGCCGTGCTCGTGTTCGTCGGTGGCCGGCTCACGCCGTTCGTCGTGGCGCGGGCGGGCGCGGGTGTCGCCGCGCTGCTCGCCGTGGGCGTGATGGCCGTCGGCGCGGCCGGCCTCGCGCTCGGGCCGACCGAGCCGTGGGTCGTCGTGGTGGCGTTCGGCGTGCTCGGCCTCGGGAACGGCATCGGCTACGCGATCTGCGCGCAGCTCGTCGTGACGCTCTCGCCCGCCGAGGAGACCGGGGCCGCGACCGGCCTCAACAGCGTCGTGCGGACCATCGGCTCGGCGTCGGCGGCGCCCGTCGTGGCGGCGCTCCTCGCGACCGGGACCGCGGCCGACCCCGCCGGCCCGTTCACCGAGGTGTTCTGGGTCGCGGCGGCGGTGAGCGTCGTCGGGGTGGTCGTCGCGGCCGGCCTGGTCGCCCGGACCCGCCGGACCGCCTGACCGCGCCGTCGCCGGGCGCCCCCCTCAGCCGACAGTCGGCACGCGGGACGTCCAGGGGTCCGCCGCCTCGAGCTGCGCGGACAGCGCCAGCAGGAGGGCGTCGTCCCCGAGCCGCCCCGTGAGCATGACGCCGACGGGCAGGTCGCCGCCCGCGTCGCCCGTGGCCGCGCCCTCGGCCCAGCCCAGCGGCAGGCTCACCGACGGGCGGCCCGTGAGGTTCGCGATGCTCGTCCACGGCGTGAACCGGGTCTGGGCCGCGAAGTCGCCCGCCGGGTCGGCGTCGTCGCGCATCGACCCGACCGGGGCCGGCAGCTGCGCGAGCGTGGGCGTGAGCACGACGTCGAACGCGTCCCAGGCGGCCGCGACCTGCTGCGTGAGCCGCTGCATGCCCGCGACCGCCTGGGCGAACACGAGCCCGCTCTGCTCGCGCCCCGTCGCCCGCAGCCAGCGGGTGAGCGGCGTGAGGAGGAGCTCGGCGTCCTCCGGGACCGGCGCCGACAGGGCCCCGACCGACCAGAGGGCCGCGAACGCCCCCCAGTCCTCGGCGGGGAACGGCACCGGTGCCTCCGCGACCGCGTGGCCCAGCCGGTCCAGGAGCGCGACGGCGTGGTCGACCGCGTGCAGGCACGCGGGGTCGACCTCGGCGTCGTCGGCGATCACGGGCGTCACCAGGACGCCGACGCGCAGCGGGCGCGGGACGACGTCGCACGCGGCGAGATAGGTCCCGGCAGGGCCGGCCCCGCCGGGCGCGACGAAGGTGTCGCCCGGCCGGTTCACCGCGAGCACGTCGAGGAACGCGGCGGTGTCGCGGACCGTCCGCGTGAGCACGCCGTGCGCCGCCAGCCCGACGCCGTCCACGGCGTGCGGACCCCAGCTCACCCGCCCACGGCTCGGCTTGAGCCCGACCAGCCCGGTGGTGCTCGCGGGGATGCGCAGCGAGCCGCCCCCGTCGTTGCCGTGCGCGACGGGCACGATCCGGCTCGCGACGGCGGCCGCCGCTCCGCCGCTCGAGCCCCCGGCGGAGCGCGTGAGGTCCCAGGGCGTGCGGGCCGGTGGGGCGACGTCGGGCTCCGTGTACGGGGGCAGGCCGAGCTCGGGGGTGTTCGTCTTGCCGGGCATGACGGTGCCCGCGTCGCGCAGGAGCGTGACGACGCCGTCGTCGACCGGCGGGACGAAGCCGCGCAGTGCGGCGGACCCCGCGGACATGGGCACACCGGCGACCATCGTGAGGTCCTTGATCGGCAGCGGGACCCCGAGGAACGGCGGGAGCGCGTCGGTGCTGCCGTCGCGCCGGGCGGCGGCGAGGGCGTCGTCCGCCGCGCGCGCCTGCCCGCGCGCCAGGTCCGGGGTCAGCGTCACGAACGCTCCCACGGTCGGACCGATCCGCTCGGCGCGCTCGAGCGTGTGCTCGAGGACGTCGGTGGCGGAGGTGTCGCCGCGGCGGAGCGCGGTCGCGAGGGTCAGTGCGTCGAGGTCGTGGAGCTCGGTCACTCCCCGACCCTAGCCCCGGAGCGCGGGCCCGAGGAGGGCCCGGACCCGCTCCTGGACGTGGTCGACGTCGTGTCCGCGGGTGACGGCCCGGCTCGCCCGGTGGACGACCGCGTCCACGAGCTCCGCGAGCAGCGGGGCGTCGTCGAGCCCGCACTCCCCGAGCGCCTCGACGAGCGGCTCGGCCAGCGCGCGGTGCATGGCGGCGACCTGGGGGTCGGTGAACGCGCGCGGGCTGAAGGCGGCCAGCGCGTCGACGACGGCGTGGTCCCCGGACGCCACGAGGTCGATGTTCGCCGCGGCGTAGGCGAGCACCCGGGCCGGCGCGTCGGGAGCGGCGGCCATGGCGTCGCCGACCGCGCGCTGCCAGCGCGGGAGCTCGTCGAGCGCGACGGCCAGGAAGAGCTCGTCCCGCGACCCGAAGTAGTGGTAGACGCTCGAGCGGGCGAGCCCCGCGCGCTCGGCGATCGCGCCGAAGGTGGGCTCGGTGCCGGGGTCGTCGACGAGCAGCGCGCGCGCCGCCTCGAGCACCGCGCGGCGCTGGGCCGCGCGGTGCTCGGGGACCGTGGGCGCGGTGATGCGTGGCATCAGGTCAGTGTGCCATCCACCATCTCCAGGACCCGGTCGCAGTGGTCGAGCACGTCGTGGTCGTGGGTCACCATCACCGTGGCGACCCGGCGCTCCCGGGTCTCGCGCGCGAGGAGCTCGACGACCTCGTGGCTGCGCGCGCGGTCGAGCGCGGCGGTCGGCTCGTCGACGAGCAGGAGCGACGGGCCGCCCACGAGCGCCCGGGCGATCCCGACGCGCTGGCGCTCGCCCCCGGACAGCCGTCCGGGGCGCCGGTCGGCGCGCTCGCCCATCCCGACGGCGGCGAGCAGCTCGTCGACGGGCACGGCCGCCGGGCGCCCGGTGATCTTCTCGACGAGCCGGAGCTGGTCCCGCGCCGTGAGCGCGGGGACGAGGTTGCCGGACTGGAACACGAAGCCCACGTGCCGACGACGGAACGCGGCCGCGCGCGACCCGGCGAGCCGCGTGAGGTCGGTCCCGCCGACCTCGACGGTGCCCTCGTCGGGGGCCGCGAGGCCGCCGGCCACGGCCAGGAGGCTCGACTTGCCCGCGCCGGACGGCCCGACGACGGCCACGAGCTCGCCGGGCGCGACCGTCAGGTGGACGTCGTCGAGGGCGCGCACGGTGGTGTCGCCGTCGTGGTAGCGCAGGGTGACCCCGGCGAGGACGAGGCCCGAGGTGACGCGCGTGGTCGTGGTGGTGGTCATCGGTTCTCCCCGAGGGCGGTGAGCGGGTTGATCGCGGCGATCCGCACGGTCGCGACGGCGGCGCCCAGGAGCCCAAGCGCGGTGAGGAGCGCGGCTCCGGTGAGGACCGGGCCCGCCTCGAGCCGGAACGGCATCGCGGTCCCGGCGAGGAGCGCTCCGAGCCCGAGCCCGACGAGCACCCCGCCCCCGACGGCGACGACGAGCAGCACGACCCCCTGCAGCAGGCCGTCCCGCACGAGGAAGCGGGTCGAGGCGCCCATGGCGCGCATTACCGTGAGCTCGCGCGTGCGCTGGACGGTCCAGAGCGTGAAGAAGGCGCCGACGACGAGCGCCGAGATCGCGTAGAGGAAGGCCTTGATGAGCGTCATGGTCATGGTCTCGGCCGTGTAGCCGGGGGACGAGCCGAAGGTCGCCCGGGTCGTGCGGGTGACGGTGTCGGCCGCGGCGTCGCCGGCCGTGAAGGTGCCTGCCCGGGCCGCCGGTCCGGCGAGCGCGACGACGCTCGCCACCTCGAGGTCGCTCGCGTCCGGCTGCTGGCCGGGGCGCACGCCGGCGTGGATCGCCTGCCAGGTGGCGAGCGGCACGTACCCGACGTCGACGTGGCCGAAGGTGCGCTGGTCCGCCGTGAACCCGACCACGCGCAGCGCGGTCCCGACGCGGTCGACCCTGACCGTGTCGCCGAGCCGGACTCCCGCGTCGCGGGCGCTGGAGCTCAGGACGACCTGGTCCGGCGCGGTCAGGGCGCTGCCCTCGGCGGCGGCGGGCTCCACGAAGCCGCGTGGCTGCACGCCGAAGAGGGTGAGGTCGACGGGGGCGTCCCCGTCGTGGGCGTTGACGATCGAGACGCCGAGGAGCTCGGCGTGCGTGATCCCCGGCTGCTCCGCCCAGGCGTCGCGCTGCGCCGCGCCGACGGTGCTGCGCGTGTACGCGGAGTCGGTCGTGGTGCCCGCCGCGAACGCGACCGCCTGGATCGGGCTGCGCATCAGCCCCGAGACGCCGTCCACGACGAGTCCCGAGGACAGGCCGGACAGGATCACGACGAGGATCGCGATGAGCCCGACGACGGCGGCCATGAGCCCGAATCTCACGCGTGCGAAGGCGATCTCGCGCCAGGCCAGGAACATCGGTCCTCCTTCGTCGTGCGCGCCGTGATGTCGACGCTGCGTCGACATCATATCGACACCCTGTCGACATTCCGCCACGCGCGGCTCCCGGCGTGCTCGTCGGTGGCGCCCGGGAAGGTGGAGCCTTGACGGAGTCGGCCTCCGGATCTATATTCCTCAAGACATTATTCCGACCGGAACAAACGCCACATCGCCAGGGGGGTGAGGGATGGCTCGCCGTGAGCTGTCGTCCATCGCGCTCATCGTGCTCGGCCTGCTCGACGAGGGCCCGCTCCACCCGTACGAGATCCTCCGGATCATGCGCAAGCACCGCGACGACCTCCGCGTCCCGGTGAGCGTCGGCTCCATCTACCACGCCGTCGAGCGGCTCGAGCGCGAGGGCTACGTGGTGCCGCTCGCCACGGGCCGCGAGGGCGCCCGGCCCGAGCGCACGACGTACGAGATCACCGACGCCGGGCGCGACGAGCACCGGCGGCGCACGCGCGAGCTCCTGCGGACCGTCCAGCCCGAGTACCCGGCGTTCGACGTCGGCCTCGGCCAGGCCGACGCGCTCGAGGCCGACGAGGTCGTGGCGCTCCTGCGGGAGCGGCTCGACACCGTCCGGGACGAGCAGGCCGCCTACGACGCCGCGCTGCGCTCGATCGTCGCTCGCGGCGTCCCGCGCCGGCACCTGCTCGACGCGCTCTACGAGCTCGAGCAGCGCGCCACGCAGATCGCGTGGATCGAGCGGACCGTCGCCGAGATCGAGTCCGGGGAGCTCGACTGGACCACCCCGCACCTCCCGAGGCACGGCCTCGACACCCCCAGCCACACGCCCGACGACGCCACGTCGTCCCCACAGAAGGACCTCGTATGACCACACCGCTCGTCGACCTCAAGGGTCGCAGCCCGTGGAGCGTGCTCCCGCCGCTCGTCCTGGGCTTCTTCATGATCATGGTCGACACGACCATCGTGAACATCGCCGTGCCGTCCATCCAGAAGGCGTTCGACGCCGACATCACGGCGGTCGGCTGGCTCAACAGCGGCTACCTGCTGTCGTTCGCCGTCCTCATGCTGCCCGCCGGCCGCCTCGGCGACCGCTACGGCCCGCGCGGCCTGTTCATCTCCGGCCTGGTGCTGTTCACGATCTCGTCGGCCGCGTGCGGGCTCGCCGGCTCGATCGCGTTCCTCATCGCCGCACGCGTCGTCCAGGGCGTGGGCGCCGCGCTCATGACGCCGCAGACGATGGCCGTCATCACCCGCGTCTTCCCGGCGGCGAGCCGCGGCGCCGCGCTCGGCGTCTGGGGCATGGTCGCGGGCCTCGCGACCATCGCCGGCCCGGTCCTCGGCGGCCTGCTCGTCGAGAGCTGGGGCTGGGAGTGGATCTTCTACGTCAACATCCCCGTCGGCGTCGTCGCTCTGTTCTGGTCCTTCGCGACCGTGCCGCACCTCGAGACGCACAAGCGCTACTTCGACGTCCTCGGCACCGTGCTCGCGGTCGCCGGCCTGTTCCTGCTCGTGTTCGGCCTCCAGGAGGGCGACACCTACGACTGGGGCACCATCACGGGCCCGATCGGGATCTGGGAGCTCATCGGCGCCGGGCTCGTGATCCTCGGCGTGTTCGTCGTCTGGCAGCACCGCCTGGGCGAGAAGGCGCTCCTCCCGCTGCGGCTCTTCCACTACCGCAACTTCTCGCTCGCCAACGTCTCGGCGTTCATGATCTCGTTCGCGATGCTCGGGATCTTCTTCCCGCTGACGATCTTCCTCCAGTCGATCCTCGGGCTCAGCCCGCTGCACGCGGCGCTCGTCAACCTGCCGGCCTCGCTGCTCTCGGGCGTCGTGGCGCCGTTCGCCGGTCGGCTGTCCGACCGGATCAACGGCAAGTGGGTCGTCGCGGCGGGCTTCGGGTTCATCGCCGTCTCGCTCATGCTCGTGTACGGCGTCCTGTCGCCGGACGTCTCTGAGGCCACGCTCATCTGGTGCATGATCCCGTTCGGCTTCGGCACCGGGCTCGTGTTCTCGCCCATGGTCAACCTCGCGACCGCGGGCCTCGACCACCGCACCGCCGGCGCGGGCGCGGGCGCGTTCAACACCATCCGTCAGGTCGGCAGCGTGGTGGGCTCCGCGGCGATCGTCGCGATGCTCACCGGGCGGCTCACGACCACCATCCCCGACGCCGCGCACAGCGTCGCCGGCAGCCTGCCGAGCGACCTGCAGGCGCCGTTCGCGAAGGTGTTCTCGGGCGGGAACCTGTCCGCCGACAGCATCCAGCAGGGCATCCAGCCGCCCGCCGGGGTCACCGGCGACGCCGCCCGCCGGATCGGCGCGGCCGCGCAGCAGGCGGTGGGCGACGGGTTCACGGTGGCCGTCAAGGACACGCTGCTCCTCGTCGTCGGGGCGCTCGTCGTGGGCGGGGTCGCTGCCCTGTTCATGTCGCCGACCCGCCGCGCACCCGAGGGTGCCCCCGCGGCGGACGCCGGGGAGTCCGAGGCCGAGCCGGCCGCCGTCTGACCTGCGGCGTCGTCCGACGGCCCGGTCCCGTTCGCGCGGGGCCGGGCCGTCGGCGTCCCCGCCAGCGGCCCCGCGCCCGGGTTAACTTCTCGTGACGGGTTCGCGACACGAGCGCCACCGCCGTGCCGCAGGAATCACACGGGCGTAGTTTGCGGACATGGGCGACGCCTCGTCGCCCACGGGAGGCCAGCCCATGAAGCGTGCTCCGCGAGCGTTGCCCGCGGTCTCGGCGCGGGAGGGCCGGTCCCGGCCCTGCGGCGTCAGGCACGGGCCGGCCGACCGCCCCACCCACCCGCCGAGCGTCCTCGGCCGCCGGGCTGGGCCCGGCGCCGGGGGAGCGGAGCGCCGAGGCGGCTGAGGCCGCCGGAGGGAGCCTGCCGTGGACCAGACCTCGCCCGCCACGACGGAGAAGAACAGCACGACGCCGGGAGCGTCCGGCACGCCCGACGGCCGCAGGACGTTCGTCCTCGACACGTCGGTGCTCCTCTCGGACCCGCGCGCGATGCTCCGCTTCGCCGAGCACGACGTCGTCCTCCCGATCGTGGTGATCACCGAGCTCGAGGCGAAGCGCCACCACGCCGAGCTCGGGTACTTCGCCCGCAGCGCCCTCCGGCTCCTCGACGACCTGAGAGTCAGGAACGGGCGCCTCGACGCGCCCATCCCCGTCGGCGACGTCGGCGGCACCCTGCGGGTCGAGCTCAACCACACCGACCCGACGGTCCTGCCCGCGGGCTTCCGGCTCGGCGACAACGACACCCGCATCCTGTCCGTGGCGGCGAACCTCGCCGCGGAGGGCGCCGTCGTCACCGTCGTGTCCAAGGACCTGCCCATGCGCGTCAAGGCGTCCGCCGTCGGGCTGCGCGCCGAGGAGTACCGCGCCGAGCTCGCGGTCGACTCCGGCTGGACCGGCATGGCCGAGCTCGACCTGTCCGACGAGCAGATGGCGCACCTGTGGGAGGCCGAGTCCGTCGAGCTCGCGTCCCTCGACCCGACGGCCGTCGAGAACGCCGCACCCCTGCACTGCCACACCGGTCTGGTCCTGCACAGCCCGCGCGGGTCGGCGCTCGGGCGCGTCACCGCCGACAAGCACGTCCAGCTCGTCCGCGGCGACCAGGACGTCTTCGGGCTGCACGGCAGGTCGGCCGAGCAGCGGATCGCGATCGACCTCCTGCTCGACGACAGCATCGGGATCGTCTCGCTCGGGGGCCGGGCCGGCACGGGCAAGTCGGCGCTCGCGCTGTGCGCCGGCCTCGAGGCGGTGCTGGAGCGGGGACAGCACCGCAAGGTCATGGTGTTCCGGCCCCTCTACGCCGTCGGCGGCCAGGAGCTCGGCTACCTGCCCGGCACCGAGAACGAGAAGATGAACCCCTGGGCGCAGGCCGTCTTCGACACGCTCGGCGCGCTCGTCTCCCGGGAGGTCGTCGAGGAGGTCCTCGACCGTGACCTCCTGGAGGTCCTGCCCCTCACGCACATCCGCGGGCGCTCGCTGCACGACGCGTTCGTCATCGTGGACGAGGCCCAATCCCTCGAGCGCAACGTCCTGCTCACCGTGCTCTCGCGCATCGGGCAGAGCTCGCGCGTCGTCCTGACCCACGACGTCGCGCAGCGCGACAACCTGCGCGTCGGGCGGCACGACGGCGTCGCCGCGGTGATCGAGTCGCTCAAGGGGCACCCGCTGTTCGCGCACGTCACCCTCACCCGGTCCGAGCGGTCGGCCGTGGCGGCGCTCGTCACCGAGATGCTCGAGCAGATCGAGGTCTGACCCGCTCCTACCCCACCGGTACCGAGAACGGGATCTGCGCCCGCCAGCTCGCGCCAGGCGGGCGCGGACCCCGCTCTCCGGGGGCGGCGACCCGGTGGCCGCCGCGGCCTTTGCGGTCCGTGCCGAACCTGCGTCTATGATGTCCGCCGGCGAGCAAGGGGCCAGGTCACAAGCCTGGAAGCGCTCCCACGACCGACTCGGTCGTGACACTGCCGCGGGTGCCGACACGCACGGCAGCCACCACGACGAGCCGACCACGATGACGAGGAGCGGCCTGTGCCCTGGGCCTGGACCGTGCTGCGGCACCGCGCCGCCGCACAGCGCGCGCTGCTCCTGCCGGTGCTGGCGGTCGCCGTCGTGGGCGCCACGCTGCTGGGCACGTTCCTGCTCCTCCTCACGGCGGGCCAGCACCGCGCGCTCGAGGTCGGCCTGGAGCGGCAGCCCGGAGCGAGCCGCGAGCTCGACGCCCGCTACATGATCTTCGACGCGACGAAGGGCAAGGCCGTCCTGGCGAAGGCCGACGACGCATTCGACGACCTCCTCGGGTCCCTGCCCGTCGACCGCAGCGAGTGGCTCGCGTCGCAGATGTACGAGGTGGACGGCACCTCGGACGACCGCCGCCCGTACGTCTACCTCGCCTCCTACCCGGTCGTGGCCGGCGGTACCCGGCTCGTCAGCGGGGCCTTCCCGACGACGTCGACCGACGCGGCGGGCCGCGTGCGGGTCGCGGTTCCCCAGGCGGCCGCGAGGGCATACGGCTGGCACGTCGGGTCCGTCGTGAAGGCCGGCGACGCCGCGGGGTCGGGGCCGGCGACGTTCGTCGTGACGGGCACGTTCGAACGCACAGGTCCGCGAGCCCCGTGGTCGCGCGACGTCCTGACCGGCGCGACCTACGAGCCCGCCTACCCGGTGCTCGGGTCGCCCACGCAGACCACGCAGGCGTGGGGGCCGTTCGTCGTGACGCCCGACTCCTTCACGTCCGGCAAGGCGACGCTGGCGCAGGTCGACCTCGTGGCCGTTCCGAGGTTCGGCGCCATGACGTCCGCCGAGGTGGCCTCGCTGCGCGACCGGCTCGGGACGGCGCAGGCCGCGCTGGGGGCCGTGACCTCCGCCGACGAGGCGGGTCTCGCCCTGGTGACGCAGCTGCCCCGCACCATCGACGACGCGACGGCCGCGCTGCAGGTCACCCAGACGGTGCTCGTGATCGTCGGGCTGGCCCTCGTCGTGCTCGCGGTGACGGTCCTGCTGCTCGCGGCGCGGCTCCTCGCCGAGCGTCGCGCCGCCGAGCAGACCCTCATGGCGTCCCGCGGCGCCACCGGCGGTCAGATCCTCGGGCTCGCCGCGCTCGAGTCCCTCGTCGTCGCGCTGCTGACGACGGCGATCGCGCCGTGGCTGTCGTGGCTGCTCTACCGGGCGGTGACCGGCGTCGGCCCCTTCGAGCGCGCCGGACTGCACGACGACCCGGGCCGCCCGGCGGTGCTCTGGGCGGCCTGCGCCGCTGCGGCGCTCGTCCTCGCGGGCGTGCTGCTCGGGCCGGTGCTCCGGCGCCGGGGGAGCGTCGTCGACGCCGAGCAGCAGCTCGTCCGGCAGGACCGCCGCGGTGGCCTCGCGCGCACGGGCGCCGACCTCGCGCTCGTCGTGCTCGCCGTCCTCGCGGTCGCGCAGCTGCGCAGCTACCGCTCGCCCGTCCTGGCGGGCGTCGGCGGGCTCGACCCGGTGCTCGTCGCGGCGCCGGCGCTCGTCCTGCTCGCCGGCGGCGTCGTCGCGCTGCGGCTGCTGCCGTGGGTCGCGCGCGGGTGGGAGCGGGCCGCTGCGCGCGGCCGCGCGCTCGCCGGGCCGCTGGCCGCGTGGGAGATCGCCCGCCGGCCCGGACGCGCCGCGGGCGCCGTCCTGCTGGTGACGCTCGTCGTCGGCGCGGGCGCGTTCGCCCAGTCGTTCCTCGCGACGTGGCACACCTCGCAGCTCGACCAGAGCGACCTCGCGGTCGGGACCGACGTCCGCATCGTCTCGGGCAAGGGCGCCCCGCTCGCCGCGGTGCACGCGTTCGACGCGGAGCCTACGGTCGGCCGCGCGTCCGCGGTGACCGACCGGTCGGTCGGCATCGGCTCCCCGTCGAACCTGAACGCGGGCGTCCAGGGGCAGCTCGTCGCGCTCGACACGACGCATGCGGGCGACCTCCTGCGCGGGCGCACCGGCGCCGCGAGCTGGTCGCAGGTCACCGCGCCGTTGCACCCCGCGGCAGTCCTGCAGGGCGTCGCCCTGCCCGGCGCCCCGACCGACCTCGTGCTCGACGTCACGTCGTCGACCACCCCGGCGCTCACGGGCACGATCGTCGCCTCGCTCGTCGTGCAGGACGCGGACGGCGGGCTCACCTCGGTCGACCTGCCCTCGCTGAACAGCGAGAGCGTGAACCCCGACGTCGTCGTGCCGCTGCCCGCGGCCGCGCGCGGATCGTCGCTCGTCGGCGTGCAGGCCGTGCTCCTGCCGTCGGACGCCGACCAGACCACCCTCTCGGTGATGCGCGACGAGCTCGACCTCCACGTGACGATCAGCCGTCTGCGTGTGGTCGACGATGCCGCGACGGCGGAGGCCGCCGCGGGTCGGCAGCCGGCGCCGACGCTCGCCGATCTCGATCCTTCCCGCGTCGTTCGGGTGCCCCTCACGGGATCGTGGAGCGCGAGGGGCCTGGCGGGCCCGGACTCGACCTCCTCCGTCGCGCACGTCCACCGCGACGGCGACTCGCTGCGGGTGGGGAACGTGCTCGACCCCACCGAGGCGATCGGGGGCGGCCAGGGTTTCTCCGTGGTCGCCGCGTCCGGGGACGACCCGGTCCGCTCCGCGCTCGCGACCCCCGGGCTGCTGTCGTCCACCGGTAGCAAGGTCGGCGACCGCCTGACCGTCGACCTCGACGGGGTACCGGTCACCGTGAAGATCGTCGGAACCGTCGCTCACCTGCCCGGCGAGCCCCGGTCGGACGGCATCCTGGCCGACTCCGCCGCCCTGACCCGCTCGTACGTGCTCGGCGGCGGCTCCGCGCCGCTCGCCGACGAGTGGTGGCTGCAGGTCCCGGACGGCGACGCCGACGCCGTCGCCGCACACCTCGTCGACGTCGGCGCGGTCACGACGCGGGTCGCGGCGCGCGAGGACTCGACCGTCGGACCGCTGCACGTCGGCATCCAGGCCGCCCTGTGGATCGTCACCGTGGCGGCCGTGGGACTCGCGGCGGCGGGACTCGCGCTGAGCGCCACGGTCTCGGTCAGGACCCGACGGCTCGAGCTCGCGCGCCTCCAGGCCGTCGGCGCCTCGCGCCGCACGCTCGTGCGGTCCGTGCTCACCGAGTACGCCGTGCTCGGCGGGCTCGGCGTCGTCGTCGGGCTCGCGCTCGGCGCGCTGCTCGGGGGCACGGTGGTGCCGCTCGTCACCGTGTCGGCGTCGGGCGCACCACCCGTCCCCTCGGTGCTCGTGCAGGGGGCGTGGACGTCGCAAGGACGGTTGCTCGTCCTGCTGGTCCTGCTCGTCGGGGCCGTGGTGGCGACGACGACCAGCGCGCTGCTGCGGCGCGCGTCCGGTGAGCTGCTGCGGCTGGGGGACGAACGATGACGACGAGCACCACCCGCACCCACCGCCTGCCGTGGCGTGCCGCCCTGCGCCGAGGGCTGCGCGCCACGACGGGCGACGCGCTGCTCGTCCCGCGCCGGCGAGCGGGCGCGGACGCGGGCCTGCTCGCGCTGTCCGCAGCGCTGCTCGCGGTCACCGTCGCACTCGCCCTGCTCGCGCCTCGCGTGCTGCTGCGCTCGGCCGACGACGCGGTGCACGAGGCGGTCGCGACCGCAGGCCGCGACGCCGACATCGTCGTCGAGCCCGCCAACCCCGTCGGGTCCGGCGTCGGCAAGGGCTCCACCGCCGCGGTCGACGAGCTTCTCGACGACGCGAGCGCCATCGAGGACAACCTCAGGACGGCGCTCGGCGACCTCGTCGAGCCGCCCCGGTCCGGGACGTCCGGGCACGAGATCAAGGTCGGCCTGCTGAGCACCGCCGCCCGGCAGCTCGGGATCGCCGTCGGGACCGAGCTGACGTTCGGCACGGGGACGGGAGGGGCGGCCGCGGCCGTCGTCACCGGTCTCTACACGCCGGTCGACCCGTCGGCGCCGGTGTGGGCCGGCTTCCGCGACCTGCTCGCCGCGAGCCCGCCCGCCGCGAACACGGCGACGGTGACCGAGGGCAAGGTGGGGCTGCTGCTGACGGCCGAGTCGATCACCGACGCCGAGCGCCGGTTCGGCGACCAGAGCTTCACCGAGGACATCCGGTTCGTCGTTCAGCCGGACGCGATCGACTCACGCTCCGTGGCGACCGTCACGCGGTCGGTCCGGCACCTGTTCGCCCAGCCCCACGTCCTGACCCAGTGGCTGGCCAGCGACCCGACGGTCCGGTCGACCCTCGCCGACGTCCTGACCGCCCACGCGGCCCGGCAGGCCGCGGCCGACGCGCAGAGCTCGGTGCTCGAGGTCGGCCTCGCCGGGGTGGGCGCGCTCGCGCTCGTGCTGGCGGCCCGGCTGCTGGTCGCCCGACGGCGCACCTTCCTGCTGGCCGAGCGTGCCCGAGGCGCGTCGACCCTGTCCGTCGCGGTGCGTGCCGCCGTCGAGAGCGTGCCGCTCGCGGTCCTCGCCACGGGAGTCGGCGCGCTCGCGGCGTGGTTGATCCTTCCCGACGCCCGCGGCTCCTGGAACGCCGCGGCTGCGGTCGCGGTGGTCGCGGCGTTCGCGCCCCCGATCACCGCGGCCGCGCTCGTGCACCGCGCGTGGTCGGGCCGCCGGTTACCGCCAACCGTGCCGATCGGCAGCGCGTCCTGGGCCGGCGCCGCGCCCGGCGCGTGACGGCCGAGCTCACGCTCGTCGTCGTCGCGGTCGCCGCGCTCGTGTCCGTGCAGCGCCGCGGTCTGCTCGAGAACGCGACGACGCACGTCGACCTGCTGCTCGCCGCGACCCCGTTGCTGCTCGCCGTCGCCGCCACGACCGTCCTGCTGCACGTCATGCCGCCCGTGCTGCGCGCCGTCTCGCACCGCGCGCAGGCCGGGCGCGGCCTCGTCCCGGTCGTCGCGACCGCGCGCGCCGCGAGCACGTCCGGCACGGCTGTCCCGCTGCTCACGCTCACGGTCGCCGTCGCGCTGCTCGTCTTCTGCGGCACGACCGTCCAGACCGTCCACGAGGGCCAGGACGACGCCGCGCGGTCGGCGGTCGGCGCGGACGTGCGCATCGACGGACCCGCGAGCGAGGCCGACGTCGCCGCGCTGCGCCGGGCGCCCGGGGTC
>Ga0180221_1001217_pt1 | contig 18150 bp, 15 predicted proteins | sample eDN5th37CKraftMG_FD_151339 | JGI IMG/M metagenome (GOLD analysis project Ga0180221, IMG submission 151339) | Enriched Miracle-Growth compost microbial communities from Emeryville, California, USA - eDNA 5th pass 37_C Kraft MG (version 2) (version 2) ...
CCGACGGCTACACGCTCTTCATCGCCGCGCTGCCGCAGATCGCGATCGTACCGGCGATGCAGAAGGTCAAATATGACCCGGCCAAGGACTTCATGCCGATCAGCAACATCGCGTCGAATCCGTTCGTGTTGCTGGTGCACAAGGACATGCCCGTCCAGACCATCGGCGAGTTCATCGCCCATGTGAAGGCGCAGCCCGGCAAGATTGCTTACGCTTCTGCCGGCGCCGGCAGCCTCGGGCACCTGGCGATGGCGCTGTTCCTGAAGATGGCCGGCCTCGACATGATTCACGTCAGCTACAAAGGCAATGCGCCCGCATTGGCCGACGTGCTTGCCGGTCACGTGCCGGCGATGTTCTCGAATCTCGCCGATGCCATTCCGCATGCTCAGAACGGCGCGATCCGCATCCTCGCGGTGTCGGGCCCGAAGCGCGCGGCGCAGCTCCCCAATGTGCCGACGGTCGCCGAGTCCGGCTTCCCGACGTTCAATGCGCAGACGTGGAACGGCTTGATGGCGCGCCGCGGCACGCCGCCGGAGATCGTCGACAAGATCGCGGCCGAGATGGCGCGCGCCGTGAAGGACCCCAAGTTCGCGGAGCGTCTGGCGAGCTTCGGCACCGATCCGCTCGGCGACGGGCCGGAAGCTTTCGGCAAGACGATCAACGCGGCCATCTCCTTGTGGGCCGAAGCCGTCGAGGTCGCCGGCGTCAAGCAACAATAAGAGCTGAGGGAGAATCATCATGTCTCAGCAACCGATTCTCGTTGCCGGCGGCGGACCGGTCGGACTCGTCGCGGCGCTGGCGCTTGCGCGCCAGGGTCATGCGGTCGAAGTGTTCGAAGCCGAAACGCAGGTGAATGAAGCGCCGCGCGCGTCGACGACGCACCCGGCGACGCTCGAGATGCTGGCCGATCTCGGCCTCATCGACGACATCGTCCGTCTCGGTCTGGTCGCGCGCACGTTCCAGTTCTGGGACCGGCCGTCGCGGCAGATGGTCGCGGAATTCGATCATGCGATCCTGAAGGACGACACGCGCTTTCCCTTCGTCGTCCAGTGTGAGCAGCACAAGCTCGCCAAGCTGGTGATCGAGCGCTTGCGCGGCATGTCCAACGTCAACGTGCACATGGGCACGCGCGCGACGGGTCTCGATCAGGATGCCAACGGCGTGCGCCTGCATGTCGAGCATGACGGCAAGGCGGAGACGGTATCGGGGCGCTATCTGATCGGCGCCGATGGTGGCCGCTCGACGATACGCAAGGCGCTCGGCATCGAGTTCGAGGGCTATACGTTCCCGGAACGCTTCCTGGTGCTGACGACGTCGTTCGACTTCGAGGCCGGCTGGGGCGCGGGCTATCGCAGCTACTTCTCCGATCCGGACGAGTGGGCGAACCTGTTCAAGGTCTCGGGTCCGGACGGCAAAGGCCTCTGGCGTTCGGTGTTTCCGACGCGCCCGGGCGATACCGAAGAAGCGGTATTCGCGGACGAAGCCGTGGAGCAGCGTCTGCAGACCTTCTTCCCGAAGGAAGGTCCGTACGCGATCGTTCACCGCAACATCTACAACGTCCACCAGCGCGTGGCGGCGAGCTTCCGTCAGGGTCGCGTGTTCCTCGCCGGCGATGCGGCGCACGTGAACAACCCGATCGGCGGCCTCGGCCTCAATTGCGGTATTCACGACGCGGTCGAACTGGCCGCCTTGCTGAACCGCGTGCTCGGCGGTGAACCCGAAGCGGTGCTCGACGAATACGATCGCCGTCGCCGCCCGATCAACATCGAGTACGTGCAGCAGCAGACGGTCGCGAACAAGAAGCGGCTGGAGGAAAAGGACGAGCGGGTCCGGCAGGAAAACTTCGCGGCCCTGCGCCGCATGGCGGCCGATCCGACCGCGCATCGCGCGTTCCTGCTGCGCACCTCGTTGCTGGCGAGCGTCGGAGTTGCCCGCGCGGCTTGAGCCGCTGCGCGATTGCGGCGGCTTCACACAAAATCGCGCTCGGCCCCGCTTGCGGCGGGGGCGAGCGCGAACAATGGCGGATAGGATCGGTGCGCGTTAGGCCGCGCCGCCTTCGCCGGGCGCCGAGGCGTGAATCGCCAGCGCATGCACGCCACCGGCGAGTTCAGACGAAAGAATAGCGTTGATCATGCGGTGACGCTCGATCCGGGTCTTTCCTTTGAACGCTTCAGACACGATATAGACCCGGTAGTGAGTTTGCCCGCCCGGCCTATGTCCGGCATGGCCCTCGTGGCGGTGAGACTCGTCTTCCACCCTGAGGCTTTGCGGCGAGAAAGCCTCGGTCAACTTCTCGGTGATGATATCGCTGGTGCGCATGCCGTCCGAGTTAGGCAAGGGCGGCGCGCGCGTCAATGCTTCGTGGCTTCGTGGCGAAATCGCGTCCACCCCTGAAGAGTCAAGACTTGAAGCCGCCGGGGTCAAAGGCGCATAGTGTTAGGTCATGAAATTCAACTCTGATATTTTCGATCGTGTGCGCGTCAAGCCGGCGCAGGACCGCCGTGTGCGGTCGGGCGGCCCGTCGTGCGAGTGGCACGGCTGCAAGGAAGAGGGCACGCATCGTGCGCCGAAAGGGCGTGGGCGCGAGCATGAGCACTGGCGCTTCTGCCTCAATCACGTGCGCGAATATAACCAGTCCTACAATTTCTTCGCCGGCATGAACGACGATGCGGTGATGGCGTACCAGAAGGACGCGCTCACCGGTCACCGGCCGACCTGGAAAATGGGAACCGGCAAGGGCCGCAGCCGCGCCGACGCGCAGTCCTTTGCCGCCGGCGGCGACCCGTTCGGCCTGTTTACCGAAGGCGTCCGCGCCGAGCAGCAGCAGCGCGCCGAGGCGGCGCGTCCGGTGCGCAATGCCGAGCGCAAGGCGCTCGACACGCTCGGCCTCGAAGTCGGCGTCACGCCGCAGCAGGTGAAGGCGAAGTTCAAGGAACTGGTCAAGCGCCACCACCCGGACGTGAATGGCGGCGACCGGTCGACCGAGGACCGGCTGGTAGAGATCATCCAGGCCTACAACTATTTGAAATCGGTCGGTTTCGGCTGATCCTCCCGCGACGGGGCGGGTCCCGGCGCCTTGGCGCCGGCTCGGCCCCGTGCGCTGCCCGGCGACACGCCTGTCGGGTCCCGACTCACCGCGCTCATTCCCTTTCGCCGCCGGTGGGGCGAGAAACGCCCAAATCAACCCAGCTCCGCCTTCCGCACAGGCCTGGGGCTCCCTATCTTATTGAAATAACTGATAGTGTTATTCGCCACCCCCGGGTTTTTCGGGCCGGCGGCGTCTGCTAAGTTTGCACCCCTATCAGCCGGACCGTAACGTCGGACCCGCATAAGGCTTCGGCCGATCCGAAGCCACGGAGGATCAATGACAGCCGCAGTACAGGAAGTTGCCGGCCTGCCGGACATGAAGGTGTCCGTTCGGCAAGTTTTCGGAATCGATTCCGATTTGGAGGTGCCGGCCTATTCGCACGCCGACGAATACGTGCCCGAGGCAGACCCCGACTATCGTTTTGACCGTCCGACCACGCTCGCCATTCTCGCCGGCTTCGCCAAGAACCGCCGCGTGATGGTCACGGGCTATCACGGCACCGGCAAGTCGACGCACATCGAGCAGGTGGCCGCGCGGCTGAACTGGCCGATGGTGCGCGTCAACCTCGACAGCCACATCAGCCGTATCGACCTGATCGGCAAGGACGCCATCGTCATCAAGGACGGCCAGCAGGTCACCGAATTCCGCGACGGCATCCTGCCGTGGGCCTATCAGCACAATGTCGCTCTGTGCTTCGACGAATACGACGCCGGCCGTCCGGACGTGATGTTCGTGATCCAGCGCGTGCTGGAGTCTTCCGGCCGCCTGACGCTGCTCGACCAGAGCCGCGTGATCAAGCCGCATCCGGCCTTCCGCCTGTTCGCCACCGCCAACACGGTGGGTCTCGGCGACACGTCGGGCCTCTATCACGGCACGCAGCAGATCAACCAGGCGCAGATGGACCGCTGGTCGATCGTCACGTCGCTGAACTATCTGCCGCACGACAACGAAGTCGAGATCGTGCAGTCGAAGGCCAAGCACTATCAGAACGAGAAGGGTCGCGAGATCGTCTCGAAGATGGTGCGCGTCGCCGATCTGACGCGCAACGCCTTCATGAACGGCGACCTGTCGACCGTCATGAGCCCGCGCACGGTGATCACCTGGGCCGAGAATTCCGAGATCTTCAACGATGTCGGTTTCGCCTTCCGGCTCACCTTCTTGAACAAGTGCGACGAGCTGGAACGGCCGATCGTGGCCGAGTTCTATCAGCGCTGCTTCGGCCAGGAATTGCCGGAAAGCGCCGTCAACGTCGCGCTGAGCTGACGATTGTCGTCCCCGCGAAAGCGGGGACCCATAACCCCGGTGGTTCGACTAAGCCGCAAGGCTTGTGTGTATGGGTTCCGGGCTCGCCGCTAAAGCGGCGCCCCGGCACGACGGAAGAAAAATGGCCTCCAATATCAAAGGCAAAGTCCCGAGCAAGGAAGCGCCCACCGAGCCGTTCAAGCGCGCGGTGCAGGGCTGCCTGCGTGCGCTGGCGCGCAAGCCGGACCTTGAAGTTGCTTTCGCGGCCGAGCGGCCCGGTCTGATCGGCGGCAAGGCGCGGCTGCCAGAGCCGCCCCGCAAGCTGACCAAGGCGGAGGCCGCGATCGTGCGCGGCAACGCCGACTCGATCGCGCTCAGGATCGCCTGTCATGACGCCGCGATGCATCGCCGCCTGCAGCCGTCCGGCCAGCAGGCGCGGGCGGTATACGAGGCTGTCGAGCAGGCCCGCGTCGAGGCGATCGGCGCCCGCCGCATGGACGGCGTCGCCAGCAACCTCACGGCGATGCTCGACGACCGCTTCCACCGCAACAAGTTCGACACCGTGACCGAACGGGCCGACGCGCCGATCGAGGAAGCGTTGGCGATGATGGTGCGCGAGCGCCTGACGGGTCTGGCGCCGCCGAAGTCCGCGAAGAAGCTGGTCGAACTCTGGCGGCCGCTGATCGAGGAAAGGGTCGGCGAGGATCTCGACCGCCTGGAAGACCTGATCGAGGACCAGCGCCATTTCAGCGAGGTCGTGCACGAGATGCTCGAGTCGCTGGAGATGGGCGAGGACCGTTCGTCCGAATCCGAAGACGAGGACGAGGGCGAGGAAGAGCAGCGCAAGCAGGATTCGGGCGAGGAGGGCGAGGCCGCCGAGTCCGACGAGAGCCAGCGCACCAGCATGGAAGACTCGCAGGTCTCCACCGAAGACATGCCGGACAGCGCCGCCGAAGCCGTCGAAGCGCCGACCGCCGACATGGCGGACGACACCGACATGGGCGACGCGGAAACGCCCGGTGAACCGCAGCGGCCGCGCCAGTTCGGCGCCAACGAGCCGCGCGGTCCGGATTATCGCGCCTTCACGCTGCGCTTCGACGAAACCATCGCGGCGGAAGATCTGTGCGAGCCGGAAGAGCTCGACCGCCTGCGCGGTTATCTCGACAAGCAGCTCTCCAGTCTGCAGGGCGTGGTCGCGCGTCTGGCCAACCGGCTGCAGCGGCGGCTGATGGCGCAGCAGAACCGCTCGTGGGAATTCGACCTCGAAGAAGGTCTGCTCGATCCGGCGCGCCTTTCGCGCATCGTCATGGATCCCATGCATCCGCTCTCCTTCAAGTGGGAGAAGGACACGCAATTCCGCGACACGGTGGTGACGCTGCTGCTCGATAATTCGGGCTCGATGCGCGGCCGTCCGATCACGGTCGCCGCCACCTGCGCCGACATCCTGGCGCGCACGCTCGAGCGCTGCGGCGTGAAGGTCGAAATCCTCGGCTTCACCACGCGCGCCTGGAAGGGCGGGCAATCGCGCGAGAACTGGCTGTCGGCGGGCAAGCCGGCCAATCCCGGCCGCCTCAACGATCTGCGCCACATCATCTACAAGGCGGCGGACGCGCCCTGGCGGCGCGCGCGCAAGAACCTCGGTTTGATGATGCGCGAGGGGCTGCTCAAGGAGAACATCGACGGCGAAGCGCTGGACTGGGCGCACAAGCGTCTGCTGGCTCGGCCCGAGCAGCGCAAGATCCTGATGATGATCTCGGACGGCGCGCCGGTCGACGACTCGACGCTGTCGGTCAATCCCGGCAACTATCTCGAACGTCATCTGCGCTGGGTGATCGAGGAGATCGAAACCCGTTCGCCCGTCGAACTCATCGCCATCGGCATCGGCCACGACGTGACGCGCTATTATCGCCGCGCCGTGACCATCGTCGACGCGGAAGAGCTTGGCGGCGCGATGACCGAGAAGCTTGCCGAGCTGTTCGAAGAACACGCGCAGGCCGAGCGCGCCGGAGCGACGCGGCGGAGACGCGTCGCTTGAGGCTGCTGACATCCGTCATTCCGGGGCGGCCGTTGGGCCGGCCCGGAACGACAGACGATGACGGATTGATCTGCGTATGCAGTTGACGCGCCGCCGCACGTTCATCGCCGGTTTCGTGCTTGCCGGCTTTGTTGTGGCTGCGGCGAGCCTCGCCTGGGCGCAGATCCAGCGCTACGCATCGGAGCCCGTCGCCATCGAAGTCGACGCGACGCCGATCACATCCTTCGACACGCGCGATCCCTCGCAAGTGCGCTTCGGCGCGCTCACGTTCCGCGGCGGCCTCGCGCTCACCGCCAAGCATTCCGCCTTCGGCGGCATCTCCGGCATCCATATCGAGCGGGACGGCGCTCGCTTCATCGCGGTCACCGATCGCGGCTCATGGCTGCGCGGGCGCATCGTCTACGACAACGGCAGGCCCGCCGGCATCGCCGATGCCGAGCTTGCGCCCATTCTCGGCGCCGACGGCACGCCGCTCGCCGCGCGCAAATGGTTCGACGTCGAGTCGCTGACCGAACGCGATGGCGTGCTCTACATCGGCATCGAGCGCGTCGATCAGATCGTGCGCTTCAACTATCGCCGCGATGGGCTGCAGGCGCGTGGCGAGGTCGTGAAGGTGCCCGCCGACTTCAAGTCATTCGCCAGGAACAAGGGTCTCGAATGCCTGGCCGCGCCGCCGCACGGCGCGCCCTATGCGGGCGCGTTGATTGCGGTCACCGAGGCGAGCCTCGACGCCGATGGCAACCTGCGTGCCTTCGCGCTCGACGGCGCCAAGACGGTGCGCTTTTCCGTGAAACGCAGCGACGACTTCGACGTCAGCGACTGCGGTATTCTGCCGACGGGCGATCTCGTGCTGCTGGAGCGGCGCTTTTCGATGACGCGCGGCCTTGCGATGCGCCTGCGCCGCGTGCCGCTGGCGTCGATTAGGGAAGGCGCGCTGGTCGATGGGGCGGCGCTGACCCAGGCCGATCTCGCGTATCAAATCGACAACATGGAGGGCGTCGGCATCCACCGCACGCCCGAGGGCGAGACGGTGCTGACGCTCGTCTCCGATGACAACTTCTCGCCGATCCAGCGCAATCTGCTGCTGCAGTTCACGCTGGAATAGCCGCGCCGGGCGGCGCGCGGAAGGCGGCAACCCGGAAGACCGGCGCGCCAAAACAAAAACGCCGCCCGGGGGCGGCGTTTTGCGTATCTCTCGAAGAGCAGCGCGGATCAGGCCGCGGCCGCATCCTTCTTCTTGGCGAGCTCGCGCTTCACCTTCAGCATCTTCGGCGACAGCTCGGCGTCCTTCGCCTTGAGCAGGAAGTTGTCGAGGCCGCCGCGGTGGTCAACCGACTTCAGCGCATTGGTCGACACGCGCACCTTGAAGGTGCGGCCGAGTTCGTCCGAGATCAGCGACACGTTCTGCAGGTTCGGCAGGAAACGACGCTTGGTCTTGATATTGGAGTGGCTCACCTTGTGGCCAACCAGCGGCCCCTTGCCGGTGAGATCGCAACGCCATGACATGGCTAAACCCTCGAAAATAACGGCGCCGCAGGCGCCCGTCCGGTCCATATGGTCTGGAAAGATTGCCGGGACGTATAGAGAGCGCGGCCCAAAGCGTCAAGTCGCTCGCAAGGCGCTGAAAAGATTAATCTTTTCAGCGCCGATAAGCCTCTCTTGTGGCGCGGTCGCGTTCTTCGGTCGCCACCGGGTGCTTTTTCCAGCGCCGCCACTGGACGGCGCCGAAGATCAGGGCCCCGGCCAGGACCACCACCAGAATGACATCGATAAAGAGCCAAAGCCAGCCGCCGAGATCATGGCTCATCGCGTTGTTCCCTCCACGAAATTCAAGCCTCGTGGACAGCAACGCCGCGCCGCGCCGATCCGATCCCGTCGCGGATCAAACATTCGACCAAATTTGGAGCGCCCCATAGCGCTTGCGACAGCGCATCTTATCTGTGCGGCAATCTGCCCGCGGGACCGGCGGGCCTTGCGTGCCGGTTTGCGCTGCTCGACATTTAACGTGCTGGACGTGCAAAATCGCGTCAGCGCGTGGAAGGAAGGTAGCTTCGTGCTGGCTTCGCGCATCCTCGGTTTTGTCGCTTGCGGGCTTGTCAGCGTGGTTGCCGCGCCGACGGCGGCGCGTGCGCAGGCCAAGCTCGAGGCGCAGTACAGCGCGACGCTGGCGGGGTTGCCGATCGGCCGGGGCACCTGGGTCATCGAGCTCGGCGAGGCGAATTATTCGGCGGCGGCCACGGCCACGACGTCCGGCCTCCTGCATGCGTTCACCGGCGGCCAGGGCTCCACGGCCGCGCAGGGCACGTTCAGCGGCGCCCGCCCTTTGACTTCCATCTACGCGGCGACCATCTCGACCCGCCGCAAGAGCGACGAGATCCGTCTCACCGTCGCCAATGGCGCGGTGAAGGATTTCAAGGTCGAGCCGCCACAGGACGACGATCCCGAGCGCATTCCGCTGACCGACGCGCATCGGCAGAACGTGCTCGATCCCATGACCGCGTCGATGGTGCGCATGCCCGGCACCGGCGATCCGCTGGCGCCCGAGGCCTGTCAGCGCAAGGTCTCCGTGTTCGACGGGCGCATGCGTTACGATCTCGATCTCGCCTACAAGCGCATGGACAAGGTGAAGGCCGAGAAGGGCTATGCCGGCCCGGTCGTGGTCTGCACGATCTACTTCGCGCCGATCGCCGGTCACGTCCCATCGCGCACGGCGGTCAAATACATGGCGAACCTGCGCGACATGGAAGTGTGGCTGGCGCCCATCGTCGGCACGCGCGTGCTCGTGCCCTTCCGCGCGCAGGGACCGACGCCGCTCGGCGAGGCCGTGCTCGAAGCGCGGCAGTTCGTGTCGATGCCGCTCCCGACCAAGGCGGCCGTGAGCACGTCCCCGAAAGTGCAATAGAGCGCGCCCTATGGGCTCGCTGCGCCGAGAGCGGCGCGCGGAATCATGTTGACTCTTCGCCGCGGCGCCGACTCGCGTGGCGCTTAACGTTTGTGGCGGACGAAAAGCCGCTGAATCGCTGTTTTTTACTCGATCTGGTGTGACTCGTTCGCGCGCCTGCCAGATGTCGCCGTGAACGAATCTCTACTGCCACGCGGTCAGCGATTCGGCCGTGCTTCGTTCCGGACTCGTTCCGTAGCTTAACGGGCTACCGCGTAAGTGTTGCATTGTGGAACAAAAGCGGTAGGGCCGTGTCCGGCGCGCCTCTTTCCCGCGAGCTGGCGACCGAATGCACGCCGCTGCGGGCTACGTTAACGCATGATGGCGTGCGCGGGCGGGGCCTCGAGTTGGCCGCGTGCAGCTCTGGTAGCGCGGATCGAACGGCTGGCGATATCTGGGCGTGAACGAAGCCCGTACTCGAGGGTCAGCAGCGATTCGGGCGTGGTTCGTTCGAGCCGCGTTCCAAAGCTTAACGGTAATTAGTGGCGGCGTCGCATTGTGGGACGGCCCGGTTGCCGGAGCGTTTTGCGGCGATCCGGACGAGAAGCGGGCCCTATTAACGAACAAACGCGCGATTCCACGCGGGGCGCGTGTCCATTGCGCAGTACTGGTGGCGCGAGCGCGCCTCGTGCCTACATATGGCCGTGAACGAACTCCGACAGGGCTCGCGCGAGCGATTCGGGCGTGGTTCGTTCCAGGCCCGTTCTAAACATTAACCGCCCGCGTTTTTGCCGTCGCGTTGTGATACACGCGTTGTGATACAGGGGTGAGCCTCAGGCGGGGCGCCGTTCTCGGAGCTCCACCAATTTGGATGCGTAATGGCCATCACGTTCTCTCCGCAGCCCGCCCGCGCCGGTAAGGCGCGCGGGACCGGCGTCACCGCCGTCCTCGGTCCTACCAATACCGGCAAGACCCATCTCGCCATCGAGCGGATGCTCGCGCATTCGTCCGGCATGATCGGTCTGCCGCTGCGGCTGCTCGCGCGCGAGGTCTACAACAAGATCGTCGATCGCGTCGGCGCGCCGCTCGTGGCGCTGATCACCGGCGAGGAAAAGATCAAGCCGCCGACCGCGCGCTATTGGGTGTCGACCGTCGAAGCGATGCCGCGCGATCTCGACGTCGCGTTCCTGGCCATCGACGAGATCCAGCTCGGCGCGGATTTCGAGCGCGGCCACGTTTTCACCGATCGCATCCTCAACAGCCGCGCACGCGAAGAGACCTTGGTGCTGGGCGCCGCCACCATGCGGCCGATGGTCGAAAAGCTGCTGCCCGGCGCGCACATCATCAGCCGCCCGCGGCTGTCGATGCTGACTTATGCGGGCGACAAGAAGATCACGCGTCTGCCGCGCCGTTCCGCGATCGTCGCTTTCTCGGCGGACGAGGTCTATGCGATCGCCGAACTGATCCGCCGCCAGCGCGGCGGCGCCGCGGTGGTGCTCGGCGCGCTGTCGCCGCGCACGCGCAATGCGCAGGTGGCGCTCTATCAGTCCGGCGATGTCGATTATCTGGTGGCGACCGACGCCATCGGCATGGGCCTCAACCTCGACGTCGATCACGTCGCCTTCGCCTCCGACCGGAAATTCGACGGCTATCAGTTCCGCAAGCTCAATCCGTCCGAGCTGGCCCAGATTGCGGGCCGCGCCGGCCGCGCCACGCGCGACGGCACCTTCGGGACCACCGGGCGCTGCGATCCGTTCGAGCCGGAACTGGTGCAGGCGCTCGAGAGTCATACCTTCGAGCCGGTCCGCATGTTGCAGTGGCGGAACGCGGCGCTGGATTTCTCGTCGATTGGCGCGTTGCAGGCCTCGCTCGCGATGGCGCCGCAGGAGCAGGGGCTGACCCGTGCGCCGGTCGGCGAGGACATCCTGGTCCTGGAGCACGCCGCCCGCGACGAAGATGTACGATCCCTGGCCCGCAACCGTGCGTCGATCGAGCGGCTTTGGGACGCATGCCAGGTTCCTGATTACCGAAAGATCGCGCCGGCTACCCACGCCGAATTAGTGGTAACGCTCTATGGATTCCTGATGCGAGAGGGTAATATCCCGACGGATTGGTTCGCTCGCCAGGTCGCCCTTGCCGATCGAACCGACGGCGACATCGATACTCTCTCCAACCGGATCGCGCATGTCAGAACTTGGACTTTCGTTGCCAACCGCCCGGATTGGCTTGGCGATCCGGAGCACTGGCAGGCAACAACACGTGCGGTCGAAGACAAGTTATCCGATGCTTTGCACGAGCGCTTGGCCGAGCGTTTCGTGGACCGCCGTACAAGCGTGCTGATGCGGCGGTTACGAGAGAACACGATGTTGGAAACTGAAATCGGTAAGACCGGCGAAGTCACCGTCGAGGGCCACATGATCGGCCGTCTCGATGGATTTATGTTTGCACCGGATGCGTCCGCCGCCGCTGGCTCGGAAGCCAAGGCGCTGAATGCCGCCGCGCAGAAAGTGCTCGCGGTCGAGATCGAATCCCGCGCCACGCGGCTCTCGCAAGCGCCCGCGGATCAGATCGTGCTGGCCAATGACGGCGTCGTGCGCTGGCTCGGCGACGTGGTCGGGCGGCTCGCCGCCGGCGACGACACGTTGCGTCCGCGCGTGCGCATCATCGCCGATGAGCATCTCACCGGACCCTCGCGTGAATTGGTGCAGACGCGCCTCGACCTCTGGCTCAAGAGCCAGATCGAGAAGCTGCTCGCGCCGCTGTTCACGCTGTCGGCCGCCGAGGACATCACCGGCATGGCGCGCGGCGTCGCCTTCCAGGTCGTGGAAGCGCTCGGTGTGCTCGAGCGGCAGAAGGTCTCGGATGAGGTGAAGGGCCTCGATCAGCCTTCGCGCGCGACCTTGCGCAAATACGGCGTGCGCTTCGGCGCCTATCACATCTATCTGCCGGCGCTGCTCAAGCCGGCGCCGCGTGCGCTCGCGACCCAGCTCTGGGCGCTCAAGAACGAGGCGCCCGACGCCAAGGGCGTCGCCGAGCTTCTGCATCTTGCGGCTTCTGGCCGCACCTCGATCCCGGTCGATAAGGAAACGCCGAAGGCGCTCTACCGCACCGCCGGCTATCGCGTCACCGGCGAGCGCGCGGTGCGCGTCGACATCCTCGAACGCCTTGCCGATCTCATCCGCCCGGCGCTGTCCTGGCGCGAGGGCGCGCCCGGTCCGAAGCCGGAGGGCGCGGTCGATGGTCGCTCCTTCACGATCACCGGCGCGATGACGTCCCTGACCGGCGCGTCCGGCGAAGACTTTGCGACCATCCTGCGCTCGCTTGGTTATCGCATGGAGCGCCGGCCGAAGCCGCCCGAGGCGCCGCAGGCTGAAGTGACGCCGGCCGAAGCGGGTGCTGCGCCCGCTGCCGCGCCCGAGGAGACGGCGCCGTCGTCCGACTCCGATGCGACCGAGACCATGGACGCTGCCATCGCCGCCGATGAGGCGGCTGTTGGCGAAGCGGCTTCCGCGCTGAGCGTGGTGCCTGATTCCGAGGTGATGCCGCAGGTCGAAGTGTCGGCCGAACCGGCCGCGTCGGTGGAAGCTGCCGCCGAGGCCGCGACGCCGTCCGATGCCGCGCCTGAGGCGGCCGCGGAAGCGCCTGCCGCTGAAGCCGCGCCTGAAGAGCCGGCCATGATCGAAGTCTGGCGGCCCGGCGGCCGTCCGGAAAAGCGGCCGCAGCGTCCGCAACATCGCCGTCCGCACCGCCACGGCGCGGCGCCGGCAGAGGGGAGCGCGCAAGCTCCCGCCGGAGCCGAGGGCGCCGGGGCGCCCGCCGAATCGGGTCGGCCCGAACGGCGCGACCGTCAGGACCGCCGCGACCGGCACGATCGGCAGCAGAAGTCCGACCGGCCGAATCAGCGCCAGGACGGGCACGGACACGGCCGTCCCGACCGCGGCCCGCGCCGGGATCGCCCCCGCCGTGACCGCGATTCGGGGCCGGACCGCGCCGATCGCGAAAAGTATTACGCCAAGCCGCACGGCGGGGATCGCCGCGACAAGCAGCCCGATCCCAACTCGCCCTTCGCCAAGCTCGCTGCGCTCAAGCAGCAGCTGGAGGGCGGCAAGGAACCTTCTTGAGCGCCCCGGCGCCAGAAAACGCACGGCAACGGATCGACAAATGGCTTTGGCATGCCCGCACGGTGCGCACGCGCACCGATGCGGCGGCCTTGGTCGAGCACGGCCATGTCCGGCTCAACGGCAAGAGGGTGACGGCGGCGAGTCAGCCCGTCCGCGCCGGCGACGTGCTTACGCTGGCGCTGGACCGCACTGTGCGGGTCATGCGGGTGGAAGGCTTCGCCGAGCGGCGCGGCTCCGCGAGCGAGGCGCGGGCCCTCTACAGCGAGCCGGCGGGGCGCGCCGAAGGGTATAATGCAGGCCAGACACGCGGAACTGCATGACTTCCGGCGTGCGCCGCTTGCGGCATACTTATCGATGCGATACGCAGCGATGACGGATTTGTGGCGGAGCGCGTGATGACCTACGTCGTCGTCGAAAACTGCATCAAGTGCAAGTACATGGATTGCGTCGAAGTGTGTCCGGTGGACTGCTTCTACGAAGGCGAGAACATGCTCGTCATCCATCCGGACGAATGCATCGACTGCGGCGTGTGCGAACCGGAGTGCCCGGCCGAGGCCATCAAGCCCGACACCGAGCCGGGATTGGAAAAGTTCCTGGAGCTCAACGCCGAATACGCCAAGTCCTGGCCCAACATCACCGTCAAGCGCGAGCCGCCGGCCGACGCCAAGGAATTCGACGGCGCCCCGGACAAGCTGGCCAAATTCTTCAGTCCGAACCCCGGATCCGGCGACTGAAAAGTTCCCGCGTTAAGCGGAACTTACCAGGGCACCTGCAGGCGCGGTAATTTTGTCCCGCCGATGTTAACCGAACTGCTTTTTAGCCGAATTATTGCCCGCGAATGGCGCTTTGCGGCGCCATAACGCTTTGAAACTGCCCCAAAATGTGCTATATATAGCGCAATCCGATGATGAAATAAAAAACAGCCGCTGCCGTGAACGCTCCCCTGCTCGGGAGCCTTATTTTTCACGGCAGAAGAAGTCCCAAGGGTCTGGATAGAGGGCGTGCGATCCACGCGTCAAGCAGTGGCAGGAAAATCGCGTCAGAAAGCCAAGAAGGGTCCTTCCGGCTCGAGCCGGGGTCCGAAAAAGCCCGCCGCGCCTCGGCGGGCCTCTCATGCCTCCCGCGGAGCTGTTCGCGGTGGGGCTTCCGCAGCCAAGATGCCCGCCCCCCGCAAGGGAGACGGTCAAGGAGTTTTGCCCGGAATGTCCGCCAATAAGAAGACTACCCAGCGCCAGGGTTTCAAGACCAACGAGTTCATCGTGTATCCGGCCCATGGCGTGGGTCAGATCATGGCGATCGAGGAGCAGGAGATCGCCGGGGCGAAGCTCGAGCTGTTCGTCATCAATTTCATCAAGGACAAGATGACGCTCCGCGTCCCGACCGCGAAGATCGTCTCGGTGGGCATGCGCAAGCTCGCCGAGCCGCCGCTGGTCAAGAAGGCGCTGGAGACTCTCAAGGGCCGTGCGCGCATCAAGCGCACCATGTGGTCGCGCCGCGCGCAGGAATACGAAGCAAAGATCAACTCGGGCGACATCGTCGCCATCGCCGAGGTCGTGCGCGACCTGTATCGCTCGGAGAGCCAGCCGGAGCAGTCCTACTCCGAGCGTCAGCTTTACGAAGCCGCGCTCGATCGTCTGTCGCGGGAGATCGCCGCGGTGCAGAAGATCACCGAGACCGAAGCGGTGAAGGAAATCGAGGGCGCGCTCGCCAAGGGCCCGCGCCGCGGTCCCAAGCCTGCTGAGGAAGCGGCGTCCGAGGAAGGCGTCGAGGACGAAGCGGCCTGAGCCCATCGCTCACGCGAAAAATACGAAAGCCCGGCAGCGATGCCGGGCTTTTTGTTTTGGGACGCGCAGCGAGCCGAGGGATGGCCGGGTCAAGCCAGCGACGACGGCCGGTCCTCAAGGCTCCGCGCCGAGCTGCTTGAGCATCTCGCCGGCTTGGCGCAGGTTCAGCTTGAACGCCTGCCGGTAGTCGGCCAAAGCGCGCTCCTTCTCGCCGCTGTCGAGCCAAGCATTGGCGCGATTGTAATAGGCAACCGCGTAGCGCGGATCGAGCCTGATCGCCGTGTCGTAGTCGGCGAGCGCCTGCTTGTAGTCCTTCCGGTCGCGCCAGACATTGCCGCGATTGTTGAAGGCTTCGGCGTCATCGGGCGCGAGCTTGATCGCCTGGCTGTGGTCGGCGATCGCCTCGTCGAGGCGGCGCAGGCCGCGCTGCGCATTGCCGCGCCCCTTGTAGGCGGCAGCCGATGACGGATCGCGCCGGATCGCCTCGCTGAAGTCCGCGAGCGCCCGTTCGTAGTCGGCGAGCCGCCGGTACATGCCGCCGCGCCGGAGATAGACGACGGCGGCGGCGCCCTTGTCGCCGGATGCTTTGATCAGCGCGCTGCAGGCCGCGATGACGCGCTCGATCGCCGCGCGGTCGAGATCGCTGCCGGAGGCCGGGAAAATGCACTCGCTCGCGCCCGGCACGCCGGTCGGCGTTGGCGGCGGCTCCTTGCCGTAGTCTTCGCGGATCTTCTTCTGCGTCTCGAGCGCCGCCGCGTCATTGGGCGCGAGTTCCAGCGCCTTTTCGACGGCGATCATCGCGTTGCGATGCTCGCCCATCTCGTTGAGCACCGCCGCCCGGTTCACGTAGGCGAGCGGTTCCTTGGGATCGAGCGTGATGGCGCGGTCGAAGTCGGCGAGGGCGCGGCGTTTCTCGCCCTGCATGCTCAGCGCCGCGCCGCGATTGAGGTAGAGCGTCGCGTCCTTGTCGTCGAGCCGCAGCGCCTCGTCGAAGTCGGCGATCGCGCCGCTCAGGTCGCGCGTTGCCAGGCGGATGAAGCCGCGGCCGCGCCAGCCGCCGGGGTTCTGCGGCGCCAATCTGATGGCGGCCTCGTAGTCGGCGGTCGCCGCGGTCATCTTCTTCTTGTCGCGCAGCGCGTCGCCGCGATTGACCAGCGCTTCGGCGTCGTTCGGGCTCAGCTTGAGCTTTTCGTCATAGTCGGCGATGGCGCGGACGTCGTCGCCCATGCGGTGATAGGCGCGCCCGCGCAGCACCAGCATCTCGGCCCGGACGTTCGGCCGTAGCCGCATGAACTCCGTGTAGTCGGCGGCCGCGCGCTCGTATTGGCCGAGGTTCATGGCCGCGCTGGCGCGCACGAAATAAGCCAGCGGCAGGGTGGGATCGAGCCGGATCGCCTCCTCGCCGTCGGCGAGGGCGCGGTCCGGCTTGCCGATCACCGTCCAGAAATTGGCGCGGTTGACGAAGGCCTGCGGCAGCGTCGGATCGATGCGCACGGCTTCGTCCAGGTCTTCCTGCGCCTCGCGCAGATTGCGCTTGAGGGTGTGGGCAAATCCGCGTTGGGCAAAGGCGGCGGCGAGTGCGCGGCTGCTGGTGCTGGCCGAGGCGATGAGCGCGGAGCAGGCGCTGATCCAGTCGTCGGGCTTGCCGCCCACCGCCATGCAGGCGGGCATCAAAGCGCGATCCTGAGCGCGCGGCAGCGCGGTGGGCACGGCCGTCAACACGAAGGCCGTCAAGGCGACTGAGACAGCCTTACGACCCCTCATGGCGCTTCCCTCGGACGACTCGCGGAGAGTCGCTCAAGAGTATCGCATGACCGCCGTTTTGCACCTGTTACGCGGGCGGGGCAGCCGCTCTATGCGGCGCCGGACACAAGCCGTCCGCGTCGTTCCAGCGATTGGCGCGCTCCGCACAGTTCGGATAGAATGCTCCCAAAGCGACAAAGACAGATCCAAGGGAGCAAGCAATGACCGCCATCGGAGGCTATGTGGCGCCGACCGCCAAGGAAGACGAGTTCGGCATCCACTCACTCGACCAATTCGTTCTCGCCGTGCCGGACGCCAGCAAGGCCGAGAACTTCTACGGAAATTTCGGTCTGGATGTGCAGACCAAGGACAATGTCCTGCAGCTCAAGACCTTCGGCCATCACCATCGCTGGGGTTCGGTCGTCGAGGGCGTCAAGCAGAAGGCGCTGCACCACCTCTCGTTCGGCTGCTACGCCGAGGACCTGCCGCGCCTGAAGGCGCGCATCGAAGGGCAGGGCATCGCGCTGGTCGACCCGCCGCCGGGCTTCGAATCCAACGGCATCTGGTTCCGCAATCACGAAGGCGTCCTGATGGAAATCAAGGTCGCGCCCAAGGTGTCGCCGGACGAGAAGGCCAAGAGCGAATGGGTCACGGTCGGCCCCGGCTCGGCTGCCGCCACCACGCGCGACAAGGCGCCCGCCGTGCGGCCGCGCCGGCTCTCGCACGTGCTGATCTTCACGGCCGACGTCGATGCCTCGATCAAGTTCTATGAGCGCACGCTCGGCCTGCGTTTGTCCGACCGCGCCTCCGACATCGTCGCGTTCATGCACGGCATCCATGGCAGCGACCATCATCTGCTGGCGCTGGTGAAGTCGAGCGGTCCCGGCTTCCACCATTGCTCCTGGGACACCGCGAGCATCCAGGACATCGGCCTCGGCGCCATGCGCATGCACGACAAGGGCTACCAGAAGGGCTGGGGCCTGGGCCGGCACGTGCTCGGCTCCAACTACTTCCACTACATCATGGATCCGTGGGGCAGCTTCTCGGAATATTCCTGCGACATCGACTACATCCCGAAGGAAGAGCGCTGGCCGTCCGCCGACCACAAGCCGGAAGACTCGTTCTATCTGTGGGGTCCGGAAGTGCCGCGCGAATTCACGCTCAACCCGGAAATGGGCGAGCAGTAAGGCTCAATTCGTCGTCTCGAGGGCTGGCCGCTCGCGCGGCCCGCACCTCGGGGTGACGGCTCCCTCGGC
>Ga0180221_1001219_pt1 | contig 18095 bp, 13 predicted proteins | sample eDN5th37CKraftMG_FD_151339 | JGI IMG/M metagenome (GOLD analysis project Ga0180221, IMG submission 151339) | Enriched Miracle-Growth compost microbial communities from Emeryville, California, USA - eDNA 5th pass 37_C Kraft MG (version 2) (version 2) ...
ACGCGTCTCGAGCGGCGCGGCGTGACGGTGCTCCTCAAAGGCGTGCGGCCCCAGCACGTGACCCTGATGCGACGGCTCGACGTCCTCGACTCGCTGCGCCATCAGAACCACCTGTTCGACGACCTGGAGCCCGCCGTCGAGCACGCCCGCTCCCACGTCGCCCGCGCCCGTCACGAACGAGGAGCGGACGAACCGGCACCGATCGCGGGTCCCTGACGACTGACCCCGTGGCCGACGGCTGCGCCCACCGGGACGAACACCTGCCGTGGGGGTGCCGCGCGCGGTACGTCACGACGGCCGCTCCGCGAGGACCCGGAAGTCCGGGATCTCTTCCGTCCCTCGAAGGGTCGGAGCGAAGCCTGTCGGGATCGCTGCGGGAGCCGGCAAGAGGCCGGTGAGGCACGAGTCGCACCAGAAGACGAACGTCGCACGTGAGCTGGCCTCGCCGTCGACGAGGAAGACCAGTCGGAGAGTACGCGCCCCGCACGTCGGACACGGGACGGTGGAGATGCTCCTGCCAGCGCACACGCGCTCGTAGGCGTCGAACCAGCTACCCACCTCGTCCATCGGACGCCCTCCTGTACTCATTGGCGCGCCCACCATGCCTCCTCGTAAGCGGATGCAGCCTGCTCCCAGGCGTTGGCCGCGTCGTAGGAGTCCGGGTAACCCGCGCCCGACCTGATCTGGTCCACATGAAAGCGCTCATGCGCCAACGTGCGGGCGAGCTGCTCCTCGTTCGTGAACGCTGAACGAGTCAGGGTGATCCTCCCGTCAGGGCTCGTCGAACCGTAGTACCCGGAGCGTGCCTTGTTGATGGAGACCGGGACGTCCGAGATGTCGACGCCGTACTTGCAGGCGACGGAGCAGACGGTGTCCATCGTCATCGGCAGCCGACTCCCCGCCCCGGCCGCGCGCGTACTGAGCAAGGCGTCGGTCGACGCTCGCACGGCGCTCGACTCGGTCGCCGCGAGGAGTCGCCCACCGCCGAAGCGGGCGCCGATCAGGCCGATGGCGGCCATCTGCACGGCGCCGGCGCAGGCGCCCTTCGTCTCGTCGGACGAGCACGTCATCGCGGCGACGGCCACACCGGAGGCGATGTTCACCGCGGCGCCCGTCGTCGCGATCGCGCCGGCGACGGGGGCGATCGGCATGCACACGACGAAGGCGGTGCAGGCGATGGCGACGACGCCGGCGCCGGCCGAGATGTACCCGGAGATCTCGTTGACGTCCTGGAGGAAGTTCTGCCAGGAGAACAGGCCCAGCTGGTCGGCGAGCACGGCCGGGTTGCCGCTCGCGTAACGGTACGCGTCGCCTGAGCCGCCCTGGTCCGGAGTCGTGAAGGTCGCGGTGCCCGGGTGGTAGACGCGGTAGCCGAGCCGCCAGTCGGCGTCGCCGTTCATGGTGCGGCCACCCGTGAACATGAGCGGGCTCGCCACAGCGCCGGAGACCGCGGTCTGCTTCTTGACCGTGCCGTAGGGCTCGTAGGTGTAGGTCCGCTGGGTGGCACCGCCCGCGTTGCGCGTGGCCACGACCGAGCCGAGCTCGTCCGTCGAGTAGTGCGTCAGCGTCGAACCGGTCACGAGCGTGGTGAGCTCACGGCCGTAGACGTAGGCCCTCGTGACCGACCCGTCGACGCGCTCGCCGACGAGCTGCATCGACAGCGGGTCGTAGTCGAAGGTCGTCGTCGTGCCGCCGGACGTCGCACGCAGCAGGGCGCCGTTGCCGGTGTACGCGTACGTCGTCGACGCCGAGCCCCTGGTCGACGTGGCGACCTGGCCCGCGGCGTTGACGGTGTACGAGGTGCCGGACCCGGAGAGCTGGTTGCCGTCGGCGTCGTACGTGTACGTCCGGGCACCCTCGGCACCCGACTGGCTCGTCAGACGCCCCTTGGCGTCGTACACGAACGTCGTCGTCCCCGACGGTCGCGTGCGCGTGACGAGGTTCCCGGCCTTGTCGTAGCCGTACCGCACGTAGTCGGTCGCACCAGTGCACGTCGTGGTCGCGTAGCAGACGGCCGTGAGGCGGCCGCGCTTGTCGAACACCTGGGTCGTCGCCCTGCCTGACGCGTCGGTGATCCGCGTCGGGTTCCCCGCCGGGTCGCGCACGTAGGCCGTGCTCGCGAGGACCGCGCCGGCGGCGGTCTTCTCCACCGCCTTCGCGAGCCGGCCGTCACGGTCGAACGTCTGGGTCGTCGTCACCTTGTTCGCCTGGACCCGGGTGACGGTGCTGGCCTTCGTGTCGTACAAGTAGCTGGCCAGGACGGTCGAGCCTCGGGTGACCTTGGTGAGCCGCCCGACCGTGTCGTAGGCGTAGGCGACCGCCGTCTGCCCCGGCGCTGTGCGGGACGTGAGCCGGCCCGCCGCGTCCCACGTGTAGGACCACGTGTCGGACCCGCGCTTGATCGAGGTCACCCGGTCCAGCGCGTCGTAGGTGTACGTCGTCGTGCCCGCGCCGTCCTTCATGGACGTGCGCCGCCCGGCCGCGTCGTACGCGAACGTCACGTCGGGGGTGGTGTCCGAGTAGTCGACCTTCGTGAGCAGGGAGCGGGCGTCCCACGAGAGGGTCGTCGTGCGGCCCGACGGCGCGACCACGGTCCGCCGGCGGCCGTTGGAGTCGTACGTGAACCGCCAGGTCGCACCGCCGACGCTGACCCCGGTGACCCGGTTGGCGAGGTCGTACGAGTAGGTCGTGACGCGACCCGCCTCGTCCGTCGCGGTCGCGACGTTGCCCGAGCGGTCGTAGGTCCGTGTCGTCGCGGCGCCGTCGGGGTGGGTCACCTTCGTCACGTGACCGGCGTTGTCGTAGGCGTACGCCGTCACGCCGCCGCGCGCGTCCGTCCACGTGGCCACCCGTCCGAAGCCGTCGTACGTGTACCTCGCCTGGACGCCCGTCGGACCCGTGACCGTCACGACGCGTCCGGCGGCGTCGCGCGTGAGCCGCGTCGACCACTGTCCGCTCGCGCCCGCGACGTTCCCCGCGGGCGGGGTCGTCGCGACCAGCCGGCCGAAGGCGTCCACGGTGAACGTGGTCCTGTCGCCGTTCGGCGCCGTGGTCGACGTGAGGTCGCCCGTCGGCGCGTCGTACCCGAACGTCGTCGCGCCGGCCGCGGGGTCGGTGCGCTTCTGGAGGTCGGACGTCGTGGCCGCGTACGCCAGCGACGTCGCGGCGGCCGCGACCGGCGGCGTGATCTTCGTGAGGTTGCGGCGGGAGTCGTACGAGAAGCCGGTCCGGCGGCCGAGCCGGTCGGTCGACGACGTGGGCTCCTTCTGGCCCGCGGAGTACGACGTCGTGTCGGCGTACCCGGCGGGGTCGACCCGCGTCGTGACGTGGCCGGCGTCGTCGTAGTCGAAGAGCGTCTGGTCACCGGTCGTGCCGGCGACGCGGAACAGGGTCCCGTCGTCGTTCCACGTGTACTCGGTGACCACGCCGGTCGGGTCGACCTGCCGCACGAGCCAGCCGCGCTCGTACACGTCCTTCCAGACGCCTCCGCGAGCGTCCGTCATGGACGAGGTGGTGGTTGCGGCGTCCCACGACCACGTCGTCTGGTTGCCGTTGCCGTCCTTCTGGGCGACGACCCGGCCGTCCGCTCCGTAGGTGACGGACACCTGCGGCGTCGGCGAGGCGGTGTTGCGGATGGTCGCGAGCCGTCCGGCGGCGTCGTAGGTGTATGCGACCGAAACTCCCCCGGGCGCCTGGACGCCGGTCAGCCGCCCGCCCGTGTACGAGTACGAGGTCCGTGCCGTCGCTCCGCCGACCCCGGTCGCGGTCACGGAGGTCAGCAGCCCCGAGGCGTCGTACGCGTACGTCAACGACCGGCCCGCGGACGCGACCTTCGCGACGCGCCCGGCGCCGTCCCGGGTGACGGTGATCGTCCGGCCGTTGCGGTCGGCCATCGAGAGCAGCCGGCCCTCACGGGAGAACGTCAGCGCCCAGCGGTCCTCGGTGGTCACGACGAACGTCCCGTCGGACGCCTCGGCGAGCGTCGCGGTGCTCGCGAACGGCCGCTTCCAGGCCGTGCCGCTGCGGAACGGGAACACCGTGCTGGACCCGTGGCTCGAGCGCCACGTCACGGCCACGCCGCGCTCGACGACCAGCGAGTCGGAGAACGAGCTCGTCCACCCGCGGCCGAGCGTCCCGGAGCGGTCGAGGTTCGAGCTGTACGAGCGCCAGAGGTCCAGCGACGCTCCCCGCACCGGCATCGTCATGTCGGTCTCGGCGTGGGTGAAGGCACCCGTGAGGGAGGCGACCGGGTCGGCCTGCAGCCCGCTCGGGGCGAGCCCGCCGACGACGAGCCCGACCGGCATCGGCGTCGCGGGCGCGCCGGGGGTCATCACGCCGAACGCCCGGGCATTGGTGCCGGCCGCCTCGTCGCCGACCTTGCGGGTCATCTGCAGCCAGGCCGGCCCACGCTGGACCGGCCGCCCGGCGTTCGTCTGCGAGCCCGTCGGGCAGGTGGCCGGCACGGTGAACGCGACCCGGCCCAGGAGCTGGGCGGCGTTCGGGTCCCGCGCCGTCACCGCGCCGGACCCGGACGCAAGGACCTGGCGCAGGCTCGAGCAGTTCGACAGGACGAGGTCGAGGCTCCACGAAGCGGTCGGGGTGTAGCCGTTGCACCCGCCCGGGACGACCTCGAGCAGGTAGGCGCGCGCCTCCAGGACCGCGACCTGCCCCGTCTGCCAGTAGCTCACGGGCACGCCCGCGGCGTTGGCCACGGTCGGCACCGGGTACACGACGCACGGAGGTCCGCTCGCGGCGTGGGCCGCCGGCGGCAGGAGCGCCCCGAGGAGCGCCATCACGAGCAGGACGAGCACGGACCGGCGAGCACGACGCACGGCATCCCCCTGACTGGTCGACGGATCGAGCCGTCGAACCGTCGCAGGCACCACCGCGCCCGCTCGCCGCGTCCACAGGCGCAGGGCGACGGCCGTCGTCGTCCACAGACCCGCGTCGGTCTCGTCGTCCCTCAGGCCACCGCGCCCGACCGCGGGGTCACGACCGGGTCAGCTGCGGAAGACCGCCGCGAGGCTCCTCAGCCGCGCGTTGGTGAACAGGTCGTCGACCAGGACGACCTGCCCCGCACCGTCGGCGAGCGGCACCTTCCAGTTCGGGTACTCCTGGTCCGTGCCGGGCTGGTTCTGCGCGCGCCGCTCGCCCACCGCGTCGGTCAGCGCAACGCCGAGCAGCACCGACGGGGTCGCCAGGAGCCAGCGGTGCAGCGCCTCGACGATCTCCCGCTCCGACGGGTCCTCGCCGACGAGGCCGCGCGAGCGGAGCGCGTCGAGCATGCGGCTGCGCTCCGACTCGGCCTGCGCCCGCACGGTCGCCACCGGCTCGGTCAGCAGGCCCAGCCGCTCACGGATCGCCACGTGCTCACCGGCGAGGTACCCCGCGGTCGGCGGCAGGTCGTGCGTCGTGACGGTCGCCAGGACCAGGCGGCGGTAGTCCTCCGGCGGCAGCGGGCCGCCGTGCCCGTCACCCTCGAACCACAGGACGGACGTGCCGAGCACGCCGCGCTCGCTCAGGTAGTCGCGCACCCACGGCTCGACCGTGCCGAGGTCCTCGCCGATGACGACCGCCCCGGCGCGCTGCGCCTCGAGGGCCAGGATCCCGACGAGCGCCTCGTGGTCGTAGCGCACGTACGTGCCCTCGCCGGCGCCCGCGCCCTCGGGGATCCACCACAGCCGGAACAGCCCGATGACGTGGTCGATCCGGATGGCACCCGCGTGCCGCAGCACCGTCCGCAGCATGTCCCGGTACGGCTTGTACGCGGTGCGCACGAGCTCGTCGGGCCGCCACGGCGGCTGGGACCAGTTCTGGCCCTGCTGGTTGTACATGTCGGGCGGAGCGCCCACCGTCGCGCCGCGCGCCAGCACGTCACCGAGCATCCACGTGTCCGCGCCGGCGGGGTGCACGCCGACCGCCAGGTCGTGCATGATCCCGAGCCGCATGCCGCCGCCGCGAGCCGCCGCCTGCGCGGCGGCCAGCTGCTCGTCGGCCACCCACTGCAGCCACGTGTAGAACTCGACCCGGTCCGCGAGCGCGATGCGCTCCGCCTCGACCGCCGGCGAGGCGGGGTCGGCCAGCTCCGGCGGGAACGACTCCGGCCCGTACTTCTCGGCGAGGGCGCACCACAGCGCGAACGTCTGCAGCCCGGCCCCCTCCTCCTCGACGTACGCGGCGTACTGCGCCTCCCGCGCCGCCGAGCGCGGCACGGCGTGGATCACCTCGAGCGCCGAGCGCTTCGCCTCCCAGGCGACGTCGCGGTCGATCGGCGACGAGCTGTCGTTCAGGGGCGTCACCGTCTCGGCGGCCCACTCGACGAGCGACCGGTCCGCCGACGACAGGTAGCCGGCCTCCCGCACGTCGTCGGGGCGGATGTAGAGCGGGTTCACGAAGCGCCGCGTCGTCGGGAGGTAGGGCGACGGGGTCATCGGGGCGACGGGCTCGGCCGCGTGCAGCGGGTTGATGAGGACGAAGTCGCCGCCGTGCTCGTGCCCGACCAGCCACGCGAGGTCCGCGAGGTCGGCGAGGTCCCCGACGCCCCACGACCGCTTCGAGCGCGTCGAGTAGAGCTGCGCCATGAGCCCCCACGCGCGCCCGTCGACGAGGAAGTCCGGCAGCGCGATGCGGGGCGGCGTCACGACGAGCGTGCCGCGCGCGCCGGCGCTCGGCCCGTCCGCCTGCAGGGTGTGCCAGCCGAGCGGCAGGTCGCCGGGGACGAGGAAGGTCGCGCGGCCGATGCGACGGCCGTCGACGACCCGCGGCTCGACGTAGTGGTCGACCTGCGCGAGCGCGACCCGCCCGCCGCCTGCCTCCTCGTCCAGGTCGACGTGCACCGTCACCGGGTCTCCGTCGGTCACGTGGACCGGGACCCGGACCTCCGTGCCCTCGCGCGCGACGACGACCGGCGGTACGACCCGCCGCCACGGCATGTCCTCGGCGTGCGCCAGGGCGAGCTCGATCCGCTCGGGCGACGAGGCGTCCACGCCGAGGGCCGCGAGCACCCGGCGCAGCGTCCCGGTGCGCGGGTGCTCCCGCGTCCCGTGGAAGCTCCAGAACTCCGTCGCGATGCCGTGCACCTCCGCGAGGCGCAGCAGTGCAGGCGAGGGAGCCGCCGAGTCGTCGAGCACACGTCGATCCTGCCAGAGCGCGCGCAACGCGCCAGGCGCCACGGCGGTGACCGCGCACGTGGGGACGGAGCCGACGCCGACGCCGATGCCGCCGTGCGCCTCGGGAGCCGTCGTAGCCTTGCCGACCATGAGCGCCCCCCTGCCGCACGCGTACCCGCCGGCCGACCGGCTCGAGCTCGTCGAGGACCTGCACGGCCACCGGGTGGCCGACCCCTACCGCTGGCTCGAGGACGCGCAGGACGCCCGCACGCAGGCGTGGTCCGCGGCGCAGGACGACCTGTGGCAGGGGTTCCGCGCCGCCGCGGCCGAGCGGCTCGACGGCGGCCCGTTCGCGAGCGGGACGCTCACCGCCCGGCTCACCGACCTGCTGGCTGCCGGCTTCGTCGGCACCCCGGCGTGGCGGGGACGGCGCCGGTTCTTCGCACGCCGCTCCGGCGACCAGGAGCACGCGGTCGTCGTGGTCGCGGAGCCGGGTCCCGACGGGGCCGAGGTCGAGCGCGTGCTCGTCGACCCGATCGCTCTCGACCCGGCCGGGACGACGACCCTGGACGCGTGGCAGCCGTCGAAGGAGGGCGACCTGCTCGCGTACCAGGTCTCGTCCGGCGGCACCGAGGAGAGCGTGCTGTGGATCCTCGACGTCGCGACCGGCGAGGTCGTCGACGGTCCGGTCGACCGCGCGCGGTACTCCCCCGTCGCCTGGCTGCCGGGCGGTGACGCTCTCTACTACGTGCGGCGGCTGGCGCCCGAGCTCGTGCCCGAGGACGAGCGGCAGTACCACCGACGCGTCTGGCTGCACCGCGTCGGCACGAGCCCCGACGAGGACGTCGAGGTGTTCGGTGCCGGGCGTGACAGGACGACGTACTACGGCGTGAGCGTCTCGCGCGACGGCCGGTGGGTCCTGGTCCACGCGTCCGTGGGGACCGCTCCCCGGACGGACGTGTGGATCGCCGACCTGAGCGGCAGCAGCCCCGACGAGCCGCGCTGGCGGGACGTCGCGGTGGGCCTCGACGCGGAGACCAGCGCGAGCGTCGGCCGCGACGGGCGCCTGTACCTGCACACCGACCTGGACGCCCCGCGCGGGCGGCTCGCGGTCGCGGACCCGACCGAGCCGGGGGTCGAGCGCTGGACGACACTCCTCGAGCAGGACCCGGAGGCGGTGCTCGAGGACGTCGCCCTCGTCGACGACGGCGACGCGACCCGCCCGACCAGCCTGCTCGCGTCGTGGCGCCGGCACGCCGTCAGCGAGATCACGACCCACGAGCCCGCGACCGGCCGGCCGACGGGCGCGGTCGCCCTGCCCGGGCTCGGCTCGGTGTCGGGCCTCGTGACCCGGCCCGAGGGCGGTCCGGAGGTCTGGTGGAGCTACACGGACCACACGTCGGTCGCGACGGTCTACCGCTACGACGCGCGCACCGGCGCGGTCGCGGTGTGGGCCACCCCGCCCGGGGCTCCGGCCGCGCTGCCGCAGGTACGGGTGCAGCAGCTCGTCGCGACGAGCGCCGACGGCACCCCGGTGCGCGCGTTCGTCGTCGCGCGGGCCGACGCGCTGACCGCCGACGGGCGCCCGCTCGCCCCTGCGCCGACGATCCTGTACGGCTACGGCGGCTTCCAGATCTCGCTCGACCCGGCGTACTCGGCGACGACGCTGGCCTGGGTCGAGGCGGGCGGCGTGTACGTCGTCGCCAACCTGCGCGGCGGCGGCGAGGAGGGTGAGGACTGGCACCGCGACGGGATGCGGGCGCACAAGCAGCACGTGTTCGACGACTTCCACGCGGTCGCGGAGCTGCTGGTCACGGAGGGCTGGACGACCACCGACCGGCTCGCCTGCATGGGTGGCTCGAACGGCGGCCTGCTCGTCGGCGCCGCGCTGACGCAGCGACCCGACCTGTTCGCGGCGGTCGTGTGCTCGGCGCCGCTGCTCGACATGGTCCGCTACCAGCGCTTCGGCCTGGGCGTCACGTGGACCGAGGAGTACGGCGACGCGGACGACCCCACCGAGCTCGAGTGGCTCCTCGGCTACTCGCCGTACCACCGGGTCGTCGACGGCACCGCCTACCCCGCGACGCTGTTCACGGTGTTCGAGGGCGACACCCGTGTCGACCCGCTGCACGCGCGCAAGCTCGCGGCGGCGCTGCAGGCGGCGACCTCCCGCACCCCCGACGAGGCGCCGGTCCTCGTGCGCCGCGAGGTCGGCGTCGGCCACGGCGGCCGCGCGCTCTCGCGCACCATCGCGCTGGCCGTCGACCAGCTCCAGTTCGTCGCCGACCGCACCGGGCTGGGCGCATGACGGCCCCGAGCCCGGACCCGACCAGCACGCCCGTCGGCGACCTCGTCCCGCAGGGGTGGCGACCCGACGACCTGTGGACCTGGTTCCTCGGCATCCCGCTGCACGTCACCCTCATCCTGGCGATCTCGGCCGCGCTGCTGCTCCTGCTGCACCGCCTCATCCGGACGGTGACCAACCACATCGCCGAGGGCAGCCCCGTGTTCGAGCGCGGCCGGCTCGGCGAGACCCCCATCGGGTCCGCGCTGCGGGTGGCCGACCCGCTGGCGACCGCCCGGCGGGCGCAGCGGGCCCGCACGCTCGGCTCCGTCCTGCGGTCGGTCGCGAGCATCCTCGTCTGGTCGATCGCGGCGTTCCTCGTGCTCGACGCGCTCGGCGTCAACATCGCCCCGTTCATCGCGTCGGCGGGGGTCATCGGCGTCGCCGTCGGGTTCGGCGCGCAGAGCCTCGTCAAGGACTTCCTCACGGGGCTGTTCATGCTGCTCGAGGACCAGTACGGCGTCGGGGACGTCGTCGACGTCGGCGTCGCGTCCGGGACGGTCGAGGCGGTCACGATGCGCGTCACGAAGGTCCGCGACTCGGACGGCGTGCTCTGGTACGTCCCGAACGGGACGATGGTGCGCGTCGGCAACAAGACGCAGGGCTGGGCCAACGCCATCGTCGACGTGGACGTGGACTACTTCCAGGACGTCGACCGGGTGCGCGACCTGCTCCGGCAGGCGGCGCACCGCGTCCAGGACGACCCGGTGCTCTCGACCTACCTGCAGGGCGAGCCGACGGTGACGGCGATCGAGAAGCTGAGCTTCGACGCGGTCGGCCTGCGCCTCAAGGTGCGGACCGCGCCCGCCATGCAGTGGGAGGTCGCGCGCGCCCTGCGCGCCGCTGCGCGGGACGTCCTGCAGGCGGCGGGCGTGCCGCTGGCCGGCCAGCGGGACCTGTGGGACAGGCACCGCGCGCAGCTCCCGGCGGCCGACGAGCAGGCGCCGGCTCCGAGGACGTCCGACGAGCACGACGACGGCGGGTCGACAGACGTCCAGGCCGCGCCGGCGCCCGACCCGCGTCGGACCCCCGTCGAGGAGGTCGTCGAGCCCGCCGCGCAGGGCACCGAGCCGGCGCCCGACGGGTCGGACCCGACCGACCCGAAGCCGCCGCGCACGCGGCGGGCACCACGCCGCAGGAAGGACTAGCGGCGCCGCCGGTGCGGGCTCAGCGCAGGGAGTCCAGCTCGGCGGCGAGGTTGTCGGCCTCGGGGCCGACGATGACCTGCACGATGCGGCCGGAGCGCACGACACCGAACGCGCCGGACGCCTTGAGCGCCGCCTCGTCGACCAGCTGGGCGTCGGTCACCTCGACACGCAGCCGCGTGATGCACGGCTCCAGGTCGACGACGTTCGTGTCGCCGCCGAGCGCTGCGAGGATCTGCTCTGCCTTGCCCATGGAACTCCTTGCTCACCGATGCGCCGATCGCACGCACGCCGAGCCCGACGCGCTCCTCCAGCCTATCCCCGGCTGTGGCGCACGTCGCAGGCGGTCACCCTGCGGGCGTACCGGCACCCGCACGGGCGCTCGCCGTGCGCGTGTGAGGATGGACGCGTGCGTCCCGACACCTTCTACGCCGCCGTGGGCGGCCACGAGACGTTCGTCCGGCTCGTCGACGAGTTCTACCGCGGCGTGGCCGACGACCCGGTGCTGCGCGCGATGTACCCCGAGGACGACCTCGGCCCGGCCGCCGAGCGCCTGACGCTGTTCCTCGAGCAGTACTGGGGCGGCCCGACGACCTACTCGGACACCCGCGGTCACCCGCGGCTGCGGATGCGGCACGCGCCGTACAAGGTCAACCCCGACGCGCGCGACCGCTGGCTGCGGCACATGCGCGCGGCCGTCGACTCGCTCGACCTCGCCCCGCTGCACCGGGCCCAGCTCTGGGACTACCTGGAACGGGCGGCGTTCTCGATGATCAACACGTTCGACGAGTGATCCGACGGACGCATGACCCGCGACACGTCCGGCCCGGCGCGCACCCGGTGAGCCCACGGGCCGTGGCACGCTTCGACGCATGACCGACCTGGGCTCCCTCACCCCCGACCCGATGGCCACCGTGCTGCGCATCCTCGACGTGCAGCCCGTGCCCGGCGAGGCGGACACCTACACCGGCGAGAGCGTCCAGCTGCCGCACGGCCGGGTGTTCGGCGGGCAGGTGCTGGCGCAGTCGCTGCTCGCCGCCGGGCGCACGGCCCCCGACGGCCGTCTCCCCCACTCGCTGCACGGCTACTTCCTGCGGGCCGGCGTCCTCGACGAGCCGATCACCTTCGCCGTCGAGCGGCTGCGCGACGGCCGGTCGTTCACCGCGCGGCGGACGCACGCGCTGCAGGGCGGCGAGCCGATCCTGTCGATGATCGCGTCCTTCCAGGAGCAGCAGCCCGGCCTCGACTTCGCCGACGAGATGCCGACCGGCCTGCCCGACCCCGAGGACGTCCCCTCAGCGCTCGACGTGCTGAGCGGCGTCGACCACCCCGGCGCGGCGTTCTGGACCCACGCGGCCGCGTTCGACCTGCGGCACGTGGACGGCGCGATCTTCCTGCGTCCGTCGGAGGACCGCTCCGGCCGCCAGGCGGTGTGGTTCCGCGCCCGCGGGCCTGTGCCGGACGACCAGCTCCTGCACCGTGCCCTGCTCGCCTACGCCTGCGACCAGGTCATGCTCGAGCCGGTGCTGCGCCGCGCGGGCCTGTCCTGGGTGAGCCGCGGGCTGTCGATGGCCAGCCTGGACCACGCGATGTGGTGGCACCGCGACGTGCACATGGACGACTGGCTGCTGTTCGTGCAGTCCACGCCGAGCGCCCAGGGCGGGCGCGGGCTCGGCGCGACGCGCGTCTTCGACCGCGAGGGCCGGCTCGTCGCGTCCATCGCCCAGGAGGGCATGGTCCGCCTGCGCGGCTGAGGGTTCACGGGGCCGGTTCAAGGGCCGGTTCACGGGGCCGGCCCGCTCTCGCCGAGCGGACGACGCGCCGGGACCGCAGACTGCCGCCATGGTCCGGCTCCGACGCGTGCGCATCGACGCCCCCGGCTGGACCCGCCGCCGCGCGGGTTCCGGGTTCGTCTACCTCGACAGCGACCGCGTGCGCATCGCCGACGAGACCCACCTGGAGCGCATCGTCGCCCTCGCGATCCCGCCCGCGTGGGACGACGTCTGGATCTGCCCCTGGCCGAACGGGCACATCCAGGCCGCCGGGCTCGACGCCGCGCGCCGGCGCCAGTACCTGTACCACCTGCAGTGGCGCGCGCGGCGCGACCGGCTCAAGCACGACCGTGTGCTGCAGGTCGCCCGCGCGCTGCCGGCGGCACGTCGCCGGGTCCGCCGTGACCTCGCGCTCGACGGGATGCCGCGCGAGCGGGCGCTCGCCGTCGCCTTCCGGCTGCTCGACGAGGCGTACCTGCGCGTCGGGGGCGAGGGGTACGCGGTCCGCAACGGCTCGTACGGCCTGGCGACGCTGCTGCGCTCGCACGTGCGCGTCCTGGCTCCCGAGTCGCCCACCGACGAGGGCCGCGTGCACCTCAACTTCCCGGCGAAGTCCGGCCAGGTGCGCGACACCGTCGTCGAGGACGGCGACGTGGCCCGGGCCGTCCGGCTGCTGGTGCGGCGCCGAGACGACGGACCGCACGGCGACGAGCTGCTCGCGTGGCGTGACGACGACGGCGCGTGGCACGACGTGACGAGCAGCGACGTCGGCGTGTACGTCAAGGACATGCTGGGCACCGACGCGACGCCGAAGGACTTCCGCACGTGGCACGCGACCGTGCTGGCCGCCCGCGCGCTGGCGGACGCCGGCCCGCCGCCCACCTCCGAGCGCGCCCGGCGCCGGGTGGTGGCGCAGGCGGTCAAGGACGTCGCGGCGGAGCTCGGCAACACGCCGGCCGTGTGCCGGGCCTCGTACATCGACCCGCGCGTGGTCGACCTGTGGGAGCACGGGGACACGATCCGGCCGACGCGCTCGCACGCCGTCGCGGAGAGGCGCACCCTCGAGCTGCTGTCCTGACCCGCGACCGCCGGCGTGCGCCGGGGGTGCGGTCCGCCCCGTCCCACCGCAGACTGCGACGATGAGCGCGACGCCTCCCTCCTCCTCCGGCGAGCTGCCCGCAGGCCCGGCCGACCCGACGGTCCGCGCGGACCCCGACGACCTCGCGCCCCGCCCCGTCGCCCGCACCCTCGAAGGACTGGTGCCGGGGTTCGAGCCGGACGGCTCGCCCCGCGGACCCCTCGTCGCCGTCACCGGGGTGACCGGCTACGTGGGCGGCCGTCTCGTCCCCGAGCTCCTCGCCGCCGGGTACCGGGTGCGCGCGATCGCCCGTGACCCCGACCGGCTGCGCGGCCGGCCCTGGTACGACGACGTCGAGGTGGCGGCCGCCGACGCGTCGCGTCCCGACGAGATCCGCGCCGCGCTCGAGGGCGCCACGGTCGCGTACTACCTCATCCACTCGCTGGGCACGGGTCGTTCGTTCGAGCAGCGCGACCGCAGGACCGCGCTGGTCTTCGCGCAGGCCGCCCGGGAGGCGGGCGTCGGGCGCCTCGTGTACCTCGGGGGGCTGGTGCCCGAGGGCGAGGAGCTGTCGCCGCACCTGCAGTCGCGCACCGAGGTCGGCGAGATCCTGCTGGCGTCCGGCGTCCCGACGACTGTCCTGCGCGCGGCGGTGATCCTCGGCTCGGGGTCCGCGTCGTTCGAGATGATGCGGTACCTCACCGAGCGCCTGCCCGCGATGACGGTCCCCCGGTGGGTCGACAACCGCATCCAGCCGGTCGCGATCCGCGACGTGCTGCGCTACCTCGTCGGGTCCGCGGCGATGCCGCCCGACGTGAGCCGCGCGTTCGACATCGGCGGGCCGGAGGTGCTCACCTACCGCGACATGATGCAGCGCTACGCCCGGGCGGCCGGCCTGCGCCGGCGGGTCGTCGTCGGCGTCGGCGTGCTCACCCCGCGGCTGTCGAGCCTGTGGGTGTCGCTCGTGACGCCCGTGCCCGGCGGTCTCGCGCGCCCGCTCGTCGAGTCGCTCGTGCACGAGGTCGTGTGCGACGAGCACGACATCGCGCGGTACGTCCCGGACCCGCCCGAGGGCCTCGTCGGCTTCGACCGGGCGGTGCGGCTGGCCCTGAGCCGCGTGCGGGACGCGCAGGTGCAGACCCGGTGGTCCTCCGCCGCGGTCCCGGGCGCGCCCAGCGACCCGCTGCCGAGCGACCCGTCGTGGGCGGGCGGCTCGCTGTACACCGACGAGCGGAGCGTCGTGGTGGACGCCTCCCCCGCCGCGCTCTGGCGCGTGCTGGAGTCCGTCGGCGGCGAGCGCGGCTGGTACTCCTGGCCGCTCGCCTGGCAGGTCCGCGGGCTCGCCGACCGTCTCGTCGGCGGCCCCGGGCTGCGGCGCGGCCGGCGGGACCCCCGCCACCTCGCCGTCGACGACACGGTCGACTGGTGGCGCGTCGAGGAGGTCCGGCCGGGGCGCCTGCTGCGGCTGCGCGCCGAGATGCGGGTGCCGGGGCTCGCCTGGCTCGAGCTCGCGATCGACGACGAGGACGCAGCGCGCAGCACCGCGCCAGGGACGCCGGGATGGACTCGGCCACCCGCCCGGTTCCGCCAGCGGGCGCTGTTCCACCCGCGCGGGCTCGCCGGCCAGCTCTACTGGTGGTCCGTCTACCCGTTCCACGGCGTCGTCTTCGGCGGCATGCAGCGCAACATCGCGCGCGCCGCACGTACGGCGGAGCGGGCGCGCACGGACGTCAGACCCGCGCCGCCCTGATCCTCCGGTCGAGCTGGTCGACGGCGTCGCCCGGGAGCAGCTCGCGCGGCAGGAACAGCCACGACGAACCCTGCCGGACCTGCACCACGCGACGCTCCCGCCCGATGCAGCGCACCCGCCCGAACGCGTCGTACCGCAGGTGCATCGCGCCGGGCGGGCCGGCGAAGAACAGGTGCTCCGGCTCGAGCGCGAGCTCGAGCCGCGACCCCACCGGCAGCTGCTTGCGCATGCGTCGCGCGAGCGTGCGCGGGACCACGACGAGCGAGCCGACGAGGACGAGGCCGACGACCGCCGTCATCGGCGCCACCTTCGAGCGGTCGAGCAGGACGACGAGCCCGCCGACGAGGACGGCTCCGACCGCGGACGACGGGAACATCAGCCGCCAGAACATCGCACGCACCGTGCGGCGGACGTAGTCCTCGTCCGTCGCCCAGGTGACGTGGTGGCTCGCCTCGGGTGACGGCGTCGCCACCGGGACGGGAACGACCGACCAGCCGGCAGGCGGGGTCGGGGGCGGCGCCGCGTGCGTCTGCTCCACGCGCTGATCGTAGGGGCCGGGCGGCTGCCGGGAGGTCACCGACGCCGCATCGGGACCGGGTCCTCGACGTACGGCTGCCACGCGGCGCGCTCCGCGGCACCGACCCGGGTCGGCGAGCCGGAACGGTCGACGAGGACGACGGTCGTGATCGCCCGCGCGAACACGACGCTGCCCTCGGCCGTCGACGGCCGGTCCCGCACCTCGTAGCAGACGTCCAGGCTCGCGCCGCCGAGGTGCCCGACCCACAGCTCGACGGTGACCGGCGTGCGCTGGTAGCCGAGCGGGCGCAGGTACTCGATCTCCTGGCGCGCGATGAGCGTGTGCAGGTCGGCGTCCGGGCCGGCGTCGAGCACGGCGGTGGGGAACTCCGGGTCGGGGCGTACGCCGTCGGTGTCGACCGGGTGGGACCAGAAGGCGGAGATCCGCGCCTCCTCGAGCAGGCGCAGCATGATCGCGTTGTTCACGTGCCCGTAGGCGTCGAGGTCCGACCACCGCAGCTGGACCGGGACCTCGATGCGCATGGGTGCCTCCTCGTCGACGGGCCGGCCTCGACCCGAGCCGGTGCCCGCGGGCGATCCTAGGCCCCGCCCGCGAGTGCCGCCGAGGTCAGGACGCGGCTCGCCGAGCCGCCGCGAGGGCCGTCCCGTGGGCGGTGACCACCTCCGCGACGGGTTCGACGATACGGGTGAGCGCCACCCCCTCCACGGCCGACCGCAGCGCGCGTCGGGCGCGCGCCGCCCGTCGCCGGGCGCCCACGGCACCCAGCAGCCGGGCGACGAGGGCGAGGAGCAGCCCGGCAACGATCCCACCGACCGCGAGCGCGGTGGGCACCGGCACCTCGCCCCAGCGCGGGGCACCCATCGCGGGCAGCTGCAGGTACGTGACGGCCGCCATCAGCCCGAGCCACGCGAGCCCGACCACGGCGGCGCCGAGCAGCAGCCACTGCAGCCAGCCGACGACGCGCCACCACAGGGGCCGACGGCCGACCTCCAGCCGCGTGCGGGCCACGGCCTGGTCCAGGTCGTCGGCCAGGTCGGCCTCGGTCGCCCGCCGCCGGGCCTCGCGCGCCCACTGCGCGGGCATCCCCGCCACGGCGGCGTCGGCGAAGTCCCGGACCGCCGTGCGGGCGCCGGCCAGCACACCGGGCGAGGGCGGCGGCACCGAGGTGCGGACGAGCTCCGGGCGTGGCTCGTCGCCCGTCCTCGTCGCCGCCGGGAGCCGGAGCCCGAGCCGCCGCAGCGGGTCCCGGCGCAGCCGCGCGAGCCAACGGGTCGGCGGCCAGCCGGTCGCGGCCTGGGCGTCGCGTCGCGCGGAGCCGCGGACCGCGTCGACGACGGCCGGCACCCCGGCGGCCTGCTCGAGGGCGTCGACGAGCCGCCGCGTCGCCCGGACCTCCCCCGTGCGTTCCGGCGCCCAGCCGAGGGCGTCGACGAGGCGCGCGGCGGCCGTGCGCTCGTCGGCCTCCCACCGCAGCACCGAGGCCTGGCGGCGGCGGACCGCCTCGGAGAGCAGCCCGGCGAGCTCCTCGACGCCCTGGCCCGTGCGCGCGGACACGGCGAGGACCCGCGCGCCCACGAGGCCGTCGGCGGCGACGAGCTGGCGCAGGTCGGCGAGGCAGGCGCGCACCTCGTCGGGCGTCAGCCGGTCGGCCTGGTTGAGCACGACGACCGTCACCGCGCCGTGCGCGGCCAGCGGCCGCAGGTAGTGCTCGTGGAGCGCGGCGTCGGCGTACTTCTGCGGGTCGACGACCCACACCAGCAGGTCGGCCCGCTCGACGACGTGGTCCGCGCGCGTCCGGTGCTCCGTGACGATCGAGTCGTGGTCCGGCAGGTCGAGCAGGACGAGCCCGCCGTCACGGTGTCGACCCGACGTCGTCGGGCCCGCGGGAAGGGCGCCGTCGTCGTCCACCCGGCGGCCGACGTCGAGCCAGTCGAGCAGCGCGCCCGCCCCCTCGCCGCGGACGACCGCGAGGGGGTGCGACGTCGTCGGGCGCTGGACGCCCGGCGGGGCGACCTCGCGTCCGACGAGGGCGTTGAGCAGCGACGACTTGCCCGATCCGGTCGCGCCCGCGAGCGCGACGACCGTGTGCTCGGCCGAGAGCCCGCCGCGCTCCCGCGCGCGGCGGACCACCGCCTCGGCCTGCTGCCTCAAGTCCTCGGGCACGCGGTCGCCGGCGGCGGCGAGCGCCTGCTCCAGGGCGTCGCCGCGGGCGGCGAGGTCGAGCCTCATGGCGAGCCCCCCGGATCCCGGTCCCCCACGTCGGGCCGTGCGCCGAGGAGTCGGCGCCAGAAGCCCGGACGGCGCGGGCCCTGACCACCCTGGGCCGGGGACGACGCGGTGCTGTCCATCGACCCGGCTG
>Ga0180221_1001220_pt1 | contig 18089 bp, 18 predicted proteins | sample eDN5th37CKraftMG_FD_151339 | JGI IMG/M metagenome (GOLD analysis project Ga0180221, IMG submission 151339) | Enriched Miracle-Growth compost microbial communities from Emeryville, California, USA - eDNA 5th pass 37_C Kraft MG (version 2) (version 2) ...
GACCGCCGCATCATGGCCGCGAGCCTCGACCACGCGCTGTGGTTCCACCGCCCGTTCCGCGCCGACGACTGGATGCTCTACGCCCAGGACAGCCCCAACGCCTCGGGCGCGCGCGGCTTCTCCCGCGGCCTGGTGTTCGCGCGCGACGGCACGCTGATCGCCTCGGTGGCGCAGGAGGGCATGATCCGCCAGCGCCGGCCGGATTCCGCTTAATCGGCCGGCGATTTCCCGATAGCCTGCCGCCGGGCGGCGCGCGCCGCCCGCCTATGCCGGGAACACCACCATGAAAATCGTCACCGCGATCATCAAGCCGTTCAAGCTTGACGACGTCCGCGACGCCCTGACCAAGGTCGGCGTCACGGGCCTCACCGTCACCGAAGTGCGCGGCTACGGCCGCCAGAAGGGCCACAAGGAAATCTATCGCGGCGCGGAATACGCCGTGAACTTCCTGCCCAAGATGCGGCTCGAAATCGCCGTCCCCTCCGAGCAGGTGGACAAGGTCGTCGGCGCCATCGCGGCCGCGGCCAAGACCGGCCAGATCGGCGACGGCAAGATCTTCGTCACCGGCCTCGACCACGCCGTGCGCATCCGCACCGGCGAGACCGACACCGACGCCATCTGACGTTCCCGCCGGGACAGCCTCCATGATCGTTTCATTGCGCCGCTTCGCGCCGGCCGCCGCGCTCGCGCTCCCCGCCACGCCGGCCCTCGCCGCCACCCGGATCAGCCACGCCGACACCGCGTGGATGATCGTCGCCACCGGCATCGTGCTGATGATGACGCTGCCCGGCCTCGCGCTGTTCTACGCCGGCATGGTGCGCAAGAAGAACATCCTTGCCACCATGGCGCAGTCGCTGGCGGCGACCGCCGTCGTCTCCGTATTGTGGATGGTCGCGGGCTACAGCCTCGCCTTCACCGGCGGCGGCGCGCTCGTCGGCGGCCTCGACCGCGTGCTGCTCGCGGGCATGCGGTTCGACAGCGTCAGCCCGTTCGCGCCGACGATCCCCGAGGCGCTGTTCATGCTCTACCAGATGACGTTCGCCGTCATCACCGTGGCGCTGGTCGCGGGCTCGGTCGCCGACCGCATGCGGTTCTCGGCCTATCTGCTGTTCGCGGTGCTGTGGCTGTTCGTCGTCTATGTGCCGGTGGCGCACTGGGTGTGGGGCGGCGGCGTGCTGGCGGCGCTGGGCGTGATCGATTTCGCCGGCGGCACCGTGGTCCACATCAACGCCGGCATCGCCGGCCTCGTCGCCGCGCTGGTGCTGCGGCCGCGCCACGGCTACGGTCACGACAACCTCGCCCCGCACGACCTCTCGCTCGCCGTGGTCGGCACCGGGCTTCTTTGGGTCGGCTGGTTCGGCTTCAACGGCGGCTCGGCGCTCGCCGCCGACGCGCGCGCGGTCTATGCGATCCTGGCGACGCATCTCGCGGCCTGCGCCGGCGCCATCACCTGGATGCTGCTGGAGTGGTGGACGCGCGGCAAGCCGTCGGTGCTCGGCATCATCTCCGGCGCGGTCGCCGGGCTCGGCACCATCACGCCGGCGTCGGGCTTCGTCGTGCCGTGGCACGGGCTGGTCATCGGCGTCGTCGCCGGATCGATCTGCTTCTACGCCTGCACCGGCATCAAGCTGCGGTTCGGCTACGACGACTCGCTCGACGTGTTCGGCGTCCACGGCATGGGCGGAATCGTCGGCACCCTGCTCGCCGGCGTGTTCGCCACGGCCTGGGTGTCCGCCACCCCGGACAACCCGCTGGGCGTCGCCGGCCTGCTCGACGGCAATCCGCGGCAGCTCCTGGCCCAGTGTTATGGAGTCGTGGCGACGGCGCTGTGGTCGGGCGCCGCGACCCTGGCGCTGCTCCGGCTGGTCGACGCCGTCACGCCGCTGCGCGTGTCCAAGGAGCACGAGATCGCCGGCCTCGACGTCTCGCTCCACGGCGAAGCCCTTCAATAGGGCCTGTCCGGCATCGCATTCCGGCGGCGGCGCCATCAGGCACCGCCGCTTAAAGATGCAGTTTCGCGCCCTTCGCAATGAAACCGGCGCGTTTTGCCTGATTGTTAGGCAACCCTGCCGCGCCGATGGCTCGCGCAATTTTACCATTCGCCGGCCGCCGCGGCGCGATCGGGCGAATCCCAAACCTTTCCATCGGCTTAACCGGCCTCGCGCGCAACTGGCACGAGGCTTGATTATCCCGCCCTGGCGATGCCGGCGGGAGCGCCTCCCGCTGGCCTTAGCTGTGTAAGCCGCTCGCGCCGCGTTCGCCGGGGCGGGCCCAAGCGGGGATAGAACCCATGAAAATAGTCATGGCCATCATCAAGCCGTTCAAGCTCGACGAGGTCCGTGATGCTCTCACCGCCGTCGGGGTGGCGGGGCTGACCGTGACCGAAGTGAAGGGCTATGGGCGTCAGAAGGGTCACACGGAAATCTACCGTGGCACCGAATACGCCGTGAGCTTCCTGCCGAAGCTCAAGATCGAAGTGGCGGTCGCTTCCGACCAAGTGGACAAGATCATCAAGGCCATTACCGGCGCTGCCAAGACCGGGCAGATCGGCGACGGCAAGATTTTCGTCTTCGGCCTCGACCACGCCGTGCGCATCCGCACCGGCGAAACCGACGCAGCGGCCCTTTGAACCGCGCAACAACACCCGGACAGGAGTAACAACCATGACGTTCAAAAGACTTGCGCGGGCGGGGCTGGTCGCCCTCGCGTTGGGTGCCCTGATCGGCGCCTTCACGGTCGCGGTCGGTCCGATCGACGGCCACTCGATCGCGCAGGCCCAGGCGCCCGCCGCGGCCCCGGCCGCGCCCGCCGCCGCCGCGCCGGCGCCGAAGCTCGATTCCGGCGACACCGCCTGGATGCTGACCTCCACGGCGCTGGTGCTGATGATGACCATCCCCGGCCTCGCGCTGTTCTACGGCGGCATGGTCCGCAAGAAGAACGTGCTGGCCACGGTGATGCAGAGCTTCGCCATCACCTGTCTCATCACCGTGCTGTGGATGGTGATCGGCTATAGCTGGGCCTTCACCGAAGGCGGGCCATATCTCGGCGGGACGTCGCGATTCCTGCTCATGGGCATGGGCGTCTCCGACCTGAACACCACGATTCCCGAATCGGTGTTCATGACCTTCCAGATGACCTTCGCCATCATCACCCCGGCGCTGATCGCCGGCGCGTTCGCCGACCGCATGAAGTTCTCGGCGATGCTGTGGTTCATGGGCCTGTGGTCGCTGCTCGTCTATTCGCCGATCGCCCACTGGGTCTGGGGCCCGGGCGGCTTCCTCGGCGGCCTCGGCGTGCTCGACTTCGCCGGCGGCACGGTCGTCCACATCAACGCCGGCGTCGCCGGCCTGATGTGCGCGCTCGTCCTCGGCAAGCGCAAGGGGCTCGGCACCGAGAACATGGCGCCGCACAACCTGGTGCTCACCATGATCGGCGCCTCGCTGCTGTGGGTCGGCTGGTTCGGCTTCAACGCCGGCTCGGCGGTGGCCGCCAACGGCGCCGCCGGCATGGCGATGGCGGTGACCCAGATCGCGACCGCCACCGCGGCGCTGGCCTGGATGTTCGTGGAATGGGGCCTCAAGGGCAAGCCGAGCGTGCTGGGCATCTGCTCCGGCGCGGTCGCCGGCCTCGTCGCCATCACCCCGGCGTCGGGCTTCGTCGATCCGGTCGGCGCGCTGGTGATCGGCGTGGCGGCGGGCGTGCTGTGCTACTGGGGCGCCACCGGCCTCAAGCACACGTTCGGCTACGACGACAGCCTCGACGCCTTCGGCGTCCACGGCGTCGGCGGCATCGTCGGCGCGATCCTGACCGGCGTGTTCGCCCGCGAGGCGATCAGCAAGCCCGGCCTGCTCGACGGCAACGCCTACCAGGTCGTGCTGCAGGTCTACGGCTGTCTCGCCACCATCGTGTACGACGCCATCGTCACGCTGATCATCCTGTTCGTGATCAACATGATCATCGGCCTGCGCGTGAAGGAAGAGGTCGAGCGCGACGGCCTCGACCTCGCCCTGCACGGCGAGACGGTGCCGTAAGCGACATGCCCTGCCGGCGGCGCTTGCCGCGCCGCCGGCGGCCAAGACACGGTTGGGGCGCATACCCGGCAGCGCCCTGTCCGTCGGGGGCCCTGGAGCGATCCAGGGCCCCTACTTTTTCAAGCGTGCCCGCCTTGCTACATTGCGCTCATGTCGAAGCTTTTCGATCAGGCGATCGCGCAGGCGCGCACCCTGTCCGACGACAGGCAGGATGAGCTGGCCGAGGCGCTGTTCGCCTCCATCGCCGGCGACCATCGTACCTATGCGCTCACGCCCGCGCAGGTCGAAGACGTGCGTCGCATCCGCGACGCCTTGCGCAGCGGTGGGGGCCGGCTCGCGACGGACGAGGAACTGTCGGCGCTGTGGAGCCGGTGCGGCCTGTGAAGGTTCGCTACGCGCTCGATGCTGTTGCCCATATTGCCGCCATTCATGCTTACATCGCCGTCCGCAACCGCGACGCGGCGACCCGGGTCATCGGCCGGATTCGTACTGCTGCGGAGCGTCTGGGCGACCATCCGAAGATCGGTCGCGCTGGTGCGCTGGCCGGAACCCTGGAATGGGTTGTCAGCGGCCTGCCTTACATCATCGTCTATGAGCTTGACCCGCAGAACGCGGAGGTCGTTGTCCTCGGCGTCTATCATGGCGCCCAGTTGCGGCCCGGGCAGACGCCTGCGCCCGATCCGGACTGAAGGGTCGTCCATCGCGCTTCCCCATGGCCAAACCCGGCCGCCGATGGTTAATCGCGCCTTAACCCCGTCCCCGCTAGGGTAGCGCCCGCGGGGCGGCCCGCCCTCGTGCAGGGTCCCGGACGGTCGGCGATCGCCCGGACAAGGTCATGCACGAAAACGCAACAAGACAGTACCGATGTCCATGACCGCTGCCGCTCGCGAGCTTCCCTCGTCCGCTCGGGCCACCCGCTCGCCCTTCATCCGCCTGAACGAGCTTTTGGCCGGCGTCGCGCCGGGCCAGCCGCCGATCAACCTCACGGTCGGCGAGCCGCAGCACCCGATCCCGCCCTTCGTCGGCGAGGCGATCCAGGGCTCGCTCAAGGAGTTCGGCCGCTATCCCGCCACCAAGGGCACCGAGCGGTTCCGCCGCGCCGCGGCCGGCTGGCTCGAGCGCCGCTTCGGCCTGCCGCGCGGCCTCGACATCGAGCACGAGCTGCTCGCGCTCAACGGCACCCGCGAGGGCCTGTTCCTCGCCGCGCTCACCGCCCGGGACCTGATCGCCGACAAGAGCCGGCCCGCGATCCTCGTCCCCAACCCGTTCTACGCCGCCTACGTGGCCGGCGCGGTGGCCGCGGGCTGCGAGCCGGTGTTCCTGCCCGCCGGCCGCGCCACGCACTTCCTGCCCGACCTCGACGCGCTCGATCCCGCGCTGCTCAACCGCACCGTCGCGGTCTATTTCGGCTCGCCGTCGAACCCGCAGGGCTCGGTCGCCGATCTCGCCTATCTCCGGCGGCTGCTCGCGCTCGCCCGCCGCTACAATTTCATCGTGTTCTCCGACGAGTGCTATTCGGAGATCTACACCCGTGACAAGCCGCCCGGCATGCTCGAGGCCGCCGCCGGCGATTTCTCGCACCTCGTCGTCTTCAACTCGCTGTCGAAACGCTCGAACCTGCCGGGCCTGCGCGTCGGCGTCGCCGCCGGCGACAAGACTTTCATCACCAAGTTCCTCGATTATCGCAACGTGGTGGCGCCGCAGGTTCCGGGGCCGCTGCAGGAGGTGGCCGCCGCCGCCTACGACGACGAGGCGCACGTGGAGGAGAACCGCAGGCTCTACCGGCTGAAGTACGACCTCGCCGACCAGATCGTCGGCGGGCGCTACGGCTACGAGCGGCCGGCCGGCGGCTTCTTCCTGTGGCTCGACGTCGGCCGCTACGGCGGCAGTGAAAAGGTCGCGCTGAGGCTCTGGAAGGACGCCGGCGTGCGCGTCCTGCCCGGCGGCTATCTCGCCCGCGACCAGGCGGACGGCGGCAACCCCGGCGCGGACTACATCCGCGTCGCCATGGTGCAGGACCAGGCGGTCACCGCGGAAGCGCTGCATCGCCTTGTCGCCGTGCTCGACTGAGGTGTGAATGACGACCATCGAGATCGGTTTCCTTCCCGACGACATCGGCGCGGCGCTGCGCCGCCGCCTGCGCGAGCTGGGCGGCCTGGCGCTGATCGCCGGCGTGGCGGCCGTGGCCGCCGCGCTCGCCACCTGGTCGGTGAACGATCCGAGCCTCAGCCACGCCACCGGCGCGCCGGCGCGCAACCTGCTCGGCACGCCCGGCGCCATCGCCGCCGACCTGATGATGCAGCTCCTCGGCCTCGCCTCGATCGCGCTGATCGCGCCGGTCGCCGGCTGGGGCTGGCGGCTCCTCACCCACCGCCCGCTCACCCGCGAGGTGATCCGCATCGCGCTGTGGCTCGCCGGGGTCGTGCTGTTCGCGGGCTTCGCCTCCTGCCTGCCGCGCACCGCGCACTGGCCGCTGCCGACCGGGCTCGGCGGCGTCGGCGGCGACGCGCTGCTGCGCCTGCCGGCCTGGCTCGCCGGCGGCCCGCTCGCCGGCATGACGCGGCTCCTGGTGGCCCTGGCGCTGGGCGCCGCGGCGTTCGCGGTGCTCGCCGTGGCCTCGGGCTGCGGCTTCAACCCCGCCGAAGCGGCGACCGAACGGCCCGCGAAAGCGAGGCGCGTCGCCGCGAAGGCGGACGACGACGAGGACGATGACGCGGAGGACAGCGAGGACGACGACGGCGAGGCCCGCGCCGCGATCTCGCTCGGCTGGCTGGCGCACGAGTTCCTCAGCGCCAAGGCGCGGCTGCTGCGGCTCGCCGCAGCAGTCCTTACGCCGGCCCCGGCGAAGAAAACCGCGACGGGCGCGCGGGTCGAGCCGCGCTTCGCGCCGGCCGGCGCGGCGCCCGAGGCCGGCGCCATCGACGATGCCGACGCGCCGGAAGAGGACGACGAGGACGCGCCGCGCGCCGCGCGGGTCACCCGGCCGGCCCCGCCCGCGAAGCCCCGCGCCGCCAAGGCGCCGGCGCCGCGCAAGTCCTCGGGCTTCGTCCTGCCCGCGCTCAACCTGCTGGCCGCGCCCAAGGCGAGCGTCAACAAGCTCAGCGAGGAGACGATCCAGGCCAACGCCGCGGCGCTCGAAAACGTGCTCGAGGATTTCGGCGTGCGCGGCGAGATCATCAACGCGCGGCCCGGACCGGTGGTGACGCTCTACGAGCTGGAGCCCGCGCCGGGCATCAAGTCGTCGCGCGTCATCGGCCTCGCCGACGACATCGCCCGCTCCATGAGCGCGGTGTCGGCGCGCGTCGCCGTGGTCCCCGGCCGCAACGCCATTGGCATCGAGCTGCCGAACCCGACCCGCGAGAAGGTGTATTTCCGCGAGCTCCTCTCCACCAAGGACTACACCGAGAGCCAGGCCAAGCTCGCGCTCTGCCTCGGCAAGACCATCGGCGGCGAGCCGGTGATCGCCGATCTCGCGCGCATGCCGCACCTGCTGATCGCCGGCACCACCGGCTCGGGCAAGTCGGTCGCCATCAACACCATGATCCTGAGCCTGCTTTACCGGCTGCGGCCGGACCAGTGCCGGCTCATCATGGTCGATCCCAAGATGCTGGAGCTCTCCGTCTACGACGGCATCCCCCACCTGCTCACCCCCGTCGTCACCGACCCGAAGAAGGCGGTGGTGGCGCTCAAGTGGGCGGTGCGCGAGATGGAGGACCGCTACAAGAAGATGGCCAAGCTCGGCGTGCGCAACATCGACGGCTACAACGCGCGCGTCGCCGAGGCCAAGGAGAAGGGCGAGACCCTGACCCGCACGGTCCACACCGGCTACGACCGCGAGACCGGCGAGGCGATCTACGAGAAGGAGGAGCTGGAGTTCGAACCGCTGCCCTATCTCGTGGTGATCGTGGACGAGATGGCCGACCTGATGATGGTCGCCGGCAAGGACATCGAGGGCGCGATCCAGCGCCTCGCCCAGATGGCGCGCGCCGCCGGCATCCACGTCGTGCTCGCCACCCAGCGGCCGTCGGTGGACGTCATCACCGGCACCATCAAGGCGAATTTCCCGACCCGCATCTCGTTCCAGGTCACCTCCAAGATCGACAGCCGCACCATTCTCGGCGAGCAGGGCGCCGAACAGCTCCTCGGCCAGGGCGACATGCTCTACATGGCCGGCGGCGGCCGCATCAGCCGCGTGCACGGCCCCTTCGTCTCGGACGAGGAGGTCGAGAAGGTGGTGCGCCATCTCAAGTCGCAGGGCAGCCCGCAGTACCTCGAGGCCGTGACCGCGGCCGACGACGAGGACGAGGACGGCAACCCGGTGTTCGACGCCTCGGGCATGGGGCAGGCCGACGGCGGCGACCTCTACCAGCAGGCGGTGCAGATCGTGCTGCGCGACCAGAAGGCCTCGACGAGCTACATCCAGCGCCGGCTGCAGATCGGCTACAACCGCGCCGCCTCGATCATGGAGCGCATGGAGAAGGAAGGCGTGGTCGGCCAGGCCAACCACGCCGGCAAGCGCGAAATCCTCATTGGCGGCGAGGGGGCGGAGCATTAAGTTTTGCGCGGCGGGCGCCTGCGAATCGGGCCGCGAAATCGCCCGATTGCGCTGGTTTCTGCGGCCATCACGCGGGCGAGTCGGAGATCATGAGATGCCAAGAGCCGCACTGACGGCCGGACGGACTGTGCTCGCCGCGGCGCTGCTCGTCGGCGCGCTGGGCCCGGCCGCCTTGGCCCAGGCCACCCGGCCCGCGCCGCCGCGCTCGCTGAGCCCGCCGCAGCAGCCGTCGCCGGTGCCGGGGCTCACGCCGTTCTCCGCCCGCGCCGACCAGCCCGGCGGCTTCACGCCGGCGCAGCGTGCGCTGATCGACCGCGTCAGCCTCTATCTCTCGACCATCCAGACCCTGGTGGGCGACTTCGTCCAGGTCGGTCCCGACGGCACCCGCAGCGAAGGCCAGCTCTACCTGCAGAAGCCCGGCCGCATCCGCTTCGCCTACAACCCGCCCTCCACCATCGAGGTGGTGTCCGACGGATCGTCCGTGGTGGTGCGCGACCGCAAGCTCGCGACCCAGGACCTCTATCCGCTGTCGCAGACGCCGCTGCGCTACCTGCTCGCCGAGCGCATCGACCTCCTGCACGACACCAACGTCGTGTCCTGCGCCATGGACGACGTGTTCGTCACCGTCACCGTGGAGGAGAACCAGCCGTTCGTCGGCACCAGCCGGCTGATGATGATGTTCGGCACCAAGGACCTGCAGCTCAAGCAGTGGACCGTCACCGATCCGCAGGGCTACGACACCACGGTCGCGGTCTACAATCTCGACAGCACCAAGCGGCCCGACCCCGGCCTGTTCGTCATCAACTACCCCAACAACAACTTCCAGAACGTGCGGTGACCGCCGGCGCTGTCTCCGCATGAAGCTCACGCTGACCACCTGGAACATCAACCTGGTATCCGTGCGGCTGCGCATCGGCCTCGTTGCGAAACGCCGCGATCCCCGCCGGACTATGCAGCGGCTCGATCCCTCCGCATGAAGCTCACGCTGACCACCTGGAACATCAATTCGGTGCGGCTGCGCATCGACCTCGTCGCCAGGTTCCTCAAGGCGGCGCGGCCGGACGTGCTGTGCCTGCAGGAGACCAAGTGCCCGGACGACGCGTTCCCGCTCAAGCGCTTCAGGCGGCTCGGCTACGAGCACGTCGCCATCAACGGCCAGAAGGGCTATCACGGCGTCGCCGTGGTCTCGCGCATCCCGTTCGACGCCGTCGACAAGCGCGGCTTCTGCGGCAAGACCGACTCGCGCCACCTGCGCGTCACCTTCGGCGACAAGGCGGGGCTCTCCGATCCGCTGACGCTGCATAACTTCTACGTGCCGGCGGGCGGCGACGAGCCCGACCCCGGGATCAATCCCAAGTTCGAGCACAAGCTCGCCTTCCTCGACGAGATGAAGGACTGCGGCGCGTTCCTGCCGGCGAGGAACGAGCGCGCGATCCTCGTCGGCGACCTCAACGTCGCGCCGCTGGAGCACGACGTCTGGAGCCACAAGGCGCTGCTCAAGGTGGTGTCGCACACGCCCGTCGAATGCGAGAAGCTCACCGCGTTCCGCCGCGCCGGCAACTGGATCGACGTGGCGCGCGAGACCATCCCGGAGCCGGAGAAGGTCTACACGTGGTGGAGCTACCGCGCGCCGGACTGGGCCGCCGCGAACAAGGGCCGCAGGCTCGACCATATCTGGGTCAGCGAGGCGCTGGGCGACCGCTTCCACTCCTTCGCCATCGCCCGCGCCGCGCGGGGCTGGACCGGCCCGTCCGACCATGTGCCGGTGACGACCGCCATCGAGATCTGATCGACGCGCGTCCCCGGGAGCGCCCCTCTTACCGCCGCCCCTGCGCGTCGAGCAGCACGCCCAGCCGGCGCATGTCCTCGGCGACGCGGGTGGCGCGGGCGGCGAGGTGGCCGCGCAGGCGCTGCGCGGCGTCGGGATAGCCCTCCAGCATCTTCACGAACAGCGTGCGCGCGATGCGCAGCACCCGCGACGACTCGGCCGCGACCGCCGTCACCGGCCGCACCGTCTCCTTCAGCAGCGCGAACTCGCCGATCAGGGTGCCGGGCCTCGCCAGCGTCCCCGTGTCCTGGCTCTCGGGCGGGCCGTCCTTGAGCGCGATCAGGCCCTCCTGGACGAGATAGCCGCCGTCCGCCACGTCGCCGGCGGCGAACAGCACCTCGCCCTTGGCGACGAAGCGGCTTTCCGCGCCGATGGCGAGGATGCGCAGCGCATCGCGGCCGAGCACCGCGAAGGTCGGCACCCGCTCCAGCACGGCTATGTCCTCGTCAAAGCCCATCGGGCGTTCCCTGGCGCGACGATCCCGCAACGGCCGGCCCGGGCTCCGGGTTCGGCATCCCGGGCAGAATGATGCTCAAAATCTTCTAAAAGACATAACGGTCCGGCGGCGCGACGCCAGCGCATAGGGCTTTCGGTCGCGCCGCACCGTTGGAATCCGATTCGCCCGGATCGAATCGCCCGAACGTCTTCTCTCTTTGTCTTCGAGCATGATCCTGTCCGAAAAGTCCGCAACTTTTCGGGATCATGCCTAAGGCACCAGCTTGTAGCCGCCGGCGTCGGTGACCAGGATGGCCGGGTTGGCGGCGTCCCTCTCCACCTTCTGGCGCAGGCGGTAGATGTGGGTCTCCAGCGTGTGGGTGGTGACGCCGGAATTATAGCCCCACACCTCCTGCAGCAGGATCTCGCGCGGCACCGCCTTCTGCCCGGCGCGGTAGAGATAGCGCAGGATCGCGGTCTCCTTCTCGGTGAGCCGCACCTTGGTGCCGGTCTGGTTGAGCAGGAGCTTGGAGCTCGGCCGGAACGTATAGGGGCCGATGGCGAACACCGCGTCCTCGCTCGCCTCGTGCTGGCGAAGCTGGGCGCGGATGCGCGCCAGCAGCACGGCGAAGCGGAACGGCTTGGCCACGTAGTCGTTGGCGCCGGATTCGAGGCCGAGGATGGTGTCGGAATCGGTGTTGTGGCCGGTCAGCATGATGATCGGCGCCTTGAAGCCGTTCTTGCGCAGGATGCGCACCGCCTCGCGGCCGTCGATGTCCGGCAGCTCCACGTCCATGATGATGAGGTCGGCGCGGCCGTTCTTGGCCTCCTGCACGCCCTTGCTCCCGGTGTCCGCCGCCACGGTCTCGAACTCGTCGTGGAGCGAGAGCTGCTCGACCAGGGCCTCGCGCAGCTCGGTGTCGTCATCGACGATGAGGATGGTGCGTCTGGTGGGCATGGCCGGAGCCTCGCGCTGGCATAATGGAGAGAATGGTATGACGGCGGTACGTGGCGGCGCTGTTTGGGCCTGGATTTAGGCAAAGCGATGATTCTATTGCTGTTCGCCTAGCTAATAACACCGGCGCCGAAGCTCAACCAAGCCGGCCGGAATAGGGGCTCCATGGGGACCGGGACACTGTCGCGGATCCGGGTGAAGGCCAGGCCGGGAGACCGGGCCCGAGGCTGGCTGACCGCGGGCGGCCTCGTCCTCCCCGTGGCGCTCGGCCGGTCCGGCATCGCCGCCGACAAGCGGGAGGGCGACGGCGCCACCCCGCGCGGCGTGTTCCACCCGGTGCGGCTGTGGTGGCGGGCGGACCGCGGGCCGCCGCCGCGGACGGCGCTGCCGCTCAGGCGCATCGGCCCGGACGACGCCTGGTCCGAGGACCCGGCCGACCGGCGCTACAACCGCCCGGTGCGGCGCAAGCCCGGCGAGCCCGGCGACCGGCTGCGCCGCGAGGACCGCCTCTACGACCTCATCGTCGAGCTCGACCACAACGCCCGGCCGCGGGTGGCGGGCCGGGGCAGCGCGGTGTTCATCCATCTCGCCCGCCCCGGCTTCGCGCCCACCGCCGGCTGCGTCGCGCTGGACGGCCCGCGGCTGCGCTGGCTGGTGTCCCGGCTGGGGCCGGACACCGCCATCGAGATCGGCTGAGCGCCGCAGCGCCAGCCCGCCTTTCCTTCAAGAGAAAGCGCGCATCGGTCTTGTCACGGCGCGGTCGCACGCGCGCGAGCGGACGCGCGATGGCCGAAGATGGCGCTGCCGACGCGCACGTGGGTCGCGCCGAACCGGATCGCCAGCGCGAAGTCCGCGCTCATGCCCATGGACAGCAGCGCAAGCCCGTTGCGCGCGGCGATCGTCGCGGTCAGCGCGAAATGCGGGGCCGGCGGCTCGTCCGCCGGCGGAATGCACATCAGGCCGCTAATCGTGAGCCCGTAGGTCTCGCGGCAGGCCCTGATGAACGCGTCGGCGTCGTCCGGCAGCACGCCGGCCTTCTGCGGCTCGGCGCCGGTGTTGACCTCGACGAACAGCAGCGGATGCCGGCCCTGCTTCTCGATCTCCTTCGCCAGCGCCCTGCACAGGCTGTCGCGGTCCACCGCGTGGATGGCGTCGAACAGCGCGACCGCCTCCTTCGCCTTGTTCGATTGCAGCGGCCCGATGAGATGCAGCGCGACGTCGGGATGCTGCGCCTTCAGCGCCGGCCACTTGGCGTAGGATTCCTGCACGCGGTTCTCGCCGAACACGCGCTGGCCCTCGCCGATCGCCGGCAGGATGGCCTCGGGCCCGAAGGTCTTCGACACCGCGACCAGCGTCACCGACGCGGGGTCGCGCTTCGCCTCGGCGCAGGCGCGCGCGATCTCGCCGCGCACGGCGGCGAGCGGCGTCGGCGGATGGGACGGGCCGGTCATGGGCGATCCCTATACACAAAAAGCCCTGGCCCGGCACGAGGCCGGGCCGGACGCCGTCGGCCGAGCCGCGCCGCTTTACGACGGCAGCTCCTGCGGCGCGGGCTCGGCGGAATCCCGGTCCGCCACGTGGGTGCGGTAGAGCCCCGCCATGAGGATGCTGGCGATGGCGCCGATGCCGAGTGGAATGAGCAGCAGCAGGAAGATGGTGGAGAGCGGCAGCTTCATCGCGATGAGAAGCCCGCCGATCACCGGCCCGGTCACCGAGCCGGCGCGGCCCACGGCGAAGGCCCAGCCCGAGCCGTTGGTGCGGAATGCGGTCGGATAGATCAGGCCCGACATGGCGTTGACGCCGAACTGCAACCCGAGCAGGCAGAAGCCGGCGAGGAAGGCCATGGTCATCAGCAGCGGCTCGCTGCCGGTCGAGAAGCCGAGGAACCCGACCACCGGCAGCGACAGCACGAACAGGATGCTGACCGGCGCCATGCCGATGAGGTCGATGGGCCGGCTGAGCAGGAGTCCGCCGACGGTGCCGCCCACCTGGAACAGCGAGGTCGCGATGGCGGCGCGGCTCGTCGCGATGTGCGCCGTGGTGAGGATGGTCGGCAGCCAGCTGTTGGTGAAATAGAACGCCATCTGGTTGCAGACGAAGAGAAGCCACAGCAGCGGCGTGAGATATCTCAGCCGGCCGGCGAACAGCAGCCGGGGGGAGAACCGCCCGTAGGACTTCTCGTCGCCGGTGACGAAGGCGGTCTGCGGCCCGACCGCGCGCTCGGGCGCGAGCTTTCGCACCAGCGCCGCGATGCGCGTCCTGTCCTTGCCGTTGACGACCAGGAACTTCAGCGACTCCGGCAGGGCGAGCGCGACGGTGCAGGCGGCGACGAGCGGCAGGATGCCGCCGATGTAGAACAGCACCTGCCAGCCGTGGGCCGGCGCCAGCCACGACGCGATGGGCCCCGGCACGGCGCCGCCGAGCGTGATGCCCGTGAACATCACGATCACCATGGTGGCGCGGGCGCGCTTCGGCGCGTATTCGGCGTTGAGCGCGATCAGCGTCGGCGGCAGTCCGCCGATGCCGACGCCCGCCAGGAAGCGCAGCGCGATGAGCTGCGTCACCGAATGGGCGAGCACCGCCGCCAGCGTGAACAGGCCGAAGGCGGCGCAGGAGCCGATCACCGCGACCTTGCGGCCGTAGCGATCCGAGATCCAGCCGAACAGCGGCGAGCCGAACAGGATGCCGAACAGGCTGGCGCTGAACACCGGCCCCAGCTCGGCCATGTTGGAGATGCCCCAGTCCCTGACCAGGTAGGGCCCGGCGAAGGCGGCGGCGCCGATGTCGTAGCCGTCGAACAGGATGATGCAGAACGACAGGATGACGAGGCGCGCGTTGAACCACGTCATCCGCCGCTCGTCGATCAGCCGGGAAATATCGACGATGTCCGCCGGCGCGGCGGCCGGACGCGAAACTCCCTGGGGCATGACATCCTCCGGTCGCCCCCGCGATTCCGTCCGATGCGTTGTTTACTGCTATAACGAGAGAATGGCGCCCTGCGTTCAAAACGCGGTGTAGCGGTTATGCGTTCCCGCTACACCGCGCGCGCCGACGTCGCGGGTTGCCGGATCGGGCGCTTACGACTTCAGGTCGTCCGGCACCTTGCCGCCGTTCTCGGCCAGCTTCTGCATCACCTGCTTGTGCAGCCACACGTTCATGGCGGCGGTGTCGTTGGTGTCGCCGGTGTAATGGAGCTCCTTGGCCAGCTCCTTGCGCGCGGCGAGGCTGCTGTCGAGGTTGAGGAGCTTCATCAGGTCGACGATGGACTTTCTCCAGTCGAGCTTTTCCTTGTTCTTGGCGGCGAGCGCGCCGAGCACCGCCGCCACGTCGACGGTCTGCGCCGGCGCCGCGCCCGGAGCCGCCGCCGGAGCGGCGGGGGTGGCGCCGGGAGATGCGCCCGCGCCAGTGGATGCGCCCGCGCCGGCGGGCGCGGCCTGGGCCGCGTGGCCGAAGATCGCCGACATGATGCTGCCGAAAACGCTCATCGAAACCTCCTCGAGACGGGTTGTAGCTTTTCAAAGTTTCCGGCGAGCCTGACCGGCGCGGGAATTATAATCGGGCCGGGCCCGGGAGTCCCGGCCCGCCGTCTCTTCCATGCAACGGCCGGACGACAGGCCGTTGACGGCCCCTTCCGGCGGCGCAAAATACCGGCGCCGCCCCGCTGATGTCACACCTCGGCCACAGAGCCGGCACAGCCTCGGGGCGCGGCGTATGATTGGGAGGCTTTCATGGGCCTGCTTGATGTCTTGAACGGAATGCAGAACGGACCGCGCGGCGAGAAGCAGCCGGGCAGCGGCGGCATGTCTCCCCTCACCATGGCCCTCCTTGGCCTGCTCGCCTACAAGGCGGTCAAACACCTCACGGCATCCTCGCAGCCGGGCGCGGCGCCAGCCGCGCCGGCCGGCGGCGGCAACGCCCAGGCCGCGCCGCCCGCGGGCGGCGGCGGGCTCGGCAACATGCTCAACAACCTCGGCGGCGGCGGGCTCGGCGGCCTTCTGGGCGGCAGCCTCGGCGGGCTGCTCGCCGGCGGCGCCGCGGGCAGCGTGCTCAGCGGCGGCCTCAACGATCTCCTGAAGCAGCTCCAGGACGCCGGCCACGGCGACACCGCCCAGTCCTGGGTCGGCCACGGCGACAACAAGGACATCTCGCCCAACGACCTCGGCAACGCGCTCGGCGCCGATACGGTCAACACCCTGGCGCAGCACACCGGCCTGTCGGCGGACGAGCTGCTCCAGGGCCTGGCCCAGCAGCTCCCGGGCGTGGTGGACAAGCTCACGCCGGACGGGCGGGTGCCGACCGAACACGAAATGTCCCGGCTGGTGTGACGCCATGACCGCTTTCATCTGGATCGTCGTCGTCGGCTTCGTCGCCGGCCTGATCGCGCGCATGCTGATGCCGGGGCCGAACAACCCCTCGGGCTTCATTCTCACCGTGGTGCTCGGCATCGTCGGCTCGTTCCTGGCGACGCTCGTCGGCCAGGCCACCGGCTGGTACGACGCCAGCCAGGGCCAGGGCGCGGGGTTCATCACCTCCACCATCGGCGCGGTGGTCGTGCTGTTCATCTGGCACCGGCTGGCGGCGGCCGGCGTGGTCTCCGATCCGGGCCGGCGCTGACGGCGGCGGTCCGTCCCGCAGGTCGTTGACCGCGCTGCGGCTTTCGTGCCTAGTCCCCGGCGTCAAACCGGGTGAATGGCCGACGATTTGCGAATGAGATCAGACCGCTACAACGCCCGCGAGGCGGAGCCGCGCTGGCAGCAGGCGTGGGCCGAGCGCGGCATCTTCGCCACCGCGAACGACGACCCGCGGCCGAAATACTACGTGCTCGAGATGTTCCCCTACCCGTCGGGGCGCATCCACATGGGGCACGTGCGCAACTACACCATGGGCGACGTGGTGGCGCGCTACAAGCGCGCGCGCGGCTTCAACGTGCTGCACCCCATGGGCTGGGACGCCTTCGGCATGCCGGCCGAAAACGCGGCCATGGAACGCAAGGTCCATCCCAAGGCGTGGACCTACGACAACATCGCGGCGATGAAGAAGCAGCTCCAGTCCATGGGCCTGTCGCTCGACTGGGCGCGCGAGATCGCGACCTGCGATCCGGCCTACTACAAGCACCAGCAGAAGATGTTCCTCGACTTCCTCAAGGCGGGGCTGGTCGAGCGCAAGCAGTCCAAGGTGAACTGGGACCCGGTCGACCGCACCGTGCTCGCCAACGAGCAGGTGATCGACGGCCGCGGCTGGCGCTCCGGCGCCGTCGTCGAGCAGCGCGAGCTGACGCAGTGGTTCCTGAAGATCACCGCCTTCGCGCAGGACCTGCTCGACAAGCTCGACACGCTGGACCGCTGGCCCGAGAAGGTGCGGCTGATGCAGCGCAACTGGATCGGCCGCAGCGAGGGCCTGCTGGTCCGCTTCGCGCTCGACCCGGGCACCACGCCCAACGCCGAGAGCGAGATCGAGATCTTCACCACGCGGCCGGACACGCTGTTCGGCGCCAAATTCCTCGCCATCGCGCCGGACCACCCGCTCGCCGCCGCGGCGGCGAAGAAGAACGACAAGCTCGCCGCCTTCATCGCCGAGACCAAGAAGATCGGCACTGCGCAGGAGGCGATCGAGACCGCGGAGAAGCAGGGCTTCGACACCGGCATCCGCGCCGCGCATCCGTTCGATCCGTCGTGGATGCTGCCGGTCTACGTGGCGAACTTCATCCTCATGGACTACGGCACCGGCGCCATCTTCGGCTGCCCGGCCCACGACCAGCGCGACCTCGACTTCGTCAACAAGTACGGGCTCGGCAACACGCCCGTGGTGCTGCCGCCGGGCGCCGACCCCAAGACCTTCGCCATCACCGACACCGCCTACGACGGCGACGGCACGCTCATCAACTCGCGCTTCCTCGACGGCATGACGGTGCCGCAGGCCAAGGAGGAGGTGGCGCGGCGGCTGGAGCGCGAGACCCGCGGCAACCGGCCGGTGGCGCAGCGCCAGGTCAACTTCCGCCTGCGCGACTGGGGCATCTCGCGCCAGCGCTACTGGGGCTGCCCGATCCCGGTGATCCACTGCGAGACCTGCGGCGTCGTCCCGGTGCCGGAAAAGGATTTGCCGGTGACGCTGCCGGAGGACGTGACCTTCGACAAGCCGGGCAACCCGCTCGACCGCCACCCGACCTGGAAGCACGTCGCCTGCCCGCAGTGCGGCGGCCCGGCGCGGCGCGAGAGCGACACCATGGACACGTTCGTCGACTCGTCCTGGTACTTCGTCCGCTTCACCGATCCGTGGACCGCGGAC
>Ga0180221_1001222_pt1 | contig 18047 bp, 18 predicted proteins | sample eDN5th37CKraftMG_FD_151339 | JGI IMG/M metagenome (GOLD analysis project Ga0180221, IMG submission 151339) | Enriched Miracle-Growth compost microbial communities from Emeryville, California, USA - eDNA 5th pass 37_C Kraft MG (version 2) (version 2) ...
GTACGGACCGGTCTGACGCTCCACCTCGGCCCGCGAGTGCATCTCGGGCGCGCGCGGCTTCCAGTCGAACGTTTCGTACGTCACCGCATCGATGGGAACGAGACTCTCGGTAGGTGTGGGCATGGAATCACCTTACCAACACTTGACGCAATAAGTGTTGGTAAACCCATTCTCCATTCACAGAAGCGAGTAAGGGCATCCGACACCGTTGCCAGCACTTGAGCTGACAAGTGTGGCAACAGGAGCCGTCATTCTTGGTTGAACGCGGCGCATGCGCTGCTAGCGGAGGAGAAGGCGCAGTACGGCTCCAAGGAATGGCAGGCCGTCTACGGACATGGCGCAACAGCGTTGAATCGTTCAACGCGTTCCTCAAGGATGGCAACACCCACGCGCTCGAAGACGGCTCCCGGCGTCGACTCCGCGGCTCGGTCGCCCAGTACTTCCTCGCCACGTTGACGCTCGGACCTGAGCGTCGCCAGCTCACCTCACCAACACGCCAGCAAGAAGGTCGGCGTCAGCCTGCCCGGAAACGGGAACTGACGCCGACCTTCGTCGTTTCCGCTGTTCGAACGGTGGTGCTACGCGAGGCAAACTCGGCAATCACCCGAAAACGAAGAGAAGGCCGCCTGTAATCAGGCGGCCTTCTTCGTCTTCGGAGTTCCGCGTTCGAGGTCACACCCGTTCCGCGTACATCCCGTGGCGGGTTGTACGCGGAACCTCTTCTGCCGCGGGATTCCGCGGTTCGGGGAGACCGCTGTGGAGCCCGATCCTCTGCGGGCGCCGCGCTAATCCTCCACTCACCGCGACCGTGTTCCTGCGGTGCTCGATCACGGGCTGCGCACTGGATTGCCAGCGGCGTCGAGGCCAGCGTCTACCCGTTCCTGCTGCCAGCGCTTCTTCGCGTCGGCCAAAGTCTTCTTGTGAGCTCCACCGTTGATCAGGCTCAGCCCCTCGACGAGCTGTCGGTGAAGCAAAGCTTGTTGCTCCGGAGTCGTGTCCCGCGCCGCCTGAGCAGCCTCGCGAGCACGCTGCCGAGCATCTTCCTCAGACTTGCGCAGGCCGACGTCGAAGGGTTTGCTGCCGGAGCGCCGGCGTGAGCTCTGCGTCATTGGATCAGCATGACATCACTCACGGCACGACGTCGTCGGACAAGCCGACGCCGCTAGTTGATTGGTGCCGCCTGGCAGGAGCCAGTAGTGCATCGCCGTCCGCTGATTCACCGAATCCTCGTACGCACGCAGCCAAGGTTCTCGCGACGCCCCCGTCTCTGCTGGCGAGTTCGGGGGATTCACTGCCAGATTTCGAGGTCGCGCGGGTTCGTCATCTCCATCTGTGTGACGCCCTCGTAGAGGTAGATCTCACCGGTTCCGCAGAGGGTTGCGGAGGTGGTGATGGGCTCGAGGTAAGTGTCCCAGAAGATGATGGTGAACCGGGCGGACGAAGGGTAGTCGCGACCGAGGTTGAGGAAGGTTCCGTCGTCGGTCTCGCGTGCGCTGATAAGGGGACCGCATACGCGTTGGACGGTGCCGACGTGGTCGCGGGCATCGTCCCATCCGAGGCCCCCGTTGGGCCATGCATCGGCGGCCGGCCGCGAGGGTGCGAAGGAGCACTTGCCGTCTTGTGCGAGGAGCGCGATGGCTTCTTCGCGCACTCGATACTCCGCCAACTCGTCGCACGAGTCGACGCGGAACTCACTGTCGGTGGAGTGCATCAGATAGTCCGTGGCGATCTCGTAGCTGTCGGAGCATCCATCGCTCAAGGCGTCCATGATCGCGTTGATGTCGCCGGTGCTAGATCTCTCGTACTGGACCGCCGCGGCTAGAAGTTCTGAACAGGTGGGCGCAGCGGAGATCTGGTCCGTAGTGGACACGCGCGTGCACGCCGTCAACGTCAACGCCATCATCAGAAACGTTGCGGCGATCATCAAGGCGGCAGCGCTCGTGCGACCCCGGCGGGAGTGCACTGTGCCGGGCGTTGCCGGACCGGTGATGTGACCTCGCATTAGTTCCATGATGCGTTCTAGTTGGTCAGCCGGCTCGGCAGGTGTTCGCCGATGTAACCGATGTAGATACGGCCGTCCGTTTCGGCGGCGTCGAAAACGTGCATCCGCATGGCCTTCCCGTTGTCGTGGCTGAGCCGGAAGTGTGCCCCCATGAAGATGCTGCCCGATTCGTCGACGCTCGTGGGGACAGGCAACGTTCTCGGTGTCGAGTACTTCGTGTTCGTCTTCACATCGTTGCTCTCGTCGTGGGCGAACGATGACGGGGTGATGCGGGCAGACACTTCGTCGGCATACCTGCGCAAGCCGCGCATTCCGGTTTGCCACTGACGGGCATATAGCTCGAGCTCGCAGGCTAACGTCCACGCATCCGAGAGGATCACGGACCGGAGTTTTGCGCTGGCAATTCTTTCGGCGGGCTTGCGACTTCCCGTGAAGTGCACGAGGGGGAGGGCCTCTAGCTGTGTGAAGAACTCGTCGACGGTGGTGGGGGCGTCGAGGTTCACGGGGTCTGCGGGGTTCGCCGCGGGGATGTCCCATACGACGTCGGTGGACGCATAGGCGACCCGCGCGAGCTCGCTCGCGACGTGGTCTGCGCGTCGACGCTGAAGGTCAGCGAGCGTCCGCTGGGCTTGCAGGTCGCCTTGCGACTCGGCGTACGCTTCGTCGGCGACGGCGAGCAGCTTCGACAGTTCGTCCACCTCGGATTGAAGCTTGGTGTTGTCGGCGACGAGTTGCTCCACCTCGCGGCGGGCTGCGTCGGTAGACGGCAGCGCGCCGGCGGCTTGATCCAGGGCCGCCCAGAGGATGGATTGAAGGCGTTGACCGAGATTGCCTTGGCCGGCCGGCGTAATTCCGAACAGTGCTTCAGCGTCATCAAGCAGACCGTGAACACCATCGATGTCGGTGGTCGGCGGGACCGTCTCGCGGTGGACGCCTTCATTGACGTACGGTGTCGGCTCTGGGCGGAGATTTTCCTTCAGCTCGGCGGCTGGAACTTCTTCTCGGTCAGGCCCGACCTCACTTTCGCGAACTTCGGCGGACTTCGCGTGCCGAAGCCGGGTGATCGCATCGCGGCGTCGTTGTTGAGATTCGAGGGAGAAGAGGTCAGCGAGCGCGCTGGATTGGGCCTTCGCGAAGTCTGCGCCGACGATCTGGAGCGCGGCGGGGAGCGGTTGGTGGAGCGCGGAACGCATAGCCTGCTCGTGTAGGCGCATCCAGAAGTCTTGCTCGGAGATGTCCTCGACTTCGGCGGCGGAGTACCACCAGTGTCTCCGCGTGTCGAGGGGGTCTTCCGTATCGAGGTTCGGTTGGAAGACGTGCACACTATTCGGATAGACCTGATAACCGGGCTGCACGAGGGTGTTGAACTCGTCGATTGCGTTATCCGCGAGTCGCCAGAACGTTGCCACACCGTGGAGGGCGCTGAAGCGGCGTTCGAACGCACGGTCCTGCGCGTCGGTCCAGAATCGTGATCCCGTGACGAAGGCCGTGACCGTTCGCTCCGGGTTATTCAGGATCGTGTCGAGGAAGCGTCCGACTCCTTCACGCCGTACGACTCGGAGTCCTTCGCTGAAGTTGCCGACCGAATCCGCGGTGCTGCTTCCGAGGTGGCGGGTGAGGATGGGGGTGAGCTTGGGGGCGGTGAATCTGGAATCGTCGCGGCTGGCGTGGACGTCGTACTGTAGCCAACCGACTTTGTGTTCCGGATGAAGGGCGAGGGTCACACGCGTGTCATAGGTATGCGGGGCGCTTCCGACGCGGATGCGCCACCGTTGAGCGTGGAAGCCGTCGACCAGCGTCGTCTCCTGAGAGGCGGCGTAGTCGCCTCCGATCGAGGTGAGCTCCGAACCGAGTTGAGGTGGCAAGGCGGGTGTGCCTCGCCGCGTGAGCAGCCATTCATTGAGCGCGTCACGAGCCTGACTGAACGTGACTTGCCCGCCGTCATCCCGTACCGGTACGCGCTGGACTACCCGGTGCTTGAGCGCCATTGCTCCTCCAACTCATCTGTCATCGACGGGAACTCTGTTCGGGTGGACGGCCCATGCCCTTCGGGGTTGCAGCGCGCGGTTGCAGTGAGCTCCCGTCAGTTGCGCGGTACGCACGTTAGACCGTCGCCACCCCGGTGTCCGTTGTTGCCCGTCGGGATTGCGACAGGTCGGTCAGGGCTGGCCATAGCCGTACGTGTACGAGCCGGTGTTCCAGTTCATCGTGGCGTTGTAGTAATGCCCACTCATGGTGCCGTCTTTGTTCTTCTCATTCGCGACGAAGCATTGGAACACGGTCGTGGTTTCCGTTAGATCGTCAGTCGACCCCCCGTCGACTGGTACGCATCCCACGTCAATGATCGGACCTTCAATGAAGTCGTCGGCCACGTGTTCCTTAGCCATCTTCTTTACGGACTTTTCGATGCCTTCAACAGCATCGGCGCGGCGCTCGCGCTCAGCCTCGTCGGCCTTCTCTTGCGCTTCTTGAGCCTCGCGCTCTCTCGCGTCCGCACGCTTCTTGTCATCCGCAGCTTTTTTGGAGGCTGCGGCTTGGTCTGCAGCGGCCTGCTCTGCGTCCGCGTTGAGCTTCAGCGCGATCGCTGTTCCCCCGCCTGCCAGCAGGAGGGTCACGGCGATGACCGCTGCAATGACACGGCCGGTCCGTCGGCGGCCGAGTTCGCCTCGTTCGCGACTGCTCGCGCTCTCCGGCGTGGCTGCTCCGATACCTGGAGACGGCGCTGGTAGGTCGGTCCATTGATGACCGTCCCAGTAGCGTTGACCGCCCTCGGGGGTGGGATACCACCCCGCTGGCGGTGCTGGAGCGTCATTCTCGGCCATGAAACCTCCTCGTCTCTTCGTCTCATCAACCCTTTCGATGAGAAGACTCTCATCATAAGTTGAAGGCCCGACATTGCGGCACGCATGGGTGTCGGACTGCCCTCGTTTAGGTGCACTCGGAAGGAGGCGCGCGCGGAGGCGAGGCTTTTGCTGCGGCTGGGCATCGCACGAACTCGCCGGGGAGTCCCACATCTCCGCGTATCGGTGCAATACGTGCAGCAGTTTTCGCGCGGTTGCCGCGATCCCTAGGCGGGATGTTGGCTCTGGGCAAGTGGAGCGGGCTTTGAGTCCGGGCAAGGGTTGAGAGCGCGATAGTTGTGGGCGCGTGTTCATGGCAGCAGCCCTACTGGAGGCGCGGGCCCTCCCGCCCGCGTCTGATCTGCGCATCCTCGAATCCCCACGTTCGTGTGCGCGCCCCCGGCGCTGACGCGGTCAATATAGCGACTAGTTCACGCCGAGCGCCCTGAACGGAGTTAGGGACTGCTAAGGGTTTAGGTGACTCCTGATCTGTGGTGTTTTGTCACCGCTGGAAGGATGTCCTCATGCCTAAGCCGTTCCCCAAGGAGTTCCGGGACGACGTCGTTGCTATCGCGCTTCAACGGGAGTCGTCGTTCGCGCAGATCGCGAAGGACTTCGGGATCTCCGAGTCCTGCGTGCAGCGATGGGCCAAGATCGCCGAGGTCGACGGTGGTCGGCGGCCCGGCGTCAGCTCGAGCGAAGCGGCCGAGAACCATGAGCTGCGCAAGCGGGTGAAGCTGCTCGAGCAGGAGGTCGAGATCCTTCGCCGGGCTGCGGCGTATCTGTCGCAGGCGAACCTTCAAGGCCCAAAAGGCTCTACCCGCTCGTAGGTGAACTCGCTGCCGACGGGATCCCCGTCGCGGTGACGTGTCGGGTGCTGAAGTTCGCGAAACAGCCCTACTACCGGTGGCTGCAGGACCCCGTCTCGCCACGGGACTGGGACGATGCGCACCTGATCAACGCCGCCGTCGATGTGCATGCCGACGATCCCGCGTTCGGATACCGGTTCATCGCCGACGAACTCGCCGAGGCTGGGTTCACCGCGTCGGAGCGGCGGGTATGGCGGGCGTGTTCGGAGAACGAGATCTTCAGCGCGTTCGTCGGCAAACGCCGTGGCAAGGGGCGCCTGGTCGGACCGCCCGTGCGCGACGATCTCGTCCGGCGCGAGTTCACCGCGAGCGGACCTGACCGGCTCTGGCTCACCGATATCTCCGAGCACCCGACCGGGGAAGGCAAGGTGTATCAATGCGCGGTGAAGGACGTCTGGTCCAACCGCATCGTCGGCTACTCGATCGACTCGCGGATGACGTCGGAGCTCGCCGTCTCGGCCCTGCGGATGGCGATCCAGCGTCGCAGCCCGACCGGCACGACAGTTCACAGCGATAGGGGCAGTCAGGGCGAATTCAACTGGTCGTCGCAACACCTCGATCAGGAGGTGTCAGGTGGTTCGTCGTCAGCAAGCAGCGGACAGAGCGATTCGCCCCAAGCTCCGCTCGCCGGGGCATCCGAAGTTCCAGAAGCCCGTCGAGGCGGCGTTCTGGGGCGAGATCGCGAAGGGCTTGCTTGCGGAGGAAGCCGCGGGGGTTGTCGGCGTGGCACCCGCGGTCGGCGCAAGATGGTTCCGACACGCTGGCGGCATGGCGCCATTCGACATCGCCCAGCAGCCATCGGGCCGCTACCTCTCCTTCGCTGAGCGCGAGGAGATCGCGATCCTCAAGGAGAAGGGCAAGGGCGTTCGCGAGATCGCCCGCACCATCGGCCGCGATGCCGGCACGATCTCTCGTGAGCTGCGACGCAACGCGGCCACGCGGGGCGGGAAGCTCGAGTATCGGGCGTCGGTTGCGCAGTGGAAGGCGGACATGGCCGCGAAGCGACCGAAGGTTGCGAAGCTCGTCGCGAACCCGCGACTGCACGCGTACGTCGCCGATCGCCTGTCGGGGAAGATCACGCGCCCCGATGGCACGGTCGTCACCGGTCCCGAACCGCCGCGGTTTACCGGGCGTGGCAAGCCGCATCGGAAGGACAGGGCCTGGTCCTGGGCTTGGAGTCCGGAGCAGATCTCGCATCGGTTGAAGATCGACTTCCCGGATGATGAGTCCATGCGCATCAGCCCGGAGGCGATCTACCAGTCGCTCTACATCGAGGGTCGCGGCGCGCTCAAGCGCGAACTCGTCTGGAATCTCCGTACGGGCAGGGCGCTGCGCGTCCCCCGAGAGCGGTCGCGGCGCAAGACCTGGGCGCACGTCACGCCGGAGACGCTCATCAGCGAGCGGCCAGCGGAGGCCGCCGATCGTGCTGTCCCGGGGCATTGGGAGGGCGATCTGCTGATCGGGTTGGAGCGCTCGGCGGTCGGCACGGTCGTCGAGCGCAAGACCCGTTACACGCTGCTCGTCCATCTCCCGCGAGAGGAAGGGTATCGGCACAAAGAAACCCCGAAGAACGGGCCGGCGTTGGCTGGCTACGGCGCGATCACGATGAAGAACGCCCTCGCGAACACGATGTCGACGTTGCCGGCCCAGTTGGCGCGGTCGTTGACCTGGGACCGCGGCAAGGAGATGTCCGCGCACGCGCAGTTCCGCGTCGAGACGGGCATCCCCGTGTTCTTCGCCGACCCGCAGTCGCCCTGGCAACGCGGCACGAACGAGAACACCAACGGGCTGCTGCGCCAGTACTTCCCGAAGGGCACCGACCTGTCCCGATGGAGCGCCGAAGACATCGAAGCCGTCGCCTTCGCGCTGAACACGCGTCCCCGGAAGTCGCTCGGGTGGATGACTCCCGCGGAGGCGTTCAACGAGCAGTTACTGTTGCTCCAACAGGCCGGTGTTGCATCGACTGGTTGAGCCCGGGCAGTTCCGGTCGCGGCGATTCCAAGCCGAACTCGACCGGCACGGACTCGTCGGTTCCATGGCAGAGTCGGCGCGGCCGGTGATAACGCGGCCATGGAATCGTTCTTCGCGCTCCTCCAGAAGAACGTGCTCAACAGTCGCCGCTGGGCCACCCGAGACGACCTCCGCCTCGCGATCGTGACCTGGATCGAGCGAACCTATCACCGGCGCCGCCGGCAACGCGTCCTCGGCAAGTTGATGCCCATCGAGTTCGAAGCCATCATGACCACACAAGCCGCATCCGCGGCCTAACGAGAAGAGTCACAAAGACCTTCAGCAGTCCCACCTTCAGCAGTCCCATGATTAGTTCAGAGCGCCATGACGGCCTCAGCATGCGGGAGAGCTGCTTCGCTCGATCGGTGTCAGCGAGGATACAAGTCCCCGCGCAGCCCATCGAAGATCGCGCGTCGGCTTTCCGCGTCGTACGCCAGGTCCTCACGGTCAGGGAACGGTCCCGACACCACCCCGTCGAACGTCGCTTCGACTACGAGCCATCGTCCGCCCCGCGGGCACGGGGCGTGTGCGGCATCAAGGTGAGTAATCGAAGATCGCGGAACGAGCTTCCACTGGGCATCCGCCCGCTGAGGGTTGACCGGATCGCGCCTGATAGTGACACTCAACGCGAAACGCTCGGTCAGCCCGAAGATTGTCAGTTCGGTCGCGTCCTCGAGAACGTAGTCATTCTTTCCGAACCCGAGATACACGAAGCTCTCGTCGTGGAGCCAGAGGTCCACCTTTTCTTTCAGCCTGTCTACCCAGGCCGGAAACTGCTGCGGCCAGGAGGTGGACTTCAGCGCACCCCACTCGTAGTCAACCCGACCCTCGAATTCGTCTATCGCTGAAACCATCACGTCCCCTCCCGGTGAGATGACTTCAACCTAGCGACCCCCTGGGCTACCCCGCACAAGAGCCACCCCCCATTAGCCGCATACCAACCGCTGGTGCACCCGAGCGGGAGGTGCCTCGATCTCGACAGGGCAACATCGCCGGGAACGTATTGCTCATCTTGGAATGAAGACATGAGGGACCCCGGGTCGAACGCACCGGGGCCCCTCATCGATCACTCTTCCGCCTCTACGAGGAGGAGTGGTCCGTCTTGACCCGCCGACGGCGGGCCGCCGGTCCCGAGGATCGACTTCAGGTCCTCGGTGGCCGTCACATGCACTTTGTCGTCAGTCACAGGCGGCGGCGGAAACGCTTTGTCGTCGCTTGTCATGTCACCCCCTCTCACAAGCCTCTGGAAATCGCAACTGCAGCGAGCACGAGGCTCGCGCCTAGGAGGCCCAAGCCTGCCCGCACTAAGCGCATGCGCAGCTCGATCCAAGCTTCTCGGTCCCGGATGAACCTCACATACTGGTCCACGAGGTAGAGCTTCGCGTTCTCCGCTTCCCGGCTGAGGATTTCATGTCGCATTCCGGTCGGATCGAGCTCGGGAAGTGCGCGCGGAAATATCGTCGCGATGCCGAATCCCGCTGCCGCGATGTTGACAACGAGCGCAATCAGGACCTCAAAGGACATCGGCGTGACGACCAGTAGGCCGGCGAAGATCGCCGACGAAGCGATGAGCGTATTCGATCGCGACTCGGCGGAGGCCAACCGGCGATCTTGACTCTCAAGCCGTCGCGCGAACTCCTGGAACACCAACTCGAACTGCTCAGCGTGGGATTCGTCAACAGGTGCACTCCGGGCGCACTCCTCCCACAGCCATCGCATCCCGTCAGCATCTCAGATCAACCGGGCTGAACGACAGGGCTGGCCTTCAACACCCCAATCCTTCGTATTGCCATTCCGCCTCGCCTTGGCGCTCTAACCGGAGAGGAGTGGGTCGTGCCTCATCGCCGGCCTGTGCGGCTGTCGCGATCAGTATTCCGCTTCCGCGTTCCCGCGCTCGTCACTGGTCTGGCCTACCTTCGCTCCTCTCCGGCGGGGCCAGAGGCAGTAGCCCAAGGCACAGTCGGATATGGAGGTGGCGTGACACGGGATTTCGCTGTGTGCCCGCCAAGATAAGTACATGGGAACCACGCTCTGGGATCTTCTCGACGACATCTATTACAAGTCCACTTCCGAGAAGGACAAGGGTGCACGGTTCGAGAAGTTTCTGAAGGCGTACCTGCAGACGGAGCCGAAGTACGTCGACCTGTTCTCTGATGTGTGGCTGTGGCAGGAGTGGCCGGGCCGTAGCGGCAAGCCGGATACGGGCATCGATTTGGTCGCGCTCGACCGGTACACCGGCGCGTACACGGCGATTCAGGCGAAGTTCTACGCTCCGGACGCCGTGCTGCCGAAGCAGGAGATCGACTCGTTCTTCACGGAGCTGGGGAAGGAACCGTTCGCGAGCGGCATGATCATCACGACCGCGCAGAAGTGGTCGAAGCATGCTGAGGAGGCGCTGAACGACCAGTCGAAGCCGGTCCAGCGGGTCGACCTCAACAACCTGGCCGAATCTCGAATCGACTGGGAGCTGTTCGACCCGAACAAGCCCGAGGTCTTGGTGCGGACCGCGGCGAAAACGCCCCGGAAGTACCAGCAGGAAGCGATCGCCGACGTCATCGAGGGCTTCCAGGACCTCGACCGCGGCAAGCTGATCATGGCCTGCGGAACAGGCAAGACGTTCACCTCGCTGAAGCTGGTCGAGCAGTTCGTCCCCGCCGGTGGCACGGTGCTGTTCCTGGTGCCGTCTATCGCGCTTCTGCAGCAGACGCTGAATGAATGGACCGCGCAGGCGGACGTGGATCTGCGTGCGTTCGCAGTGTGCTCGGACACTTCGGTGGGCCGCAAGCAGAACGAGGACGTGTCCAGCCACGATCTGGGGTGGCCGGCGACGACCAAGCCCGAGGTGCTGATGGCCCGGTTCGGGCTGAACACCAGGGCGCAGCAGGACGCGGTGTCGGTGGTGTTCTCCACCTACCAGTCGATCGATGTGATCCACCAGGCGCAAGCGCAGGGGCTGCCGGAGTTCGATCTGATCATCTGCGACGAGGCACACCGCACCACCGGTATCTCGCAGCCCGGCGCGGACGACAGTGCGTTCGTGCGTGTCCACGACAACGACTTCATCGCCGGCTCGAAGCGGCTCTACATGACCGCGACGCCGCGCATCTACGTTGATGACGCCAAGCTGAAGGCCGCGAAGGACGGCATCGCCGTCTACTCGATGGACGACGAACACACTTACGGCCCCGAGTTCCACCACCTCGGATTCGGGCGCGCCGTGGAGATGGGGCACCTTACCGATTACAAGGTGCTGATCCTCGCCGTCGACGAGGAAGCCATCGCACGAGACTTCCAGGCGCTGATGCAGCGCGACGGGGAGATGAACCTCGATGACATCGCCCGGATCGTGGGCTGCTGGAACGGCTTGTCCAAGCGCCTCATCGACCGCGACCGACTCGAGATCCGCGATACATCGCCCATGAACCGGGCCGTCGCGTTCGCGCGAAATATCAAGGAATCCCAGCAGATTGCCCGCCAGTTCAACGTCGTCGGCACCGAGCTGCTGATGAACGCGCAGGACGGTAAGACCGCGTTGCAGATGAAGGCCGACCACGTCGACGGCACGTTCAATGTCCTCGAGCGCACGAAGCGGCTGAACTGGCTGCAGGAGCAGGACGACGCACACGAGTGCCGCATCCTCACCAACGCGAAGTGCCTTACCGAGGGCGTTGACGTTCCGACATTGGATGCGGTGCTGTTCCTCAACCCGCGCAACTCCCAGGTCGATGTCGTCCAGGCGGTGGGCCGGGTGATGCGGAAGGCCGAGGGCAAGGAATACGGGTACATCATCCTGCCCATCGCTGTGCCGGCATCTGAGAATCCGGAGACCGCGCTCAACGACAACAAGAAGTACAAGGTCGTCTGGGACGTGCTACAAGCGCTCCGCGCACACGACGACCGGTTCGAGGCGATGGTCAACAAGATCGCCCTCGACTCGAAGGCGAACACCACCATCGACGTCATCGGTATCGGATCCGGCCGGGACAGCGACAACGACTCGACCAGCGGCGGCACGGGCGCGGCCGCGAACCAGGCGCTGTTCTCGATGATGGACGCCGCCCGATGGCAGGACGCCATCCTCGCCCGCCTGGTGAAGAAGGTCGGGGACCGGAAGTACTGGGAAGACTGGGCCTCCGACGTCAAGGACATCGCTGAGCGCCAGACCACCCGGATTCAGACCATCCTCGACACCGTCCCTCAAGCAGCCGAGGAGTTCACCGACTTCCACGACGCGCTGAAGGCAAACCTTAACGACAGCATCGACCGCAAGGCCGCGGTCGACATGCTCGTGCAACACCTGATCACCAAACCGGTGTTCGACGCACTGTTCAGTGACTACGACTTCAGCCATCACAACCCGGTCTCCCAGGTCATGGACCGGATGCTCGCCACCCTCGACGCCTACAACCTCGAGTCCGAGGCCAACTCGCTCGAGGACTTCTATCGATCCGTGCGCATCCGCGCCGAAGGCGTCGACGACGCCGCGGCGAAGCAGACCATCATCAAGGACCTCTACGAACGGTTCTTCAAGCTCGCCTTCCCGCGAACTGCCGAGAGCCTGGGCATCGTCTACACCCCGGTCGAGGTCGTCGATTTCATCATCCGCGCCGTCAACGACGCGCTGACGAGGCACTTCGGCGCGACGATCTCCGACCCTGGCGTGCACGTGCTCGACCCATTCACCGGCACCGGCACCTTCATCGTTCGACTCCTGCAATCCGGGCTCATCAGTCCTGCTGATCTGCTGCGCAAGTACACGCAGGAACTGCACGCCAACGAGTACCTGCTCATGGCGTACTACATCGCCGCCATCAACATCGAAGCCACCTTCCACGGCCTTCAGCAAGACCACGCCGAGGCCGAAGGTCGTCATCACGACGATGTCGGGTATGAGCCGTTCAATGGCATCGTCCTCACCGATACGTTTCAGATGACCGAGGACGGTGACACACTCGATGAGCGGATGTTCACCTCGAACAACGACCGCGTCGTCCATCAGAACCAGCTCGATATCCGCGTCATCATCGGCAACCCGCCCTACTCCGTCGGGCAGACCTCCGGGAATGACAACAACCAGAACCTGAAGTACCCCACACTCGATGGCTCCATTCGTGACACATACGCGGCGCTGTCGACCGCGACGAACAAGAACTCGCTCTACGACTCGTACATCCGCGCCATCCGGTGGGCCTCCAACCGTGTCCTCCGCTCAGACCACGGCGGCATCGTCTGCTACGTCTCCAACGGCGGCTACATCGACGGCAACACCGCAGACGGCCTCCGCAAAACCCTCCTAGACGAGTTCCACCACGTCTACGTCTACAACCTCCGCGGCAACCAGCGGACCGCCGGGGAGCAGTCCCGCAAAGAAGGCGGCAAGATCTTCGACTCGGGCTCACGGAACACTGTCGCGATCCTGCTACTCATCAAGGAAACCGGCCCCGTCACCGGCCAGGGCGTACTGCACTACAAGGACATCGGCGACTACCTCACCCGCGACCAGAAACTTCACCTCGTCAGCGAAGCCACCCTCGACAGCCTCGACTGGCCGACCATCACCCCCAACGCTGAGGGCGACTGGATCAACCAGCGCGACCCCAACTACGAGACCTACCCGCCCCTCGGGGACAAGAAAGACAAGAGCGGACGCACCATCTTCTGCGTCTTCGGGCGGGGACTGGAGACGAACCGTGATGCGTGGGTGTATGGATCGTCCGCAGCGGAAGTCGCCGCCAACGCACGCCGGATGATTGAAAACTACAACGCCGAGGTCGCGCGATGGGTCGCGGCAGGGCGGCCCACGCCCGTCGAAGAGTTCATCGACCCTGACGCCGCGAGGGTGAGCTGGTCGTCGAGCTTGAAGCTGCAGCTCGAGCGCGGGGAGCAGATTGACGTCCGTGACCTGCCGGTTGCTGCTGCGTCGTATCGACCTTTTAACCGGCAAGCACTGGCATACGTCCGCCAGATACTGCACAGACCCGCGGTTCTCGACCGCTTCTTCCCGACACCGCGCACCGAGAACCTTGGTATTTACCTAACCTCGCCTTCGACTCACTATCCGACTTTTGCATCGATCGCGACCGATGCAGTGCCGGACCTCCACATGTTGGATACGGGGCAGTTCTTCGCGCGGTACGTCTACACAGAACCTGCCGTCGGCGCACTACTCGACCAGCCGGAACGCATCGACAACATCACCGACTGGGCTCTGGAGAAGTACCAGCGCGAGTACGGCTCTCAGGTCACAAAGGACGACATTTTCCACTACGTCTACGGCCTGTTGCACTCGCCTGAGTACCGCGAGCGATACGAGGCGGATCTGAAGAAGCAGCTCCCGCGGATCCCGATGGTGGCTGGCCGTGACCGGTTCGAGGCGTTCGTGATGGCCGGCAAGGAGCTCGTGGAGTTGCACATCGGCTATGAGGAGGTCGCGCCGTACGCCCTCACCGAGGCCGTCGGACTCAGCGCGCCGGAAGACCCGTATGAGCGTTTCGCGGTGCAGAAGATGAAGTACGGCGGCAAGGTCGGCGCCTGGGACAAGACCCGCATCATGTATAACGCGTGGATCGATATCGAGGGCATCCCGGAGGAAGCCCAGCGGTACATGCTCGGAAGCCGCTCGGCACTCGACTGGATCCTGGAGCGTTACCAGGTGAAGAGCGACAAGGCGTCCGGGATCGTGAACGATCCCAACGACTGGTCGCGTGAGCACAACCAGCCGCGCTACATCATCGACCTCATCGGCCGGATCGTTACGGTCAGCCTCGAGACGATGCGGATCGTCGATGACCTGCCGGAGCTCGGTCTATCGCTCTAGTGGGTGGGCCGCTCAGGGCAAGAACTCGAGCGACTCGATCGTGCGCGTGACGGTTCCGACGTCGCGCCCGAGGAGGAGCCAGGAGATGGGGGACAAGCCATCGAGGTCGTCGTCGGGTGTTGTGAGGATCGTGAACTGGTCGAGGTCCAGGTAGTCGTCTGGGAAGGCGTCAATCACCTCTCGCAGCCCCGGCACGATGTCGACAGCAGCCTGGTCAGCTAGCGTATTGAGGTTACGACGGTTTGCATCATCGGTTACTGCGGACCACACGAGCCAGTCGCGCGCCTTCTGTAATGCCTCGTCCGTGAAGGCGTCGGCGGGTATCCCGGCTTCGGTCAGTGCGGTCTGTTCTTCGGCAGTAGGCCTCTCGCCTGTGTCTGTGCCGGATACTGCCGTGATCGCGTCGACGAGGTCTTGCAATGCCGACGCAAGTTGTGCGCAGAGCCGCCTGGCGGTATCGGCGTCGTCGGGCTTGAGCGATGAAGCGCCGATGTCCCTCAGTGCGTGTTGCGCGGTGCGGGTGGCGTCACCGATGCGACGCGCGGCAGCTTTGGCGGCGGATTCGGGTCGATTCACTGACATGGCCGTCATTTTCCGTTGCGTCGCCGACATTCGCGGCGCGATCGAGGTTCGCCGTCGGGATGGTTTCTGATAGACGGTAGACGTACGTGCGCCGGCTTTTTGCATCAGGTGCGAGCTTGCGCCCTAGCCGGTCCCGGGCGGCGATCGCGCACTGGTTCTGTCCGCTTTCCATGGACGAGACGAAAGCCGTTCCCATTCGCGCCTGGGCGACAGAGGAGTGAAAGCGTTGGCTGCCGGGTATTGGCGCGGGTGAATGCGCCCGCAGGCTCCCGCGCGCGTCCCTCTGTCGTGCTCCTCGCGCCGGTGGCACACTGACGCTGTGAAGGGCACCACATCCGAAGGAGATGACCGCGGTGAGCCACGCTGAGAAGATCGCGCAGCTCGCGGGTGGTCGTACTGGGATGTATCCGGATGGCTATCTGGATGAGATCCGCGAAGGCTGGGCTGAGAACGAGCCCCCGAGCATCAGCGATTCAAGCTCGCAGTGACCATCCCGACGGCGCGGTCTGCGCAGCGGGCACGCGAGTTGGACGCCGGGCTGAGCCACCAAGCGGCGGTTGAACTCAGCGGAGATGTCGGGTGGCGTACGCCAGCGCGGTTGCGCGCGCTCGCGAGAGCTCGCCGTTTCGGAGTGCCACGCGTTGCCGTGAGAACCAGTGCGCGAGAGCGGACTCGCCGGGGAGGCGGCCACCTACGCGCGGGGCGCGGCCGTTGACGTGGATGAACTCGCGTAGCTCTTCTGCCCTAGTGAGCCATTGCTCGGCGCGAGGGTTATCGCTCCAGCCGGGCAACGCGGTGAGGGCGAGTCGTTGCTCTTCGGTTAGGTGATGCGTTCGCCGCTGATTTGCTAGCCATGCGATGTCGGCGCTGGCGATCTCAGGGTCGCTCCGTCGGGGGAGGCGCCCGAGTTGCGTGCTTATCGTGGCCACTCGTGTGTAGCGGTGCCACCAGCGGGCGGTGCGGGATGGGGATTGTGTGGCAGGGGAGAGCTCGTTCATGAGGCTCTCATGCGCGGTCTGGCCCCGCTGGTGCGTCACTCCGTGACGAAGCATGAAGGTGGCGGCGTCGGCAGTCGGCGCTGGCGTGGCTCGCAGTCGCGCTGTACAGCGAGCATTAAGTCGCGGAGATGCGACTGTGCGCGGAGCTGCAACGCCCTAGTCGTCGCGAACACGCGCGGCGGCTCTTGGCGCGCGGTTTGGCTGCAGGGCGCTCCGCCGGTGAACTCTGCGGCGGCATCTGCGTGGGCCCAGATGCCGTGGCGGTTCTGGGCCCACGTAGTGATGGGGTTGCGGTGGGGGCGCGACGCTAGCTGACGTTAGGGGACGAGAGCGAGGTCGTCTTCGCCTTCCCACCACGTGATGATCCTCCGGTGGAGTACGGAAGCTGGATGGAATGTGGCGGGTCCGGCGTGGCCGCCAGTCACGATCCGGACGCGTCGCATTGGGTTCCGTTTCGTCTTCGGGGCAGTGACGAAATGCTCGGCGACGACGATGCTGACTCCCTCGGTGCCCGTCAGGGGCGCAATGTTCGCGATGTACGTTGCGTTTGCTGGGTCGTTCGCGGGGGTGGTGACCAGCAGTAGGACGTCTCCGTTGTCGCGCTCGAAGATGTGGCCGGCGCCGGGTTCAGTGTCGGTCACGCGCAGGATGCGGCGGAGGTCGTTGGCGGCGTTGAGGTGAGTGTTGATGTTCATATCAATGATGTACGCGGCGGTCCGAAAAAGCGCTCACATCGCGATGTCGGAACATGTGGCCATGACGCTGGTGATGTGCTGTGACGCCGCGCATGCTGAGCCCACGTGCGCGATGACGTCACCGCCTCGACCGTGGCATGACGCTGCGATCGATGTTCACGATGAACCATGAGTGCCTCTCGGCCGCTCCGCCTCAAGTTGGTCTCGTAGCGCCTTGGGGATCGACAGCTTCAGAGCTCGAACGTCCTGATCGTTGATGAACGGGGCTGCGTCGACGCCGACCCACGCGTGGATAGCCTGCGACCAGGTTGCGGTGGACTGCTGCACCACGAATCCGATCGTGCGAGCGATGATCGCCGGGTCGTCGAGCGACACCGACACGGCAAGAGGCTCGCCATGCACCAGCGCTGACATCGCCGAATACATCGGGGCGACGCTGGGAATCTCTTCGGCGACGCGGTCCGAGTAGTTGAATCCGGTCTTGGCGTGGGCGCGGCCCACGCGCACAACGTGGACATCGTCGAACATCTTCCCGTCCTTATTCCGCCGCTGGATTTTTCCGCCGGCGCGCTCGATCTCGCCGATGAGCTTCTCTCGCAGTTCAGCAAGGGTGGTGGCCGTCTTGCCACGGCTGCGACTGATGGACTTCTCGATGTCGCGAAAGATCAGCGCGTATGCGCGGGCTGCGCGGGCGTCTGCGGTGGCTGGACGGAGCAACCACGAGCAGGATGCGCTCACCTCGGCGACCGCACGGGCGATGGTGACCGAGGGCAGAGCATGGAACGTCTCGTGCTGGAGAAGCAGCTCGATGCCTCGCAGGTGGGTCTGCAACGCGTTGGACATGGCTTCGACGTGTTCCAGTCGCTTGCGGTACGCAAGCCTGTGCTCGCCGTCTCGTGCAGCGTGACGGTCGAGCCCGTAGGGCGAGTATGAGGCCGCGGCGATTCGTCTTGCATCGAGCTTGCTCAGTGACGTCTCCACGTGTACGCGGCACTGCCGCGTGAGTCGCCGAGCCGCTCGATGCGCACGCTGGAAACCCTCATCGGCTGTGCCATCGGACATGGGCACCATGATGCCGCGCGATGACCGGAGTAAGGGAGGACGTAGGGGCGTGAGGAACGAATGGGTGACAGGTTCGGTTTAGGCCGCGAGTGTGAGCGGCTCGGCTAGCTTGGCTTCGAACTCGATGGGCGTCAAGCCGCCGAGGGTGTCCTGTGCTCGTTGCCGGTGGTAC